>Ga0302140_10013114_pt1 | contig 10146 bp, 6 predicted proteins | sample I_Bog_E1_1_FD_202095 | JGI IMG/M metagenome (GOLD analysis project Ga0302140, IMG submission 202095) | Peat permafrost microbial communities from Stordalen Mire near Abisko, Sweden - I_Bog_E1_1 | ecosystem: Environmental > Terrestrial > Soil > Wetlands > Peat | place: Sweden: Abisko, Stordalen...
GGGCAAACTCAATGCATTTATCCAGGTTGTTGTTAAGGTCGTTGATACCAAAATGGCAGCTTGGGCAATACAAGCCGGCATCGTTGATCATCGTTTTTAAATCCGACGGCTTTATATTTACCAAAGGGCCGAAACCGGCATTCGCATAGCCTTGCGGGTAGCACATTTCGGTATACTGATAGCTCAGGCCGGCCATTGTTTTCATGGCGCCTGCAAAATCTTTGGCTATCATATCCCTTATGGGATAGGTTTGAAAACCAACCGGGTATTTATAGGCTTGCGCAGCCTTTAAAAAACCGGGAATAGCGGATAGCGCTATGACGCCAACAGCGCTTTGACCGATAAATTTTCTTCTGTTCATCGTCGTAAAGATTAATTAAAGAGGTTTATAATCTGGATAGGATGTATAAACTTAGGAAATTAATTTACAAAATCACGGTCAAAAATAAATTAGCTATCGCAGCCTCATGACGATGTAAGCGGCCACCACCGGTTCATTTCACCACCGGCTCAATAAAGATATATTTGATCAATGGAAGCTCCGCCTGTATGCCTTTACTCACCCGGTCGATCGCGTCGGTAATTTGTTTGGTGTTAAGGTCATCCTTAAAAACGGCATTCAGTTGCAGCAAAATTTCCTCGGGGCCCATATACATTGAGGATTGCTTTTTGATTTTCAGTATGGCAGGGTCGGCTTCGGCAATTCTCATGATGCGTCTGAATGTTCTGCGGCTGGTGGTTTCGCCCATCAGCAGGCTTTTACTCTCGCGGATCAGGAAACCTGATATTCCAATAAGGATAATACCGATGATCATTGAAGCGATTGCGTCGTAATAGGGATGATGGGTTAATCTGCCTAAAAACACCCCGATAAATGCCACGGTTAGGCCCAGCAGGTCGCCCACATCGCCCAGCAGCACGATGATGGTTGAGGGGTCCTTAGTGTTGACCACTGCCGTCCAAAAATGCTTTCGGCCCCGTTGCTGGTTAAACGCCTTCAGCGCGGCGAACATCGACACCATATTGAATATAAATGCAAAGGCCAGCACAGCATAGTTCCAGGCGGCGCTGCCTTCAAAAGAAGCATGGTTAAAGCTGGTTACCCCTTCGTAAAAAGAAATGCAGCCGCCAACAATGAAAATGGCCAGCGAAACATTGAAGGACCAGAAATACAATTCCTTACCATAACCGAAGGGGCGCTCGGTATCGGGTTGTTTTTTGCTGACTTTGATGCCCCAAAGCAGCATCAGCTGGCTCACTGCGTCAATAACCGAGTGAACGCCCTCCGAAACCATGGCCGGGCTGCCGGTAAATCCTGCCGCAACGAACTTCGACGATGCAATAAGCAGATCGACGCCTAAGGAAATGTAAATGAACACCCTGGATTTCATGCGGCTTGGTGGCGTAGTGAATACACATCACAAATATAATGGCACGATTGTTTTCAGCCGGCCAACTATTTTGATTTGGTTTGTGGCCGGGGTTGCCATCGCATTGCAGTTGAAATATTAAAAATAACGATCGAAATGGTCAAAGCGGTTGCAGCAACAATTATACTCCCGGTGATGTCCCGGGGCCACGAATCGAATCCGATATACAAATAGGCATTCGCTATCGCATGGAACAATATGCAAATAAAAACACTTTTTGTACGCACATAAATTATTGTTAATAAGAACGACATAGAAAATGTTCCGCAGATAAACAAAATAAAATTGCTGCCATATTGAGGAACACCCTGGATAAACCATAACGGCACATGCCACATACCCCAGATACCTGCAACGATAGCCGTTGCTTTAAAAGCCGGCATTTGGTTTAGCAATTTCGGCAGCAAAACCCCTCGCCATCCAATCTCTTCGGTGCCTCCGCCTATGATCATCACCGGAAGTATCAAAATTCCCGCCCAAATACTGTTTGTAATAAAAGGGCCCGTTCGGCCTAAAATTATAAAATGCAATAACCAGGCAACACCACTAAGCAAAACAGGGACCAGTATTATCCCGGCATACCACAACACGTTTACCTTAAACCTAAAGGTTTCGGCCTTCAGAATTGCGAACGCTGCCTTGTCGGTCCGTATGGCAATGACGCCTGCAATTGACGGACAAATTCCGCCAATGAGATATAAACTCATAAAAAGTAAATCACCATATTTTGCAAGGTGATGATTAACTAAAACGACTAATGCGAACCAACATGTCCAGGCAACTAAAAATGCCCAGCCAACAAATTTAAGGGAGACTTTATTTTTCATCTTTTTTTTGATTTGTACGATATTAAAGAGTTAGCAGCTACAAATCTCTGTCAAATGCGCCACGACAACGTCTCACCCTATACTATGAGCCGTGTTTGCTATAAAATGAAACGATATGCGTGTAAACTGGTACAGTAAGGGCAATTTTTTGTAATTTTAGATGGTTTGGTCAGGCCTTGTTTTATGATATATCTGCATATTGCATGTGTTTCGTTGATATTGTTCACCATCGCGCTGCTGATCGGAAAGCAAAAGAAGTTGTCCGATTATATTTTGATAATTTGGTTAATCATTTTTCTTTCCAACCTGGTTACGTTTTTTTTAATCGCTGCTCCCGCTGCGAATCCCCGGTTCTGGAAAAACCTGCTGCTGGCATTCAGCGACAGTTCGGTTTTCTTGCACGGTCCTGTATTTTGGTTTTATACCCTCTCGCTTTCAAAACTTAATTTTCGTTTTAGCCGTAAAGACCTGCTCCATTTTATCCCGTTTATAACGGTGTTTGTTTTAATAGGCGCGAGCGTAGTAAAATATAATGATGAAATGAACGCGGTAGTAAGAGTATTGGTTCTTCTAAAATTCGCCAGCTTGCTTTTTTATGCTGTTAAGGTATTTTTGCGTTTACAGGTATATCGGCATTCCTTAAAAAATATATTTTCAAATACAGAAAATAAGACCCTCGGGTGGCTCCAATTCCTTAGTGCGGGAATTTTCGTCGTGTGGTCGGTCGGATTCATAACCACCATTTTAAACTGGGTTTCATCTTATAACGATCTTAAATTTGACGACAACCAATTCCAGGCAGCGGTAGACATTTTTATTATTATTATGGCCTACTTTGGGTTTAGACAGGAAGCACTTTATGAAATAAAGGAAAGTTACTTTTATCATAAACCGGAAATTCTGATAGTAAATTCAACACAGGCTGAAGATATCGAAGTAACTGAGGGCCTCTCTGAAAAATATCAAAGATCGGGGCTGAGTGTAAATCGTGCCGAAGAAATTCATACACAACTATTAAAGGTTATGGAATGCGACCAGGCCTTTTTGGATGAAAACCTAACCTTATTTAAGCTGGCAAAAATGCTGAACACCACGCCCAATCATTTATCACAGGTGATCAATACCATGGAGCAGCGCAATTTTTTTGATTTTATAAATTACTTCAGAATTGAGGCCGTTAAGCAAAAAATTACTTCAAAGCGGTATGAGCACTTTACTTTACCTGGGATTGCCTTTGAATGCGGGTTTAATTCAAAAGCGGCTTTCAACAGGGCATTTAAGAAAATAACGGGCGTCACCCCGACCGAATTTAAAAGAGAAAATTCAGTCCGTTAATTTGCGCCAGGTAATTCAGTTGGCCCCCGTGCTATTTTGCGAAAATTGTCTCGATGAAACAACGTGCCACCTGTTCGGGAAACGTAAACTTTGACCTAATTTACCTCTATTCTATCATAAAATGGCAATCATTTCCCTAAATCATGCTAAAATATAGCTAAAACCTGCTAAAAATCATTCAAAATCCGCTTAAATTGTTGGTACTTTTGGTCTGCGCGTTTTGTTTAACTGATAACACGGCATAGCGATGGGTTAATGCCCGTCGATTTTAAAATCCGAACAATCGGGTTGCGATTAAAGGACGAACCATGAAAGCATTTTGTTTGATCATAGCGGCGGGCGTTAGCCTGTCGGCCTACGGACAGAAAAAGGACTACCCCATTCAACCCGTACCTTTTACCAGCGTAAAGCTGGCAGATAAGTTTTGGTCGGAAAAGATTGAGACGAATCGTACGGTCACCATCCCCGCTTCCTTTGCCCGCTGCGAAAGCACCGGCAGGGTGAAAAACTTCCTGATGGCGGCCGAGCATAAAGGTTCGTTTTGCACGGTTTATCCATTTGATGACACCGACATTTATAAAACCATCGAAGGCGCGTCTTACTCACTGGCGGTTTATCCTGATCCGAAACTAGCAGCCTATATCGATTCATTGATCACTATTGTGGGTAACGCCCAGGAGCCCGACGGCTATTTGTATACTGCGCGCTCTATCGACCCAACACACCCGCAATCCTGGGCAGGCCCTGGGCGCTGGGTAAACGAGCAGAAGAGCAGTCATGAGTTGTATTGCAGCGGCCACTTGTTTGAAGCTGCCGCCGCACATTATATGGCTACCGGCAAACGCAATTTTTTAAATATCGCCCTAAAAAATGCCGACCTGCTGGTGCGCACCTTCGGCCCGGATAAAAGACATGTAGCCCCCGGCCACGAAATTGTGGAAATGGGCCTGGTGCGGCTGTACCGCATCACCGGCAAGACCGATTACCTTAAACTGGCCAAATTTTTTATCGACCAGCGCGGCATTAAAAAGTATAACAAGAAAAGTGAAAATGTGTACGAGAACGGCACCTATTTCCAGGATGATAAGCCGGTGATCGACCAGGATGAAGCCGAAGGCCATGCCGTACGCGCCATGTACCTGTACTCGGGCATGGCCGATGTGGCTGCCCTTACCGGCGATACCGCCTACCTGAAAGCCATCGACAAAATTTGGGAAAATATGGTTACCAAAAAGATGTATGTGCAGGGCAGCATCGGCGCGGTGGGTGACGGCGAACGTTTTGGAGCTAACTATGAATTGCCAAACGAAACCGCCTATAACGAAACCTGTGCCGCCATCGGCAGCGTGTTTTGGAACCAGCGCATGTTTTTGCTGCACGGCGATTCGAAATATATCGATGTACTGGAAAAAACATTGTATAACGGGCTGATCTCGGGCGTGGGACTGGATGGGAAATCATTCTTCTATACCAATGCCATGCAGGTGAGCAACAGTTTTACTTTCCCTGACCTGGAACGGGGCCGGTCCGGCTGGTTTACCTGTTCCTGCTGCCCGACGAATTTGGTGCGGTTGCTGCCATCCATTCCCGGCTACATTTATGCGCAGGACGGCAATGATGTTTATGTAAACATGTTCATCAGCGGCACCGGAAATTTGATGGTGAATAACAAAGCGGTAAGGATCACCCAGCAAAATAATTACCCCTGGGATGGTGGCTTAACTTTCGATATCGATCCTGCATCGGCAACTGAAATGAACTTAAGGATAAGGATTCCCGGCTGGGCGCAAAACGAGGCGATGCCATCCAACCTTTATAGTTATGAAACACCATCGGCACAAAAGATCGACATAAAAATAAATGGAGTATCAGTTGAATACCATATAGAAAAAGGCTACGCGGTTCTAACAAAAAAATGGAAAAAAGGCGACAAGATCGAACTCAACCTGCCGATGAATGTGCAAAGGGTTATAGCTAATACCAATCTGAAGGATGATACCAGCAAGATAGCCCTGCAGCGCGGCCCCATCATGTATTGCGCCGAATGGAAGGATAATGATGGTAAGGCCACTAATATCATTGTACCGAAAGATGCCGTTTTTGAAACTGCTTATGAACCCGCTTTGTTAAAGGGCGTAATGGTGCTGAAAGCAAAGGTAAAAAGTGTTAATATTGATGCGGCGAGCCAAACCATTAGTACCGAAACGAAAACGATGACCGCCATCCCTTACTCCGCGTGGGCCAACCGGGGCGAAGGCGAAATGACGGTGTGGTTTCCCGAACAGGTGAAGGATGTTAAACTGCTAACCAGGTAAATCAATAATAAATGAAGAAATTATTTTTACTGACCGTCCTTGCTGTTGCTCTTGCCGCAGGGGCTACCGCACAAGGGGTATCCTTAGAAAACGGCTGGAAATTCTCCACCGGCGATTCAGCCCAATGGGCATCACCTACCTATGATGACAAAAACTGGAAGCCGATAGATGTGCAGCATCCCTGGGAACAACAGGGCTATGATAAATACGACGGCTTTGGCTGGTACCGCCTGCATGTGCTGATACCCTCGTCACTTAAAGATAAAGCTTACCTGAAAGACAGCGTCCGCTTTAATTTGGGCATCATCGATGACAATGACGAGGTTTACCTTAACGGCAAACTGATTGCTGCCTATGGCGGATTGAGGAACGGCAATATCAAGGTCTCCAACTACGGTCCGCGCAGCTATACCCTCGCCGCAAACAACCCTGCCATTTTATGGGACAAGGAAAACGTACTGGCCATCCGCATTTTTGATACCGGCGGCGATGGCGGCATTTATGGCGACAAACATTACATCGCCATGAGCAGCCTGCTGGACAATGTGAGCATTAACACCGATGAACCATTTGACTTTGGTGAAACCAGCATGAGCAAGTCCGTTAGCCTGGTTACCAATAGCAGTTATAACTATAACGGCGCGCTCCACTTTACAGCGCTTGACCCGGAAACGGATAAAGTCGTTATTGATAAAACAGTAGCAGCCGGATTTTCGGCCGGCAAGCCATATATCTACTCATTTACCATCGACCGGAGCCTGAAGCGCTCGTATCGGTTGACTTATACATTTATTGAAGAAAGATCGCACGACTCTACCAGCAAAAATGAAGGCACGCCCTATGTGCTTACGCCCTACCCATCGGCCAGGGCGCGCATCAACGGGCCGGATGTATATGGCGCGAGGCCTGGTAACCCATTTTTGTACCGCATTCCCGCAACAGGTAAAAACCTGGAATATTCAGCAACGGGCTTGCCCACCGGATTGAAACTCGATCCGAATACCGGCATTATCAAAGGCGTTGTCACCCAAAAAGGCGATTACCCGGTGGTATTTATGGTGCATAACCGCTACGGTACCAAAACAAAGAAATTTACTATAAAGATCGGGGACCTGATCGGCCTGACACCGGCTTTAGGCTGGAACAGCTGGAACGCTTTCGGTCTATCAGTTAACGACCAGAAAGTGCACACCGCTGCCAAAACTATGGCGGATAAACTGGCCGCGCATGGCTGGTCCTATATCAACATCGACGACGGCTGGGAAGCGGCGCAACGGCAGCCTGATGGCGCTATCACCCCTAACCAAAAATTCCCGGATATGCTGGGTTTAACCAATTATGTACATAGCCTGGGGCTAAAGATGGGCATTTACTCTTCCCCCGGCCCGCGCACCTGCGGCGGCTATCTGGCGAGCTGGCAGCACGAAGACCAGGACGCTAAAACCTACGGCAACTGGGGTATCGATTACTTAAAATACGACTGGTGCTCATACTCGGAAGTAACTGATGCCAACCCGACCCTGGCAGATTATAAAAAGCCTTACCAGGTAATGCGGGCCTCACTGGATAAGGTGCCGCGCGATATACTATTCAGCTTTTGCCAATACGGCATGGGCGATTCGTGGAAATGGGCCGCCGAAGTGGGCGGAAATAGCTGGCGCACCACCGGCGATATTGAAGATACCTGGAAAAGTATGTCGACCATAGGTTTTAACCAAATTGCTGACGGACCTTACGCCCAGCCCGGCCATTTTAACGACCCGGATATGCTGGTGGTTGGCAAAGTAGGCTGGGGCGATAACCAGCGCAGCAGCCGCCTTACTCCTGACGAACAATACACCCACATAAGTCTATGGAGCCTGTTGTCGTCGCCATTGCTGATCGGCTGCGATATGGGCAAACTGGATGAATTTACGCTAAGCCTGCTCACCAATGACGAAGTAATCGCCATTGACCAGGATGCTTTAGGCAAGGAAGCCCACCAGGCCATTAAAACTGATGACCACCAGGTTTGGATAAAAGATTTGGAAGATGGCGGCAAAGCGGTAGGTATTTTTAACCTGTCGGACCAGTATCAAACCATTACCCTAAGCCGCAACGAAAACGGCTTAAAAGGATATACAAAGATCAGGGACGTTTGGCAGCAAAAATATTTGATCGTAAGCGGAACAGACTTTACAGTAAAAGTAGCGCCGCACGGTGTGGTGCTGGTGAAATTCAGCAAGTGAGAACCGGTACCAAAAAATATCGAATAATGAATGTTGAATGTCGAAATAAAATTTCATCGTTCATTATTCGACATTCAGTGTTCGATATTAAAATGGATTTTTTGAATAAACGAATTTAATAAAATATGAGCGTAATTTGGAAAGGTGTTTTCCCGGCGGTAACAACTAAGTTTACCGCTGACGATAAACTGGATTTTGAGGCCTTTGATAAAAATATCGGCGCCCAACTGGAGGCCGGCGTAAAAGGCATTATTATTGGCGGTTCGCTGGGCGAAGCCAGCGTACTGACGGAACAGGAGAAGATTGACCTGTTGAAACATACCGTAAAAACGGTCGACCGGCGAGCCTACGTGGTGCTTAACATCGCCGAGCAAACTACCCGCGCCGCACTGCAATGCGCCGAAAACGCCGTAAAATATGGCGCTGACGGCCTGATGATGCTGCCGCCGATGCGCTATAAAGCTGACGACCACGAAACGGTGCATTATTTTGCCACCGTGGCCCAGAACACCTCGCTGCCGATTATGATCTACAACAACCCGTATGATTATAAGATCGAGGTAACGCTGGATATGTTTGAGGAGTTGGCGAAATATGAAAACATCCGCGCGGTGAAGGAATCGACCCGGGACGTAAGCAATGTTACCCGCATGATCAACCGCTTTGGCGACCGCTATAAAATACTTTGCGGCGTAGATACCTTAGCATTGGAGAGCCTGTTTATGGGCGCCGACGGCTGGGTGGCTGGTTTGGTGGATGCTTTCCCGCGCGAAACCGTTGCTATCTTCAATTTAGCCAAACAGGGCCGGCACCAGGAAGCGCTGGCCATTTACCGCTGGTTTTTGCCGGTGCTGGAATTAGATATTCATCCTAAGCTGGTGCAATACATCAAACTGGCGGAAGCACAAACCGGGCTGGGTACCGAAACGGTAAGGGCGCCGCGGTTGAAGGTAGCCGGCAAAGAGCGGGAAAAGATTTTAGGCATCATCCAAAAAGCGTTGGACACACGCCCGGAGCTGCCAGCGGGTAGTTGGGGCGTGGAAGCGGAGGTGGATGTAACGGCGGTAAGTTAACCCTATTTGTCATGGCGAGGAGCGCAAAGGCGGCGCGAGGGGCGCGACGAAGCAATCGCGAACTTTGTATGGCAGCAATGTCTGCCTGGAGTATAATATTCGCGATTGCCACGCTGCGCTCGCAATGACATAATCTATAATTTGTCACTATGGAAACAAAAAATTTAATAGGCTACCAATACCTGCCAAATTCCGGCAAAAAATTCAATGCCTTTAACCCGGCAACCTGCACAGATATACCCGGCGATTTTTATCCCTCGACCATGCAGGAGGTTGATGACGCCATGAACTTGGCCGATAAAGCATTTGCTCAATACCGCAACATTGGTCGCCACAAAAAAGCGGCTTTTCTGCGGGCTATTGCCGATGAGATCAATGCCCTGGGTGATGAGCTGATCGAACGCGCCATGGCTGAAACCGGCCTGGCCGCACCGAGGTTACAGGGTGAACGCGCCCGTACAACCAACCAGATGCTCATGTTTGCCGCGCTGGTTGAGGAAGGCTCGTGGGTGGAAGCGATCATCGATACCGCCATCCCCGACCGCAAACCTCTGCCGCGGGTTGACATCCGCAAAATGATGGTGCCCATCGGCCCGGCAGTAGTTTTTGGCGCGAGTAATTTCCCGCTGGCTTATTCAGTTGCCGGTGGCGATACCGCTGCCGCGTTGGCTTCGGGTTGCCCGGTGGTAGTAAAGGCGCATCCCGCACATCCGGGTACCAGCGCCCTGGTTGCCGGTGCATTAAAAAAGGCTGCCGAAAAAACCGGAATGCCTGAAGGTGTTTTTTCTATGCTGTATGATAGCGGTTTTGCCGTTGGCGAGGCGTTGGTAAAACACCCCAAAACAAAGATCGTCACTTTTACTGGTTCACTTGGCGGCGGTACCGCCCTGCTGAAAATGGCGCAGGAGCGTGCTGAGCCTATCCCCGTTTTTGCCGAA
>Ga0302140_10013117_pt1 | contig 10145 bp, 9 predicted proteins | sample I_Bog_E1_1_FD_202095 | JGI IMG/M metagenome (GOLD analysis project Ga0302140, IMG submission 202095) | Peat permafrost microbial communities from Stordalen Mire near Abisko, Sweden - I_Bog_E1_1 | ecosystem: Environmental > Terrestrial > Soil > Wetlands > Peat | place: Sweden: Abisko, Stordalen...
ACATGGATCCATGAGGGGTTGCGAATGGTGGGTCCTTCCTGATCGACCACTTGCAGCGCAAGAGGCGCTTTTGCCAAGTCGGAGGCGGATGTGGCTTGAAGATCCATCGAAGATCTTTCTACCAGAGATCTGCTGCTCACACTTCTGGTTGACCAGATGTCTCTCCGGGGGCTACGACACTTGTCGTCTCGATGTTCATAGGTCACGTGAACTCGACTTCAGGGAAGCACCTTGTAGATGAAACGTAGACACCATAAATCTTCGGCATCCGCGTGGCTGTGAAGGAAAGAGAAAGGCCACTCCTCTTGGAGCCTGGTGAAGATATTCACCAGAGTCACCAGTGATACAGCTTCGGTAGCAGTCTCAAGTGCTCGCAGTCGATGGTCAAAGACGGACTTCTCCTGGCCGGAGAGGTGCCTGGGAAACATCGGCCCAGTTTCGAATAGCGCTTTCATCCAAAAGCAATTGCGATGGATGCCTGTGCGCATGGTGAGATCAAGACGCAGGCTGTGCTATGCTGTTCTTGGGAGTTCGCCCAAAGGTCGATATGCGAAGAATAGTCAAACCGTCGTTGGATCCAGCCAAGGAATCTGGTGCTCTGAAAAGGGGATATGAGAGTAATTCGTGATTGATATTGAAAAGAGAGATTTGCGGATTCCAGGGACATCGGTCAATGAGGCAAGAGCCGAATATATGGAAAAGGGGGAAGGAGCTAAGCTGAAATAGGTTATCATGTGATTGCGTGACTTTAATTTCACCTCGATCTCTTCAACTCATGTTCGTTTACTTTCAAAAGCACTTACAACCTTGTCATCCTTTCCATTCAACGTTCGAAGGTTGTATTTGATGCAGATTATGGCACCATGCTGAACTTCAAGTGTGCTGCATCTGGGGACTGCCCAGTATCTGCTCAGGTGAGGACCCAAGGATTATTGTGGCTGGGTCCAGATGATCAGCTGAATGCTGACGATATTCGAGTGAATTATTGAAAACCGATTTCTTCTACCGCGAGCCTGTCAAAAATGCGGCCAGGCATTGCAACTGAGTGGCTCACGTGAACGTGCTCCTTCCTAATATATCAATCTTGCCAGTTTGAGTGGCATCACTTCTGCCGTTGAGCTCCTCTGCTCAGCAAGTGCTATGAGTTTTATTCCCCAGTCATGTCACTTGATATTCATTCGTTGAGCAGAGTTTTCTGGGAAAGGCATCACCTTATCGTGCTACTCGACACTTCACAAATCCCCTCAAGCACCCCACTTCTTCCGTAGCTGCTCACTCCGGTCTCTGCAGGGAAAACGCATGCACATAATTTCGCCCCCTTTTGATTCTTGTCCATTTCAATTCCATCCCGAGTTCCAGATCTTGCACAAGTTCCCACCACTAGCCTGTTTATTGGCAGTATAGCAATCATTCCACTGATTCTGGCACTTGGTAGACGCACTGCTGTAGCTGTCTGCACCCTGGTTGATCTGCTGCTGCGTGTTACTCTTGCAATTCTGCGCGTAAGTGTTCATGCACGAAGTTTTTTGAGCATCGCAAGCTGCCTGACATCCTGTTGGAACCGAGTTCGAATTATAGGACTTGCATTGTGTTGTGTCTGTATTCGTGTACACCTTGAACCAGTTTCCGGCGTACCAATCTGATTTGAGGTTGTTGCAAGTCATGCAGGGTATGGTGATGTTGCCGACTGGCGAGGACGAAGAGTATTCTTTGCTTGGTGTGTTGGGCTGTTTGCAGATACATGATGAGGATGGGACTGGCACCACCGTCGGCGAGGAAGTCGTAGCAGACGAGATCGAAGTGGAGCATGGTCCGACTGAAGTTGAGACGGTTGGTGACGGAGATGGAGGCCCAGTGGGCGGGTACTTGGACTTGCAGCCTGTTGGGGAGCAGGATTTGCCCGGGCAGTAATTCGAACAATAGCTGGAAACGTTTGAGCACCAGCTTGCGTACTTGAAGCAATTTAAGCTGGCAGGGAAGCCAGCTTGAAGAAAGCAAGACGCTACTTGAACGAGACAGTTTGAAGCTGCCGTGCTGCAGGAGCTGGAATCCGAGAAGCTTGCCAAAGGATTAGAGCACCAGTTTCCGCATGAATATTCGCAAGTAGGAGTTGGAGAAATGGTGGTGGTAACTGTGCACGATGACGGAGTGGGCGTCGGTGTCGGTGTCGAGCTCGTTGAACTCGAAGAAGACACGGGAGGAACGTATCCGCACGGTTCCGAAGACTGAAGGTCAGCAGCACCATACAAGTCCAAGGTCCCGCTGCCTCCACAAGTCTGAGACGAATTTCCAGTGCAGGGCATGTTGCAGTTGGTGCTATTGATTGGAACGCTTCCATTTCCTGTGTGCCGTCAGCCGAATGTCTTCTTAGGAACACTTCAAGACCTACCAATCACGACGCCACAGAAGCACTGATAAGCATACTCCACCCCGGCGTAAGCATAGCCCCCATCCTTGCAGGTGAATAGGCATTCCTCGACTGTGAGATTCGAAGTTGAAAGCTGATTCTGTTGCCAGATGAGGGCCCGGCCGTTGGTTCCTTCGGAATAGCAACCCCTTTTATCAAGTCAATATGAGAGCAGTCTCTCTTCGATTTGGGAGAGTACGCACATTGGTTTGTAGTCCATTATAGTGCTATTGTCAACTGTGGGAAAAGTTGGGTCCTGGTAGACTGAGATGATGTCCGTCCCACCACAAGCCTCAGACGAGTTTCCCGAGCAAGGGTAGTTGCAATTCGATTCATCAATCTGCGCCCCATTCACAAAGGATCCGCAGAAGCACTGATAACGGAACGTCAGCATTGTGGCATTTGTCAGTGGCAAAAGTGGATTTTGGAGGGGATATTCGTGAAGTCTCAGGGGAAGTTCACAAAGGGAAATGATTAAGTGAAAAGATCCCGGCTGAGAAGATCATTCTTACCTCGCCATAATACTCGAGACCAGCATATCGATATGAGTTTCCTATGTAATTGTTTTTTAACGCCCGGTTCCGAATAATGGAGCAGAAGACTTACCTTTGCAGAAGGACACGCAGACCTCGACCGTCATGTTGGAGTTACTGAGTTCTGTTGCTCTATAATTGAGAGCTGACGGAGTGCTGGGATCGTTGAAGCATCCCGCATACTTGAAAGCAGTGAAGTTTGAGCATGACGGTGCAGGAGGGTCGTTGCGTTTTACATCGAAGACGACGATGTCGGCATTGACGACTGAAAGGAGTGCGAATGCCGAAGCAAGCATGAGTTTAACCGGTGTCAGCATCGTGTCGGGAGCTCTCAAAGGCTCGTTGGGTACGATTCAATTACTGAGTCAGTGTCTCGCTGAAGAAATGAATGCACTATGATGAACTGGAACGTCATTCCGATGCAAGGGAAAAGTCTGGGGTTTTAAGGTATGCCTTTGATAGCAGCCCAAATTGGCCTCAAACGGATGCTTCTGACATACAGCCGATACTATCACGATTTAGGATTTGAGGCTGTTCTCCAACCCGTTTGACGGCCCAAAACGAGCCACTCTATGCTCCCACAGCGTAGAGCACGGCAGCCTCAGGTGCATTCTCTCAGTCCTAGAAAACTCAAAGTCGTGCCAAAGTCGTGCACCTGAGAACGCCTTAGAACACGACTAAGTCTCCATCCTACCATTCTCAGAACCGAGGTGGAAGTGCTAAGCTTCTGTCGGGTAATTTTAAGCTCTAAAGTCTCGATCGGGATGAACTATGTTCTAGCTCGGTGCGTCTAGTTCCAGGTTCCAGCTAAAATCAAATAGATCAACAAGCTAAAAGGCTTCAATTTAACCTTAAAAGATGCCCAAGTGAGACGTGGCCCAAACGACGTCGATGAATGCTCGATGACATCGCATTGGACCGTTGTCCGAGTGCAAGACAGTAAATACTCTCGCATTTGAAAATCGACGGATCGAACCCTCCAGCTTTAAGACAGAAGAGACACCCTTTCCGGGGTACAACCTATCAATGGCTTCCACGAAAATAATAATTATGGTATAATGATGTATTTGGAATGCTCAAGCCGCGAGAGAATGGTCTTCTCAGTTGGTACCTTATTTAGGTCCCCGGTGGTGTGAGGTGGCTGCAGAGGCGTTGAAGCTGAATCGCACCTTCAACGTAAAACGATGGAGCAGAAGATAAGTCTCAGCCATGGCGTCTCTGGCCCAGCCGGAGAATAAATCAATATGTTTTATCCTTCCAGCGTCCGAACCTTGTGACTCGTGTTGCCAATATCTGCCCCCAAGTATTTCCGAAGCACCTCGCAGATACGTCTGGTACAATTTTGATGGTGCCCTCGCCACAAGCAATATTTGCATTTCTAGCTGACTTGTCGCTCTGGAAAGATTAAAGAGAATTGAAATTAGCGACAGGTCAAGGTTTGTAGGAGATGAGCGCACAAATTGAAATAGGTCACGTGCAGTCAGCAAAATGACTGCGCGGGCACCCTGTTGTGGTGTCAGAAAAGTCTAACTTGCTGAATGAAGGCATGTAGAACCATCAACGCGTATATCGAGTTCCTTCAGATGCTGCTTTTGGAGCATGAACTTTAGAGTGTGGATATTCCAATGATTTTACTCACATCTTTACCCTCCCCCCCCAGTTTCATCGGAGCACTTTCAGAAGTACCAGATTCCACCAGACATGTTTTTGTTTGCCAAAGCACCTGCTGAATCTTTATTGTACTTTGTTGCATTATATGCCGTTAATCTAAAGTTACAATTCAATTCATTCTTCATTTTCTTGAAGTGTGTTTGAGGCGCAGAGATACCAATTAGCGAGCCCCTGAACCGTGGAACAACATCGTCCAAACTCCATACTGGACCCATGTATGTTGAATTCGCTTTTGAACATGAAGGCATCCATGATTTCGCATATATGTCTCACTGCCGAGCCAATTCTTTTACCTTTATGAAAGTTTTCACAGCTTCAGTCAATACATCCAGCCAGCCATACCCCGCACCAAGTGCCACTTTGATCAGCAAACACACGAAATAATTATACTCCGTTGACCCCTCCTCAGCAGCAGCACAACCCACCAACAGCACCCAGATGAATATTCCAGGACATCGATCCCACACTTCATCGTTTGCTGGCGATTCGACTGCTTGGCAAAGATCTATCGTTGATTGCTTATTTCTCGGCGACGAGAATGGGATTGGTGGAGTCTGCAGAGCACCCAGGTATATGTCTGAAGTTTGCTGTATGATTCTGAACAGCGTGGAAGTATCCTGCTGCATCCTCGTCTCGGGCTCCAAATGATCGTGCTTGTATTCGGAAAAGCTGCAGCTGGTTCCATTGATACGATGCATGGTAATCATCTGCGCGCGCTGTAGGTACCTGATTCCTCTCTCGCAGAAAGAAGAATCTTTGAGGGCAATTTTCATTGTTGTCCTTGCTGTTAATGGCGAGTCTGAGACTTTGTAATGCATTGACCCGAGCAGATCACCGGGAAATAATGTAGGCTGGGAAAATCGAGGCTGATCGTTGCTCACAGCGGCAACGAGCAGGTCAATGCTGCGGTTATGTGAGCAACTGGAATACGATTCGATCAATGAGAGGCTTACACTAGTATCCGGGCGAGAACGTTCCTGTTATTGACGTTCGCGAGCCCACCGCGAAGATTGACAATCTGCTCCACGCCATCCATGCTGTGGTAACGGGGGAGTCAGCAAATACTCAAACGGATTTGCTTCGGAAATGACATATTGTCTTGTCTTAGGAGAATATCATGAGATAGGCTAGAACAGGAAAAGGGGTTCTCCCCCAGCACCTACTGGTATCGAGCTTCGGTAACATTCCCTCGCATAAGCTGCAAGCAAAGATATCAGCTTTGCCAAATAAAGGGGATGTCGAGAGTTAATTTCAGCTTTCATGTTTTTCGGAGAAATTTTCAAGTGGTCAATGAAGTCATGGACTTGCCTCGAAGTTTATGAGAAGCAGAATGCTCCCAATGGTTGCATCACCTGTTCCGGTGGAGAGTGTATCGAGACGATCGTTGATCCATTGTATAGTACCCACCTTGAATGAGTAGTATTCCCGACTGTTAATGATGTGTGGAATCACCAGGGCCGATTTATGCATACACCCTCGAGGGAGGCTAAAATTTGGGGCAGGGAGGATTCTAGAGGGCATGAAAATAGAGAGTTTTGGCTTCTCGGCTCCGATTGGCTTTGGAAACGGCCAAGTACGAGCGCTCAAGAGCAGCGAGGGGGCTCCTTCATCTTGCAATAAAGCATAGGGAGTTGCTGATCGTTGTTAGACTTTGGTGCATTTTCCTGGGAAATGAACTCACTTGTATCGAACATCCATCGATCGAAGTGATTCACATCAAGCTGGAGGGAACTAAGTGATGGGAGAGGAGAGTGCAATTCCGGGGAGGTGGAGAATGATCGAGCCTCGCTATCTTCACTCGCAAGATAGCTTGACTCAGGAGTGAGGCATGTATCAGACTCCGAGCCAACACTTGAAGTGTTCGTAAATTTCGTATCTGCAGGTGGTGTCTGAGGGATCGACAGTGGGCTCGTGCTCGCCAACGTGAGGCCAGACTCTGACCGAGCTGCGCCTTCGGGAGAACCCTTTTGGAGAATCGCTCGCCTATGGACTGGCATGGTGTTCCTCCTTTTCTGAATAGCACGCGATTGACGCTTCGCGTGGCTACGGACTAACTTCTTCTGTTCCCGGTTCCTGGGGAGGTGCGGCTCGTTGTTGATGACGAATTGCAGTGGTGCAGTCATCACGCTTCCTGAGTAATCAGGGGCGTTCCCGCCTATCCTCCCCATTTCCCTGATATGGTTCGAGGGAGGTGGTGTGGCATCCATCCCCAAGGTGTTTATGGCTCTGGGACTGGAAGTGCGATTAAACTCGCGGGTAGAATGAGGCTGGAGAATCGTCTGCGCAAGGTTAGTCATCCAGTGGCTGAGGTTGGTGGAGGTGATAATGCAAGACTGACCTCAGCAGACACAAATTTATCTGAGTAATCACCATCTGCAAACGTAATCCGGTCATGGAACAGTCATGAGACAGCGCCTCTATCTGCGTAGAGATCTGAAGGATTATGCAGAAATTACGTTCAACAGAATGAAATGGTCTCCAAGCGGTTGCAAATTCGGGATTTCGGGGCTAGATGCTTCCACAGAGACTCATGTAGAACGATGCCTGGAGATATATAACGCCCCATTCTTACAGGCTGCTGACATACATATTACACACATACACGCACCCTAGTGACTTAGTTTCGTCAAATTCATTGGCTCTGACCCCTTCCTCATTGAGCAGAACGGCTTTTGGTGGAGCGGAGGGACTCGAAAGTCTCAACCATTGGTCATTGAACGTTCTGGAATAAGCTTTTTGTTCAAATTGAGTGATTTTGGCGGAGATCCGAACCAAATTTTGAGCCGGAAAGATCCAGGAGTGTGGGTCGGCACGGTGATGCGAGGTGATTTATAATCGCTTGGCGTCTGAGGCTTTTTGGAACCCCCTTGCCGCTGACAGGGTCTTGGGAATAGACTCATCCAATCGAAAAAGATGCTAAGAAAATACCACTAGTGTGACTTCCAAACATAGAATTATGTCGGCATCGGACTCTGCTTATTTAAGTCATGGAAAAGGTCCTGATCTTGAGCAAATTGTCCCCGGACTGTTAGCAGAATCCTAAGCTTTACTTTGATTTATGTCAAATACGTACTGAAAATGACTTTTGCCGATCGAGTGAGCTCTGGCCGTGTGTCAAACCAAGGTTTGATGCTCAACGACATCATTCCTGCACGACATAAGCTATGGTGGCACTACCCGGGTCTAAGAACTCTCAACCTCCTCCTGTTGTGCGCTATTGTGACAGATATCACCAATGGCAAGTCTCACTTGGCTCACGGATATGTAGATCCTTTCTCCACAGCTGTTACTAACAACGTGAACAGGATATGATGGGAGCATGCTTAATGGCCTACAAATTCTCCCAGAGTGGAGGAACTTCTTTGGACATCCAGCCGGCTCTCGGCTTGGCTCGATTACTAACGGCGTGAGATATGGCCAGCTTGGAGCTCTCTTCATTTCGGCTCCCCTAGTTCAACAACTCGGGAGAAAGAAGCCAATAGCCATTGGCTCAGCAATACTTCTTGTCGGGGTGATTCTGCAGACTGCGGCGCAGAATTATGGAACCTTCGTAGCGGGCCGCTTCCTCATTGGATTCGGAAATACTATTCAAACGACGGCATGCCCAATCTTGATATCCGAGCTGTCCCATCCATCCCAACGGACCCAAATGGTTGGTATCATGAACAGTACTGGCTCGCTTGGTCAACTCATGGCAGCCTGGATTACCTTTGGGACAGCCGCCATCGTCGGCTCCTGGTGTTGGCGACTCCCAAGTGCTCTGCAAGCTGCCTCCTCCATGTTTCAAATGATTCTGTGCATCTTCGTGCCTGAGTCTCCTCGCTGGTTAGTTGAACGTGGTCAAGTACCAGAAGCTCGACGGATACTGCAAAAGTATCATGCCGAAGGCGATAACGACTCTCCTTTACTCGAATTCGAGATGGCTGAAATTGAAAGAGCCATCGAAGAGGAGAAAATCCAAGCTGTTACTTCGTGGAAGGAATGGATACGAACTCGTGCCAACCGCCACCGACTCTTCATTGTGGTTACTGCCGGCTTCATCATCCAATGGTGTGGCAACGCAGTCCTGTCCAACTATCTCCACCTCATACTGGTCAACATCGGCATCAAAACAAACAAAACTCAACTCTTGATCAACGGCGGTATCACCATCAACAGTTTCTTCTGGGGAAACTTCTTCTCCTTGTTCGTGGACCGCATTGGCCGGAGACCCCTCTGGCTGATTGGCATGGCTGGAATGTGTCTCTCACTCGTCATCATCACAATTCTCGGCTCGTTCCAAGCCAAAGAGAAGTTCAGCTCGTCTCTTGGGTGGTCCGCCGTTGTAATGTGGTTCATCTTCAGTGCATTTTACAAGATGCCCGCACCTATGGTTAATTCCTACATCGCTGAAGTCGCGCCATACAATCTCCGCGCCAAAGCCTTCGTGATATTCGGCTTCGGAGACGCCTTGTCGAATCTCTTCAGCGGATATGTCAACCCTATCGCTCTCGCAGCAATCGGATGGAAGTATTGGTTCGTGTGGGTATTTGTCCTGGTGAGCAACTTCACGATCATCTACTTCTTCTACCCAGAGACGAAGAATCTAGCCTTGGAAGAAGTGTCGAGAGTTTTCGACCGTGGTTCTTCGGCGGAAAGTGATGGTGGTGAAACAGGGAGTGAAAGGCATGAGAAATCATCGGTTGACGGCGTCGAAGTTCGCAATCTAGATGGGTCCGAATAGGTAGGAGCGGAGCCGGAGGAATGCGGACAGCCAAACTTGAGGGCTTCCTGTGGACTGACTCGGGGCATTTTATAAAGTAAATTGTCAAGTATTTCAATAATTTCATAGTAACTTGTCAAAACCCATGGTTCAACTTCGCGAGTGAAAGGCCAAGTCTGAGCTGGTAAGTCAAGGAAAGGCATCAAAAGTTCGGGAAATCAAAACATGTCCATTGTAAGGTTTGATCGCACTTGCCCTCTTGGTTACAAGAGTAAACTTCCCCCCCTCCGAGAGGGTGAAAGACAGCTTCTTCCCTAGTTTGTAGAAAATTAAATGAGTAGTGATATCCAAATCATGTTTTCTTCGTCTATTCAGACACGCAATCAAAACAGAAGATGCTAGCAAATGATCAAACCTTGGTTGATAAGCATCTCAACTTGGAGCACCAGTGGTATTTGGACTTCGTGCCGCAGCACTAGTCTTCAATGTACCACAAGTGGAGGAATATCTAGAAATATAGCTAGCTCGCTCGCTGGTATGGCCCTTAAGTCGAGGGAGATTCGCTAAAGCAAAGTGATCTCTCAATTTGAATGATCTTTGAGTTGTGGTATCCTCGACCACGGAGTTTCCTGTTCAGTGAATCTTACGACCGCCCCTTCGTTTCGAGTTTGCATCTCCGAGGGCGCAGACTGGAAGATTCTAACATGGGGTCGAAACCCTGGCCAGGTGGAGCACAGTCGTACTTGAGGCTTCAGGTAGTTAGACGAGAGTGGTAGCACGAGTGCTGGCTGGTTTGACCGTGAGAGAACGCGATGTTTGTAAAGATATGACG
>Ga0302140_10013119_pt1 | contig 10144 bp, 6 predicted proteins | sample I_Bog_E1_1_FD_202095 | JGI IMG/M metagenome (GOLD analysis project Ga0302140, IMG submission 202095) | Peat permafrost microbial communities from Stordalen Mire near Abisko, Sweden - I_Bog_E1_1 | ecosystem: Environmental > Terrestrial > Soil > Wetlands > Peat | place: Sweden: Abisko, Stordalen...
GACTAGGACTTCGTTTCGGGGCTAAACTGCCAAATCGGAATTTCGTTTTGCAAGCAACTTAATAAGGAGAATGGCGGCGATGATTGAAAAGCTTAGGGAAAGCAGGGGATCTGCTTTCGGGTTCAAGGTTATCGGAAGAATGAGCGGTGATGAAGTCAAGGCGTTTGAGCCGCAGATCGAATTTCTCATCAAGGAAAGGAAAGAACGGCCGATTGGGATCCTCGCGGATCTCTCGCAGATGGAGGGCGCGGATTGGAAAGCACGTTGGAATGAGATGCGTTTTCTCCAGAAATATACCGATCCTATCGCGCGAATGGCCGTGGTCGGTGCAGACAAATGGGAGGAAGTGGTGGCTATGCTTCTCGCCGGAACTTCTGTTCTTCAGGCCGAAACCCGCTATTTTGCAACTTCAGAGATCGCTCCAGCCTGGGACTGGGCCAGGCTTGGTCAGGGTTGCCGTCCCTCCACTCAAAGTGACTGATCCAATCGCCGTGCTTCCGTCCCAAGATGGCACCTCCACTGTCCGCCGGCACTCGATCAGGCTGGTAACCGACAGAAAAGATGCTCAGAAAAGCATGGCATGCGGCAGCCCGCGCCACTTTCCTCCACCCGGTTACGGCGCCACCACGTCAAATGGCCGCATCATCTCATTATCCTCGTGTTCAAGGATGTGGCAGTGCCAAACATAGCGCCCCGTGAAGCCTTCGAATCGAATAATAATGCGCGTCACCATGCCCGGATCGGCCCGCACCGTATCTTTCCACCCCGACTCGACCGGCTCATGAGGCACCACCGCTCCCGTGTACTTGACCTCGCCTGTCGCCCAATAGGCGGCAATATTAAAAGCCCTGCGATCAAGAATCTGAAACCGCACCAGATGCAGATGGATGGGATGAGCGTCGTCCGTTAAGTTGATCAGATTCCAAATTTCAATCGAGTCGAGAACTGGATTCTCTGTCACCGGCATGCTCCAATGCGCATTGTTCAATAACATCTTCACCGGCCGCTGGACGAGGTCGTCAATCTCCACCAGCGTGAGCATTCGAGTCTTTACGGCGGAAGATTCCGCAATCTTTGGGACCGGCCTCAGGTTCTTGGGAACCACACTTTCGTCGCTGGAGGGGGCGGACGACTCCGTCCGCCTTGCCACGCGAAACTGCAAGATATTTAAATTGTCATTCTTGAGACTTACGTTGCTTCCGCTACATCCCGAAAAATCGACAATCAGGTCGGCGCGTTCACCAGGCGCAAGCGAAGCCCGCGGTAGCGTGACTGGTGCCGACAGCAGTCCCTGGTCAGTCCCAATCTGCTGAAAAGTCAACGCGTTCGATGGATCACCAGCGTCCAGCGTCAAATGAAAGAACCTGCCATTGGCCCCATTCAGCACACGAAAGCGATACCTCCGCGCATCAACTTCCAGATAAGGGAAAAGCTTTCCATTCACAAGGACGGCATCGCCAAAAACCTCGGGTACCCATGGCGAGTTCGCATCGCCCGATACGGGATAGTTGAGCTGACCCTCCAGATCGAAGATGCGATCGAAAATCAACAACGGGATTTCATACTTGCCCCGCGGCAACCCCAGCGAATCTTCAAATTCGTCGCGCACAAAAAATGCGCCAAGCAATCCCGCAAAAACATTGAGCCGATTTATTCCTAATGCATGGTCGTGATACCACAGCATTGCCGCATCCTGCCGGTTGGGATAATGACACACGGCCGACTTGCCCGGCACATACCAGTTCTCAGGATATCCATCGCTCTCCGGTCGAGCTTTAGCCCCATGCATATGAACGACCGTTCGCACACCGGGCTTGTCCGCCTCCGCGCCGTGGATGCCATGGTCGATAGGCAGAAAGTGCTTTTCCGGCAACTCATTCACCCACTCCACCAGCAAGCCCTCTCCACTGCGTGTCTCAAAGATCGGTCCTGGAGAACTCGACCCATATCCCCAAAGGCGAGTCGGCTTCATGTCCCGGTGAACTTTACCTTCAAACTCTCGCATCGCGATCCGGTAGTAAGGAATCTGCACCGTGGCATCCTCCGGACTCGGACGATGGCCACTCGGCGCAATGACCTCCGGCAGTGGCAGAGGATCGACAAATTGCGCGAGCTTGCTGGTATTTAGCTCGGTGCGAAACTTAGGCTCGGCCGGGTGAGCTGCCGCATGAGACATTCCCTGGCGCATGGCCAAAGCCATTGTCGTCAGACCGCTTTGCGCCAGAAACACGCGCCGTGTAATCGCCAAAGATGATTCTCCTCACGCAGTCGCGTTCCTACTGACTGATGAACCAAACACAAGAGCGGACATGCGAATCGATTCTCGCATGCCCGCCCAGACTGAATCGAAGGTGTTGCGTTTACGGCTTCTGTTTTTCTCCAGTAAGCGGATTCAAGAGCAACGTCCCATTCGCTCTGATTTTTTTGAAGTTAAACATCTGAGCGATGGAGCTTGAAATCGTATCGAATGAGCCCTGGCCAATGCGTTGTCCGCCCAGCCAATTGTCTTCGATGAAGTGGATGATCGACGTCTGGTCGGTCACCGTATGGTCGACAAAGTTCTGCCGCGCCCACGGTGAAATAACCAACAGTGGCAACCTCGGACCGTAGCCGCAGCGGCCAAGTGCATGCGGATTTGCTGCCGGATTGTAGCCCGGCAGCGAGGTGGCGGCCGTGCCGCAAACGCCAGGTCCAGTCAGAGCATCGGCCGGGCCGGTTGAAGTATTGACGATCGGCGGCATTTGATGGTCGTACCATCCGTCGGAGTCGTCATACGCAATCACCACAGCGGTGTTGCTCCAAGTGGGCAGTCCTTCCAGAAAGTTGATCGTGTTGACCACGAAGTCCTGCTCGTCAATCGGGTCCGAGTATCCAGCGTGGCCATCCTGATAGGAAGGCGCCTTCAGGAAGCTGACCGCCGGCTGATTTCCCGCTGCCGCTGCCGCGTAAAATTCATTGATGTCGTACTGGTGATTCGCCGGACCTGCATTACCGACTTCAGCAATCGAATTCGGCAACGTGTGGTTTGGGTTTGCGGTCGTCGCCCAATAAGCGAAGAACGAATGATGCGGTGTGTAATCGTTCTCCTTGACGCCCGTGATATTCGAAGTTGTGCTGCGGTTGCAGCCCGTGCTCCCGTTCGAGTTCACGACGGTAAGGTCGAATCCGCCCATGAAGCCTCCCCAGGTCACACCCGCGGCATTCAGCAGATCGCCGATATTCTGGCTTCCCATCTCTCCCTGTGCCCGTGACGGACTGGAGCAGATATCGCCCAGCGGATCGGCATCATTGATCAAGGTCAACGAACCATCCGGACCGCCCGCCACTTCATCTCCGGTCCCGTTCAAAGTTGCGATCACACCGTTCGTTTGTCCCGACACTAGATTGATCAGCCCGGGAGTCGAAGGCCCGAACGTCGTTCCAAAAGAGTTGTCGTTCATCGCGAAATGCTGAGCGTAATTCCAATAGCCAGTCACGGTATTCCCGTCGAAATATCCCATGACGAGACCGTTAGTATCCACGATTCCGCCCCCACCTGGCGGCGGACCGGCCGTGCCGGTGTAAAGTGGGAACAGGTCCATCAATCCGTTGTCGAACGCTTGCTGCTCGGGCGTGTAGCCATGATCCTGATCCGCCGTAGCCGCCTGGCCGACATCGAGGCGGAACGGATTCGTTGCGCCCGTGCCATTCGAGGGGTTCAAATTCGGGTTCGTGTTAATCAGCGCGTTGGTGAGTCCGTTGACTGTTGGAGTATTCGCGACCGCCGTAAATTTATTTTCAAATTTCGGGTTCAGCGCATTGGGATAAGTTCCAAAGTAGTGATCGAAAGAGACATTCTCCTGGAAAATCACTACCAGATACTGAATCGGTGTCGCCGTGGCTGGCAAGGCCTTCACGGTTCTGGTTACCGGTTTAGCGGAAGAGGCGAAAGCGGGAACAACGCTCGGTCCCAGGGCAATGGTCATCGTCAATATTGACGCCATCACCCGCCTGAGGTTGGCAAAAGGTTGCTGCTGTTCAAACATTGCTGAAATCTCCGTTCCTTCGAATTGCCTGGCCAGGGCGCAGAACTGTTGCGTGGCGGAAGCTTCGAGAACATTAGGCGGGCGATGTTTCTGTAACGTGACTGCAATATTAATGGGAGATGAATTCATGCCTGATTGCGGCGGATTGGAACAATCTTGCACACAAGGTGAGGAAAGCAAAACGTCTATGCCGCCACCAGAGCCGAGGTCTAGAACAGTTTCACCCTGATTCAGCTTCGCGAGAGCACTGGTTAAGGCAAATTCGTCAACGGACGGCGGAGGTCACTGACTCCGACCGCTGTTCGTAGAACGGATAATCCGTGTAGCCGTGAGCGTCGAAGGTATAGAACGTGCTGCGATCATACGCATTCAGAGGCAGCCCGAACTGGATACGCTTTGGCAAATCGGGATTCGATAAGAAATGCCGCCCGAACGCAATCAGGTCGGCATCGCCGTTCTCGACGACCTCCTCGGCAGTTCCGGGTTCAAAGCCCCCGGCTGCGATGATTGTCCGTTTAATATCTTTCGGAGCCGTGCCGCCGCAATCGCATACCGCCCCTCTGCGATGACTACATTTCTTCTTACCCGCGGCTCGATGATCTGCACATAGGCCACGCCGAACTGATTTGATTCCTGTGCCACATGGTCGAACAACGCCTCTGGATCACTATCGGACATGCCATTCCATCTGCCGCCCGGCGCAATGCGGACGGCCACTCGGTTACCGCCCCACACCGAAACTAGTGCTTCGACCACTTGAAGCAAGAAGCGGGACCGATTTTCGATCGAACCGCCATAACTATCGGTTCGCTGAGATGGCACCAATGCCAGACATCCTCTAACTCGCTAATAGTTTTTATCGGATTAGAAGTCAACGCTGATGTGATGTCCTAGCGTCACTTCAGGCAATGCTGCCGGAGTAGGGGTCTATGATGCCGAAGATCAGGCGGTCCCGGTTCCTACTGGACACCGTCGCATCCCAAACCTGATAGTCGATCGCCAAACCGCGAACCAGCGGAACAACAGACTGGGCTCCAGTTCTTCCATCAGCAGCCGTTCGCTGGGTTTGGCGCTATCAGATTTGGGCGGGGCTCCAAGAAAATGGCCGCTCATTTTCGCGTAAGCTTGCGCTTTTGAACCTCCTCAGATGTCGGACAATTTGTGGGCGGGACGGTAACTTGGCACTGTGTCGCGTAGTATCCCAGCGTTACTTGCCCCGTCTGATACGGTCCGTTAACCAAGTCTGTCTCGACGAAGAAACCTTGATTCGAATCGATGGAGTAGTAATCCAACGAAATTGGATTCGTGAAAACGCTGGCGATGGGTGCATTCGGATCGGCGTTCAGAGTTCCTGGCAAATTGTCGGATGTCGCAGTACCGAAGTTGCCGAGGAAGCCGTTTCCCAGTTGAGCGCTTGCGTCGGCGGTTCCCGAAAGAGGCGGCGTGTTGGCGGAGTTCACCGTCATCTGGGCCGTGCCGTCGGTTTCGATGCCATTTTCCTGCGTGAAACTCGCGCCGTAGAGGCCGCTGAAAGTTGGTGTGGCAGCGGTTTGCGCATAAGCAAGGCCCGATCCAATCCAGGGATAATGCAGGTTAGGAGAAGGCCCAACTGCTCCGAAGCCGAGCACCAGGGCCGCAGGCTGACCCGATCCGCTTAGGCCGGTCAGATAGAAGAACATTTGGGGACTATAGCTGGGACTTGGCACGGGACTAAAATTGGCCGGCGTAAGGCAGGCGCGGCCGGTTCCACTCACCACCGTTCCACTGTCGGCCCCGCAAGAGGCGCTGGCGGAATCGACCGCATAAATACCGGTAAATGCTGCACTGATCTCTGCTCCTTCGATTCCTCCAGTCTTGCAGCTTTCTTGCACGCAGTTGAGCTGAAGAAAGGTGTCGGTGAATCCGCTCGTCAGCGCTCCGTCGGCTTGACCATCGGCGGTGAATACACCGGCTGAAGTCAAAGTCGCCGGAACGAGATTGCTTTGGTAGAGGTCAACGCCTGTCACTCCGAACGTGTAATTTCCTGATAGCGATCCATTGCCAAACGTACCGTAAGCGCCCGAGGCTTGGGCAATCGCGAGGCCACCGGTTGAGGCAAAGCCGCTGGTGGTCGCGGTGTTGTCGCTCTCAATTAGCTGTATATGGCCGGAGTCCACAATATAGCCCGTCAAGATGGCCGTCACTGGCTTAGAGTGGATGCCATCGAGATAACCAACCAGCTTGATTGTCACTTGGCCGAAGGCATCGGGTCCCGAAGTCACCTGCGAGCCCGTAGCGAACGAGCCATCGCTGATCTTCTGCTTTTCTCCGATGAACTCGTCGGTGACGCCGGAGATCGTGGTCTGTCCCGCCGCGATCTCCAAGACGCCTCCGAAAGCGAGCGCTTGGCTGTCGACTACATCTGTGCCGGTCATTGCGAAGGCGTAGCTACCCGACGGCGCTGCGACCGTAGTCTGTTGCAGATCCATGGTTCCGGTCGCGGAATAGCCGGTAGTATCCAATCCAATTTGCGAGACTAGCGCTTCGGGATTCTGCGAATTGTTGAGGAAGACGAAGCTGAAAATTTCTGTGCCTGCGTTGCTGCTGCTGTCACTCCAGTTCAGTGTGATCGTTCCGCGGCCGTCGCCGCCGAGAAAATAACTGCTCGTGTTCAGTAAGGTGGCGTTGTCGGAAACCCCACCTGAATTGACAGTTTGCTCCCCGCCCGACACACCTCCTTGTCCATCGACGGCGATCACGCCCGCGAACTGATACGGCACAGAGAAGCCATCGACTCCCTGCAGTTGCAGTACATAGTTCCCCGCCTGCAAACTGCCATTGAAGCTACCAATCGTCAGCGGCGCCACTACGTTCACCGAAGGACTGTTCGTCGATAGCGCCACGATTTCAACCACCGTGCTATTTGTGGAGAGAGTAGCCGGTGCGGTGTAGGTGACCGGGCTTCCGCTGGCGGTATGCGGATTGCTCAGTGTGCCGCAGAGGCCGTTTTGATTTTTCGGATCTGCCTGGCAGGTCAACTCCCAGCTCACTCCTTCGTTGTCCGGATCGTTCGTAACGACAGCCGTCACATTTTCAGCAGATCCAACAGACAGCGCCGCTCCGGGCTCCGGTTGAAAGGCGATCGTCACATTCTGCGGTGGGGGCGGTGGAGGGTTTTGCACGTTCGCGGTGCTTCCTCCGCATCCGGCAAGAAATGACATCATCGCCGCCGTCATAAGAAAAGGAACCCATCGTCGCATCACCACTGCCGCCCTCCTGAAATTGAGTCGCATCGTTTATTGTCCGGTCCCGCGCAGGTACACCACTTGCGGCAGGTTCAGCGGTTCCTGCTGATAATTGATCGTGAGCGTTCCTGGAATGAAGCCCGTGACGCCAGGCTTGAAAATAACGGTCAACGTGCAACTGCTGCCCGGCGCCAGGCTGATCGGACAATCGTCGGACTCGGAATAACTGCCACTGGCGGTGATCTTTCCGATGAACGTGACCGTTTGGGTGGTCGCGAGATTCGGATCGTTGAGCAGCGTAATGGTCAAGGGTGCGGTGCTCTTCCCTTGTGTCTGATTCCCGAAGTCCAGTCCTGCCCCAGGCGTCATGCGCAAGGGACTCGCGGAATTCGAACGCAGTTCCACCGGAAACCGTCCGCTATCGATTTCGCAGTCGGTCGTGACTGCGCCCGCACACTGCAGGGTGTTCAGTTCGAGAAAATAATCCAGCCCGTTGCCCACGTTGGTCTTCGGTTGTGGCACATAGGTAACCTGAATATTGCAGGACGCCTGCGCAGCCAACAGATTTCCGGTGCACGTGTCTTCAGAAATCTGAAAGTTTGGTAGCTTACTGCCGTCGTCACTGTCGCACGTGTAATTGATGGTCTCTCCGTTCGCCGTAATCGGAAGACTGCCCGATCCGTTGCTCACCACCTGCAATCCGGCGACTGGACTGTTTGCCAACAAGGGATGAGGGAGCAGGTTCTGCCCATGTTGCGGATTCACGCAAGTTGCCTGTCCCAGAATTTGCACCGGAGAGCCGCTCACATTCGTAAACGAGAGAGTCTGGGGCACACTCGCTTCCGGCGGATTCACTTGTTCTTCCGCTCCGAAATCGAGTTCTTGCACCGAAGGTTGAAGCGCGCTCCGCGCCACACCGGTCGCCGGCACCGTAAATGCGGTATCGGTGTCGGGACTAGAGGGACTATGGACCGTTACCAGCGCGCTCTGCGTGAGTGGACACCACTCGGGTGCGGCGCCCGCAATCGTCGGTGGCGCTCCGAACGGTAGCCACGGACAACTCTCTTGCGGCGTGAAGGTTACGGTGATCGCACAGGACTGCCCCACTGCGAGAGAAAAATTGGTGCCGAGTGACGCGGCACAGTTATCCTGCTCAGTAAAACTGGGCAGCTCATTGAAATCGCTTTGGCCACCAAATGTATTGTCGCCCTCGTTACTAAAACTAAGAGTCAATGGACCAAGCGGTGCGCTGGTGTTGTTCGCGAGCGTGATTGTCTGCGAACTCGCGGCTGCGCCGAGCACCTGTGTCGGGAACGCCAGGAATGCCGGCGTTAGGGTAATTGGTGCTTGGCACGCGCTGCTACTTCCGACCGAAAGACAGATATTGCCAAAGTCGCCCGCTGTCGTCGTGCTCCCCAAACTGCCGCCGCAACCCTTCGACGCCACCAGATACGACGGCCCAATTCCGTGCAGGATATTGCCGCCCCCTTGCGCGGAATCGTAAGTCACCGGGCTCACTCCCGTAGCTCCCAGAAACTGCGCTCCTGCGGGCTCACCGATCTGCCCGAGATTCGATCCGTCCGTGCCAATTACTTGGAGGATCACCGAGTCACCGCTAATTGTTCCTGTGAGCGATGCCAGAGGAAAGCAAGGATAGTCGCTCAACAGAGTCACGGGATCCTGAAAACTCAAAGTCCCAGTCACAGTCGCGTTGCTGGCGCCGATATTTTCGCCTTGGGTCACAGTACCTGCAACTAAGGCGAAATCCTGATTCGCCAATCCGTAACTACCGCCTGTACTGTGAAATGTTCCCTGAATCGTCCCTGTAAGTGGCGGCACCGAAACCGCGCTCCATGACAATCCGGTTTCGGCATACCCGCAAACCGAACCGTCAGACGCCGTTCCCGCAGTCGAGGTGTAAGTTCCCGCCATCGTCGAGCCATCCGAGCTCAACGTTCCGGTTAAAACAAAACTCTGGCTACCGGCCGCCGCGTTGATCGTCACGGTCTGCCCACTGTTCGTTACTGATAGCGGAGCCGATCCGCCGTTGCATGGACCCGGCGCCGAAGCGGACGAAGTAATCGAGTACACCGCTTGTCCCGCCGTCGCGCCGTTTTGCGTCAGCAGAAATCCTCCTTGCAGGCCACCGCTGAAGGTCGGATCGCCCGCATTTCCATCGCTCTGCGAGGCCATCGTGAACTGCCAGTTCCCCGAGAGCGAGGCGCCTTGTTGTGATCCGCCAGAAGAGCCTCTCCCGCCGCAGGCCGAAAACGTCAGCATCAGCGCCAGGGAGAAAAGCGGCAAGAGGCACGCGTTCGTGGCGCACCGCGATTTTCGGTGTTTAGTAAATCTCAGCATGGTGCTCCGCATCCCCGTAATTAACATCGTTGCCTGCATTCATCTCCGCACCAAAATCGAATGCGCGACCCAAAACAGCGTCGCCGCCGGATGCCGTGCCACTAATCGGAACCGAAAAAATCATTTCGCTATTGGGATCAGTAACGAGCAGGGTCGCTGTCAGAGGCGCTGGACAGTTCCCCGGCGGCGTTCCCGGTGCGCAGATTTCAAGCGGCTGGAAAGTAATGCTGACGGCGCAGAATTGCGCTGCGATCATTTGGAAAGGGTGCCCTCCCGAGGGCAAGCCGTTCGCGCCGCAAGTGTCGGTCTCCGTAAAATTGAGCGCACCGCTATTGTTCGTTAGATTTAACGTCAAGTTCAGCGACGACGCGGAGCTATCGGTCAAGGTAATTACCTGCGTCGTTGCTGGCGCCCCGATCACTTGCGAAGAGAAGGTCAGATACGACGGGGCCAGAGTTATCGGCTCTTGGCAGGCGCTCGCTCCATTTAACGCAAGACAGATATTCCCGAAATCTCCGGAGACGGCTGTGCTGCTTA
>Ga0302140_10013120_pt1 | contig 10144 bp, 6 predicted proteins | sample I_Bog_E1_1_FD_202095 | JGI IMG/M metagenome (GOLD analysis project Ga0302140, IMG submission 202095) | Peat permafrost microbial communities from Stordalen Mire near Abisko, Sweden - I_Bog_E1_1 | ecosystem: Environmental > Terrestrial > Soil > Wetlands > Peat | place: Sweden: Abisko, Stordalen...
GTGTTGGGTGGGCAGGCGTGCAGGCATGCCCACTATATAGACATATAGTCTATAATATTGCAAGCCAAAAAATCAACCAGAGGTGAATTTTTTTTGGATTTCAAAAAATTACGCGAGGATCAGGGCTTAACTGCCTGGTTCCGGCGAAGCGCCATTCCCCCCCGGCACGGCCTGCGCTGGCCGGCCGGTGCGGAGGCTTTCACGGCCGGTCACGCTTTGAGTCCCGCCGGCGGAGCCTCAACTTTGATCACCTCCACCTGGCGATCCAGATGGGTGAAGACGAAGGACCGAAGCACATTGGGGTTGCGGCAGATGATTTGCAGCCGCGCCCCCGCCTTCGTGACGGCTTTCAGCAGCGTCACAATCAAGTTTAGCCCGGAAGAATCCACCCGGTTGGCGGCTTGCATGTCCACCCGCATCATTTGCCAGTCGGCTTGGCCCGCCACGCGCGGCTCCAATAACCGCGCCAGTTCCGCCTGCACCTTTTCCGTGTTGGTGCTGACCAGGTCGCCCGCCAGGCGATACGTGATGACTTTGTCCTCCGCAACGGGAATGGGTGGTTTCATTGGCAATAGCAATTCAGGTTAATAATCAAACTCCAGGCCCTTCGCCTCGGCCACCCAGACCCGCAACTTCCGCTGTTGCGGCTGGATGCTGATTTGAAATTTGAGCGCGCCCGCCCGGGCCTCCGCCTGCGCCACCCCGGCCAGCACCGCCGTGCGCGCCGCCGTCAACAGGTGGTTCTGCGCGGCTTCAGGCAGCCCCGGTTGGGCCAGCCGCAGGCTGCGCCGCCAGGCCGACTCCCACTCGTCAATTCCCCCGTCCTGCCCGCTGCGGTATTGATCCAGCACCACCGGAAAGAAGAAATCCGCATCGGCTTTGCCCCCCGGCAGCTGGATGATCGTCAGCAAAATATCATCGTCGGCTTCGTTCAATTCCGGCAGGCCGCGCTGCCCGCGCTGGCACCATAAACGATAGGCAATGCTCAGCGGATCCACGCCCAGCTTGTCGGCCAGATCATCGATGCCGTCCGTTCGCAACAAGAACCGCTCGTCCTCCGCCACCACCCCGCCCACCGGCATTTCCGTGAAATGGGGAAACCAGCCCAGCGAACATCCCCCTTGCTCCGCCACCCGGCTCGCGCCGCCGCCCGCATTGACCCGCACCGGCACCGGCGTGCCACAGGAGAAAATACTCACCGACCGCAGTTTGAGGTCAATCGCCACCGAACACGCCGCCACCGAGGCATTCACCGCCAGCGTGCCCGCCATGCGGCTCGACTGGTTCCACTCTTCGATCAAATAGCGGTTGAACGACCCGAAAATGTCGGCCACCGCCGCCCCGCATTGCAGCATCCCCCGCACCACCCCTTGAAAGTAGGCCGATAAGTAGGCCGCTTGCAAGTCATGCCCCGACACATCCGTCAGCAGGCAGAAGTAGTGGTCCGGTCCGATTTTAAACTGGCTGAAAGAATCGCCCCCCGCCTCCAATTTGGGATGGAAATACCGCTCCACCTTCAACCCCCCGCCGGCCTGTTGCGACTGAATCATCCATTGCTGGGCTCGCCCCAGTTCCTTGACCGCCAATTCCACCTGCTGGATGCGCCGCCGGTTCTGCGTCAATGCCACCGCCCTCGCCACCGACTCCCGGAGCTGGCGCGCGTTGACCGGCTTTTCAATGAAATCCGCCGCCCCACCCCGCAAGGCGCTGGTGACCAAATGTTTCCCCCCGGCGGCAGAGACAATGATCACGCTCAGATCCGGCGCCATGCCTTCCAGCCAGCCCAGCAATTCCAAACCGGAAATCCCGGGCATTTGCTGATCCAGCAGCACCCCGTCGAAGGCGCCAAAGCCGGCCGCCAGGAGTTGTTGTTGCGCGGAATGGCCCCCGTCCTCGGCCACCACCTCGTAACCGCTTTGCTCCAGCACCAAACGCAAAAACTCCCGGCTGGTGAAGTCGTCATCCACCACCAGTAATCGTTGTCGGCGCGGGGTGATATTGATATTGGTGTTGTTCATCGGCAATAAACACCTGCCATGGCTTTTGGCTTGCCACCACCTTATCGGCCATGACCGCACGCCACTTAAGTCTGGAAGCCCCAGCAACCAGCATCCAGCATCCAGCAACCAGCATCCCAGCATCCCAGCATCCAGCATCCAGCATCCAATTGACAATTTTCAACAAACGGCTAAAATTTATGAAGTTATTCGTCCTCCTCAGAACCTTGAATCATGATTTATGTTTTTATCTCACATTGAAACGTGGTGGCGGGGACGGAGCATGGCTGTGGCATTGATTTTGATTGGCACCGGCTTTTGCCTGCCGGCAAACCTGTCCGCCGCACCCCCGTCGCTGTTTCCTTATTCGACCTCCTACCCGGTGGGTTCCTGGCCGGAAGCGGCGGCGATTGGGGATCTCAATAACGATGGTCGGAACGACGTCGTGGTGACCACATCAGGTTACGGTACGGCCCAATATGATTGGAGCATCTTCATCTTTTATCAGACACCATCGGGACAACTGGCGTCGCCGGTTGAATATGACGCTGGCGGCCCCGCCACGAGCGTGGTGATCGCGGATTTCAACGGCGACGGACTGAACGACATCGCCGTCGCCAATGGCACCGGAATTCGAGTCTTTTGGCAGGATCCCGCTGGCGGCTTCGCCAACCACACCGACTTTGTCACGACCAATTCGGGCACGGATGGGGCTGCGGCTTCGTACTCGCTTTGCGCGGGTGATTTTAATAATGATGGTTTGACGGACTTGGCCGGCATCGGTTGGGACCAAAACACCACCACAATGGATGTCTATATCCAAACCAACGGCACTCTGTCCTATTCCCAGTCCTACCCGGCAGATTATGGCGGATACAATGAGATGGCAGCAGGTGATGTAAATAACGACGGTTTGACTGACATTGTCGTTATGAGTGGCCAGGGCCTGGGGCCAAATTTCGATGTTTTCTTGCAAACCAATGGCGGTTTTGCCCCGCAAGTCAATTACAGTGTCGGCGGAACTAACTTGACGGCAGGCGTTGCCATTGGCGATGTGGATGGGGATGGACTCAACGAAGTCGTGGTGACCTATGGCGGCAACCAGCCTTTTTCAAAAATTGCTGTTTTCCATCAGACTGACAACGGCCTGACCTTGAGTGCCATCTACGACTCCCATGATATTCCCAACGGGGTTCAAATCGCGGATCTGGAAATGAATGGCCGGCCGGATGTTTTGGTTTACCATGATGCTTGGGCAGAAATTGGGGTTTATTCGCAAAATGCCACCAACACTTTGAACCCCGAAGTGATCTATAGCACCCCTTTTATTCAAAACTTTAATCCCCAGTGTCTTGCGGTGGGCGACATCAATGGCGATGGCAAACCCGATGTGGTCATTGCCGGCGACTTGAATTATCCCTACTTGGTCGTGCTCACCAACTGTCTGCCAAGAATCGTGCATGGTATATCAGTGACTCCGACTACGACCTTCATCCCCACCGGTCCGGTGGGCGGCCCATTCTTTCCGGCGGCACAGACTTTTGCGATCACCAACTTGTTCAGCAGCAAAGTCAAATGGTCCCTCATTAACACCTCCACTTGGTTGAATCTTTCCAGCCCTTCCCCGAGCGGCTGGCTTGGGCCCAACGCCAGCACCTTTGTGACCGTGATGCCATCGGCCACCGCCAGCACGCTGACCAACGGGGTTTACAATGCCACCCTGACCTTTTCTGCCTCGATTGGAGCCCCCATTTACGTGCCGGTCATCTTGTCGGTGGGCCAGCCGCCCATCGCCAATGGCGGGTTCGAGGCCGGCACTTTCACCAATTGGACCCAGTCGGGGGATACGAACTCCACCTGGGTAACCACGGACTCCACCTACATCCATTCGGGAAATTTCGGAGCCGCGCTGGGACCGTTTAGCGGCCGGCTGGGCTATCTCACCCAATTGCTCAACACGACCCCCGGCCAGAGCTATCTGCTTTCCTTCTGGCTTCGGAACCCCACCGGACTCACGCCCAACCAGTTTCAAGTCCAATGGAATGGAGCCCTGATTTCCTCCCTGCCGAACTTCACCAACACCGTGTGGACGAACCCGCATTTTGTCCTGACGGCCACCAATTATGTCACGCCCCTGCAGTTTGGATTTGAGGACTACCTGGATTACCTGGCGCTGGACGACGTCAGCGTCATCCTTATTCCCGACTCATTTCAATCCGCCGCCCGAACCACCAACCAGTTTAAACTCACCTGGAATACGGCTGCGGGCATGAACTACCAGGTGCAGTACAAGACCAATCTGCAACAAGCCGGCTGGATCAACTTGGGCGGCCCCATCCTGGCCACCAACACCGCGCTGACCCTGGCCGACACCAACTCCGCCACCCAACGGTTTTACCGGCTGTTCGTCAGCCCTTGAACCAGGGCTCGGTTGCCATCGTTCAATCCCGCCATCCCACGGTTGCCAAAAAAAAATCCTCTGGCATTCTGTCCCCATGAAATCGTTATTGCTGGCAACCGCTTTCCTCCTTAGCTGCCTCACCGTGGCCCGCGCACAGCAAGAGGCCGACGAAAAATACCTTTCCATTTACGCCAACCTCCAGCAGGTGGAGAACCAGACCGAAACCGGCAATCCCAGACAGGTGCTGGCCACGCTGACCGAGGTCCACGCGCAATTGGAGACCTTCCAGAAAGTTTATCCCGACTGGAACCCCGCCATCATCAGCTTCCGCCTCGAAGACACGGGCAGGAAGATTGCCGCCGTCAAGGCCCGGCTCCAGGCCGCCATCCCCCTGGAACCGCTGCCCGCCACCACCGAGGTGGTGCCCGCCCAGCCAGAGGCCTCGCCCGCCGCCGAGCAAGCCCTGCGCGCGCAATTGCGCGCCGCCCAGTCCGAAAACCAGACCTTGCAGGCCAAGCTCAAAGAAGCCCTTTCCTCCCAGCCCGCCGCCGCCGATGCCAGCGAACTCGCCCGCGCCCAGGAAATCATCCGCGGCTTGATGAAAGAAAATGACCTGATGAAAGCCAGCGGCGTGGCCGAAAAGAATCCCGATACCGTCTCCGCCCTGCGCCAGCAACTCGCCGCCGTGCAGGCCAGATTGACCGCCGAGCAATCCCGCGCCGAAAAACTGGTGGCGGAAAACACCTCCCTGCAACACGACCTCAAGCACGCCGGAAACTCGGACGCCATGGAAGTCCTGCGCAGCCAGAACGAACGGCTAAAGGCGCAATTGGCCACCCTCCAATCCACCTCCAAAGCGGCCTCCACCGCCGGGGATCAGACGGCCCAGTTGCAGTCGGCCAACGCGCAAATTGCCACCCTGCAATCCTCCGTCGCCCAACTCACTTCCGAACGCAACGCCTTGGTCAAACAGGTCAAGCAGTTGTCCACCCCGGGGGGCACCGATGATCTGGACGCGCGGTTAAAGACCGCCAATGGCCAGAACGCCACCCTGCAATCCTCCGTCGCCCAGCTCACCTCCGAACGCGACGCCTTGGGCAACCAGGTCAAACAATTGTCCTCGGAGCTGGATGCGCTGACCGCCCTCAACTACGAAAAACGCCTCCGCGACCTCACCGCCCAACGCGATGACCTGGCCAGGCAATTGGCGGCCAGCAAGCAGAAGAAATCCCGCAAGAACGCCGACTCGGAAGAAGTGCAGACCCTGCGCGCCCGTCTGGCCGTGGCGGAATCCCAGCCCTCGCCGTTCACCCCCGAGGAACTCGCCCTGTTCCGCCAGGAGGCCCCCAAACCGGAACCCGTTTCCACCAAGCGTTCCATCGCCGAATTGCCCAGCGGCAGCGCCGAATTGGTCGCCTCAGCCCAGCGCCACTTCTCCAATCACGAATTTGACGCCGCCGAAGCCGATTACGCCAAAATCCTGGAGCATGACCAGAACAACGGGCTGGCGCTCGCCAATCTCGCCACCATTGAATTGCAGGAAAACAAGCTCGCCCAAGCCGAGAAACACATCACCGCTGCCGTTGCCCAAAGCCCCAACGACATCTACAATCTGTCCACCTTGGGCTACCTGCGCTTCCTCCAGGAAAAATATGACGACGCCCTCGACGTGCTCAGTCGCGCGGCCAAACTGGACCCCAACAACCCCGATGTGCAGAATTATCTGGGCGTCACCCTCAGCCACAAAGGTCTGCGCAAGCAGGCCGAAGCGGCCCTGCGCAAGGCCATCGAGATCAATCCTAACTTTGCCGCAGCCCACAACAATTTGGCAGTGGTCTATTTGAACCAGACCCCGCCCTCGCCGTACCTGGCCCGCTGGCACTATCAAAAGGCCATTGCCGCCGGCCAGCCCCGCAACCCCGACTTTGAGAAACTCCTCGCCGACCAAGGCACCCCCGTGGAGGCCCCATAGTGGCCCGGGCGTTTCAACCCCACGAAATGCAGCGGATTAATCGATCAATGGATTTGAGACATCCCTAACCGGTAACCTAACCTCGGGTGTGAGACAAAATTCTGAAAGACCCGAAAAAGCCCACCAAACGAGGCATTCGCAGCTACGATTGCATCGATTCGCTGAGGTTGAACTTTTTTGCATAAAAAAACACCTTGGACAGCCTATGTCCAAGGTCCCCTGATATGCTAAAGGCAAAAAGATCAATTAATGAGCGCCCACAACGCCAAAATGTCACGCCGTGGACCGCCGCCGCATTCGGGGGTGGCGACGGCTCGTCGCCCAGTGTTTAAATTTAATTCGGGGAGAGTACCGTCGCCAGATCGCTGCCTGAATCAAGGCAAATCAAGCCTAATCAAGCCTAATCAAGGTAAATCAAGGTAAATCAAGGTGGAAAAAATGGGCAGGACCCGGTTTCCGTGGCTGCTCAAAGTCTGCGTTCCAAACCATGAACCTAAACGCTCCCTTTCGTCGGTAGCTCGTTTCCTAGCGACACAAACTGCGGTTTTATGCGCTTTTTAAGCTGCTTGCAGATTTTTGTCTCACACCCCACGCCGCCCTCACCCCGCAAATTGCTTTGCCACCGCCGCCCGATTCAGAGATAGTATCCGTCCGCTTTTGGCGGAAAACACATGAAACCCCAAGTCGAAATCTATGATACGACCCTGCGCGACGGCGCGCAGGCCGAAGGCATTAATTTCTCGGCCGCGGACAAGCTCCGCATTGCCGACAAACTCGATTCTTTTGGGGTCCAATATATTGAAGGCGGCTGGCCCGGCAGCAACCCCAAGGACATGGAGTTCTTCCAGCAAGCCGCCCGCCGCAAATGGAAGCATGCCCAGGTCGCCGCATTCAGCATGACCCGCCGCAAAGGCGTCGCCGTGGAAAGCGATGAACTCATGCGCCTGATCCTGGAGGCCAAAACCCCCGTCGTCACCATCGTCGGCAAAACCTGGCTCCTGCACGTCACCGAAGTCCTCCGCGCCAAGCCCGAGGAAAACCTCGGCATGATCGGCGACACCATCCGCTTTCTCAAAGACCACGGCAAAAAGGTCATTTACGACGCCGAACACAGTTTCGATGGCTACGCCGACGAACCCGAATACGCCCTCGCCACCTGGCAGGCCGCTGAAAAGGCCGGGGCTGACTGCATCGTCCTCTGTGATACCAACGGCGGCCGCCTGCCGCGCGAGATCGCCAATGTCGTCACCCTGGCCAAATCCAAATTAACCTGCCCCATCGGCATCCACACCCACAACGACTGCGGGTTTGGCGTGGCCAACGCCATCGCCGCCGTGGAGGCCGGGGCCATGCAGGTGCAGGGCACCATCAACGGCTTTGGCGAGCGGACCGGCAACTGCAACCTCATCAGCCTCATCCCCACCCTGCAACTGAAAATGGGGGTGAACGTCGTGCCCAAGTCCTCCCTGCCCAAGCTGAAGGAACTTTCCGAATTCGTGAACGAAGTCGCCAACGTGCGCCACGATGTCCGCGCCCCGTGGGTCGGCCAGACCGCCTTTGCGCACAAGGGCGGCATGCACGTCCACGCCATCGAACGCGTCTCCCGCAGCTACGAGCACGTCACCCCCGAATCCGTCGGTAACTTCCGCCGCGTCCTCGTGAGCGACATGTCCGGCCGCACCAACATCCTGCTCAAGGCCAAGGAACTCGGCTATCCCCTGGCCCCCGACGCCCCGGCCGCGCGCGAAATCACCGACCGGGTCAAGGAACTCGAGTCCCGGGGCTACGAATACGAGGCCGCCGAGGGCTCCCTCGCCCTGATGATCTGGCGGGCCATGCAGCACCGCGAGCCCAGCTTCACCGTCGAGACCTATCACGTCTCCATGCGGCGCGACAAAAAAGAATCCATCTGTGAAGCCACCATCCGCGTCCGCGTCGGCGATGAGGTCGCCCACACCGTGGCCGAGGGCGACGGCCCCGTGAACGCCTTGGACGGCGCGCTTCGCCGCGCGCTGGTGAAGTTCTTCCCCTCGCTCAAAGCCATCGAACTGACCGACTACAAAGTCCGGATCATCAACGGCACCACCGGCACCGCCGCCAAGACCCGCGTGCTCATCACCTCCAGCAACGGCAAGCGCGAATGGGGCACCGTCGGCGTGAGCGAAAACATCATCGAAGCCAGCCTCGAGGCCCTTGTGGACTCCATGGAATTCGCGCTGTTGAAGAAATAAGACACGAATTTCACGAATTAACACGAATTTAACTATTTCCTTCATGGACCCCATCTACAAAGCTGAGTCGTTCAAGATCATTGGCTGCTGTATGGAAGTTCATCGCGAATTGGGCAGAGGCCATAACGAGGTGATTTACAAAGATGCACTGGAAATTGAGTTCAAACGGCAGGGAATCCTGTTTTTGCGGGAACAAGAATACACGCTGACTTATAAAAACGTGGTTTTGCCGCACAAGTACTTCGCTGATTTTGTGGTGTTGGATAAAATCATTTTAGAGGTCAAAGCCGTGGAAGGATTAATCGCCTCCCACGTCAAACAAACCCTGAATTACCTCGCCGCCTCAAAATTAAGACTTGGCCTGCTCGTCAATTTTGGTGAGGATTCGCTGACTTACAAACGGGTGGTCTTATGAAATCGGTTTAATTCGTGTTAATTCGTGAAATTAGTGTCTATGTCTGAAATTCCCAAAGCCTACGAACCGCAAGCGGTGGAAGATAAATGGCACGACTTCTGGCTGAAGCAGGGTTGCTTCACCGCCAACGAGAAGTCCGCGAAACCTGCGTACTCCATCGTCATCCCGCCGCCCAACGTCACCGGCATGCTCCACATGGGGCATGTCCTCAACAACACCATCCAGGACATCCTCAGCCGCAAGGCCCGCATGGACGGCAAGGAAGTCCTCTGGTTACCCGGCACCGACCACGCCGGTATTGCCACGCAGGTCATGGTGGAAAAGCAGCTTAAGAAAGAGGAGAAGAAATCGCGCCACGACCTCGGCCGCGAGGAATTCCTCAAGCGCGTCTGGGCCTGGAAGGAAAAGCACGGCGACATCATCATCAACCAGCTCAAAAAGCTCGGCTGCTCCTGCGATTGGACCCGCGAACGCTTCACCATGGACCCGGACTATTCCCGCTGCGTCCAGAAAGTATTCGTGGAACTGTACAAAAAAGGCCTGATCTATCGCGGCAAACGCATGGTCAACTGGTGCCCCGTGTCCCAGACCGCCCTCTCCGACGAGGAAGTGGAAATGAAGCCGCAAAAGGGCTTCATGTATCATTTCAAGGTGCAGGTGGCGGAGGCTCCCGATACTTGGCTCACCATCGCCACCACGCGCCCGGAAACCATCCCCGGCGACACCGCCGTGGCCGTGAACCCGAAAGACCCGCGCTACACGCATCTCATCGGCAAGCACATCATCCGTCCGCTCCCGGCGGAACTGCCCGCCGAGCAAAAACTCATCCCCATCGTGGCGGATGAGCATGTGGACTTCGAATTCGGCACCGGCGTGCTCAAGGTCACGCCCGCGCACGACAAGGCGGACTTCGACATCGGCACACGCCACAAGCTGCCCCTCATCGAAGTCATCAACGCCGACGGATCAATGAACGCCCTGGCCGGTGCGCCACTGGCCGGATTGGACCGCTTCAAGGCGCGCAAAGTCGCCGTGGAATTGCTCAAGGAACAAGGCGTGTTCGTGGAGGAACAGCCCTACGACAACAATGTCGGTTTCAGCCAGCGCGCGGATGTGCCCATTGAACCG
>Ga0302140_10013123_pt1 | contig 10143 bp, 5 predicted proteins | sample I_Bog_E1_1_FD_202095 | JGI IMG/M metagenome (GOLD analysis project Ga0302140, IMG submission 202095) | Peat permafrost microbial communities from Stordalen Mire near Abisko, Sweden - I_Bog_E1_1 | ecosystem: Environmental > Terrestrial > Soil > Wetlands > Peat | place: Sweden: Abisko, Stordalen...
GAATGGCTCGGGGAGCAGCGTTGCCCTGACAGTTACTGGGCTACCGACCGGCGTGACGGCAGGTTTCAGTCCGGCCGTAACCAGCAACACTAGTTCGGTAACGTTCGCGGCAAGTAGTGCGGCCGTTCCGGGGACTTATCCACTGACGATCGTGGGAACTTCAGGATCGGTGAGCACGGCCACGATTCAGCTAACCATCCCGGCGCCGGTTTTGAGTATATCCGCGGCGATTGGCAGTCTAACTGCCCTGCCTGGCGGTTCCGGTGCAAGCACGACGATCAACATCAGCGGTGTGAGTGGTTCCAGCGCTGCAGTTGCGCTGACTGCGACCGGGGTTCCAAGCAATGTTTCGGCACAATTCAGCAGCGCCGCCGGCAGTTCAGTTCGCACACTGACGCTTTTAGCAGGTATATCGGCTGCTCCCGGGACTTACACGGTGGCAGTGACCGGAGTGGAAGGAACGCAAACTAGTACAACCAATGTCAGTTTGACGATACCCGGGCCGCTTTCCATCGCGATCACTCAGCCGGAGTTTGGTTTCAACGTGATACCGGGCAGCGTTCGTCGAATTTATGCCACGGTCAGCAATGGAAAAACGAATGGGGTGAACTGGACCGTAACGGGCGGGGCCAAGCTGTCGGCGGCGGTTGGCAACTGGGTGGATGTGACAGCTCCGGCGACGGGGACTAGTTGCTCAATTCAAGGCACCGAGAACTATACAGTGAGTTCGGCAACTCGCTTTACTTTGACGGCGCAGTCGCAGGAGAGCCCGAGCCAGACGGCCTCAATCACTGTGAATGTCTGCAACCCGGCCGTGCAGGTGACCGTGGTGCCCTTTTACACCACGTTGTATTCGGGACAAAATGCGGATGTTCAGGCTTTTGTCTGGGGGTCTGTCAACCACGATGTAACGTGGGCGATTACCGCAGAACCGAACGGGGCTGATGGCGTTCTGATGGATTCCGTGAACCAGGATACGGTTTTTTCGGCAACCGTTGCGGGGCGCTATACCTTGACAGCCACGAGCGTCGCGGATGGGAGCAAAACGAATGCGGCGACTATCTATGTGACCGGGCACAGTATGCCCTATGACGTCACACCCTCTGAAACCATGCCGGTGGACTGCACGGTTGATCCAGCTCTCACGGGGAAAACCTACGATGTTGGCCCATCGCAGGCATACAAGACAATTCAGTCGGTTCCATGGGCTTCTTTGACTGCTGGTTCGACCGTGCGGATACACAATGAGGACGCCAGTGGAGGCAGTCCCACAACGTATCACGAATATTTTCTGCTCACGGGGCAAGGCACGCGCACCCAACCGATTCGCGTCTGCGGCGTACCGGATTCCAGGGGCAACTTGCCGGTGATCGATGCCAGCAACGCGACGGGAAGTTCTTCTTTTCCTGCAAACCTGGTGGGATATGGGGCGGTCACAGTTGGCAAGGGCGGCTGGGCGGGAGTTTACACCGGAACCTGGACCGGGCCGCAAGATCTCATTGTCGAGGGCCTCAAGGTGCAAAATGCCAGACCGCCCGCCACGCTTACCAGCCCGTCGGGGGTAGCTGGAACGGCGTGGGCTCATGGAGCGGCTTGCGTGCGCCTGTTTCAGAATGTGGATACGGTGGTGAGAGGGATTGATGCGAATGGCTGCAGCAACGGCATCTTCTCCGATTTCAATGCGAATAATGGTTATGCGGTCGTAGCGAACACTCTGTATGAGGGCAACCACGTGCATGGAAATGGCGAAGCGGGATCGTATAGCTATCACCAGCTTTATATTCAAGGGTGGAACGAAGTGGCTCAGTTCAACATCGTCGATCAATATTTGAGCGGAGCAGCAGGTTCCAATTTCAAGGGCCGCGGCTTCCCTGAGATTATTCGATACAACCACTTTGGCGATGGTGCGGCACGGGAACTGGACCTGGTGGATAACCAGGATGCGGCAACGTACTCCGCATTTGAAGGCTACTTGGGAGGGCCACACCCGCTCCCTTCAGTTTATCCAAAGGATGCTTACACTGCCGACCTGTTGGCAGCGGCCGTCGAGGCGCACCACGCGGATTATGTCTACGGAAACACGTTTGTCAATACCACAGCCGTATACCCCATCCACTATTTCAGCGATATGGGAACGCCCGATGACAATCGCCTAGGTACGCTGTGGTTTTATAACAACAGTTTCTATGAGCCAATTAACTCGTTTTGGAGCTGGAAGATGTTCGACACCTCCGGCGGAGGGGCCGGGGATGACGCCGCAATCGAATGGCCCCACATTCAAGTTCTTAATAACGCCATCTGGATGGACTCACAAGCCCGGCCTTATTTTTACTGGAATAAGGAAACAAACCAGTTCACCACTTTCGGCAAGAATGTCATCAACTCCAGTTGGGGTACCGACAACATGGCGGGCGGAGACGGTACCGGTTGGGCTACCCTAACCTCGAAATTTGCCTTTCAAGGCGCGGGCAACAGTGCCGATGCAACTGACACCTCGAGTTTGATCGGAGTCACGACAGAACCCTTCGACACTACTACATTCGAACCAAATCCGGCGTTGGTCGGAGTTGGAACAACCATGCCGGTAGGCGCTCCCAAACTGCCAGTGCGCTTTCAGTATGGGCCTTCGGCTGTCCAGACGGTACGTGTTCAGCCGCTTACTGTCGGGGCAATGGAATAAGGCAGGAAGTGGTGGGAGCGGACTGTAGCGATTGAGTGCGCTGAATTTCCGCGTCGAAATTGCAAGAGAAAGGGCATGTTTCCATGCCCTTTCTCTTTTCGATCAATCATTGGAACATTCGAACTACGACTGCAAGATCAGACTGCTGGACGGCTTGGACTTGCGGAATGCCACAAATGCAAGGCCGAGCAGGCCGGTGCCGAGCAACAACAGTGTGCCGGGCTCCGGGGTTGCAGTTACTTCCACGGTAAGCGGCGTGAATGTGTTCCCGTAGGGGTCTGTCGAGATGATGTCGCCAAAATAATTGTTATACGGCGACCAGCCAGCTATGTTGTATTCCAGGCCACCAGCGGTGAAAACGAGGCCACCAAGCGTGAAGTAAAGCGGATTACTTGTGTTGAATACGTTGTCGTTTGCGAAAGGCGTATTGATTGGGTCAAGCGTAATCGCCTCGGCCGCATCGCCTGGGGCAAGGTAAAAGTCGCCCGTTATCGCGGTGATCACGCCATTGGTTACCGATATGCAGGCCCACCCGGATGCGCCTGGAAGGTTTGAAGCCGGGTTGTTGAGTCCGGCATCCGCGAAAGTGAATTCGTAGCTGCCCGCTTTTGCAACTGGGGTAATCGCAACGGCCGCTGCCAAGGCGAGTAAAGCAATTGAGAACTTCTTCATCATTCCTCCAGGAGTCGCCCTTGCGGGCGTTCGTTCTGCACTTGCCCTCTGCAGAGAGCCTGTCTATGGTGGGGCCACAGTTTCAATGGCTTACACGTTGCTGTTCAAGTACCAGAATCCCTTCCTCGATTAGCAAGGAAATCGGATCGAATATCAGGGCCCGAGTGAGTTGTCCGTGACTGCAGAATCCATGCGAGCCATCCCCACCAACAGTAGTAGTGCTTACTTCCAGATATGCACGTTGAACGCCAAAGCAAATGACTTTAAATTCAGCACTTTACACTTATGCAAATCGGATATATGCAAACTCTTGCACGGCTATTGTCCTAGTAAGTTCCTATTCTACTGCGCGCTTCGGCTTCAGTTTGCTGGAGTGGGCTGTGCTTTTCCGTGGCCGGTGGGCGCCTGAACTGTTTCATATGCAGATTCCCCGGCGAATCGCTACTCAGTGAATGGGAATGTGTCTGCTGGATCACGTATTCTGCTTTAGACAGGCTCCCTTGCAAAGACCACCCATGCCGCTGGGTGGGAATGGGGGCAGGAGTTTCAAAGACTGGGATTGGATAGTTGCGACTCGCATTGATTTTAAGAGAAGGCCGGGAGGCTGCACTATGAAGGGCAGCGCGAACTTCAGTCTGAACAACCTGGACTGTCTCCGATTAATTCTAGCGTCGATTGTTGTTTTGTTTCATATCTCGGCACTGACCAAGCTCCCGGCTTTTTATGCGCTTGGCAGGTACATGTCTCCGCATTTTGCGGTCAAATCCTTTTTCGTAATCAGCGGGCTGCTTATCTACCGCAGCTATTCCAGATCCTCTTCCCTGACCTCCTACCTGGAGAAGCGTGCCAGGCGCATCTACCCGGCTTACGCGACGATCGTCGTTCTTTCGGCCCTTGTGCTATGTACAGTAAGCACTTTACATCCTGCTCAATACTTTGGATCTGGGTTCTGGAAGTACCTAGGCGCCAATCTGGTGTTTCTCAACTTTCTAGCTCCTACGCTTCCCGGTGTGTTTGCGTCCAATGTAGCTCCCTGGGTGAATGGAGCGCTCTGGACTCTCAAGATTGAAGTCGCCTTTTACCTGTTTGTCCCGGTTTTGCATTACCTATGCCAAAGATTCGGAACCACGGCAACTGTGGCGACGACCTTCGCGCTTTCCTGCATGTGGAAGTACGGATTCGCGTGGCTTGCTTATACGCATCGTCCCCCCGGTATTCAATTGGATGATGCCCCCCGCAATATCTATGAAAAGCTTGATGTCCAGTTTCCTGCGCAGCTCGTTTATTTCATTGCTGGAGTCTTGCTCCTGCTCTATTTCGACAAATTGAAGCTCCACTTTTTGACGATCGCAGGCTTTGCGGCCAGCGTGTTTATTCTTGATCGTTTCCTGACCGGAGAATTCCTGGACGTCTTCTGGATATCCGGCGTCGTGTTTGTATTCGGATTCTGGCGCTATTTCGGGAATTTCTCAAAGTACGGCGACTTCTCGTACGGGGTATATATAGTTCACTGGCCCATTCTGCAGACACTTGTTGCGCTTGGAGCTAAGAGGCTCAACCCGGCCGCGTTTTTCCTGCTGAGTCTTTTTCTCATCGGTCTCGCAGCTTTCCTGATGTGGCATCTGGTCGAGAACAGGTTTTTGAAGAGTAGTTCGCATTATCGACAGGCGTCTATAAACGCTACTGGGTGAGGTCTAATCACCAAGATCGCGCGTATCCACTCGCAGGCTTGTGCAACATGCGCTTTCCTGTATGTCCCCGACGGTTTAAGGCGCGGCATAGGCACGCGTGCCAACCTGCAGTTTGCGCAATTCAGCAAAATTGATCTTTCGATTGATTTATCCTGTTGATGGCCGTGACCTTCATCTAGACCACTTTCTATGGGCTTTGTTCTAAGCATCATTTATTTCGTTACATACTACCTCACGCCCACCGCCGTGTTTGGGCCGTTTGCGCCTTATCATATCGAATTGGTTCTAGCTGTCCTGGCAATATTCGTTTCCTTGCCCACATTGATGAAATCGTTCATTCTGAAGACGCCGCAATCTCTGGCTTTGGTGGGGCTAAGCTCGGCGGTGGCATTGTCCGTGCTCATTGGAATGCGTTGGGCCGGGGGTACTCTGGATGCGATTCTCTATTTCATTCCGAATGCTTTCGCGTACTTCCTCATCTGTCTGCATTGCAACTCGAAGAAGAAGCTGCAGGTGGTTGTGCTGATGCTGCTGTTTGTGTGCTTATTCGCGATTGTGCACGGATACATCGACCTGCACAGTGCGGGGGTGGAGAACCACACATTTCAACCAGGGGCCAACGAAGGCGCAGAATCAAGTCTGTGGAACATGCAGCACCCGTTTCTGTTAGCCATGAGGAACAATGCGGGAACATGGTTCTATAGATTGAGGGGCTTGGGAGAGATCGCAGACCCAAATGACTTTGGCCAGGTAGTCGTCTGCCTGATCCCATTGATGTTCATCTTCTGGCGGAAAAAGAAGAGGCTGCTGAACGCGGTCTTTGTGATTATGCCGACGAGCGTTTTGCTTTTTGGGGCATTCCTGACACACTCACGGGGCTCAATCATTGCTTTGATGGCGATGGTCGCGGTGGCTGCCCGGCGGCGCATTGGGGTTGTTCTTTCGCTGCTGTTGGCCGGCGGACTATTCGTTCTGGCTTCCTTATTGCACTTCGCTGGTGGGCGGGAGGTTTCGGCCGACGCCGGTTCGGACCGCACAGATCTTTGGGGCGCCGGCCTGGAAATGTTGAAGACCCATCCGCTTTTCGGCGTGGGCGTTCGTCATTTTGCCGACCAATCCGGAGCAGGTCTGACCGCACACAACTCGATCGTCGTCTGCGTGGCAGAGCTCGGCCTATTCGGATTGTTCTTCTGGTCGTTGTTTCTGTTTCCTACGCTGAGAGACGCGCTGGTAATTGCTTCTTCGGAAAAAGTGACTCCCGGGGAGCCGATCGTTCCGGACGAATCGCCCTTTCCGCAGGCGGCAAGAAAGATTGAAGCTCTTGACAAGGAGGAAGTGAATCGCATGGGCCGCCTTATGGTTCTGTCGCTCACTGGATTTCTAGTGCAAGGATTCTTCCTGTCGCGTGCCTTGGTATTGACGCTGTTCCTGCTGGGGGGCATGGCAGAAGTGGTTTATGAGATGGCACTGCGGAGAGGGATGGTTGCACCTCGCATGCCCTTTGCAAGGGTTTTGGCCTATACCGGTGGGTTCACCATTTCGCTGGTGATGCTGATGTATGTCACAGTCCGGGTCCTGAACGTAATGCGTTGATGCGGGCTGTCTAACAAGTTGAACGAGACGAGTGCTGGAGAGAGTGGATGGACCAGTACCACGCGGTCAGAGGTTGAAGCTTCCCGTATGAAGATCGCTCACATTGTCGACAGCATGGAAGTGGGCGGCGCGGAGGTGCTTGTGTCGCAGATGTGCCGTCTGCAGCGGGAGCACGGGCACGACCCCTGCGTGTACGCTATCGCCAAGCTTGGCCCGCTCGGGGAGCAGTTGCAGAAGGAGGGCTTCACCGTGGAGGCGAATCTGGGGCGGCACATGCCGGACTCGGCGCGCAGCCTGTTTCGTCTCTTCAAGCAATCGCATCACGACGTTGTCCATCTTCATAACCCGACGCCGACGACCTATGGAGCCCTGGCTGCCAGAATGGCGGGCGTACCTAGCATCGTTTCAACGCGCCACAACCTGGCAGCTCCACCGCGCAGGCTGGTTGCGGAGATCAAATACGCCGTTGCGGCTACCTGCTGCGACTGGGTGGTGGGAATCTGCGACGCGACGGTGACAAATCTGAAGAGTATGCATGGCATTGCGGCGCGCAAGATTGTTCGCGTCTACAACGGCGCCGTCCCGATGCGGCGAGTAGCGAGTCAAGAGTGCCCGCCCCGGAGCGGATTCACGCTGGTTTATGTCGGCCGATTGGCACCGGTGAAAAACCACGAGTTGCTCTTCGATGCCTTTAGCTCTGCGCTTTCGTCCATGCCCGCATTACGGCTGTGGATGGTGGGCGATGGCAGTGAGCGGCAAAAGCTTGAAAAACTGGCGAACTCACTGGGGATATCGGCACAGGTGACATTCTGGGGTCAGCAGCTCGACGTTGCGCCGTTCTTTTCCGCCGCCGATGCCTTTATCATGTCGTCGAAGTCGGAGGGATTGCCCATGTCGCTGCTGCAGGCGTTTTCGTTGGGACTGCCGGCGATTGTGACGGATGTCGGCGGAATGGCGGAGGTTGTGCGTCTGGCGGAGGGTGGAATCACCGTATCCCGAGCGGACTCAGGAGAGATGGCAAGAGCGATTCTACGCATGGCGGAGAGCAAAGAGGAGCGGGGGCAGTTCTCGAAGGGGGCCGTCGAGGCATTCCACAGCCGGTTTACCTTGAGAACGATGGTGGATGCGTACCTGGACCTCTATCGCAAGACCTCGCGGGCGCGGCGGGGTTGAACAAGTTGATGGTCCTCTTCGATGGTTGCAGTTCGTCGGTAAAAGCTGCTCCTCACTGCTAGCAGCGGACGATTTTGGGGGAGTTTATGCCTTTGGTGGCGTTTCGGGTGTCGATTACCAACTGGGACTGGTCGACGATGGATTTGTAGTCGTAGGTGGAGTGGTCGGTGACGATGACTACGGCATCGTAGTCAGCGAGGTTGGTGAGCGGGGTGTTGGTCATGTTGAGGTCGTAGTGGCGGCCGCGACCGACGGTGGGAAAGTAGGGGTCGTTGTAGGCGACGATGGCGCCCTTGTCTCTGAGGAGTTCGATGATGGTGAGGGAAGGAGACTCGCGGAGGTCGTCGATGTCGCGCTTGTAGGCGAGGCCGAGGACGAGGATTTTCGATCCCTTGATGGACTTGCACTGGTCGTTGAGTCCGGCGGCGATGTGGTCGATGACGAAGTAGGGCATGCCGGTATTGACTTCGCCGGCGAGTTCGATGAAGCGGGTGCGGAAGTCGAATTGCTTGGCTTTCCAGGAGAGGTAGAAGGGATCGATGGGGATGCAATGGCCTCCGAGGCCGGGGCCGGGGTAGAAGGCCTGGAAGCCGAAGGGCTTGGTTTTGGCGGCGTCGATGACTTCGTGGATGTCGACGCCCATGCGCATGCAGAGCTGCTTGAGCTCGTTGACGAGCGCGATGTTGACGCAGCGGTAGATGTTTTCAAGCAGCTTGGTCATTTCAGCGACGGCGGGGCTGCTGACGCGGACGGTGCGGCGGAAGATGGCGCCATACATGGCGGCGGCGAGATCCGCGGCGGCCTGGCTGCATCCGCCGACCACCTTGGGAATGTCGTGGCGGGCGACGGTGTCGTTGCCGGGGTCTTCGCGCTCAGGGGAGAAGACTACGTGGATGCCGGTCTGGTGAGCGCCGCGAGCGACCTTGAGGCCGTGGGCGTTTCCCTCTTCGAGGAGCGGGACCATGATCTCTTCAGTGGTGCCGGGGTAAGTGGTGCTCTCAAGCACGATGAGCTGGCCCTCATGGACATGGGGGGCGAGGGAGCGAATGGTGCTGGTGACGAAGCTGAGGTCGGGCTCGTGGTATTCATTGAGCGGGGTGGGAACGCAGATGATGACGGCGTCCATCTGCGCGATTTCGGCGTAGTCGGAGGTGGCGGAGAAGCCTGAGGTTTGAGCCTGCTGGATGGCTTCAGGGAGGATGCGGACGATGTAGGAGCCGCCGGCGTTGAGGGTTTTGACCTTCTTCTGGTCGACATCGAAGCCGGTGACGCGGAACCGCTCCGCGCTGAACAGAAGGGCCAGCGGCAGGCCGACGTACCCCATGCCGACGATACCGATGCGGGCCTGGCGGGACTCCATTTTATTGATAAGCGTGGAGAAGGGATCTGCTATCGCTGTGCTCATGTTCGCGGCGGTAATGGGCATTTCTTTCATGACGTTCTGTCCTTTGGGGTCGGCTTCGAGGCGGTTGTGCTAGGGATTTCGGACGCAGCTATCGGATAAATGAATTGGGGGTGCTTCGATGCTTTTTGCTGTTGGTGGAGCAACTGTTTCTTGTGGCAGAGCACTTTGGTGCGCGAGATTTTGCGCGATCACCGGTGTGGATCTCGAATTCCAGATCTTCCAGAGCGGCCCGCGCGTGGCAAGGAATTTGTAAAGGCCGACAACTGCCGCGGAGTTGAGTACAAGGAGCGCGCTGGCGGGAGCTGCGATTCGGTGGAGCAGGGGGATCCTGATGCGCAGGGCGATTAGAGCGAGTGCCAGGCCGAGAATCTGCATGGATGCGAGTGCCGCATATATGGGAGAGTTGACGGACAGCGCCAAAGCGGCAGCCAGAAACAGGACCATCCAATAGGGCACGACGAGACGCATCAACTTGTGGGAGATGAATTGGAAGAGGGCTCGATTTTGAAGGGTGAGCGTCCAAGGTGCGAGGTGGAGGAGTTGGAAGTTTCCAGCCAGTGTGCGGACTTTGCGATGGAACTCGCCGCTTGCGGTTTTCGGCCATTTGTCGAAGACGCAGGCATCCTGATCGATGACGGAGCGGAAGCCCTGACGGATGATCGAGAGGGGCTGAAACATGTCGTCGAGAATCAAGCCAGCTGGTTGCTGAACGGCGAGTTCGCGGCGGACGGCATAGAAACCGCCATAGACTCCAACCGGGGAATCGAATTTGGACTCACATTTTCTAATCCACTGCTCGTAGCGCCAATAGGCATTGCCGACAGCCGCCGATGCGGCATCGTGACCATCCTGGCTCAGGATGAGTTCGCCGGCAACACAGCCAACTTTTGGATCGGCAAAATTCCTCAACATTCTTGCCACTGAACCTT
>Ga0302140_10013127_pt1 | contig 10142 bp, 12 predicted proteins | sample I_Bog_E1_1_FD_202095 | JGI IMG/M metagenome (GOLD analysis project Ga0302140, IMG submission 202095) | Peat permafrost microbial communities from Stordalen Mire near Abisko, Sweden - I_Bog_E1_1 | ecosystem: Environmental > Terrestrial > Soil > Wetlands > Peat | place: Sweden: Abisko, Stordalen...
AACCAAATAGCATATTAACCTTTGGTGGGCTGGTAATACAAAAGCATTATTCCGTCGCCAAGCTCTTTTGCCTGTGTTAATTGCAATGGAATTCTGTGTTGTACACCTTTAAACATAGGGTTTCCGCTGCCTAATATTATGGGCGCAACAATAATCCTGTATTCATCAATCAAGCCAAGGTTGCTAAGTGCCTGAACAATTTGCCCGCTGCCAAGTATCACGATATCACCGCCCGGTTGTTGTTTAAGTTTTATGATGTCTTCGACAACTATTTCGTTCATTACTATTGTTTCGCCCCAATTGGTAGTTGTAAGTTTTTTGGAGAAAACGATTTTAGTATGGTTGTTCATTCGCTCTGTTACAATCGGGTCGTCATTATCGTTTGCGTTTGGCCAATAAGCCTCCATAAACTTGTAGGTAACACGACCATACATAATAGCACCCGCCTCCCTAATCATGTTGCGGGCATACTCAAAAAATGCTTCATTAGGTGTAAAAAAATTAAAGGCGGCATTTGGTCCCTCATAGTACCCATCGAGGGACATAACGTTTGATACAAATATTTTACGCATAATTGTTTGGTTATATGGTTAACAATATTGTTTATGTTGTTCTTTTTGCCTTGATGCGTAAAGAACCAAAAAAATCAAGGCAAACGCGATGCTCCGCCGCTTTGCCGTGCCAGCTCCTCCATAAGTGTTACAACGCAAATATTTACTTTTATCTCGTTGCGTGATGGTGTATCATGAGCTGTTCATGTTTCAGCCACTGTAGCCTGCGCAGTTTAATCTTACCCTAAACTTCCGTTTCAAGTCAGCTTATAAGCACCGCTATGCTTTTAGCTACTCACGCCATCTTTACTGAAATTATATTTTCAATCTCCTATTGCTTTACCCTGTGCTTTTTGCTTTTTATGCCAAAAGATATATGAGCCGGCAATTAATGCAAGAAAGACGATCATAAATATCCATTGCGAAACAGGGTCGCCTGATTTTATAAATGAATACGTTGCGCCTGCAACATCAAATGTAAAACCGGCATAAGCCCATTCTTTCAAGCGTGGGAAGCCCGGCACCACTATGGCTATAGCACCCAATAATTTGGCAACACCAAGAAACGGGATGATGTATTCGGGGTAGCCTAAATGCCCATGCATTAAGTCAATACCGTTTTGCAACATCATAATACTTGTTATTGCCGAAAAGGTCATAAATGCGGCCAGTATGCCGGTGAGGATCCAGTAAGTAATAGTGACTTTTTTCATGTTGTTTGGTTTTAGCGATGGTTATTTAATTAGTTTATTGTAATACCTTTAAAGGCAGGTACACATTGGTTGTTATATAGCCTCATGCCTCCTTACCAGCCCTTTGGACAAACCCCATTCCTCGCGGAGAAGGGTTTTATATATGGGTAGTGAGCGTTTTACTCAGTTTCTGAAGAAAAAATTTTTTATTCCCCAACTTCTGCCAAGTAAACTTCCAATTGGTCAAATGTGCCGCCAAAGCCTTGTTGCATACTTGCATGCATGCCTTCAAAAGTGCTGCATTCCTCGTCAGTGGCATTTTCGGGATAGCCGCTTATGGTGAGGATGGTTTTATTACCGTTTTCGGTTAACGTAACGTTATTCAACACCTTAAGTGGCCAGGTTGCGCTGAAAGGTGCACGGGTAATATTTCCGTCTTCATCGGAAAACGAATTGGTGAAAACTATTTTTTCAGGCGCCACTATCTCGCGGTAATCAAACCTGCCCCACATTACAAAGCCTTCCGGGGATTTCATACTATAATGAAATATGCCACCTGGGCGAAAATCAAGTTTGGTAACACCCATTTCAAAGCCCTTTGGCCCCCACCATTTTGCAAGGTGTTTTGCCTCCGTCCAAACTTTAAATACAAGTTCGCGCGGCCCTTTTAATTCACGGGTTATAACGAGTTCTTTCTGTGCCATTTTTTTATTTTTTTGGGTGAATAATTTTTATGATTTTGTTTGATTAAGCAGGTGAACTTTCACACCTCAAATACCAGTTGCCTTGGTATATTAAACAGGTGGATTATAAGCATTTTACGCACTGCACTATCATTTTCAGCAACGTCATTTTTCTTTTCCTACTCTTTTCCTTTTTGCCGGCAATTCGCTTTTGCTTTGTAATTCAGCCAAATATTCTTCCAATGAATCAAGCCGGGCTTCCCATACTTTTCGGTACTGTTCTACCCAGTCAGATACTTCGCTTAGTTTATTTAGTTTGGCTTCGCAATGCCGCTCACGCCCCTGCTGTGTAATAACAACCAAGCCGCACTCGGTGAGTATTTTTAAATGTTTGTACACTGCTGTGCGGCTAACATCAAAATTTTCTGCCACTGAATTAACATTAAGCGATTTATGGGCTATCAGGTTAATTATATCTCTCCGCGTCGGGTCGGCAATTGCCTGAAACACATCTCTTCTCATTTTATATGTAACCTTTTGGTTGCACAAATATATATGTAACCTTTTGGTTGCACAAAATTTATTTTATATTTTTTAAAAAATTATTTTTTGGGATGAAAGAAGTGATAGTGACCCGTGGGTTAAACATTACTCTAAAACTTTGCAGTGATGACCGTTGGCGGTAACATGTTCGGTTATTGTTATAGGGCAAATATTTTCACCTTCAACGCGCAGTATTTTATCGCAATCGTGTAAATCAAAGTTTATATTATATAGGGGAAACTGCCGCAGTAAACCTGCGGCAAGCTTTGCTGCTTGTTGTTTTTGCTGTATGTTGGTTTTAAACACTTCTACCATTGTTTAAATTGATTAGCTTGTTTGTAGCTAAGTTGACAAACAAACTTACAGTGTGTGAATAGATTTAAACATGGCAGTAAGCGACAATATAAGGGGGCTATTGCGACAATTTGTGCAAGATACAGTTACATTAAAAGTGGAGAGCATGCAAGTGCATTTCCGATGGCTATGTTTTATGCGCGTTCTAACAACTTTTTTAGGTTGTCCAAACTAATGGTCATGTCTTTGGCAAGCATCTTTGGTATATTTATAATTACCAACATTATAAAGTTGGCTGGGTACTTAATTACTCCGCCTACACCCCACGTTAGTTTGGTTTGGTTGCCAGGTATCGTTTCGGTTTCCATAAAAGCTTCGGCCCTGCCTTCTGATGGCTTAATAAAGCGCATGCCCAACTCAATTCTTTTTCCTTCCACAATAGCTTTAATTTGCTGCTCGCCTTTGCCAACCTGCTTCATTTGGCTTTCCCACGCAGATACATATCCAACGGTTCCGTCGGTACCCCGGTATTCTTTTTTCAGGTTTGGGTCTGTCATCACCCACTTATTGTAATACTCTTGGTTGTTAATATACTTTATGTAGTCAAACACCTGCTGCCGTGGCAAGTTTATGTTTACGTGTCGCTGTATGGTGTAGCTTTTTTTAGTAAATAATGCGGCTATTAAAACAAGCACAATAAGCACTACAATTATGTAGAGAATAATCATGGGGATGCTCATAGACAGTTTGCTTTTGTGGCTCTAAAATAAAAAAACTTTCAATTATAAGCAACTGAATATTTTATGAAACAATCGCATATTTATGCCATCGTTTTATCATAGTTGAACATCCACTTAATACCAAACTTATCAGTTACCACTCCGAAAATGGCACCCCAAAACTGCACTTTTATGGGGTCAAGAATTTTGCCACCTTCACTAAATTTTTCAAATAGTGTGTTAACCTCTTCTTCACTGCTGCAATTTATGGATATACCAAAGTTGGTGCCTTGCGTATAACCATCATGTCCCACTAGGTCAGATGCCATCATGGCAAATCCTCCTTTGGTTATGCTTGAATGCATTATTTGGTGCTTCATGGCAGCCGGGCACATTGGTTCGATTGGTGAACCTTCAATGGGGCGCAAAAATAAATCGCCGCCAAGGCTGTCTTTATAAAATGTCATAGCTTCCCGGCAGTTGCCGTTAAATGTAAGGTAAATGTTTCCTGTTGTCATAAGGCAATATTTTGTATATTATTAATGAGTGTTGCAAACTTACTATCAAAACATACCAAATAAGCAGTGTTAATGCGACAAACAAGAGGGGCGGTTGCGACAGGCAGAACCATTTTTTCAGTATTACAAAGCTGTCAACTGTTCTTTATTAGCTTGTTCCATTACCAATCCCACTACCGTATCAACCCATAGCGGGTTGGTATTAAGGCATGGAATCGTAGTATAGCTTTCACCGCCTGCTTCCATAAAGCTTTCTTTACCGCGTATCGCAATTTCCTCCAATGTTTCCAAACAGTCGCTTACAAAAGCGGGGCAAAGTATTAGCAGTTTTTTTATGCCTTCTTTGGGCAGTTGTTCCAAGCGTATATCTGTAAAAGGTTCCAGCCAACCCTTGCCTAACCGTGACTGGAAGGACATGCTATGTTTATCTTTCGGTATGCCCAATTTTTCTGTAACCAGCCTTGTGGTGGCAAACACTTGGTGCCGGTAACAGGTAGCATGTGCCGCGGAAGGCACATTGCAACAATCATTCACCTGCAGGCAATGCTGCTTGGTGGGGTCGCTTTTGCGTACATGCCTGCCTGGTATGCCATGGTAACTAAACAATATTTGGTCGTAGTCTTGCTCTAGGTAGGGCTTAATACTATCCGCCAAGGCGGCGATATATTCTGCATTATTGTAATACGGTGCAACAAATTTGAGGCTGAATGTGTAGTTATATTTTTTATGCACCTCTTTCATGTACTCCACCGCAGTTTCATAGCTGCTCATGGCATAATGGGGGTATAGCGGGAAAATTACCACTTCTTTTAAATCGGGGTTGGCCGCCACTAAATTGTCGTAAGCTTTTTTCGGCGTTGGGTTGCCGTATCGCATAGCCAATTCAACAGTTACATCAAGTTTTTCCTGAACAGCTTTTTGCAACTGGCGGCTTATAGAAATTAGCGGCGAGCCTTCCTTGCCCCATATAGTGCGGTACGCCTCTGCCGATTTAGGCGCCCTAAACGGCACGATTATACCCCTAACAAGCAGGATGCGGCTAATTATGTTTATGTCAATCACGCGCCCGTCCATCAAAAATTCGTTAAGGTAACGCCTCACATCTTTCACTTCAGTAGAATCGGGGGAACCTAAGTTGGCGAGGATAACGCCGGTTTGTGCCATTCAGTTATAATTTGTGCAAAAGTAATAGAACTATACAGAACATTTTTTACCTTAGCCTAAATATCGTTTATGCAGGTAGACATCAATACCCTCTTGTCACTTCCGGAAAGCCAACGCCGGAAAATTGCTGAAAAATTGTAGGACAGCCTCGCGCCAGCGTATTCAGTTTCAAAAGAAGATGAAGCTACCGTAGCGTTACTGGAAGAAAGATGGCAGAATATCCAATCGGGCAAATCTGCACAATACTCCCCTTCTGAACTAAAAAATATGATAAAAGAATATAGGAAAAGCAAGTAATTCGTTTGACAGCTTTCACCCTTAATATGACGACAGCTTTTGGAAAGACTTAAAAACTGCCATTAATTGGTATGAAGAAATATCCCCCGTTGTTTGTAATAATTTTTTAGACCAATTGGCATTTGCAGAGAAAAGAATTCTGACTAACCCCTTTGCTTTCTCACGTGTTGAGAAAACATCTTTCTGTAGAATACTACTCAATAAATTCCCATTCAAAATATTTTTCAGTGTTGAAGGAGAAGCTATTTTTATTATAGCCCTTATTCACGCAAAACGTTAAAATAGATATGTAAAAAAGAGACTGAACAAATAATTTTGCAATCAAGAAAAATTTGCATTATTGCTGACTTCCAATAGATTTCGACCGTTATCATATAAACTCGATCCCGCAAAACATGACAATTAAATGACACGGTACTGACGAAGGTGATGTTCTTGCAGAAAACAGCGCGGCTACCTTTGCCGTAAGTTATTCGGAACACTTTATAACTATTATGGAGATAAGCCAATTTTATATAGCCGGGATAAATTACAAGAAAACTGACGCTGCAGCAAGGGGTCAATTTGCCGTTAATACTGAACAATATATAGCCTTAACACGCAAAGCTGAGTTATTTGGTATTACTGAATTTTTTGTGTTGAGCACCTGCAACCGCACAGAGATTTACGGGCTGGCACACCAATCCAGCGACCTTGTTGATTTGCTTTGCAGCGAAACGGCTGGTACCAAGGAAACGTTCAATCAGCTGTCGTATAATAAAAAAGGAAGTGCGGCTGTTGAGCACCTGTTTTTGGTAGCCGCAGGTATTGATTCACAAATATTAGGTGATTATGAAATTGTAGGGCAAATAAAAGTGGCTACACGTGTGGCAAAGGAGCATGGCTTTATAGGCACTTTTTTAGAGAGGTTGGTTAATTGCGTATTGCAATCATCAAAAGCTATAAAAAGCCAAACGCAGTTAAGCGGCGGCACCGTATCAGTATCTTTTGCCGCCATCCAGTTTTTAAAACAGCAGGCAGTTAACATAAAAAACAAAAAAATACTTGTTATCGGCACGGGCAAAATAGGGCGGAACACTTGCAAAAACTTGGTTGATTATTTGGAAACGCACAACATAACCTTGGTAAACCGCACAGAAGATAAAGCAACGGAGCTTGCCAAAGAGCTAAACCTGCAAACTGCCCCTTACGAAATGTTGCAGGAAGAAGTTAAGCAGGCTGACATAATTATAGTAGCCACTAATGCCGCCGAACCTGTAATTACAAAAGCTGCGGTACAAACAGGCAACGCCAAAATACTGGTTGACCTTTCCATACCTAATAATATTGAACCGGCCTGCGCATTGCTGCCGCATATTACGCTTGTTGATGTTGACGGGCTTTCGGCCATAAACGATATAACGCTGCAAAAGCGCCAGGCAGAAGTGCCAAAGGCCAAAGCGATAATACAGGAGCATATTGCAGAATTTACTGCTTGGCACGGCATGCGTAAAAATGTGCCGGTGCTTAAAGCGGTGAAAGAAAAGTTGCACAGCATGCAAACCTGCAGCTTGTTCCAATCGGCAAACACATCTTTTTCAGGCTGTATACAACCTGCCAACGTTCAAAAAGTTATTACCAACATGGCGGTTAAAATGCAACAGCAACGCCAGCCGGGCTGCAATTATATTGAAGCCATTAATGACTTTATTGCCGGGTATAATTAGAACGTCAATCGCTTTTTCGTGAATAGTCAATCGTGAAACGTGAAAGCGCGAAATTGTTCATAAAATTAAACCGGCTAAGTCTATCTGTAAAAAGAAAAATTTAAAATGAATTTTGAAGTGTGGAATATTAAGTTGTAATGTTATTTGGGCGAAGGTTGAAGATTTCACGATTCACGATTCACGATTCACGTTTTAAACTTTTAACTTCTCTTGGGCAAAGTTTTAAAAATAGGTACCCGCGATAGCCAGTTGGCCGTTTGGCAGGCAACATTGGTTAAGAATGAACTTGCCAAACACCATGTTGAAAGCGAACTGGTATATATTAAAAGCGATGGTGACATTGACCTTGTTACCCCCATATATGCCATGAATGTGCAAGGTGTTTTTACCAAAACACTTGATGCTGCGTTGTTGGCAAAACGGATTGATATTGCGGTACATTCCATGAAAGATGTGCCAACGCAATTGGCACAGGGCATACAACAAGCCGCCGTGCTAAAACGCGCATCATATAAAGACATTTTTGTTTATAGGGATGAATCAATAGTTGAAAGATGGAATTTGGGCGATGACTCTTTAACGTCCCTATCAGTCCCTAAAGTCTCTGATAAACAGGTCGGGCTTACCATTGCCACCAGCAGCATACGGCGCAAAGCACAATGGCTTAACCGCTACCCCGGCACAACCATCGAAAACCTGCGTGGCAATGTAAATACACGGCTACGCAAAGTTGAAGGAAGCCAATGGGACGGGGCTATTTTTGCAGCAGCAGGGGTTGAAAGAATAAATGTACGCCCAGAAAAAAGTATTGAGCTTAACTGGATGCTACCCGCGCCCGCTCAGGGTGCCATAATGGTTGTTTGTAGGGAAGACGACGGAGGATCAAAAGAAATATGCGGTGTTTTGAATGATGGAGCAACGGCTTTATGCACAAAACTGGAAAGGGATTTTTTAAAAACACTGATGGGTGGTTGCTCAACCCCTATAAGCGCATTGGCTGAAATTGAAAATGGTATTTTATATTTTAAAGGAAGCATTTTATCTTTAGACGGTAAGGAAAAAGTGGCTGTTGAAAGAGAATTCACGCTACCCATAGATGAAAATTTAGTGGCTGTTGATAATTTTAATGCCAGCACTTGGGGCATTGAATGTGCAATGTGGGTTTTAAGCAACGGGGGCGCTAATATAGCAGAAAAAATACGCAATGCTGCACAATAATATACGTATACTATGTACCCGGCCTATTGACCAATTGCTTATAAGCAAAGCGGCTGAAAAAGGCGTACACATAACTGTGCTGCCTTTTATTGAGATAAAAAAGTTGCAAACTGCCGCCTTTAGGGAGCAAGTAATGAGCCTTGCTTACAGAAAGGCCGATGTTGCGTTTACCAGCCAATATTCAGTTGAAAGTGTTGCTGATAATCTTTCCGTAAAACCGTCTTGGAAAATTTCCTGTATTGGCGGGGCAACTAAAGAGGCTGTAAGTAAAAACTTCGGGGAAGAAACCTTTGGAGTAACTGCAAAAAATGCATCAACGTTAGCGCGAAAGCTTATTGAAACAGGCGGTGTAAAAGAAGTATTGTTTTTTTGCGGTGACCAACGTTTGGATGACTTGCCAGAAACGTTAAGGGCCAACAATATAAGCGTGCAGGAAGTAATTGCATACCAAACCCTGCAAACACCGCACGATGTGGAGGAAGATTATGACGGCATTTTGTTTTTTAGCCCCACAGCTGCGCATAGCTTTTTTTCAAGTAATACAGTACGCACCAGCGTGGTGCTTTTCTCCATAGGCAAAACTACAACGGCCACCATACAATCATATTGCACCAACAAAGTGATAACAAGTGAATGGCCGGGGCAAGAGAGCCTTGTGGAAAAAGTGATAGAATATTTTACGTGATAGAATTGCAGATTGGCGATTGCAGATTGTAGATTTTTTGCATTAAACGGAGGTGATAATTGCAGAAAACCTTCGCTTTAATTAATCTGAAATCCGCAATCGCCAATCTGCAATAATAGAAAACAATAGATTTTATGGCTGATTTAAAAAACGACCTGTTATTAAGAACGCTTCGTGGTGAGGAAACTGAACGCACACCAGTTTGGATGATGCGGCAGGCAGGGCGTTATTTGCCGCAGTACATGGTTTTGCGCGAAAAGTATGGGTTTTTTGAGCGCTGCCAAACACCTGCCCTTGCTGCGGAAATAACCATACAGCCGGTTGATATTGTTGGGGTGGATGCCGCCATTTTATTTTCTGATATATTGGTGGTACCGCAGGCAATGGGTCTTGAGGTGCAGTTGATTGAAAGCAAGGGGCCGGTATTACCCGACCCCATAAAAACGGCAAACGACCTTAACCGTATACGGGTACCGGATGCAGATGAAACGCTTGGGTATGTTTTTGATGCCATAAAACTTATTAAGCAAGAATTAAACGGGCGCGTGCCGCTGATTGGTTTTGCTGGTGCGCCATGGACCCTGCTTTGTTATATGGTGCAGGGCAAAGGCTCAAAAACGTTTGATGAGGCTAAAATATTCTGTTATACCCAACCAGCATTAGCGCACAGGTTACTGCAAATGATAACCGATACCACTATTGCTTATTTAAAAGGCCAGGTAAAAGCAGGTGCGGATGTGGTGCAAATTTTTGATAGCTGGGGCGGGTTGTTAGGACCGGAAGATTTTGAAAATATCTCCCTAAAATACATACGGCAGATTGTACTCGCTTTGAAAGACGAGGTGCCGACTATCATTTTTGCAAAGGGTGCGTGGCATTCGCTGGAAAGCATGGCCGCAACAGGTGCGCACGGTTTGGGTATTGACTGGTGCATAACGCCGCAAATGGCAAGGCAGTTTGCAGGCAGCATTGTAACCCTACAGGGTAATTTTGACCCCGCCAAGCTGTTGTCGCCCATACCAGTAATAAAAGCAGAAGTTAAAAAAATGCTCAAGGCTTTTGGGCCGGGCAG
>Ga0302140_10013130_pt1 | contig 10141 bp, 6 predicted proteins | sample I_Bog_E1_1_FD_202095 | JGI IMG/M metagenome (GOLD analysis project Ga0302140, IMG submission 202095) | Peat permafrost microbial communities from Stordalen Mire near Abisko, Sweden - I_Bog_E1_1 | ecosystem: Environmental > Terrestrial > Soil > Wetlands > Peat | place: Sweden: Abisko, Stordalen...
AGAACTCGCCATGAGCGTTGTTGGTGGAGAGGAAATCGAGTTGGGCGAAGAGGGCCGCGGTCTGAAAGCAGTAGATGCCAGTGTTGATCTCTGGTGCCGAGAGTTGGTCGGGAGCGAGGGACTTCTGCTCGACGATTGCGGTGACTTCGGTTGACCCCTCAGAAGTGCGGAGAACGCGCCCGTAGCCGGTGGGATTTGACGGCACGGCGGTGAGGATTGTCATGGCGGCGTCCTGAGCGAGGTGGAAGGCGCACAGTGCGTCGAGGGTGGAGGGCTTAATGAGGGGAACGTCGCCGGAGAGGATGAGGAGGTTTTCAGGAGGAGTCTGGCCGGTGGAGGTGAAGTGAGCCTTGAGTTGCTGGAGGGCGTGGCCGGTTCCGCGCTGCTCAGCCTGGAGGACGAAGGAGACGCCGGTGGACGCGACGGCGGCGCGAACCTGATCGGCTTCGTGGCCGATGATGCAGAAGATCTGGTCGGCAGGAGCGATGGTTTTGGCGGCGGAGATCACGTGGAGAAGGAGGGCCTGGCCGCCGATCTCATGAAGGACTTTGGGGCGGCGAGACTTGAGGCGCGTGCCTTTGCCCGCGGCCATGATGGCGATTCCGAAGGATGAAGTTTCCATACGGTGATTATCGTCTCATGGGCGCGGGCTTGCAGGGTGTAGCTTAGCGCACGAGGTAGCGGTCGAGGGAGATAGAAGGGATGTCGAGTTCGAGGCGAAAGTTTCCCCCGGGGTGAAAGGGGGTGAAGGTGATCGGTGTGCCGGGACAGACGGCTCCGCCAAGGTGAAGGGGGATTTCGACCGTCGGATCGAGTTCGGTCGAAGGCGGTCGCGCGGCCAGTGTTTCCAAGCTGCTATGAAAGATCTCCGGCTTGATGCATGTTCCGGAAGCAACGGCTGCACTGATCATGGTTCGCGACTTGAGTTCGTATGCGTAGCGGCAGCTGACGTTATCGCCGGACAGGGCCGGGAGTAAGTGGCATACGCCATTTTCAGGGATATGGAACGAGTCCGCAGCGAGGATGGTCTGGGGTGTCCCGGGGAACATGCGCCGCGCTACTTCGGACAGGTGCATGTGCACACTGGCGCCATGGGCGGCATCGAGTGCCTTTTGGGGGATAAAGATCTTGAGGCTGTTGTCTTCGAGATCCGCCGGACGCCAGGGAGCGGTGTAATGATAGCCGGGTGCATCAATCGTGAAGGAGACGTTTTGGTCGTTGAGATGCGTCGTTGGAGCGAGGCCTTGAAGGGCTATGGGCAAGCGAGCAATGACCAGCGCGCTGATTCTGTGTTCTCCCTGTCCTGCGTCCTGGGAAGGGATTGAGGTGGGATCGAAGGCGAGCCGGAGCGAGGCATCTGTGGACAGAGGGTAGTTGCGGCGAACGAAGGCGTTGAATGGGGCTTGGATTTGCCCTTCAACGAGACATGCGAACAATTCTACGAATACAACAGCAATGGCCATAAGAGCTACGCGAGATGCGAGGGTATTGCGTGTCGCAAATTGGAAGACCAGGGTGGCCAGAACGAGGACGCCCAGGTAGATGCCGAAGACCTCGGATGCGAACGGAAACGCCATACGCGGACCGGGTGCACCACTGACAAGAGTGAGTGCGCCGGCCCAGAATAGTACTACGGCGACCATGGCCATGAACATGCGCTGGATGGTCGAGGTGACAGAAGCGACCGCGGTGAAAGTGAGCCATACGATGATCGCTATTTTAAGCAAACGCATCATTTGTGCAGGGAGGGCATGCAGCGGATTTGTGCCCGTCTGGAGGACCATCGCGCACTGCATGATAGCGAAGGGAAGTATCAGACAGAGCATGAGGAAGAGAAGCTTTGCGCTGAGCAGCGACGTCCATGCGTACGGGCGCGTGATCCAGAACTGGGTGTCGCCTACAAGGGATTCGTCGTGAACGACGCGCGCAACGAGCAAGAGCCAAACGATGGGGATCAGGACATTGAGAAGAGTGATGAGGATATGGAGAGGAGTGTTGGATAGGTTCGCCGGATCCCATGACTTGGGGATTGCAATGGCCGCAGCGATGAGCAGAGCCGCATACATGGAGAGGTCGAGCCAGAGATGGCGGATGTCTTTGCGAAGGATATGCAGTGACTGGATCATGCGCGGCTCCGATCTTGCGCCTGGCTGGATTTTGCGAGAGCGAGGAAGATGGTGCGAAGAGTCATGGGTTCGGATCGGATTTCGGTTGCGTGTGGGAGGAGAGCTCGGACTTGTTGCTCGAAGTTGTCGAGCTCGGCGTTGGTGTGGATGAAGCGGTAGACGGAGGCGGTGGACTCAGGCAGGAGCCAAGTAATGGGAGGCGTGAAAGCAGAGGTCGTCATAGCCGGATCGAGCGTAACGATAACTTCGCGAAAGCGTGCGGTGAGCGTTGCCAGCGATTCCGCGAAGAGGAGCTTTCCTTGGTGGAGAAAGGCTACGTGGGTGGCGAAGGATTCCACTTCGGCGAGGTCGTGCGAGGAGATGAGGATGGTGAGGCCGCCGTTGGGATCGTCTTCGTATTCGTCGCTCATGCGATCGAGCAGCGCCTTGATGAGCTCATCACGAACGAGAGGGTCGAGGCCGGAGAAGGGCTCGTCCATGATGATGAGGGGAGGACGGAAGGCGAGCACGCTGGCGAGAGCAGCCTTCATGCGCATGCCTCGGGAAAGTTGCTTGAGCTTGCGATCAGGTGGGAGGTCGAGGTCGGAGAGTAGATGAGCTTCATCCCATGTGGGATAGAAGGGGCGAAGGTAATCCATCATTGCCTGGACGGTCATCCAATCGGGAAGCTCCTGGTTCTCGGAGACATAGCCGATGTGGGTGAAGGATTTACCGGTGAGGGTGGTCGTCGGTCTTCCAAGGATGGTTGCTCCGCCGTGAGTGGGACGCAGGATGTTGAGCATCAGCTTGATGAGCGTGGTCTTGCCGGCACCGTTATGGCCGACGAGGGCGAAGACGGCGCCTCGAGGAACGGACAAATCGAGTGGCGCGAGGGCTTCGGTGTGGCCGAAGGTTTTGGAGAGTCCGTGGGTTTCGATGGCGGGCATGGCGGTTGTCATTTAGAGCCTCCTGCTGGGGGAGTGGTGAGGCGTTTCCAGTGGCGAGTAATTGCTGCGGTGATGTCGTCGAGATCGATGGAGAGGCGCTTGGCTTCGACGACGAGCTCTTCGATTTGAGGACCGAGGAGATCTGTGCGCTGGGTCGCGGTGGAGCGGGGGAGCTGTGCGACGACCGTTCCTATGCCGGGGCGGGATTCGAGCAGGCCATCGTTCAGGAGTTGGGTGATGACCTTGTGGGCAGTGTTCGGGTTGATTTTGAGGTCGCGCGAGAGGGTGCGTACGGAGGGAAAAGGTTCTCCGGGCTGGAGCTGCCCGGCGACGATGGCGCGGGTTGCGGCGTAGACGACCTGGTCCGAGATGGGGACACCGGGTCGGAAGGTGAGGCGGAAGGGAAGCACAAGTGTACTAATACAACTAGTACGGTAAGAGCGTCAAGAAGATTCTGCGAGGTGTCACATCGGCTGCGAGCATTGCTGGAGAATTCTGGGATTGTGGATGACTACGAGAATAATCGTTGACATACGATTAATGTCGTACTATTGTGTTGCTTATGGACGAGATCAAGCAATGCAAGCATGCTGTTCCGCTACCTACAGAGGCGGAGTTGGAGATTCTGAATATCTTGTGGGTGAGTGGACCGAGTACGGTTCGCGAAGTTCATACTGCTCTGGCGGGCAAGCAGACGGGCTATACAACTGTCTTAAAGCAGATGCAGGTGATGGCGGAGAAGGGTCTGCTGACACGAAGTGAGCGCTTTCGATCGCATGTGTATGAAGTTCGATTGCCGAAGGAACGGACGCAGCAACTATTGGCGAAGAACCTGCTGCAGCGGGCGTTCGATGGGTCGACAAAGAATCTCGTGTTGGGGGCACTGTCATCGCAGAGAGTGTCGGCGACGGAGCTGGCGGAGATTCGACGGATGCTGGATGAGTTCGAGCGACGGTCGCGATGAGGTTTGTGATGATGCTTTCGGAAGAGCCGATGGTGCGCGCCTTCGGATGGAGCCTTCTGCACTTCGTTTGGGAAGGGGCGCTGGTTGCGGGGTTGCTCGCCGTGGCGCTGAAGGTGATGAGAGAGAGGTCGGCGCAGGTGCGGTACGGCGTTGCTTGCGGCTCACTGGCGCTGATGGCCGTGTTGCCGCTGGCGACCTTCGGATATTTGGTGATGACGTCTCGAGGGGATGAGCATGCGGCGTTGAGTTTCGCCGGACAGAGAATGCCGGTGATGGGACTTGCCGCTGGTTTCAGTGGGACGGACTCGTGGGTGGGAGAGATGGTTGGCGCGTTGGATCGTGCGCTCCCCTGGATATTGGCAGCGTGGATGGTGGGAGTGATTCTCTTCCTAGGCAGACTGAATGTGGGGCTGGTGGTGGCAAGGAGGATGAAGTCGCTGGGTACGCTAGCGGTCTCTGTCGAGCTGCAGCGAGCATTTTTGCAACTGAATGCACGGCTTGGGATTACGCGACCAGTGCGGCTGGCGCACTCGGCGTTGGTACAGGTGCCTGTGGTGATCGGCTGGCTGCGGCCAGTGGTTTTGATTCCGGTGGGATGTTTGACTGGTCTGTCTGCGATTCAGATTGAGGCGATCTTTGCGCATGAACTGGCGCATATTCGGCGACACGATTACCTAGTCAGCGTGATGCAGTCGGTCGTGGAGGCGGTGCTGTTTTATCAGCCGGCGGTCTGGTGGGTGTCAAAGCAAGTGCGCAGAGAACGTGAAGATTGCTGCGACGATCTTGCGGTGAGTGTGAGTGGAGATTCGCTGGCGTATGCAAAGGCGTTATCGCTTTTGGAAGTGCAACGTTCGACTTACCCCGCAGTTAATCTTGGCGCAAATGGAGGCGCTCTTGTTATGAGAATCAAACGGTTGCTTGGATATGAAGAGGCTCCTGCTTTCTCGCAGTTGGCAGGGATGACGCTGTTGGCGGTGATGGTGGCAGGGATTGCGTTGGGTGTTGGAACGCTGGCGCGTGGGCAATCGGCCGTGAAGGAAAAGCTGGCTGCGGAACAGGCTGCAGGTCCGCGTCAGGCGATACCGACGGTATATCAGAAGTGGGTGGATGAGGATGTCTTGTGGATTATCACTCCGGACGAGCGAGCGAAGTTTCTGAAGCTGGAGAACAATGATGAGCGCGACGAGTTCATCAAGCGGTTCTGGGAGAGTCGCAACGTTGGGGCTGCGGCCGATGGACAGAACGCGTATCGGGCAGAATATTATGGGCGGTTGGCTTATGCAAACCAGCATTTTGCTGGAGGTGGCCCGGGTTGGAAGAGCGATCGTGGGCGGATTTACATCATGTATGGGCGGCCAGATTCGATTGATTCTCACCCGAGCGGCGGAAACGGTGAGGTGAAGCCGTGGGAGGTTTGGCATTACAAGGCGATCGAGGAGCACTCGCTGGCGGTGCAGGGGAGTGACGGCGAGTCCGTTGCAAAGAAGGATGTCGATATGAGGTTCATTGACACATGCAGCTGCGGAATTTTCCGATTGCAGGCGTGGCCGAAGTGAGGCAATCTGGCGTCAGGGCTTCGTGACGTCGATCGTGTTGTCGTCGGAGATGCGATCGATGAGCTTGTTGATGGGATCGATGCCAGCGCGGGTTGGAAGCTGATCGACGACGATGTCGAAGGTCTGCTTCTCCTGCGTGATTTTTTCCTTCTTGAGGTAAAGAGGCTTTTCGTGGTCCTTCTTGCCGGAGAAGACGCCGATGTCGATGTAGTCGGCGAGGGGCATAGGGGCTTCGTTGCCGGAGCCGTCGGACTTGAACTTCTTTGCCTGAACGGTGAGAGTTACTTTGTACTTCTTATCCGGCGTCTGGACATACGTGGCGGTGAGGGCCTTATTGTCGTAGAGGATGATGTTTTCGAAGGCGTCGGTGATGTAGTACTGGTACTCGGGTGGGGTTTGGGCACGGAGGGCTGTGACAAACTGGCGCGTGTCAGGATAAGGACTGTCCTGGTTATCGTTGGCGTTGGCGTAGCGATATTGCATGAGGAAGTTATGCAGGGCTAGATTGACTTTGTCTTCGCCGATGAAGTCGGCGAGTCCGTACATGACGAGCGAGCCCTTTTGATACCAGACATAGGCTTCGCGCTGAACGAGGACGATGGGAGGCTCTTTGCGGCTCTCGCCCGCACGACCGCGGAGGTAGCCGTCGAGTTCATGCTTGAGGAACTTGTGCATCTGGTTGTCGCCGTACTTGTGCTGGGCGATGCGGAGGGCGGAGTATTCGGCGAGTGATTCAGACATCATGTTGGAGCCGGCGATGGCTCCGCCGATGAGTTGGTGGCCCCACCACTGATGAGCAAGCTCGTGTGCAGTCACAAAGTAGGTGCGGTCGATGTCTTCCTGGGGGTTGACGACACGGCCGAGAAAGCCAGCTTCGGCGTAGGGGACGGTGTTGGGGAAGGACTGGGCGAAGGCGCGGTAGCGGGGGTACTCCATGACGCGGAATTGTTTGAACTGGAAAGGGCTGTAGTTCTTCTCGTAGTAGGCGAGGCCGGCCTTGGAAGAGGCGATCATGTCGTCTACGTCGTAGGGGTGGTGCGGGTCGTAGTAGACCTCGATGTTGATGGGGCCGTTGAGGCCCTGGTAGACATCGCGTTTGACGTCGTAGCGTGCGGAGACGTAGGCGAAGAAGTCGAGGATCTTGGCGTCGCCCATGCTGTAGGCGAAGTAATGGCGGCCGTTCTGATGCCAGTCACGCTGTAGATAGCCGGGGGCGATGGCGACCTGGGGCTTGCCTTCGGAGTCGCGATCGGAGGTGCTCACTACGGTGTTGTAGGAGATCCAGTCGGAGTCCTTGGTGAAGAGGTTGGTGCGGCTGCCGAGCGGGTCGCCGCGTTGGGGAAGGTCCTGAACGGGACCGAGGTGTTCTTCGCGGCGTCGGCGCGGGTCAGTGAGTTCGACGTTCGTGTCGTACCCGATGACGGGGAAGTAGCCGCTGTCAAAGAAGGTGCCGGAGTAGGCGAGTTCGGGCCGCTCGCCACCGTCGCGGAAGCCGTGCGTGGTGTAGCCCACGCTGAAGTTCATGTTGAGCTTGTCGCCGGGGGCGAGAGGCTGATCGAGCGCGTAGATGGAATAGAGGTCGCGCTTGGTGGTGGAGACCTTGTGGAAGGGGCGATCGAATTGGACGTTGGAGACGGACTGCTGTGCGTCAACGATGTGGATCTGGGAGATCGGAGACGGAGTCTTATTTTGCAGAACGAAGTGGCCGGTGCCAGAGAAGGAGCGGTGCTCGGGGAAGATGTCGATGTTGGCGTCAACGGCGATGATCTTGGGTTGGGGAAGGTATTGATACTTCTTGAAGTCGCGCTCGTAGTTGGCCTGGATGTCGCGCTGTTGAGGCTGGCTGAGGAACTCGTTGAGGACGTGCGTGTTGTAGAAGTACCAGCTGCCACTGCCGATGGCGATGACCAACAGAAGCACGGCGACTGGGATGAGACGCGAGGCGCGATGGCGGAATAGGCGAAGACGTGAGGTGAAGCCGTCGTCGGTACCGCGGGCGGCCAGGCCGATGGAAATCACGCCGAGTATCGCAGCGATAGACAGCCAGTAAGTGATGGACCAGAAGAGGGCAGGAACGAAGTGGCCGTATCCGTTCATGTCCGAATAGGTATAGCTGGGAGTGTTGCCGAAGAGATAGAGAGTGTTCTCCCAGCCGTGGGCCTGCAGCACAGCGAGAAGGACGAAGCTGCCGATGACGATGGCATGGCCGATGAACTTGTTCTTGAGGACGGTCTGAAGAAAGAGAGCGAACAAGGTGTAGATGAGGACTTGCGGAAAGACGACGATGTAGAGCTCTTTGATGTACTCGATGAGCTCGTAGTGGAAGTAGCCGGCGAAGGTTTGGCTGAGGATGCCGCAGAACAGGACGACAGTGAGCAGAATGATTTCGATCAGAGCGAGGGCGGCGAACTTCGAGAGCCAGTCGGTGGATTCGCGCATGGGGAGCGCGTCGTGAATGCCATCAAAGTGGGTGTCGCGCTCGCGCCAGACGAGCTCGCCAGCGTAGAGGGTGGCCACCACGAGAAGGAGGATGAATGAGTTGCCGCGTACGGCATCGAGCATGAGGAAAGTGACGGGGTAGACGTTGCCGTCTGCGACACGGCCGGCGAAGTGGCCGAGAAGCAGAGCGTACATCACCATGACGGCGAAGATGGCCCAGAAGGGCAGCTCGGTGAAGATGTTCTTGATGCGGATGCGGGTGAGCGAAGCGAACTGAGCGAGGGTTGTGGAGGCGTTGAAGACCTGGTGAACGAGGGGCAGGCGCTTGGCGACGAGGGAGCGGACGGGCTTTGCGGTGGCGGCGTCATTCTCGCGCTCGCGGGCGGCTCGGCGGCCCTGCGAGACGGAGGTGAGAGTTTCGACCGAAAGCGGAAAGAGGGAGTAGACGAGGATGAGGCTGATGAGGCCGACGGTGATCCAGACGAGGCGATTGTAGAGAAATACACCGGAGAGGTGGAATTGAAGGGTGTTCTGCTCGACGGGAGTCCAGTAGCGGGTGACAGCGTCTACGAGGCGCATGCCGACGGGATCGAAGATCGCGGACCAGAAATGCTCGAGTGAACGCGTGGCGCTGAAGATGGCGTTGATGACCAGGTAGACGACGAAGAAGACGACGCCCTGCAAGTACACGACGAACAACTTGCGGGTGAGCGCGGCAATGGTGAAGAAGACGGAGCCTAGGAAGAAGATCTGAACGACGGTGATGAGGAAGAATGCGTGAAAGTACCAATGGCCGGCGCCGTGGACGATGCGAGCGTGGTCCGCCCACGGGGCGAGGGTGCCGAGGGTTTCGCCGACGACCAGGCCGAAGAAGACGAACACGGTGGTGACGAAGGAACCGAGCCAGCGGCCTCCGAGGTAGGCGAACTTGGTGATCGGCTTGGTGAAGATGATCTGGTAGGTGTCGCGCTGGAAGTCACGCAAGATCGACGTGCCGAAGATTGCGGCCATGATAATGCAGCCGAAGAAGGTGAAGATGAAGTAGATGAGGCTGGTGGAGAACGGACCGTTGAGCAGGACTTTGTCATTGCCGGTGTTGACGAAGTCGTCGACGGCAATCGCCATGAAGCTGAGCGAGAAGAAGAGCAGGAAGTAAACGTAGGTAGATATGCTCTTCGCGCGAAATTTGAGCTCGAATGTAAAGAATTCCCAAAATTGTGCCATGTAGACCCTTCCGTTTCCGTATCGCTTACGCTGTGGTGAATTGCCGGGCTAGTTGAGTGCGGCAGCGTTGGCGGCGTGGTTGGTCAGGTTGAGGAAGTAGACGTCCTCAAGGCCGGAGTCGACGGGCCTGAAGTCCGCGCCGGGATTAGCGTCGGCGTAGACGCGGACTTCGTGCAGGCCGCCGACGAGGTGGGTGGAGATGACGTTGAACGAAGCTTCGAGGGCGCGAAGTTCGTCATCCGTGGCGACGACCTTGGAGAAGATCTTGCCGCGGAGCGCATCGAGGGCCGAGGCGGGCGAGCCCTCGAGGAGGACTTCTCCGCTGGCGATGATCGCCATGCGGGGGCAGAGCTCGCGAACGTCGTCGACGATGTGAGTGGAGAGGATCACCGTAACGTTGGAGCCGATGGAGCTAAGGAGGTTGAGGAAACGGTTGCGCTCTGCGGGGTCGAGGCCGGCGGTCGGCTCGTCGACGATGATGAGCTTGGGGTTGGCAAGCAGGGCCTGGGCGATGCCGAAGCGCTGCTTCATGCCGCCGGAGTAGGTGCTCAGGGACTTCTTGCGCGCCGCCCAGAGGTTGGTCTGGTTGAGCAAGGCGTCGACCATCTGGTTGCGCTCGGTCTTGTTGGAGATGCCCTTCATGATGGCGAGATGGTGCAGCATGTCGAGGGCGGACATCTTTGGATAGACACCGAACTCCTGGGGGAGATAACCAAGGACTTTGCGAACAGCATTCTTGTCTTTGAGGACGTCGATGCCGTCGAGCGTGACGGAGCCGGAGTCTGGGTCCTGGAGGGTGGCGACGGTGCGCATGAGAGACGACTTGCCGGCGCCATTGGGGCCGAGGAGGCCGAACATCTCATTCCCAATGGTAAGGGAGAGATTCTTCAACGCTTTGACGCCGTT
>Ga0302140_10013133_pt1 | contig 10139 bp, 5 predicted proteins | sample I_Bog_E1_1_FD_202095 | JGI IMG/M metagenome (GOLD analysis project Ga0302140, IMG submission 202095) | Peat permafrost microbial communities from Stordalen Mire near Abisko, Sweden - I_Bog_E1_1 | ecosystem: Environmental > Terrestrial > Soil > Wetlands > Peat | place: Sweden: Abisko, Stordalen...
CTGCCGTTCGATATGGCTTGTGCAGATTCTGTCACGGCATGGTCGGCCCATGATTTCGGTCGTAACCGAATCGATCACTTCGGGCGGGCTGTAGCGAGCCTCACCCTCGGCGGAAACGCCGTATACCCTTACCAGCGTTGCAAAATCAACGCGGCCTCGGAGCAGCATGGGGACGGAAGTCAAATAGGGCGGCCATCCATCCGTTGTCAGTTGGAACCGGCAATCGGGATGGATGGCGTATGCCAGCTTGCCAACGAATTCGTCTGTGGCTTTTGCGGTACGCTTGCCCAGGTGGTGAGCAAGAATCAGCTTGGAATTGCGCTCGATCCCGATGAAGCAATAGGCGTCCCCGCGTTCGTCGCCATCTTCCTTTGACTTGTGTCCTTCTTTCTTGAACACGTAGCCCCAAATTTCATCCGCCTGCACATCCTGAACGTTCAAGTTGGCAATCTTCGATTCCATGAACCTCTGGCAGCGGTCACCAGCCAGGACAAGCAGCCGCAAGATGGTATCGCGGTGGACGCCGGTTATCCGCTCGGCACTGCGGACGCTCATCCCTTCCAAGAGCAGCCGCAGCACGCTCTCAGCCTTAACTAGAGGCAGGCGCATATCGTCCAGCGGGCGCTGGTGATCTTCTGTGTAGGTTTTCTGGCATTGATTGCAGCGGAAGCGCTGAAGGCCGTTTCTATGCTTTCCGAAACGCCTGCAGGCGGTACGGCAGTTGTGGCACGTCATCAGATTTGCCTTGACCTTTCGGTGAAGGCAAGCCAGAATAGTGATTGAGGATCGACAGTCTGGCTTGCCGGGTTGTTGGTTTCAAGGCCCGTTAGAGATTGGCGTCTCTAATGGGCCTCGCTATTTGCGGTCATTGTTTGGTGGAGGCCGCATTCATGCTCCTTTCAGCGAGATGAATTTCTCGCGTCCTACTTTGCGCGTCTGGAATACGTCCTTATGAGTGCGCAAAGCAGACTCCACTGCTTCTCTGGACGCATCCACCGCATACCAGCGCAGGAATAAAAGAACGTCCATCATTTTTGCTTCTCCGGTCACGTCGAGATAAATCTGGACCGCTTCCCATAAGGGCAATTGTTCGGACAAATGGCGTTCGGCCACTTGCTCGATAGCCTTGGATTTATCTTCTCTTCGCGCCTCTGCGAACCCTGAGTCTCCGAGAATTGCCATCAGCCGGTCGATGTTCTTCTCTTTCTGTTTCAATTCCGCCTGAATCGAGACATAGCGGTTATAGGCGTCAGCTAGGTCCGCTTTCTCCTTGCGAAGATCGCGCACCCTGCGGCAATCGCTTGTCAGCCGTTGTTTGAAGGTTTCGCGTGTGTCGGTGAAGAGTGGCACAGATTCATTGTTGTACATCGACAGTACATTGTCAATGCTATTGTGTGATATATTTGTTATGTCAGATTGCATGGTTTGTCTCCTTTGTTTTGTCTGCTCCTGAAAGTCCGCGCCTTGATTGCCGTTTTTTGTTCGGCTGGCAGGACGGCAAAGCCGCGCACCATGCCAGCGCGGTACCACTCTGCGCGGCGTTGGACCTCGTCTTCTAAGAGAGATTCCGGCGGCTTGCTGAGGTGCCAGCCCTTTCGCTCCGCCTTGCTTTTCGCGTATTCCAGCCCGTAGAAATGGCAGATACTTATGAACATGGAATCATCGAAAGCTGAAGCGCTCTTGATCTTGTCGGGTTGGCGGGACGAGGAAACGACCATCTCGGTGCGGATCGAATCCTCTTGGATTGAGTCTGGCGGCTTTGCCGGTGGTATTGATTTCGTCGATTCGGACTGTATTAAAATCGGCGGACCAGGCTTAACGCTCTCGATAGACTTTTCTTGCGCCTCAAACTTCACATGGGGAGAAGAGAAAGATTCGGACTTTAACCCCGATACCTTTGAATCAGTGTTGAGGTTTGAAGCGACTGGAATGTCGTTCGCACTGGCAGCGGCAAAGTGATTCGGGCGCTCAGTCATGCCGCACCCCCGAATCCTGCCCGCAACGCAGTGTTAGGACAGTACCCGCCTCTCGTTCCCAGGGCGAGATTCGATATATCCTAGGAATTGGCGTAGAAATATGGTTTCAGGCAGCATCAACCGCGGTGAGAAACTCTCCAGCCTCAAGCTAACGGTGGTTCAATACGGCATCCTGTTGATGATGCTGGCATTGGCCGCTGGACTTTGGCGGCTGCAGGTGTTGGGCGCGGAAAGCTTCCGCCAGCTCGCCGAGCAGAACCGCATCCGCAAAGAGCCGATTATGGCGCCGCGCGGCAAGCTCTTCGATCGCGAAGGCCGCCTGCTGGTGGATAATTATCCCTCCATCTCCTGCTTCCTGGTCCGCGAGCAGAACCGCAATGTCGACGTCGACCTGCCCCTCATCGCCCAGGGCCTCAACCTCGACCTTGAACAGCTCCGCGCCACCCTTCGTCGCTATCGCGCCTCGCCAGGCTATCAACCCATCCCCATCAAGCAGGACATAACCGCCGACGAACAGGCGTTCATCGAGGCCCATCGCAACGAACTCCCTGAGTTGGAAACCATCGATGAAGAGCGCCGCCTCTATCCTCGCGACGGTTTCGCCGCGCACCTGATCGGCTATGTCGGCGAGGTAAGCGAAGAGGACCTGAATAACTCTCGCTACGCGGCCTATCAGCCCGGCGACGTGGTGGGCAAGGCGGGAGTCGAGGAGACCTACGACGAGTTGCTGCGCGGTCAGGACGGTTCCCGAGATGTGGTTGTCGACAGCCACGGCCGCGAAGTGGCCTTCTTCAGGACCCAGCACGCCACACCCGGCCAGGATCTGAAGCTGACCATCGATCTGGATCTACAGCGCGTGGCTGAGTTGGCCCTCGGCGAGGCCAGTGGCGCGGTTGTCGTCATGGACCCGCGCAACGGCGAGATCCTGGCCCTAGTCTCCCATCCCAGCTACGACCCCAATGCCTTTGCAGTGCGCATCAACCGCGCCGACTGGTCCCGGCTCATCACCGACCCCCGTCATCCGCTGATGAACAAGGCCATCCAGGATCAACTCGCGCCTGGTTCCACCTTCAAGATCATTATGTCTGCCGCCGGCCTCCAGGAAGGCGTGGCGCAGAACATGCACGTGATGTGCAACGGCGGCGCCGATTTCTACGGGCGCTTTTTCAAATGCGATCACCACCACGGCTTACTCACCATCAACGAAGCCATCCCCATGTCGTGCGATACGTTTTTTTATACCCTGGCGCAACGGCTGGGTATCGACACCATCGCCCGATACGCCACCTCTTTCGGGCTTTCCCAGAAGACCGGCGTCGATCTTCCCAACGAGATGTCGGGCATCATGCCGTCCACGCAATGGGAGATGAAGACCTACCACCAGCGCTATTATCCCGGCAACACCATTTCCGTCGGCATCGGGCAGGGCGAGACCCAGGTGACCCCGATTCAACTTCTGCGCGCATTGAGCGGCATCGCCTCGAACGGCAACTTCGTCCGCCCGCACTTCGTCAATCCCATTCAGCTTCCCGCAGAATTCCGGCAGGCGCTTCTTGACAGCTTTCCAGGCTCCGGCGATAAGACCGTCCCGCTCGATGCCGAAACGTGGATGACAATTACGGATGGAATGGCCGCCGCGACCACCCCGGGGCTCTACCACACGGCCGCGGCCGCTCATCTGGAGGGCGTAGACTTCGCCGGCAAAACCGGCACTGCCCAAGTGGTTGGTGGCGGGGACACCCACACAAAGGGCGGCTCAAAAACCCCGAATGCATGGTTTGTGGGCATGATTCCCAGGCGCAATCCTGAAATCGCAATTGTCGTCCTCCAGGAGCACGGTGACTGGGGTTCCGGCTCGGCCATGATCGCCCAGCGAATCGCAATCGCCTACGTCAACAAGCAGCGGGCAAAGGACAAAAATATCCTGGATCAGGCCGGCGACTCCAAACCTGTTGAGGTCGGGGCCATTTGGTCCGGTCCAACCCCGCAGCCCGCCTCCGGCAAGCAAATGGTCTACAGTGCCACCGCCTTCCACGCCGGCCATTTCTTCATCAGCCCCGGCCCGGGTCCTAGCGCGGTGGCCAGCGGCAATCTTCCACTTCCAGTCTGGCTCGGCGCTTCCATCCTCCGCTTCAAAGAAGATCTTCCCTGATGCGCCGTTTCCTCAGCTTTCGCGATTTCGATTGGGCGCTCCTGGGACTGGTGCTTCTCCTGTGCGTCTTTTCCGTCTTCGAAATCTACTCCGCCACCCTCCACACCCGGTTTGCCAGCTTTGAGACCAAGCAGATGCTGTGGATCTGCGCCGGCATGGTCGGCATGTTCATCCTGGCCAAGGTCGATTACCACCGCTTGCTCGACTGGTCGCCCTGGGTCTACGGCGTGTTTCTCCTCGCTCTGGTCGCAGTCAAGCTGGTCGGTCACAAGGCCTTGGGGGCACGCCGCTGGATCAGTGTTGGCCCCATCCAGTTCCAGCCCTCCGAGTGGGTCAAGCTGGTGCTGATCCTGGTCGTGGCCCGTTACTTTGCTAATCTGGGCGGCCGCAATCTCACCTGGAAAGAGATCTTCAGGGCCTTTGCGCTGGTGGGTGCCCCCATGCTCCTCGTTCTGGTCCAACCCGATCTGGGAACTACCCTCACTTACGCTCCGATCCTGGTGGCGGGGTTGTTCCTCGGCGGCATCAACTTTCGCCAGGCGGCCATTTTATGTGTCTGCGGACTCGCTTTGATCGTCGGTGTGTGGTCGTCGGGCAAGATACTCAAGCCCTATCAGAAGGCCCGTCTTACCAGCTTCATCAACCCCGATAACGACCCCAAAGGCAGCGGTTACCAGATCCGGCAATCGCTCATTGCGGTGGGCTCGGGGGGAATCTGGGGCGAGGGCGCGGAGAAGGGAAGCCAGACCCAGGGCTACTTCCTCCCTATCCCCTACACAGACTTTATCTTTGCCGCTTTCAGTGAGGAGCACGGCTTTGTCGGCGCGGTTGCAGTCCTGCTGCTATACTTTTTCATATTGATGCGTTTGATTCAGAACGCTCAAACAGCCGCGGACCTGCCCGGTTCCCTTATCATCATGGGAGTGGTGGCTGTGTTGACCTTTCAGATTGCGGTCAACGTGGGTATGGTCATCGGCTTTATGCCGGTCACCGGGATTCCTTTACCGTTAATGAGTTACGGCGGTTCTTCGGTGCTGTTCTCTTTCCTGGCGCTGGGTGTGGTGATGAATGTCCGCATGCGCCGGTTCGTGAACTGAAGGCTCGTTTCCGGCGCGATAAGCCGCAGGATAAGTTCAGCTCTTCGGCCGTTCGAAAATGCTCCGGCCCAAGAGAGCAATTCTCAAGCATTTCGCCGGCCTGGTCCCAATGGATCGCGCCCGGCAGGACTGGGTTCATGAGCACGCAGAGACGGGAAAACGGCTCCGCCCCCGCGACGAAGACATTTCGCCGGGGACCACGGTCCCGTTGCCGGCGTAGAACTTGCAGGGAACGCGCACTAACGCCAGGGCTGGCTCCAGCAGTTTTCCCTGTGCGCCGCGATCTCGCAAACGCCATCGCTGAAACGGCCACCCGGCGAGATGAGCGGCGGTTGGCCACAGACTCTCTGCAATCGGATCGCTACACTCGGCAGCACGTTCGGCTTGGGTTCAAACAAATTGGCCGCGGTTCGCCTCCCGACGGGGACGACCGCGGTCGAAAAGCCGCCACGACAGCTTTTTTCGAGGTCATCCTTTCCGCCCATCCCCTCACCTTCCGGCTTGCGCGTTTCCATCAGACCTTGCCGCAATTGCCGACAGCCTTGAGCTGCCGGAGGGAAAGGCACGATGGCAAAAGAAATTTGCATTTCCAGCACGCCGCATGAGACGCGGCTTGCGATCCTCGAAGACGATCAACTCGCGGAAATCTATTATGAGCGCGAGAACGAATACACACTTGCCGGCTCCATCTACAACGGCCGCGTAACCCGCGTACTCCCCGGCATGCAGTCGGCTTTTGTCGACCTTGGCCTGGAGCGCGACGCGTTTCTCTATGTAACCGACTTCGTCGAGCTCGAAGACCAGGAAGACAACGAAGAAATTGAGAAGGCCTCCGCGGCCGGCGCGAGCCAGCCGCCCCGCGAGGTCCGCCACACCTATGGCCAGGAGTCGACCCGCAACGCCCAGCGCGAAGACCGCGCCCCCCGGCCGGAAGATAGCGGCAAGCGCCCCGGCCAACGTCAGGATGCCAGGCAAGACCGGCAGCCCCGTGATCGCCGTCCAACCGATGAGGCCGCTCCCGAAGTCACTTCCGCCGCGCCTCCGAGACTTGAGAGTTCGACTGTACCCGAACCGGAAGGAACGGATCAGGAAGCAGGAGAACAGGGCGGTCGCCGGTGGCGCGGTCGCAGGCATCGCCGTGGAAGCCGCGGCTCCAGCAGTCAGTCCGACAGTCGCACCCAATCCCAGGAGCCCGCGGCGGGTGCTGCGCAGACAGCGGACGAACCGGACACGTCATCTGACTTCGCACCTGAGATCCATGCTGCCGAAGCCGTCCCCTCTGCCCCCTCCCCTCGCGGTAATGCGCCCGCACCCTTTGTGCTCCCCGGCGAGTCACTGTCAAAATACGGTAGCGCCTCCGCTCCCGAGTCGCCAAAGCCCGTTTTCGAATCAGCATCCCCTCGCCCGGCGAGTTCGTTCAAGCCCTCAACCCTCATTGAAGTGCCCCTCGCTTGGGACGGCAGCGGTCTTTTGCCGGGCGAATCCATCTCGCGGCACCGGACCCGCCAGCCCGAGGCAGAGCACGCAACTGACTCGGAACCTCTCCCCGAAGCAGTCCTCCAACAGGAAGAGCAGGTGCAGGAAGAGCTCATTGCACCGCTTGAGGAATCCGCACCGCCCGCGCTGCACGAGATCGAAGCCACTCCTCCCGAGCCGGACCCACACTTCGGAGAGGATCAGCTCACCGCCGAGCCCGTGGGGCTTCGGACCCGGCAAGATTCACCCGACGACGACTTGTTTGAAGAAGAAGTGCAGTACTCTCAACCTTCCGAAGAGCAGCCGATTCCTCTGACGAGCGAAATCCCCGACCCCGGGCAGGACGAAGACGGATCTGAAGCGTCAGCGGCTCACCGCATCGACCCTGCGTCTCCTACAGGATTTCGCCTGTTCGGCCTGGGCGGAAAGAAGAAAAGAGAAGAAGAGCCAGCTCCCGAGCCGGCGGAGCTCTCCACTCAAATCGTGCCGTCTGTCTCAGCCTACGCCCCCGGCGAAGGTCTTATCGAGGAAGAAGTCATAGAAGGCGAGGAGTTAGAAGCCGCGCCCCATGCCCGCCGCCACAAGAGCGACGAGCCCGATCTTGACGACTACGAAGAAGAAACCCTGCCCACCCAGATTCGTTCCGGCGACCTTGGCGAAATGCTGCAGGAAGCCCATCTCGACCATCGCATTCAGCTCAACTTCGAGGATAAAGGCGGCGACGACGAGGAAGGCTTTGACATCGACGAAGAGGACGAAGAAGAGCCCTCCGCCGAGGCCCAGCCCGCAGCCGCCGGCCAGCCGCAGCGACGCGATCGCAACGGCCGCGGCGGCCATCGCGTCGGGCGCGGCGCCGCCCAACAAGGCAACCGTCGCGGCCCCTCGCGCCGGTCCATGCAAACCTCCGACTTGCCCATCATTTCCGACCTTTTAAAACCAGGTCAGGAGATCCTGGTTCAGATTGCCAAGGAGCCCATCGCGAAGAAGGGCGCGCGCATCACCAGCCACATCGCCCTCCCCGGCCGCTTCCTGGTCTTCATGCCCACCGTCACACACGTCGGCGTCAGCCGCAAGATCGCCTCCGACGAAGAACGCCATCGTCTCAAGCGAATCCTCATCAATGAGCGCGGCGAGGCCTCCGGAGGCTTCATCGTGCGCACCGCGGCCGAAGGCGCCTCGGAAGACGAGTTGCGCGCCGATCTCCGCTTCCTGATTCACCTCTGGAACGAGATCAAGCAGCGCTCCGATTCATCCAAATCCCCCGCGCTCATCTACCACGATCTCTCGCTCATCGAGCGCATCCTTCGCGACCAGGTCAGCGCCAACTTCTCCAACATCTGGGTCGACTCCGAAGCCGACTACGAACGCATCGTCCGCTTCCTCAACCGCTTCTCGCCCACACTGGTCCGCCGCGTCAAGCTCTACACCAAGGACATCCCGCTCTTCGAGCACTTCGGCATCCAGGAGGAGATATCCAAGGCCCTCCGCTCCAAGGTCTGGCTCAAGTCGGGCGGCTCCATCGTCATCAACCAGACCGAAGCGCTGGTTGCCATCGACATCAACACCGGCAAGTACGTCGGCAAGTCGGCGCGCCTTGAAGACACCATCGTTAAAACTAATCTCGACGCGGTTCCCGAGATCGTTCGCCAGATCAGGCTACGCGACCTCGGCGGCATCATCGTGATCGACTTCATCGACATGGACGAGCGCAAAAACCGCTTCAGGGTTTTGGCTGCTCTCGAAGAAGCCCTGAAGGCCGATCGCGCCCCAACCAAGGTCCTGCAGTTCAATGACTTCGGCCTGGTGGCCATCACCCGCAAGCGCGTCAAGCAATCGCTCGAACGCACACTCTCCGTTCCATGCCCCACCTGCCAGGCCACCGGCATGGTGAAGAGCTCCACCACCGTATGCAACGAAATCTATACCGAGTTGCGCAAGATGCGGAAGCACTTCGAAGGCGCCGACGTGCTCATCCGCGTCAACCCGGAAACCGTAAAGACCCTCAAATCCAGCAATGCCCGCTGGCTCTCCGAATTTGAAGAACTGGTTGGCAAAAACATCCTGGTCAAGAGCGACCCGACGCTCCATCCCGAACAGTTCGACATCCAGGGATAAAGAGCCTGTTTGTTCGCTAGAAAACACAGCCTGGAGCATCGCTCCGGGCTGTGCTGTTTTCTGACCCGGGGTGCAACCTCTTTAGCATTTCGGTGTCTAACTTCAGTGCCGGGTCCAGTACCTTCCGGCGCTCTTTAGATAATTCGATCCTAGAGGTTTCGACATGACATCCCCCTTTTCGAAGCTGCTTTTGCAGCGGGCATTCTTCCTGGGGTCTGCGGCTGTTCTTGCAGTCTCTCTCGCGAGTGCGCAGACCGCTGAATCAGCAAACCAGGGCAGCACTCCCGCCTACTCATCCTCCACCGGGTCCAGTTCGCTCGATTACCTTGACCCAGCCGCGGTCCCAGGCCTTTTCGCCAAGGCCGAGGCCACGTCTGCCGGCAGCGGCGCCGCCGCGGGCCAGGATACTCAAGGCCGCTGGCAAAGCGTAAAGAGCAAGCTGGCCTTTGAGGGCGGGGGTGGCGCCAATGCACCCTTGGGCGACAAGCAATACATCACCTGGGGCGGGAACTTTACCGTCGGCGGCGGCCTCAACTTCTCAAAGAACTTCGGCCTGCTGGCCGAGTATCAGTTCCTGGATAACAAACTGCCGGGCGCCATCATCGCCGAGACCGGCGCCACTGGAGGCCACGCCCACATCTGGGGTTTCACTCTCGCCCCGGTCTTCGATCTGTTTCCCAAGTCGAGCAATGACATTTACGTCACCGGGGGCGGCGGCTTCTACCGCAAAGTGACCAGTTTCACCGACCCCGAGCAAACCGAATACTGCTACTACTACTATTGCGGTATTGGGACAACGAATGTGGTAGTGGGCCACTACTCCTCCAACCAGGGCGGCTGGAACGTCGGCGCGGGCTATCAGCACCGCATGGGGGGCGTCTATGGGGACAGCAAGATGCGCTTCTTTGCCGAGGTTCGCTATCTCGACGTGCTTACGCCGGCGTCCCAGGTGAGCCCTAACGGGCTCGGCACAACCGCCGTGGGCGCGGACACCAAGTTGCTTCCGATCACCTTCGGAATCCGCTACTAACCGATTGCGGCCTGCACCCAGCCTTCCATTGGTGGAAGGCTGGGTGGTCATTCCCGATTGCAAAGCTCGTGAATTCCCGCAACCGCGGCCTTACCAGGGCTTTCTCTTCTCCTCCGTTGCGGCTCCCACTTCGCCGCGCTCAATGCGCTCCAGCAGCGACCTCGCCAGCCTGCGCTCTCCCGGATGATATTCCCCATGCATGGTGCACAGGTCGAGGAATTCCTCGCAGAGGGCATTTCGGTCCCCCTGTTGAGACAGTATCCCCTGCAGGCCTACGGCTAACTCGCGAAGGC
>Ga0302140_10013134_pt1 | contig 10138 bp, 6 predicted proteins | sample I_Bog_E1_1_FD_202095 | JGI IMG/M metagenome (GOLD analysis project Ga0302140, IMG submission 202095) | Peat permafrost microbial communities from Stordalen Mire near Abisko, Sweden - I_Bog_E1_1 | ecosystem: Environmental > Terrestrial > Soil > Wetlands > Peat | place: Sweden: Abisko, Stordalen...
GTTGTGCCCATCAGCAACGAATATTCGTGTTCGCCCAGCCTGGCGTCACGGAAGACCTCGCGTACGCGCCAATCGACCAGTTCGGGAATCTTCAATCCTGCAAGCGCGCGATCGACCTGCTCCCACCCGGTTTTCGTATCGAGGACGAGCGAAAAGTCGCGGCGAACGGGCTGGAAACGGGAGATTTCGCGCGCGGCGGGCTTGCGGAGGGGCAGTTTGTAAAGCCGGTCGAGATAAAACTCGCCAGCCAGCACCGGCTCCTTGATTTTGCGGGACGCCGCTTCCCGAGGATGGAGCTGGCCAAACCAACCTGCGGTTTCGCCGTCGACGACCACCCGGGCGGACCGGTAAGGATGCAGCCACGCAGGCGTAAGGCCGGAGTCGGCCGGGAACCGGTCAAAGTACACGGTTCGGGTTTGGAAGCGCGCCAGGACCTGCTCGACCGCTCCCTTCAGGTCGTGAAATTCGATGGCTCTGCCTGCGTGCAGAGCGCCCTGTTCAGGAAAACCACCCACTGCGCCAAAGGCAACGGCCGGCTTTTCATCCACCTTCTCCGTGGTTCCGCTAAAGACGGTTCCCAGTTCGAAGAGACGCACGTCATTCACGTCGCGGTTCAAGTTTCCGGCAATCATGGTCAACATTCCCGGGACGATTGAAGGCCGCATTACGCCGGCTTCCTCGCTGAGCGGGTTGCCGAGCGAGACTGCGAGCCCGGGCTGGGGCGCCGTCAGGAGCGCTTCAGCAGCCGAGCAGAACGTGCTGGAAATGGCCTCGTGGAATCCAGCCGACAAAAGGGTCCGGCGCACACCCGCCTCGGCTTCGGCCCATGGCAGTGCCTGCACGCCTTCGCCGAAGGAGGGAAGTGTATTGGCAAAGCCGTTGTAGCCGTAGACGCGCGCCACCTCTTCAATCAAATCGATCTCACGCTCGAGGTCGAGGCGCCAACTGGGCAGGGTTACCTGCCATGAAGCGTCGGAGCTTGCAGCAAGGCCGCATCCGAGAGCCCTGAGCACACCTTCGACGGTCGCGGCGGTGATTCCTTCGTTGTCGACCGTTTTTCCGAGGATGCGCTGAACTTCACTGAGGGCTAGAGCAATGGGTTTACGGGTTGCGGTGCGGGCCTCCAAGGCGGGGACGCGCACATCGACGAGTTCACCCTCGATGTGGCCGCCGTTGGCGAGGAGGATGCTGCTTACGAGGGCCGAAGCACCCGGCGCTGCATTGAAGTCGGCTCCGCGCTCGAACCGGTGGCTCGCATCGGTGTGGAGGCCGTGGCGACGTGCGGTGCGGCGAACAACCATGGGCTCAAACCATGCGGCCTCGACAAGGACGTTGGTGGTGGACGGGGTGATCATGGTGTCCCAGCCGCCCATGACGCCAGCGAGGGCGAGAGCTTTGGCATGGTCGGCGACTACCAAATCCTCGGGATCAAGCGTGCGCTCCAGGCCGTCGAGCGTCTTGAGCTTTTCGCCCTTGCGTGCGCGGCGGACGATGATGCCGCCTTCAATCTTGTCGAGGTCGAAGGCGTGGGTGGGCTGGCCCATGGCGAGCCAGGCGAAGTTGGTGGCATCGACAGCATTAGAGATCTGCTTCTGGTCGAGAAGGTTGAAGTAGGTGGCGACTTCGGCACCGGGGAACCAGTCGCGCGACTCGCCGATCTTCACTCCGCGTAAAACTCGGGCTGTGAAACGGCCACAGGCGTCTTCAGCTTCAATGCGCACGGAGAAGGGCTTGGCGGCCGGCTTTCCCGCGGGCAAAGCAAAGTCAAGCGCCGGCAGCGCCAGCCCATAGATGGCCGCGGCCTCGCGCGCAATGCCGTAGTGGTTCATCGCATCGACGCGGTTGGTGGTGATGTCCATCTCGAAGAGCGAGCCGTTGCCTGCGCCCAGATCGTAGATGCCTTCGACGGCGATGCCGCGAAGGGTAAGGTCCTCAGCGAGTTTTGCGTCGTCTTCCGGCAGTCCGGGCAAATAACTTCGGAGCCATTTAGTGAGTATCTTCATTTCGTGTTTTTCTCTCTCAGCAGGTCAGCGCGCTTCGCGCAAGCGAGTCAGCAAGTCAGCGTTAACTCTGCTTCAGCACGCCGATCAGGCCATTGATCAACTTCCCAACTTCCGATGAAAGGTCTAGAAGAGCCTCGGCGACCCCGGACTGAAAGAACCCGAGACTGTTAGCAAGTTCTGTTTGCGTTTCAAACTCATTGAGCGCTGCGCGGGCTGAACCAAGTCCCTTGCGCACTTCGATATCGTTAAGCCTGCCGTGAGCTTCTGCTATGTGGCTTGCCACGTTCACCGTTGATCGGCGAATTTGCATGCGCAGTTCAAATGTCTCCGACTGCGGAAAATCTTCAGTGTTCGCGTAAGCCGATCGGGCTGAATCCATGGCTTTTTGCCATGCGATCAGATCACGATAATGCCTGGTCCTGCTCATACCGCTGACTCGCTGACTTGCGTGCGCGAAGCGCGCTGGCTTGCTAAACGAACTGGCTCAGGAACCGCATATCCCCTGCATAGAAGCTGCCGATCTCGCTGATGCCATACTTCATCATGGCGATACGCTCAACACCCATGCCGAAGGCGAAGCCGGAAATCTTTTTCGGGTCGTACGCAGGCTGTTTCTCGGCTGCGAAGGCGAAGACGGCGGGATCGACCATTCCGCATCCGAGCAGTTCGATCCAGCCAGACTGCTTGCACTTGCGGCAGCCCTTGCCGGCGCAAAAGATGCAACTGATCTGCACGTCGGCGCTGGGCTCAGTGAAGGGAAAAAACGATGGGAAGAAGCGCGTCTTGACCGCCGAGCCAAACAGCGCCTTCATGGCGTGGTCGAGGGTGCCCTTCAAGTCGCTGAACGTAATGTTTGTATCGACACAGAGGCCTTCAACCTGGTGAAAGATGGGCGAGTGGGTCGCGTCCTGGGCGTCGTTGCGATGGACCTTGCCGGGGATCACGATGCGCACCGGCGGCGGTTGCAGTTCCATGGTGCGCATCTGCACGGGCGAGGTGTGAGTGCGCAGCAGGAGGCGGTCGCGCAAAGGGCGACGTTCCTGGTTGGCGATGACGAGCGTGTCCTGGGTGTCGCGCGCGGGATGGCCGGGCGGGAAGTTCATGCTCTCGAAGTTGTAGAAGTCGGTTTCAACCTCGGGCCCGACACCGACCGAGTAACCGAGCGCAGCAAAGACACTTGTAATTTCGTTGAGTGTGCGCGTGATGGGGTGTTCCGCGCCGATAAGCCGCTGGGTGCCTGGCAGGGTGATGTCAATGGCCTCGGCGGCCAGCGCAGCGTCACTGGGGCCAGCGCCTGAGGCTTCGTCAAGAAGGCGCTCGACGAGTTCCTTGAGGGTCTTGAAGCGCTCGCCGACTGCTTTTTTGGCCTCGGGCGGTGCGGCTTTGAGCCAGCGGCTGGAGACCTCATTGAGAAGGCCCTGCTTGCGGCCGAGCCACTTGAGGCGGAAGGCTTCGGCGGCGTCAGGGTCGCCGAGGGCAGACGCGTCCTCGCGGGCCTGCTGTCCGACTGCTGCGAAGGCATTGTCGAGCGAAACCGCATCGAAAGCAATCAGATTGGGTATTGGATCGTTCATCATGCGTAAAGAGCAGGATAAAGCATTGCATGCAGCAGACGCGCGCTGAAGTGCGCTGGAGGCTCAGGCGAAGAGCGATTTCCGGCCCCGGATACGGAACGGCCCGGGAGCCATTCGGCTTCCGGGCCATTCTTTCCGCCAGTCAGTGGAATTGCTGTTATGCGGCTTTCGTGGCGGCCAGTGCCGACTTGGCCTGCTCGGCGAGCTTGGTGAAACCGGCGGCATCGTGGACGGCAATGTCAGCAAGGATCTTGCGGTCGAGTTCGACGCCAGCCTTCTTGAGGCCGTTGATGAACTGCGAGTAGCTGGTGCCGTTGAGCTTGGCGGCGGCGGAGATGCGGACAATCCAGAGGGAACGGAACTGACGCTTCTTCTGCTTGCGGCCGGTGTAGGCAAACTTGAGGCCGCGCTCGACGGCTTCCTGGGCTGCCTGGTACAGCTTGGATTTTGTGAGGAAGTAACCGCTTGCGCGTTCAAGGATCTTTTTGCGGCGGTCACTCCGCTTGGTACTGCGTTTTACGCGGGGCATTAGGTTTCTCCATTTTTGCGTCTTCGGGTTATGCGGCTGGAGGCAGGAGGCGCCTTTCCCGTGGGGGCGGCGCTGTAAGCCTCTTCACTCGCTCAATCAAGCCTTGATCTCTCGGTTTTTCCGGTTTGGTGAAAGCTTTCCGGATTGCCGGGGGCCATGCAACGCATTCACAGGGCCCTGAAGTGCAGCTTCCTAAAGGAAGCCGGCACAGCGATCAGGCGTAGGGAATCATGCGCGCAACCTTCTTGTAGTCACCGTCTGAGACGAGCAGGGTACGACCCAGCTTGCGCTTCACTTTAGGTGGCTTCGACGTAAGGATGTGACGCGTCTTCGTCTGGCCCCGCTTGATTTTTCCGGTGCCAGTCTTGCTGAAGCGCTTCTTCGCGCCCGTATGGGTCTTCAACTTGGGCATTTTCTTCTCTTTTTTGGACTGGGGCATGCCCGTCCTGTTGGCCTTGAGACAGGGACCTCCCCGCACTCGAGGCGCTCCGATCAGTATACCAGAAGCCGTTTTTCCCGGCGACAGGAGACGGCGCCGGGAGGAAGTCCTATTGATTTCAAAGCCTTACCGGAGTAGGAGCCGCGGTGGGCGCGCTTACCGGAGGTCAACGGGTGCAGCATGGGCTACTTGTATTCCGCTGCAAAGGCGTCGGCTTCGTGGTTCAGCTCAACAGGCGTTGCCGCGTGGGTGTAAAACACGATCCGGTAGCGGAAGGTGGCTGTTTGACCCTTTTCAAGCGTGAAGTTGAATGGCTTTTCCTTCGGGTTGAAGACGCTGATTCCCAGCGGATTAGCGGCAAAAAGTCCGTATCCGCGGGCATGCCAGGTGGTCGGATACCCCGGGTTTGTCGGTTGATCGAAGATGGCGATGGTGACCGTGTGGCCGTTCTTGTGCCCAGTGAGAGAGCACCATCGACCGCGTGTTGACCATGCGGCATCGCCCTTTGCGCCTTCACTGGTCAGGTACTCTCCCGTCGCGTCCGGCGATGCGGCGCCGGTTTTGGTTTGCACTCCGTGCGAGTCAGTGAATACAGCATCCTTTGCAGTTGGAGACTCGAGCCAACTGGCGACGCGAAGCCCAAGCATTCCATCCTTCTCGTCCTGGAACACGACATGGTCGAGAGCTTTCAGGGTGGCGATACGGTCGATCACACGCGTTCCACTGTTGCCGGAGAAAACGAAGTGCGTCGTCTCTTCAAGGATGGGGTGCTTGTTGCCGTCGATCCAGGTAGACAGCGCGGTCAACTCACCCTTCCGGCCGCTTTTGGCGGAGAGTATTTTGTCGAAGACGATGGTGCCCATCCTGGCGTGATTTTCTGGCTTGATCGCCTCTGAGTTGTTCCAGAAATCGAAGTTGTTGACCCTCGCGTAGTTGAACCAGAGCCCGACGTGATGCGGATGGTCAACACGTTCGTCGGGCCCCGGCGGAAATCCGCGCGTAAGCGTGACGCCGTCGGAATCCCGGATCGGATAGAGGACCGGTTTCTTGAGTGTCGCTGGCCAAATATAGGAGGTGAACGGCTGGCCGTCGATTGTGACATCCACGCGGCTCTGGGTTTGGTCGAGGACAACCTGAACACCTTTTGCGGGTGTTGCAGCAAAGGCGCCGGCCGCCAGCAGAGCACTGGCGGCCAGAAGCGCGACGGAGGAGAGGCTATGCATACACCTTGCCTCCCGCCATCACTTGTTGCGTCTTCTCGTCAAAGGTGACTTTCTGCCCGGTCTGGATGGCGGCGACATTCATGCACAGTGCGATCGAGTGGCTGTATCCGGCTTCGATGGACGCGTTGGGCGTCTTGCGCGAACGCACGCACTCCATCCAGTTGCGCATGTTGGCTGCGGTTTGGGGATCGCCATGGGTGTTGGCATCGGTTTCGACCTTTTCGACCTTGTCCATCAGCGAGAAGCCAGTTAAAAGGTTGGGCTGCATTTTCATCTCGCTCGCAGACCTGGCAGTGAGTCCGCCGGCCGGGGTCACGGTCTGCTTGTCCATGTCGATCATGCCGCCGTTGGAGTAGTAGAGCTCCTTGACGCCGCCTGCGGAGTTGGTGAACCGCGAAGTGTACTGGACCTGGAAGCCCTTGGTGAGGTCGTCGAGCGGGCCGTAGTCGAAGACCGCCGTCATGGTGTCCCAGTTGGTGCGGCCATCTTTCCACAAGTAGATGCCGCCATTGGCCACGCAGGAGCGGGGATGGGGTAGGCCGGTGAACCAGTGAACCGTGTCGATCTGGTGAACGAGCCACTGATCCGGGATTCCCGATGAGAAGGGCCAGAAGAGCCGGAACTCAAGATATTTCCGCGCATCGAAAGAGCCCATACTCCGGCCGAGGGAATAGCGCTTCCAGTCAGTGTCATCTTCTTTAAGGAGCGGAACAACATCAGGACGGCGCCAGCGTCCTGGTTGATTCACGTTCCAGGTCATTTCGACCATGACGATATCGCCAAATGCACCTGACTTGATGTACTCGGCGGCCTTGATATAGGCGGGAGTGGAACGGCGCTGCGTGCCTACCTGCACAATCTTTCCTGACTTGTGGACCGCGGCGCGGAACATGCGAGCGTCGGCCATGGTGTGCGCGGTCGGCTTCTCTACATAGGCGTCGCGGCCGGCGTTCACCGCCTCAGTGCCGTGGTATGCGTGCTGAAAGTCGGCCGTCGCGATAATGACGGCATCCACATCCTTGCGGGCATACAACTCGTCATTGTTGCGCACCTGGTCAACAGGATTGCCGCAGAGCTTCTCGATAAAGGCGGCGCCTTCTTCCCGGCGACGGCTCCAAATGTCGGAGACGGCGACGATCTGGAAGTTCATGTCCTTTGCGCTCTGCTGAAATGCCGGAAGATCGCCTTCTTTCATGCGATCGCCGCAGCCGATGATGCCGACCCTGACGCGATCATTTGCTCCAACGATGGCGGCGTAGCTTTTCGCGCTCCAGGATGTCACGCCGGCAACTGCAGTTGCGGCCAGCGCCGCGCTGCTTGATTTGAGGAATTCTCTGCGATTGTTCTGGTTCAGGGGCATATTCGGATTCTCCGATGTGGTTGGATTGCTGTTTGAACCTGGAATGCGGACACCGGAGTGCGAGCCGGAGGAACGCAAGTGTGGCGGTTTGCGCACCCAAAGGGAAGTCCGCCGCCGGAACACCTATGGTCAGACCACGGGCGGCTGGACGTCAAGTGCGCGACCTGAAGCCTCCGAGATGTGGGTCAAAGAAGCTGTAAGGCACGGACGCCTCTTTAGAGAGGTACCTGATCTTGAGGGGGCTTTATTGAGGGTTCAGGACTAGAGCAGATTCCGAAATGGTGTTGAACGTCGGGCTTTCCCTCGGGGGCTAAAGCCCGACGGTCCTATTGCACGATTTATGGCGCGTCTAAAGCCGCGCCCTTTCAAAACTGGTCTAAGAAAATGGTCTAGGATGCGGCGGGAGCACGCATTGTTTCAAGGGCCGTCGTGAGGCCCGAAGCGAGAATCTGCTGTGTCTCTGGAGTGAGCTTTTCGCCGTGGCTGGTCAGGTAGAAGACGTCAATGGCGGTTTCGCCTTCGGTGTCGATGAGGGCAACCTTGATGTTGCATTGCATGGTTGAAAGGGTCAGTGCAATCTGGCGGAGCAGGCCGGGTAGATCCTGCGCCACCACCTGGAGAAGTGTCGAGTGTGTGGAAGATTCGGAATCGAATTCGAGGCGGGTGGGAACTTCGACCTTGAGGTTGGATGGGTTATTCAGGTGGCGACGTGCTTCAAGAAGTTGCTGTACCGACACCTTCTGCGCCACAACGTCATGAATATTGGCGAGGAACCGGTCCTTCTCGCTGGGATTCAGTTCGATGGTGCGAAAGACGTCAGAAAAGTGGAATGAGTCAACGATGACGCCCGCCTCGTTTGAGAACGCGCCCGCTCGAACGATATTCATGCCCCAGGCCGCGAGGGCGCCAGCTACATCTGCAAAGAGGCGCGAACGGTCGCGAGTGATGACCGTCAAGTCAAAGAGCTGGCGATTGGGCCTTAGATCGAGCTGAACGGGATCCTGGTCGAGGTTGAGAGCCATGTGAAAGTGGTTGCGGATCTGCTCAGGGAGGCGGGTTTGAAGGTAGCGCTGTGGGAGGCCCTCAAGGAACTGCCCGAGCGCGTCGTATTGGGCAGAGGGGACCATGGATCGCAAACGGTTGAGCAAAGTGGGATCAATTGCGGCGTGGTAGCGAACCTCGTCGACGGAGCGGTCCATGAAGTTTGCCGTCGACATGTAGAACTGCCAGAGATTCTCGGCCTTCCACGGCGTAAGGGCGTCAGGGTTGACGGCCTTGATGTCGGCATAGGTCATGATCGTGAGCATCTTCAACAGCTGCGGACTGCCAATTTTTTCAGCAAATTGGCGCACGTTTTCAAGGTCAAAGATGTCGCGGCGCAAGGCAGCCGACATTTCAAGATGCAGGCGGATGAGCTTGAGGATCGACTCCCGTTCCTCAGCGTCAAAATCGAGACGGGCGAGGAACGCATCTGCCAATTCGACGCTTTGGCTGGCGTGTTCACCCGTGCGGCGGGCTTTGCCGGTGTCGTGCAGCAGCAGGGCCAGCAGGAAGAGGTCGAGGCGATCGATCTCCGGCAACAGCTGGGCAAGGCGATGCTCGAAATCATGGGTGGGTTGGCGAAGGCTATGGACGTTGTCAATGGTGAGGAAGGTGTGCTCGTCGACCGTGTAGCGGTGATAGGAATCGCGGATGACCAGGGCATCGATCCCGTGGAATTCGGGGATCAGCATTTCGAGCACGCCGAGAGCGTGCATGGTGCGGAGAGCGTGGGCTGCGTGGGGTCCAAGCAGGACCTCGCGGAGTGAGTTCCACAGATACGGACCCTCAGGGATGTGAATGGCCAGAACGGGCAGAGCGTCGGTGATGCGGTCTTCAGCGGCCTGGGAAAGGGTATAACCGTGCGTGGCCATCATGGAAAAGACGCGGAGGATGGCGCTGGTGTCGTTGAACTGCGCGCCGGGCTGGATATCAATGCGGCCCTGGTCGAGAAGGAATTCAGTACCGGCGATGGGAGTGCGGCGGCGGCGGAACTGGCGATAAAAGCTGACCGGAGCGGGGAGATGCTCCATAAGGAGGGCGGCGCGGCGATAGACGATGCGGGCGTGCCGGTAATAGGTCCGCATCCAGTAGGAGGGATCGGCAGTGCCGCGAGTTTCAAGACCGATGGAGAGGGCTGCGGCTTCGTCCTGCGATTGCCAGTCGAGGGTGTTGTCGTCGCGGCCATGGCGGAAGTGAAGAAAACATCGGGCGGCAGCCAGGAAGTCAAAAGCAGCTTCAGCGTCTCCGCGAGCGCTCTGGAAGACGCCGCCCCGCTGGCGCGGCCACTCCTTGGTTTCTTTCAGGTGGAAAAGTACGGCAAACCAGACCGCGAGGTGGTAGTCGCGGAGACCACCGGGGCAATCCTTGAGATTCGGTTCGAGGTGAAAGATGGTGTTGCCGTATTTGGCGTGGCGGGTTCGCGCGATTTCTCCGAGCTTCTGGGTGATGGTGGTCCACTCACTCAGGACGAGGCCGGGGAGGGTAACCTGGTGGAGTTGCTGGTAGAGGGGAAACTGTCCGGCAAGGAAGCGGCGGTCGAGTGTGGCGAGCGTGAATTCAAGGTTGTCGGGGTCGAACCGGCCCGCTTCCTTGATGGTTCGCGAACTTGGGCTGGCGCGAAGGCCTATGTCCCACATGCCCTGGATGATGGCCCGGACGGCCTCTCTGGACTGCTCCTCGGTGCGTTCGTCAGCAAAGGCAAACAAGACATCGATATCGGAATAGGGGAAGAGATCCTTGCGACCGTATCCGCCGAGGGCGAGCAGGGCGGCATTCTGAGACGTGATCCCGGAAAAGGCTCGGCGCCACATTTCAATGAGGATACGGTCCACAACCGCCGATCGGCGGCGGATGGCCGCAGTGCCGTCGCCTGTGCGCTCACAGGTCTGGCGGACAAGCGCCATCTCCCGCAGATACTGATCCCGAAGGTCGTCAACCGCCAAAGCGACTGGATTCATAGTTGGTTGTG
>Ga0302140_10013135_pt1 | contig 10138 bp, 6 predicted proteins | sample I_Bog_E1_1_FD_202095 | JGI IMG/M metagenome (GOLD analysis project Ga0302140, IMG submission 202095) | Peat permafrost microbial communities from Stordalen Mire near Abisko, Sweden - I_Bog_E1_1 | ecosystem: Environmental > Terrestrial > Soil > Wetlands > Peat | place: Sweden: Abisko, Stordalen...
GGCATCTTTCCAGTCCAGCGTACTGCCGTCCTTGGTGTCGAGGATGTCCTGCTTGCCTTTGAAGAAGCGCAAGTTCTCGGTCTTCTTTTCGTCGGGGGTGGTTGTCATCATCGTCTCCTCTTCGTGCTGGAGTGGATCAAGGGCTGTCAATACTCGCCAAGCCTTAACGCTTGCTGGGGCGGGCCGTCGTCAGTGAACGGTATTCTCTATGCACCAATTCTAGAGCACTGTTCCTTGCAAGTTTCCATTATGTCTCGGGCGCAGGAGATCTGCGGTGGCCGGCTTCGAAAAGTTGCAATTGACATTTGGGATTTGTCCCAGGAAATCCAGCGTCTCTTGTTTGGAACGAGGGTTGAGTGCCAAGCGGCCATAAACAAGATTTGCTCGTGTTGAGCAGCAGAACACCATTGCGAATACTGCTCCCGCCCCAAGCGTAAGCCATTGAAACATATAGATATTCTTTCAAATCAATGGAGTCCATTTGACGTGGAGCCAGACTTCGCGCGAAGATTAGGCGAACAAACGGCGAATTTTGCCACAACTCCCGATATGCCATCTGCTGCCACTCTTCGCATCGAAATCGAGCGCACCCTCGAACGCCGCTTTCCGGCGGCGCTTACACCTGTTCCGCGGACAATAAGCGAAACTGCGACAACCGGGGTTCCTGAAGTTGACGCACTGCTGGACGGCGGGTTGCCGGTGGGGGCGATCAGCGAAGTAACCGGGCCTCAATCGTCAGGCCGGACGGGGCTGGCGCTCTCGTTTCTTGCCCAACAAACACAGGATGAGCGCGTTTGCGCTTGGGTGGATGCAGGGGACGCATTCGATCCAGAGTCAGCGGCGGCCAGCGGCGTAATTTTGCGGCAATTGCTTTGGGTACGGTGTCAAAGTCCGGGTGGGCTGGCGAAGGGGAAGCCGTGGACCCGGCTCGATCAAGCATTGCGGGCTACCGACCTCTTGCTTCAGGCAGGCGGGTTTGCCGCCATTGTGCTGGATCTGGGTGACATGGCCCCAGAACACGGAAGCCGGATTCCGCTGGCGACCTGGTTCCGGTTTCGTCAGGCGGCGGATCGCACACGTTGTTGCTTGGTTGTGTTGGGCCAAGCAGCCTACGCGCAATCGAGCGCGGCGGTCGTTCTGGAATGCACGCCCGGTAAGCCGCACGCTGCGGGCGGCACCGTACTGAATGGCTTTTCATTTGAGGTGCGACGCGGACGACAACGGTTCACTCCAGCTATGCAAGGTACACGAAAGCCGCCTGCATCAACATGGTCCGCAACAAGCGCATGGAAAGCGCAGGAACGCGCATGAGTGATGAACTCTATGCCTGCGTTTGCGTGGCGGAGTTTCCCGCCCAGGCTTTACTGCGCTTGCGAACTGAACTGCAATCGCAGCCTGTAGCCGTACTCGAAGGTCGAGCGCCACTGGAGACTGTCTGCTCATTGAATCGTTCGGCGCATCTGAAAGGCACTGTGTTGGGAATGACACGGCTGGAGGCCGAGGGTATCGCCGGCTTGCGGTTGCTGGCTCGTTCCGTTGAGGTTGAGGCCGCAGCGCGTGCCGTGTTACTGGAATGTGTATCGCAATTTTCGCCGCGCGTTGAAGAGGTGTGCACCGCAACGACCAGCGTATTTGCTCTCGACATCGCTGGTACGGGCCTGCTCTTTGGGCCACCGGAAACGTTGGCCCAGAGATTGCGCGCTGCTATGACCACCGCAGGCTTCCGCGCGTCGATTGCTTTGAGTGCGAACTTTCATACCTCCCGGTTGAAGGCTGCAACCTCACGCGGTATTACGGTGATTCCCAAAGGGCAGGAAGCAACTCCGCTTGCAAAGCTCACCCTTGCCGCGTTGAATCTCGAAGAGAACCACGCGGAGACCTTTGCGATCTGGGGGATTCACACGCTGGGAGAACTGGCCGCGCTGCCTGAGGTGGATCTGATCGCGCGGCTTGGTCAGCAGGCGAGGCACTGGCGCGATCTAGCTCGTGGAGTAGCGACCCACACATTTCAACCCATCGAAGCCGAGTTCACGCTGAAAGAGTTTTTCGACTTCGAGACGCCTGTCGAAGAGATGGACTCGCTGCTCTTCATTGGAGCGCGCATGATTGATTGCCTGGTTGCGCGGGCATCGGCGCGGGCGTTATCGCTGGCTTCATTGACGGTCGAGATGAGGCTTGCGGGTGGGCGGCAACACAAGCGTGTGATACGACCTGCATTGCCTTCGGTTGACCGAAAGTTTCTGCTCAAGCTGTTGCAACTGGAGATCGCCGCACATCCACCGCAGCCCGCCGTGTTGTCCTTCACGCTCACGGCAGAGGCCGGTCAATCGAGCAAGGTGCAACTCGGACTCTTTGCTCCGCAGACGCCTGAGCCATCACGATTGGATGTAACGATTGCACGCTTGAAGGCAATCGCCGGCGAGGATCGCGTCGGCTCGCCAGTACTCGAAGACACGCACCGGTCTGGCAGCTTCCGCATGGAAGGCTTTTCTGTTTCCGGCTTATCCGCTGCTCCAAAAGCCGGCACGCCGCGCATGGCATTGCGGCGAATGCGGCCACCTGTACTGGTGCGCGTCCAACTGCATATAACAAAGCCTGCTGCCTTTCACGATGCTGAGGGCAACCACGAGATCACAGCAGCCTATGGTCCCTGGCATAGTCGAGGTTGCTGGTGGTCTACCGATGGATGGGACGAAGAAGAGTGGGACGTGTTAACACAGGCGGGCAATGGAGTTGCTGTCGCCTGTCTATTGGTGCAAGATCGCCGCAAGCGTGAATGGCGACTGGAAGCCTATTATGACTGACGGCTGCGAATACGTCGAACTGCACGCGGCTAGCGCCTTCAGCTTTCTTGCCGGGGCATCGCAGCCCGAAGCACTGGTTGAACGCGCGGCTCAAATCGAAATGCCTGCCGTCGCTCTTGCCGATCGCAATGGTCTCTATGGTGTTGCGCGATTTCATACGATGGCAATGAAGCACGGCATCAAGGCGCACATCGGCGCGGAGATCGCCGTTTGCTCCATTGGCAACAAACTCACACCGCCATCCTGGTTGCCGCATCAATGCCCGGACGAGCCATCACGCTTGCTCTTGCTCTGTGCATCGCAAACCGGCTACAAGAATCTCTGCCAGCTCATTACGCGCTTCAAGATGCGCGAGGCTACGAAGACTGAGGGAGCGGCGACGCTCGAAGACATTGAAGAGTTCTCTGCCGGATTGATCTGTCTTACCGGAGGCGACGAGGGACCGATTGCGGCGGCACTTGCACACGGCGGGCACAAGGAAGCAAGCAACTTGATTGACCGGCTCACCAACATCTTCGGTTACGGCAATCTTTATCTTGAGCTTCAGCGCCACCAGCAGCGGGACGAGGAATGTCGCAATCAATCGCTGCTGCGTCTTGCAGCCGCTCACCGTCTACCAGTGATCGCAACTAACGGAGTTCGTTACGCAACGAAGAAGGACAGCGAGCTTCTTGATGTATTCACCACGATCCGCCATCACACTTCGCTCGATCAAGCAGGCCGCTTGCTCACAGCGAATGAATCGCGTTCACTGCGCTCGGCACGCGAGATGGCCGTACTCTTCGGCGACATTCCCGAAGCCATTGCCAACACGCACATCGTCAGCGAGCGGCTCGACTTCACACTCAGTAATCTCGGTTATGAATTTCCGCAGTATCCCGTTCCAGACGGCGAGACGATGGACAGCTTTCTTGAAAAGCGCGTCGAAGAGGGCGTCCGCAAACGCTACGGCGTAGGAGCCAAGCGATCTTTGCTTGACAAGGCCCGCGTACAAGTTCAGCACGAATTGAAGCTGATTGCAAAGCTCGGCTTTGCCGGATACTTTCTGATTGTCTGGGACATCATCCGCTACTGTCAGAAGCAAGGCATTCTTGTCCAGGGGCGTGGATCGGCGGCCAACTCCGCTGTCTGTTACGCACTCGAAATTACTGCGGTTGATCCCGTCGGAATGGAACTGCTCTTCGAGCGGTTTCTCAATGAGAATCGCGGTGAGTGGCCAGACATTGATCTTGACCTGCCCTCAGGCGACCATCGCGAACAGGTTATTCAATACATCTATGAACGATACGGCTCGCTTGGCGCGGCGATGACCGCGAATGTCATCACCTATCGCGGTCGTTCGGCAGCGCGTGAAGTGGGCAACGCGCTTGGCTTCGAGCCAGACCAGCTCGCGCGTCTGGCAAGCCTCGTCGGCCACTGGGAGTGGCGTGGCGAATACGACACGATGGCTCATCTTTTCGCCCAGGCTGGTTTCGACATTCGTCATCCGCGCATCGCTCGTTATCTCGACCTCTGCCAGCGTATGCTGGACTTGCCGCGTCATCTCGGCCAACACTCGGGCGGAATGGTTATCTGCGCCGGAATGCTCAATCGCGTTGTCCCCATCGAGCGCGCCTCCATGCCGGGCCGCACCGTGATCCAGTGGGACAAGGAAGATTGCGCAGACCTCGGCCTCATTAAAGTAGATTTGCTCGGCCTCGGCATGATGGCCGTTCTCAAAGATTCTATTGAGCTGATCCCGCGTCATTACAACAAAGAGGTTGACCTTGCCGCGCTCCCCGAAGACCCGCTTGTCTACCAGACGCTTTGCAAAGCAGACACGGTCGGAATGTTTCAAGTCGAGAGCCGCGCGCAGATGGCGTCGATTCCGCACAATGCGCCCACGCGCTTTTACGATCTTGTTGTGCAGGTTGCCATCATTCGCCCAGGCCCCATTGTCGGCAAGATGATGCACCCGTATATGCGCCGTCGCCAGGGAAAGGAAGAAGTCACCTATCCGCATCCATCGCTGGAGCCTGTCCTCAAACGCACGCTCGGAGTGCCACTGTTTCAGGAACAACTCTTACGCATGGCCATGACCGTTGCCAGCTTCACGGGAGCGGAAGCAGAGGAACTGCGCCGCGCAGTCGGAATGCGCCGCTCGATGCAGCGCATGAAGGATCTTGAAGGCAGACTCCGCGCAGGGATGGAACGTAACGGCATTGGCCCAGAGGCCCAGGACAACATCGTGCAAGGCATTTCCTCGTTTGCCATGTACGGCTTCCCGGAGTCGCACGCTGCGAGCTTCGCCTTAATCGCGTATGCATCGGCATACCTGAAAGTCCACTATCTTGCGGCCTTCACATGCGGCCTACTCAATAATCAGCCGATGGGTTTCTACTCGCCAGCTGTGCTTATCAAAGATGCGCAACGCCACGGCTTGCGCGTTCGCCCGATGGATGTGCAGCGTTCCGATTGGATATGCACATTGGAGCCGGAGCGCGATGGCTCGCGTTCGCTACGCATTGGTTTGAACTTTGCCAAGGGGCTACGGCAATCATCGGCAATTGAATTACTCACCACACGGAGCCGGGACGGTATCTTTCAATCTGTCGATGAACTGGCGCTACGAGTGCCAGCACTCAACCGTAGCGAACTCGTTGCGCTCGCACAAATCGGCGCGCTCAACTCGCTCGGCAAAGTCGATCATCGACGCGATGCTCTCTGGCAGGTCGAACAAGCTGGCCGTCCCGTTGGGCCTCTGTTACGCGGTGCCGACAGTGCCCGCACCAGCGATAGAGATCCAACCCCGTTACAGAAGATGACAACCGATGAGCGCCTCGCAGCCGATTACATGGGAACCGGCCTCACGACAGGCCCGCACCCGATGGCCTATCACCGCGAATCTTTGAGGCAAGAAGGCATTTTGTCTGCGGACGAACTCATGCGGAGACGCAGCAATCAACCTGTTCGCATCGCCGGCTGCGTCATCGCACGCCAGCGCCCCGGCACAGCCAAGGGCTTCGTCTTTCTCTCCCTCGAAGACGAAACTGGCATTGCCAACATCATCCTCGCACCCGATTTATTCGAGCAGAACCGCATTGTCGTTACTCGCAACCGATTTCTCTTGATCGAAGGCCCGCTCCAAAATCAAGACGGAGTTGTTCACGTCAAAGCCCAGCGAATAATCCCCCTCGACATCACAAGCGCCGACATCCGTTCCCATGACTTTCACTGAGCAGTAGTGCTCCCCAACCAAGCAGATAGCACTCGCGCAAATTTCCGATTCAGGGCTAGAATTCGTATCAGACGGCTATGCGTAAAATCGTACATGTCGACATGGACGCGTTTTACGCGTCCGTTGAGCAACGGGACGACGCGCAACTACGCGGCAGGCCCGTCGTCGTCGCGTGGCGCGGGAAGCGTTCTGTTGTTTGTGCTGCTTCGTATGAGGCCAGACGCTTCGGGATACGTTCAGCAATGCCTGCGGTTCACGCGGAACGCTTGTGCCCTGATGCAGTCTTCGTTCCGCCGGATTTCACGCGCTATCGAGCTGTATCGCGTCTTGTGCGCGAGATATTCATAAGCCATACCGATCTTGTCGAGCCGCTATCACTGGACGAAGCCTATCTCGACGTGACTGAAAACAAAACCGGACTGCCAACCGCCACGCGAGTCGCCAGCGCGATTCGGAAGCAAATTCGTGAGGAGTTGCATTTGACGGCTTCTGCCGGAGTCGCGCCCAACAAGTTCCTGGCAAAGATCGCCTCTGATTGGCGCAAACCGGACGGTCTGTTCGTCATCCAACCGGACGAAGTGGATAGCTTTCTGCCACCTCTCCCTGTGGGGCGTATCCCCGGTGTAGGTAAGGTGACAGAGGCGCGGCTCGCAAAGCTCGGAATACTGACTGTTGGGGAATTGCAAGGCATGGATTTGCCCGCTCTCGAAAGTGCGTTCGGCAGTTATGGACTGCGCCTCCATCAGTTGGCCCGCGGAATCGATGAGAATCCCGTCGTGCCCGACAGGCCCACGCAATCGGTCTCCGCTGAGGATACCTTTGAACGAGATGTACCACTTTCGGAAACTGAGCCGATGATTCGCCGGCTTGCAGAGAAAACCTGGGCTGCCTCTCGCAAGGAATCACGAATCGCCCGCACGGTGGTTCTCAAGCTCAAAACCAGCGAGTTCAAGATCCTGACTCGCAGCTACACTTCGCCACACCCACCCTCCACGTGCGATGAGCTAACCAACATCGCTCTGTCGCTCAGAGAGCGGATTAGCCTTGGCCCGCGACAACGCTTCCGTCTTGTCGGCGTCGGCCTGAGCAACTTCCACGAACCTGAGGACGCGCCCTCGCAGCCAGTTCTTTTCGAGTGACCGCGTTGACAGAAAGCTCTTGGAACGAAGATGGACACCGCTCTGGTATGTGAATCTTAAAGCTCGCCAGTTCTCATTTCATGAGAGGGACTGCTGGCAACAACTGAGATTCATATGTACTCAAATCGGTGAACATTGGCTGACTTTGCAGGACTAATCGACGTGTTTGGAAAACTGCCGCTAGCCGCAGTGTCTCCTCAAGTTAGTAAAATGGGATGCGGTAACCTCTCCCGAGGGAGAAAAGTTTACTTGTCGAGGAGCCTCGTGAAATCTCAAATCGCGGCGACGATGAGCGATTCGGTCAATCGAAAGTCCATGAGGATGGACACGGGTGCCCTCTACGACTCCATGAAGGACAGCTTTAATGTTGGGATGCCCCTGCTCATCAGCCATGATCGTCATAGACCGACCGGATGGGTCGTTCCCGCCGCAGTCTACCTAGAACCTGGTCTCACCCGCGTCCTCGCACATGTCATTGAGCCTGAAACAGACGAAGATTACTCGCAGATAATGCAGCGATGGAAGAAGTACATCGCCTCCACAATCCATGACGTACCTCAAGAGTCCATCACCCGATTAAACGAATTCTTAGGGAGCAACGTGCTGACAGGTTCTGAAATCCCTTGGGATTCGGGTGCGTACGCTCTGCGAGGAGCAGGTCTCGCGCAGAGAGCATTCCCGGAAATCTTCGAGCAGATAGACAAGGACGGTCTCGTCCCATTCACAGCTCTCAAGATGATCCGACCGGGCATATTTCAGATAGGGAATCTTTGTGTGTTCGCGCATCACTTCATGCGTCGCTCGGAGAGCCCAGTCAATAACTTCAATGAAGAGCTCTTGGGTACGCTGCACCAAATGGCTCAAGATTCCAACGTGAATGTGAGAGTGAGGCTCGATCCGGACATGGTGGGATTAGCCGAAACGGCTGCTAACACGATGGAATTGGATTACTGGTACGGGCCGAAATTCAATGAAGACCTGTCATTGCTCCAGACTGGAGTAACGGCACACACAGCGGACGAAAGTCAACGGTATTTCCATAAAATTTCCCGCACAGAATTCTGGTGGCAACGAAGGACCAAGGAAACGAGCGCGGAACTCATCCTCGAAGCCGAGGAGCTGCGTGATAGTGAGAGTGGTGCCGACCGAACGAAGCTGCACTGCCGTTACGTCCACAGCGTGATCGATGCAACTACGAACCGTATCGAACACCTTGATGGCTCGATACGCGCCTATACGCCGGAAGAAATGATCACCCGTCTCGATGTGGATCTCAAACGCGCCGGTCGCCAGACTGAATATACGAAGCTTTGGCGCGTCGATGGAACCATTCAGATTGGACGCTGGAAGAGTGTCATTCACAATCACTTTCGAGATAATGCGCTAGTTTCAGAATACTTCGGGAGTCAGAAGTCCAAAGCGGACATCCGCGAGGAATTGGGGAAAACGGATGTATTCCCGCAGTCCCTCAACTTCGACAAACGTGTTCCCTGGTTGTGCGACGATGCGAGATCATTCCGCGTCTTGGTGACGCACCAGCCCGGCGTCCTCGAAAACATTCCAGAGGAACCTATTGCGTTCCCGTATGCATGGGCAAGAAACGAAAAAGCAGAATATGCTCTTTTCGATTTGCAGGCTTTAGAGCTGATGAAAGTTTTGGTGAGAAACGGTCATCGATTAACCTTCGCACCGAACGCCCGCTTCATGGTTTTCGACGATAACTATTTGCAAATGCCCGTTGTGATTCATCGCACCAGAGAGGCGCTCGACCACACGGTCGAGGCTTACCGCGAACTTGTGTCGAAAGTGAAAGAGGAAGACCATCTTTCCCCGCTGTTGATCAATCTTTCCTTGGCGTTTGCCGAATACACACTCTCCGTCTCTATCTTTGGGAGATGCACCGAGGTTTTGGATTGGCTGAACCGGGACCATCCTTTTCCGGCTACGGAATCAGTTCCAGACTGGGTCAGGAGTGCGGCAGAGGCTATTGCGTCATTTGGAGAGGGCGTAGATACTGCGTTGGAGTTTGTGCATCCGGAAAGCCTGAATTTATACCCGCGACGGAAGATGGCACCGCAACCGGGAGTTTCGCGCCAAGGTGACGAGGCCATGAGGTCCAGTCCGATTGAGTCACGGGCCACGAGTACGGAATTAGACGAACCAGGCTTGGAGATACGACAGGCATTCAAGGTGGCTTCGGCGACATGTTCGAATTGTGGAGGAAACTACATCGCTTGCCCATGTAGCGTCATCTGTGGAGATGCAGCCCCACCCACAGTTGAACTCAGATTCGCGTTCAACTACTGGGCTACCGCCAGGCAGTGAATTTAGGAGCTCGGACGTGACCAATCCTGCTTTGGAAGCCGGATTTTCGTAAACGCTCAATCCCCGACCGTTTAGCTACTGATAACGCCGATCTGACAAGTCTTCCAGCGACCAACTCCTTTTCCTTCAGTGCCTCAGTTGAGAGAGGCGCGGTGCGCCCAATACTCCCTAATAGCTTCATCGCAATCGGAACCATCATCGTTTGGGAGTTCGGGATCGCTAGCGAATTCTTCGATAGATTGCCTCAACAGTTTCCGCACATAGTCGTGGTCGGAAATACCTTCAGGCCGAGAGTAGTCCAGACTCTGAGGTCCAATCTTCCCATTCAAATCATCTAAGAGAAAACCAAACGGTCCGGGGATATTTCCGAAGGGTTCATCGAACAACTCGTCAAGGACATCATCCCAAACGCTCGCGCTCACGCCCAACCCTTTGAGTTGGGCGTAGACAAACGGAATCGACGATACTGTGCGGTTCATGTCCTCTGAGTCCATTCTTAGCCTTGTCCTCCATTCCCGGAATGTTCAGGCATCCGTTCTTTGGCATCAATCTTAACGCTGGCTACCCGCCTGAACGCAATCCTGAAATGCGCCGGATCAGATTTTTATCCATCGCGATCACAGTGGTCCCGAGGATGCTCCAGACCGTGGCAG
>Ga0302140_10013139_pt1 | contig 10136 bp, 8 predicted proteins | sample I_Bog_E1_1_FD_202095 | JGI IMG/M metagenome (GOLD analysis project Ga0302140, IMG submission 202095) | Peat permafrost microbial communities from Stordalen Mire near Abisko, Sweden - I_Bog_E1_1 | ecosystem: Environmental > Terrestrial > Soil > Wetlands > Peat | place: Sweden: Abisko, Stordalen...
CCGTGAAATGCATTCGTGCCCGACTTCGTCGTGATCTGCCAGAGTCCGCCAGCCACCTTGCCGTATTCCGCATCGTAGTCGCTGGTGGCGAGTTTCACTTCCTGCACTGCGTCCTGCGGAGCCACAATCAACGACAGTCCCTGAATCGCTTCCGTGTTCTCGACTCCGTCCAGCAGGTGGCCGTTCGCATTCGGCGCAGCTCCGTTGACGTTGAGATTGAAGTCTTCGCCCGCATTCTCAGGATGCATGTCCAGTTGCCCGCCCGGCATCGAAACTCCCGGCGCCAACAATGACAGCCGAGTGATGTTATTGCCAAAGGTGGGCAGCGCGCTGATTTCCGTCGCATGAATCGTCTCATTCACCTCCGCGCTATCGGTTTGCAGAAGCGGCGCCTCGCCCGTAACTTCCACCTTCGCGCTCGCGGTGCCAACCGGCAACTTTGCATCAATACGAAGTCCGATTCCCGCGTCGAGTCGCGTGGCCTCTCTAGTAAATTGTGCGAATCCCTGTTTCTTCACCGTAACCGTATAGGTTCCGGGGATCAGACTCGGGAACCGGTATGCCCCATCGTTATTCGTCACGGTGTTCCGTGTCACCCCGTCGGCGACGTTCGTTGCTTCGACGGTTGCCCCGGAAACCGCGGCTCCAGAAGGATCGGTTACGTTTCCCTCAATGCCTCCCGTAACCGCCGTTTGTGCGTACAACATGCTAAGGCTTAATAGCGAGAGAACTGCGAGGGAAGTCACAAAACGGAATGCGGAGTTCATCGTGGAGCCTCCTGGGACCATAGCGCGTTTGATCGGAAAACATGCCCCCGGGTCGGAGGCGCTACAAAACATGCAGTTCAGGCCGCGGTGCCCCCACTCTTGAAACGAACGCACGCAGCAATGCCGACTGTCATGACCGTCGCGGAAGTTAACCTATGTTCAGGTGCACTGTCAAGAGAAATATTGTTAACACTAATGTCTACAAGACTGACAGAAGTGTCGCGACCACGCTCCTCTCGTCCGGCAACAACAAAACATCAAAGTGCAGATTCCCTCCGCTTTTCGGCCCTGGCAAAGCCGATAATGCGCACAAAAGACTTGCCCAATCCAGTGTGCGAGAACTCCGTTCTTGGCTACTCTATCGTCCGAATATCGGACACACCACGGTTGCTTGTTAATTCTTGAGCGTTTCAGAAATGCATATAGTTTGCCGACGATCATGTCACCTACATTGTCGACAGCATGGTAGAGTGTCGGAGAGCATTGAACGTAAGAGGCTGAAACAAAACGAGTCTCGCTGAAGATCACGTATGGTAACGCCGCTTTCCATGCGCAACGTGAAGAACAATTCTTCCCAACCAGACCGAGGCGTCTCCGCCAGCAAGCGCGTGGAGGCGCATTTGCGTAAGGCGATTCACGCCGGCAAATTGCGCCCGCGGCAACGCATCATCGAAGAAGATCTCGCCAAGGAACTCGAGGTCAGCCGCGGCCCCGTGCGCGAAGCTATCCTCCGTTTGGAGCGCGACGGCCTGGTCGTCACGACCTCACGGCGCGGCACCTTCATTCGCGACATTTCACTCGCGGAGATCGGCGTCATCTTTCGCATGCGCGCAAAACTCGAAGGTCTCTGTGCCCGCTATATGAGAGAAAATCCCTCGATCAACTGTTCCGATCTTCTCACCCAGGCATTGAAGAAACTGAAGACCGCGGCCACCAAGAACAACGAAGAGCAATTCTTCCAGGCCGACATGGAACTGCACCGCACCATCTGGAAGGCGGCTAACCAGCCCTTGCTCTACCGGACCCTCAACCTGCTGATGAATCCCTACATTTTCATCATCGCCCGCGCCTATTCCTCCCGGGTGCCCCTGCTGAATCGTCGCGACAATCACGAGCAGTACGTCCGCACGCTCCTGAAAACGCCGCCGGATAAAATCGAATTAGAAGTCGAACGCTATTTCGCCGGCCTCTATTCCCGGTTTTTCCACCAGAGTGTGGTTTTCCCCGGCTTCGAATCCGGAAACTGGACGGACGCCACGGCCAACTCTCATTCCCTTAACGAAGCTGACCCTTCCGACTTTGACCTCGGCCCGTAGTTGTCTTCAAAGTTGTTGACAGAAGCGCGAGCGGGATGCTCCAATGGCTCGGTTTCGCGCACCAAAACTGTCTCGTGCACCCACACGTCTGTTCCATGCTCACCCGACGCTCCTCGAATCGATCGACTAAAGGGTAAGGAACACCATGCCATCGCAAATCGTCCAGGCAGTCCTGTTGGTCTTGTTTGCTGCGATTATGAATGCCTCGTATGCGCTCCCAATGAAGCTAAACAAGAAATGGGAGTGGGAACAGTCGTGGTTCGCCTTTTCCATCATGGGAGTGGCCGTCGTCCCCACTATCATCGCTTTACTCACCGTTCCCAGCCTCTGGTCGACGTATTCATCCGTTTCTCGCGGAACCTTGCTGGCCATGGTTCTTTTTGGCGCGAGTTGGGGCGTATCGCTCGTTTTCTTCGGACTCGCCCTCACTCGACTCGGTCTGGCCATCACCTTCGCCGTTTGCCTCGGAACCTCCGCCGCAGTCGGCGCGCTCACCCCCCTAATCGCCCAACATTCCGAACTCGTTTTCACCCGCCAAGGCGCTCTCATCCTGCTCGGCGTCCTCGTTATCGTCATCGGCGTAACCCTCTGTGGATTGGCCGGCAAGAACCGTGAAGCGGCCCTCCAACTTGACAGCGCCACCGTCCGGCAAGGCTTTTGGGGCGGTTTTCTCCTCGCCTTTACCTCCGGCATCCTCGGCTCCATGCTCAACTTGGGTCTCGCCTTCGGCGGAAGCATTCAGCGCTCCGCTCAACTCCACGGCGCGAGTCAGGCCATGATGTCCAACGCCGTGTGGCTTCCCTGTCTTTACGCCGGTTTTCTTCCGGGCGTCATTTACTGCCTCTTCTTGATGAACAAGAAAGGCACGGTCGGCAAACTCGCCCTGTCCGGCACTTGGTACTACTGGCTCATAGGGGCCAGCATGGGATTTCTCTGGTTCGGCAGCATCATTCTCTACAGCATTTCGACCGTCAAACTCGGCGATCTCGGCACTTCCATCGGATGGCCACTTTTCCTCGCTTCCATCGTCGTGGCCAGCACCATCTTCGGCTTCCTGACTGGCGAATGGAAAAAAACGGGCACGCGCCCGAAGCGAACCATGATTCTGGGGGTTGCCTTTCTTGTGCTCGCCATCGGAATTCTCAGTTATGCGGGTCGACCCTAGCTTCTCCCGGGGCATCCATTGGCCCCGGCCCAGCCTTCGTGCCGTGCAGATTCCAGCGCCTTTGCGAATCGGCCCGACATTATGTCAACAAAAGTGTTGACGATTTGCTTTTGACTTTAGTATTGTGCGTAAGGCATTTAGCATTTTGCGGGAAGTCGGTAAACGATCCGTAGCCTCGTCACCGTCTCCCCCAAAATTCCGTCGCATCGCAAAACAGCTTCATTTCCGCGGTTCACCGATTCTTGAGTTCCACTCCGGCACCTGGCCGGGCAGCATTATGGAAATCTTCCGACACGTCTACCAGATCGCGTCCCATGTCGCCGACCGCAATCTGTTCCAGTATTTGTTTGTCGGCGACAACACGGTTCTGCTCGACACGGGTGCCTCCTACACCCCCGGCGAAACGATTGTTCCCTATCTCAAGAAAGCCGGAATCGATCCATCGCGTCTCACCATCGCCATCAACACCCACGCCGATGCCGACCATCACGGCGGCAACGCCTCTCTTAAGCAGCTCGCCCATCAGGTAATGCTGGCATGCGGCGAGCCAGACCGCCTGATCATCGAAAATCCCGACCGTCTCTTCGCCACCCGTTACAACCAATGGCTCCCCGACCACGGTGTTGGGCTGGGTGTGAATCCGGACGCCAGCGCGTGGGTGCGAAAGATGGTCGGCGACCCGCAACGCATCGATCAGACTTTTGTCGGTGGCGAGCACATCCGCATCGACGACGATCGCTCCCTCGAGGTTTTGCATGTGCCCGGTCACAGCGATGGTCATCTGGCTCTTTACGATCCAGTGAACAAAGCCGTGTTTGTCGGTGACGCACTCCACGGGCGCTATTGCCCTACTGCCACCGGGGAACCGGCGCTCCCTCCCGGCTATTACTCGGTTCTGGCGTACCTCGGCACTTTGCAAATGCTCCATGCCATCGATATTGACTGGATCTATTCCGGCCACTGGCCGACATTCCACGGCTCACAGGTCTCTGAATTTCTAAACGAATCACGCCGTTTCGTAGATAATGCCGCAGGCTTGGTCTGGAAGACCTTGGAAAAACATGCCGAAGGCGTTACCCTGCGCGGCTTTATGGATGAATGTGGTCCCGCTCTAGGATCGTGGCCTCTAACGAACGATTGGTTACTCATGTATCCGTTGCACGGTCATCTCTTGCTTCTCGAGCAGCAAGGTCGAGTAAGCCGAGTTGCCGGTGAAGGCAACGTGAGATGGAAGGCTGCAAGCTAGCCGAGGGGAAGGTCGCAATGAGTTTGTTCGAAGAAATGGTTCGCGCGCGTAAGTCTTCGCACGTTCGGACTTCCTTCGTCAAAATCCTTGCGACCTTTTGTTTCTTCTCGTGCCTGCCTTCCCTGTCCGCAGCCGCGACCACCGAACACGGTCCCCGTTCCGCATTCATTCGAACCGGCCAGTTTCCCGGAATCCGTTTCAACTCTGGCTTAACGGTTTGCGATGAGGAACTCCGCAACGGCCGCTGGGTCAGTCGCTACTGGGATTCGAGTGGTCAGGTGATCGCCGACATTCAAATCGACGCGGAACGACAGCAGATGGATACTCTGCCCGTCGACGCTTTCAAGCTTGAAATTGAAGGGCAGGATCTCTCTGGAACCTGGAAGTGGATCGGCGTCACTCAATCCGAAGTCGCCGATCCCAACGGATTGCTGGTCACCGTCGAACTCGAAAGCAGCATCCGCCCCGTTCGCGTGAAGATCCATACCTTATTGAGCGGCGGCCCGGTGATGGTTCGCTGGCTCGAAGTTACCAACACCGGTCGCCAACCGACCGCCATCTCCAATGTTTCGCCCTGGTCCGGACAACTCTGGCATACTCCCAACTTCGCCGAGAAGCTCCCACCGGATTCCGAGAACGTTTATGACGTCGGCTACCCCCAGTACGATAAATGGGGCTACGAAGGCGCATGGCGCTTCGATCCTGTCGTGAATGAAACGAAAATTATCTCCGGAGACCGCGGCAAATCCGGCTGGGGCCATCCCACCTTCTTCGCGCGCAACAACGCAACCGGCGAATGGTTCGTCGCTTCGCTCGCCTGGAGCGCAAACTGGAAGATCCACGTCACCAGTAAAGTCGACAAAACGCCCGTCGATCGCAGCAACTCCATTGATCGGCCAGTCAACGAGGCTCGATTGTTTTTCGACATGGGCCCCAGTTCTGTCGATCCCGTTCTGCGAGTGATCGAGCCGGGAGAGACAGTCAAGACTCCCGAAACTCACATCCTCTGCATGAAGTCCGATCTCGATCATGTGACGCAGGCTCTGCTGAATCACGTTCGCCGCGACATCCTCCCGCACACGCCCTCCGAACATGTCTTCGACGTAGAAGCCAACCACCGTGGCTACATCGTCGATCACGAAACCGAAGCCGGCATTGATCGCGAGATCGACATGGCGTCCGATATCGGAGCCGAAGCATTCTTCATCGATGCCGGCTGGTACGGACCCGAGCCGAATCACTGGTATGACAATGTCGGTGATTGGTACGCCGGTGCTTGGCTCCCGAACGACGTGCAGCCCATCCGCGAATATGCCCGCAAAAAGGGAATGCGCTTCGGTCTCTGGGTAGAAATCGAAGGTGCCGGAGCCGCTTCCAAGCTCCGCAAAGATCATCCCGACTGGATTCTGACCAGGAACGGCCAGCCCTTCGCCAATGGTCGCCACCTCGATGTTGGGAATCCGGTCGTCGCCAAGTGGATGGAATCCGAAATAGCCCGCATCATCAAGAAGTATGATCTCGACGTCTTCCGAATCGACTACAACATGTCCGTCGAAGAAGACGGAAATCAAGTGCGCGACGGATTCGTCGAAAATTCCGGATGGCGCCACGTCGAAAACTTGTACGCCATGTTCGATCACCTGCGCCGGCAATTTCCAAAAGTCATCTTTCAGAATTGCGCCGGCGGCGGCGGACGTCTCGATTGGGGCATCTTGCACCGCTTTGACAACACTGAACTTTCCGACTGGATGCGCGAACCCCGCGGCGTCAAAATCTTGAACGGCATGACTTGGATCTTGCCGCCTGAAATTCTGTTACGCACCTTCGGCACCGAAGTGCCCGATCTCGCAGGCGATGGAGATATCGACTCGCAGTTGCGCCAAGTCCAGATGTCGCTGCCCATTTTCCGCGGAATCGCCCCGTCGCTTGCAGACTTGAACCCGATCCTGCGCGACAAGATTCGAACTGGAGTCGATCTCTACAAAACGAAGCTGCGGCCGATCCTGCGTGATAGCGTGGTCTACCACCACACCCCGCAAACGCCGTACTTCAGTGAATCGCCGTGGCTAGTTCTCGAGTACGCCAGTCCAGACAAGAAGCGCGATGTCGCCACTCTGTTCCGTACCTCGAATCTTGACAACCCTGTTTATCATTTCTTGCCTCGAGGTCTGGATGCTTCGGCTTTGTACAAAGTCACTCTCGAAAACCGAGGCGAGATCGTCGAGTTATCCGGTTTCCAGTTAATGAGGGACGGAATACCCGTCCGGCTTGAAACCGCCGGAACATCAGAAATGTTGTTATTTGAAAGCGTGCCAACGGCCCCGAGGAATTAAGTGGATCGCAGTTTGTGTCGGAAAGCTTGAGATTGAATCATGGATATCAAGAACAGCACCATTCGAAATTTATTTGACCTTACCGGACGCGTCGCCCTCATCACCGGGGCCGGAGTCGGCTTTGGAGAAGCAATCTCGCTCGGCTTCGCGGAGTTCGGCTGCGACATCGCGGCCTGCGATCTCAACATTGAAAATCCGCAGCGTACCGCCGAAAAAGCGCGCAAATTTGGCGGCCGCGCCATCGCGCTGCAAGCCAACGTCGCCGTCCCTGAAGATATAACCGCCATGGTCGAAGCCACCGTGAGTCAATTGGGTGGCATTGACATCCTGATAAACTGCGCCGGCATTCCACAGCATGACGCCGCGGAATCGACTCCCCTTGAGACATGGGACCGCGTGCTCGACATCAATCTGCGCGGCACCTTTCTGTGTTGCCAGGCCGCGGCTCGCGTCATGCTGAAAAAAGGTTCGGGAGTGATCGTCAATTTCTCCTCGATAGCAGGTGTAGTCGGTGTCGGCCGCGGAGCCAACGCCTACTGCGCCAGCAAAGGCGGAGTCAACGCCATGACCAAGCAACTTGCCTTGGAGTGGGCCGATCGCGGCATTCGCGTCAATGCCATCGCCCCCTGCCAGTTCATGACGCCCGGTCTCAAAGAAGTGATGGCCGAACCGCAGTTCGATCCGAAAAAGCTCATGCAAACTTGGGTCTCGAACATTCCCTTGGGCCGCGTGGGTGAACCCGAAGAAATCGTTGGACCAACCTTATTTTTGGCCTCCGACGCCTCTTCCATGGTCACAGGCGTAATTCTCCCGGTGGATGGAGGCTACCTGGCTCGATGACGCTGAAAGACAACATCACGTCGAGTTTGTCGTCTTCCCTTCCGTCCTCCGTGAAGCTCAAGCGGCTCGTCCAGATTGGGATCGTCGTCCCCGACCGCGATCGCACGACACAGTTACTGACCTCCCTCTTCGGCATCGGACCTTTTCGCCTCGTGGAATGGCCCGATCGGCCGGAGTCGAAGTACTACTACCGCGATGTCGAGCAGAAAATTCGCGTGCGCCAAGCGTTTGTCCAACTGGGAGACGTCGAGGTTGAAATCATCCAGCCGATCGAGGGCAACAGCGCTTACCAGGATTTCCTTGATGAAACGGGTGGCGGAATTCATCACGTTCTCTTTGAGGTCAGCGACATTGATCCCGTAATTCACGAATTAGCGAAGTCTGGCGTAACCGTGCTTCAGTCTGGAACGGGCATTCGACCCGGCACCCGTTGGGCACTGATGGATACGCAGAAGTTACTTGGTTTTCTTGTGGAATTGCGGCACCGTCCCGGCGAATCGGACGGTACCTCAGTCTCCTGAGTCGTACGTCACAGGCATAAATAGTTGGACAATAAAGTCATGCAGAAAACGAGTACAACCCGCTTGAGAACTGCCATCGTAGGCTGCGGCAAAGTCGCCGGCACGCACGCTCTCGCCTATCAATCGCTGCCGAACTCCGAACTGGTCGCCGTGTGCGACGTCGCGCCCGAACGTGCCCAGGCTTTCGCCGCCAATCTTCACGTAAATCCTTACACCGATCTCGCTGAAATGTTAAAGCGCGAGCACGTGGACGTGCTCTCTATCTGCACGCAGCACACACAACACCCCGCCGCCGTCGAAATCGCCGCTGCCGTAGGCGTGCACTCGATTTCCGAAAAGCCGCTCGCCATCGACCTGCCGTCCTGTGACCGCGCCATCGCCGCGGCCCGCGCCGCCGGAGTCAAGCTCGGTGTAATCAGTCAGCGCCGTTGGTACGAACCCGTTCAGCGCATGAAAGCAGCGATCGACGCGGGCAAACTAGGTAAGCCGGTGCTTGCCATCGTAACCATGCTTGGATGGCGCGAGCCTGCTTACTACCGCTCCGACCCGTGGCGCGGCACCTGGGCCGGCGAGGGCGGCGGAGTCGTAGTGAGTCAGGCGCCCCACTATCTCGACCTTATGAGTTGGTTCATGGGTCCCGCCGTTGAATTACATGGCTACTGGGATACTTACAACCATCCCGGCATCGAAGTCGACGATACCGTGATCGCCTCCGTTCGCTTTAAAAATGGCGGCATGGGCTCCATCGTCCTGAGTAACTCGCAACGCCCCGGTCTGTGGGGCAAAATTCACATTCATGGTTCTTCCGGCGCATCCGTCGGAGCAGAGACCGACAGTGGCTCGCCCTTTATCTCCGGAGTCACCGAGAAGATGGATCCGCCGTTCAACGACATCTGGACCATCCCCGGCGAGGAGCAACAACTCGCCATCTGGAATCAGGAAGATCGGTCGCGCCCCTGTAACGTGATGACTTATTACCATCAGTTGCAGCTCGCGGACTTTCTTGACGCGGTGGCGAACGATCGCGAGCCTTCGGTCGATGCCGAGGCCGGGCGCCGTGTCGTCGAGCTATTCACCGCTGTGTACCGCTCGCAAAGCGAGCACTTACCGCAAAAGTTACCGATGTCGCAATAAGTTCGGAGGCCTTTATCATGTCGGAACCCGTTCTGACCGAGCAAATCTCGCAGCAACTGCTGTTGGATTACTACAAGAAGATGCTCGAACTTCGCTTGTTCGAGCTCAAGGTGCAAGAGCTGTATCGCAACGGCAGGCTCCCCGGATTCGTCCACCTATACGTGGGCGAAGAGGCTGTGGCAGTCGGCGTTTGTGCGAATCTCGAAGCGCCCGATCTCGTCTTCAGCACCCATCGCGGGCACGGTCACGCCCTCGCTAAAGGCGTCCCTTCCAGCATCGTCCTCGCCGAACTGTGGGGTAAGAGTACCGGCAGTTCCGGCGGACGCGGCGGCAGCATGCACATGTACGCCCCCGAATACGGATTTATGGGAACCAACGGTATCGTCGGCGCTCCCATTCCTCTGGCTACCGGAGCCGCACTCAGCGCCAAGGTTCGCAAGAACGGTCAGGTCGTCGTCTGCTTCTTTGGTGATGGCGCCGTCAACAGCGGCTCGTTTCATGAGGCCGTCAACCTCGGCTCGGTTTGGGATCTTCCCGTCGTCTACGTCTGTGAGAACAACCTCTACGCCACCGAAATGGCCTTCCTGCGTGCCACCAAGAATACGAGCGTAGCCAGCCGTGCTTCGGCCTATGGAATGTTGGGCGTCGCAGTAGATGGCCAGGACGTCGTCGCCGTCCACGACGCGGCGCAGACTGCAATCAAACGCGCTCGTCAAGGTGGAGGCCCAACCCTGATCGAATGCAAGACCTACCGCTACGTTGGCCACCACGAAGGCGATCCCGGTACGGATTACCGAACCCGCGAAGAAGTTCA
>Ga0302140_10013146_pt1 | contig 10134 bp, 9 predicted proteins | sample I_Bog_E1_1_FD_202095 | JGI IMG/M metagenome (GOLD analysis project Ga0302140, IMG submission 202095) | Peat permafrost microbial communities from Stordalen Mire near Abisko, Sweden - I_Bog_E1_1 | ecosystem: Environmental > Terrestrial > Soil > Wetlands > Peat | place: Sweden: Abisko, Stordalen...
CGATCCCGACCAGCCTGACGACTGATCCGAAGCCGTTTAAGTGTGGGTTCCGAGCGAGAGATTTGCCTAAGCTGGAGGAATGGATGAGGGAGAGTGATCAGAGGACGAGAGACTTGTAGATTTAATCTTGAGGCAAAGGGAAACATAGGGTGGGGTTAGGAAGTTCTGGTGCTGGGTTTTGTACATAATGCATTGCCTTTACCTGCATCGAGGGTGATAATTCGAGGTTTAGTTCTCACACCGTGGATATTCGAAGATTTACTTTAAGAACCCCTTGGCCTCCCTTGCTCACTTTTGTGAGGTGCATTGTATCCGTTCGTAGCCGTGATTCGTATAGTGAGAGCGCAGGCAATTGCTCTGCGTCCAGTACTACTCCCCCCGGAGAGAATTTCAGTTCTCGCAAGGCCTCCAGATACCTGGAATAATCGGGTCCTCCCTAATGACTTGCAGATAAACCCGGTGCTTTTGTGATACTTACAAGATAGACAGCGATGTCTGCGAGATAGTTGTACGGTCGCTGTACATAGAGCAATGGCGCGAGGTCTCACCAGGCACTCGCATTAAGCGAGGAGAGCCGCTTTGCGTCCTACGAAGCTATTCACCTGTATAGATCTAAATAAGCGAAATCTTGCCAATTAACTCAAGCAATTGGGTTGTAGGTTAGACGCATTACATGCAATGTAATGCACTAACGCGTCCTAAGTATGACGAGTTAAAGTGCTTAGTTATGCGCAGTGACTAGAGAGACTGTCCGTCCCTGGATGACGTTAAACTAGACCCGTCCGTAAAGCTTGACGTTAACTGACGAGAGCCTCATAAACAATGCTTCGCGCTTGTACCATCCCCCCTGGGTCCTCATTTCGGAGAGGATCTAGGGGCAAAGGTTTTGTTTACAATACCAATTTTTGGTGCGGAGGAAAATGCGGAAATTCCTGAACTCCTCCTCCTGAATCTCACTTTGCTTAGGGAGCTGATAGATAAAGCTATCTATTCCTCGACTCGGGTGCAGAGCTTTTCGAAGAAAGGTTTAAAGCCACTCGTTTAAATTTTTGCACAAAGAGCTCTTTTAAGAGAGCAACACAAGGCGTTGTCGGATCTCGACGCGCACTGGGAAATTTGCATATACCAACACCTAAAAGAGATTCAAACATCGAAGACTGTTTTGAATTATCCTGTGTACCCAGATTCCAGGAGCACTACGATCAGCAAGACCCTCACAGTTGCGTGTTGCTGCGGCGATTCGAGGCTCGCTTATCACCCCTTTTCCACTTCGCCTAATATAAACACGGTGAATTCAAGGAAAGAAAATTGCTATAAGTTGGTTATCACTGAAAATAAAGCAATGGGGCTATTTGAGGATAATAAGTTTTTATTTTCATAATCTATAAGCAGCTACATGCCTGCATGCCGCATAGATAAGTATGACGAAACTTTTCAGCGAAAACTTTTTCGCCAGTAATATGCCAATATTAGATTTGCATTTGCAGACTGAGTATAAGAGGGATCATCAGCAATTGGAACTTGAATCAAACTCGGACTCTTTGAGCTTGAGACAGTTCAGGAGAAAAACCCCGTCTGCACATTGGGCAAGTTGGAGTGCTGAAGTGGTCCATCAACCATGAAAAAATGCATGAAGATCCAAATCTGTGGCCGCAGGGAAGCATGGCTGGACTGTCAGACTCCGTGGTTTCCCCATCCATGACGGGGTCGAACGGGTTTTGGCAAATGTCGCAATCTCGTTCTGTCGCAGGAAGCTCCTCAAGCGGTAACGGTGTCAACAGCGAAGCTACTGCCGCTTTTTTACGCTGAGCGATGCGCTCGTGCTTCCGCTGCCACCAAAGGAAATCATCTCTTGCGAATGAGAATGATGCAACGTTTTTTACCAATGCCTCATTTGACTGTTCCTCTGGACCATAAAATTGAGTACTCCTTTGCAGAAAGTCATCGAGCATCTGGTAACGCGGGATAAGGCTTTCGTATATGCCTGCAATTTCTTGTTCCAACTCTGGCATTGTGTTATAAGGCTGATCTCGTAATGGACGCCTTGTATCAAGGAGATGCCTGGTGACAAGATTCAAGTATAGTAAGATGTCATTGTCTGAGGCTTCTCCAAAATAAACTTGGATAGGGAGTTTGAGGACGGCTCGAATGAAGATCTTGCAATGATTCTCCGCTTCCTGACGATATTCCATGTATCTTTCATCCCTGCTCATGTCTTTGTAAAGTAAGACTAGCTTTTTTGCTTGATTCACTGTAAGAACTTCCTCGCTGGCAATCTTCCGCTCTCTTATTTCCTTTTCATCCCAAAGTCGATTAGTTCTCTCCATTTTGAGTTGGAATCCCTCTCTTAGACTTTGGCGTTTGTCTTCCAGGTTGGGAGGGTCATCCCCTTCTTCACAATATGGGCAGAGGTCATCTGTAATTACACAGAGATAAGGAGTGGAGCTAGAAGTGCAAATTCTTGAAGTGCAACGTCTTCTCTTGACCTGAAGACGATGTCCACAATGGGAGAAATATTCGAGCAGGACTGAGCCACACATTGTCAAGATCGAAAGTGAAATAAGCGTGCAGCTGCGATTAGGCGAGTGGGAGTCTCGATGGGATTTTTCTTTGAAAGAAAATGTAAAAGGTAACAGTGGTGCTACTTGCGACGGTGGTGGTGTCGAATGGTAACGGTCTGGTTGAGGATTATGATTATAAAAGGTTGAACCGAGGTTTGCCGGGCTATTTATGAAAGCTACAATGCTATTGTTCTTATCACAAAGCACTGATGAAACATGAATGGCACAAAGAATGTCGATCTTTTGACAACAAAGTCCACAAGATCAACATTCTGCGAAGTCTGTTTTCTATGCAAGAATCTCATAGTGTTGATTCCTCACTTAGATTTTGAAAGAGTCCAGTAGCTCCCCAACATTTGTCAACAAAGATTTCTTCTTCATCGTTGACTTGAATTCGTATTCCCGATTAAGAATTAAAGCGAGTGAACAGGTAAGAGTTTGGACCTTTGCTCTGTGTACAGCAAGCAGGAGGGCTTTCTACAGAAAATTCCTATTGTCCCAAGACATTCCGGAAATCCCGTTCAGATAAATTCGTTCTTAGACTAGGTGAACTGTCCTAGAGCTTCTGAAAGATTCGTAAAGACTAATTGTTACGCTTTTCGGAGGTTAGGGTAAAACTGACGCGCCTGGTGTACTGGCGCAAGATTTGAGTTTATTGGGGTATAAAATTACTATTCACATGAAATATCGGGGATAAAATTGGGGAGTGAATGATAATTGACTGTTGTAAATGATATTCAGGAATATGATGAGCTAGAAGGGGACAAATTGACCTTCACAAACAGGGACGTATGCATGCGTGTAATAACGCCTGATGGGTTGTCTGCTATTCAAGTCCGACTCGCACGGAAGATCAGATAGACGAATCTAGATCCCAATCTAATTCCGAGTCTGCATTGTCTCTCTTGCTAGGTTCTGCCAGGCTCGGCCCGTATTTGGGCTTGACGACGCCTCACTCTTTCAATCAGATTTGAATGATAAGTCCTACATAAAGGAAATTCATGACTTTCTTTCAGCCAAGTTCTGATGCACAAAGAGCCAAACTGGTGACCACACGGCAGCTTCACGACGGATTCTGATGGCGCCTCATCTGAAGAAGAACCGAAAGCTTCTCTACAAATGGAACAATCTCGATCTGTGCCGATGAGTTCGTCCGTAACTGGAACCAGCAGGCCCAGAATTTCCGGTGTTTCTTCTTCGGTGGCATTCTGTAGTCGCCATTTCTGACGCCAAGTTTGCTTCAATTTTGCGTAAAGCTTTATGTTGGCTTTGGCATGGTCTCGATCCCCTGTCTCGTAACACCCCGTTTCTTGCCAATGTTTGTCCAGGTTCTGAAATTGAACATCGAGTATTTTCTCCAGCTCGTTGATCTCGCTGATGAGCGCATCAGGGTCATCTGTTTGATGCGGGTTGGAATCATATGCCATATCATCGTCGGCAAACTCACCACTTATATCCCTATCTCGATCCATGAATAATCCGTTGTACTTACGTTGGAATAACAGAAGTATCAAGTAGCACCAGTTTGAAGTTGAACCAAACCCTGCATCTAGCTGAATTTCAAAAGGTATTCGCATGAGAGCTTCTCGCATCCGCTGACCTCGAGCCTCAGTCTCTTCTGGATGAATCTCCTCCAACCCGCTGTCTATTACGAGGTCGTAATGGAGATGTAGGAGTCGCTCTGCTTGATCTCGTGAGACTATCTCTGATGCCAAACTGGAAAGGAATTGCTCCTCAGCCTTGATGTCCAGAAATTGACGCATTATGATAGGTTTGTGATTGTATTCTGGTAATTCTTGGTGAAATGTGGGTGAGAGTAAAGTTGTGATCTGGTAAATCTTGGTGAATTGTAGGTAGGAGCAAAGTTGATATGATGATGAAACCTAAGCATGTTAGATGGGGTGCAATAGGGAATAAATGTGAACACAGAATGCGTTGTTCTCTATTGTTCCAGAAAGTGCAATAAGGCCTTGGAGATCCACGGACACAGCTTCTGTTTACACAAAATAGGGTACGAAGGAAACCTAGTCAGCCGGTCTCTTTGTTCACTGTTTATTCACTGTACCGCTTGACACAAAGCCTTTGTCACTTCGACTTGTTCAACGCGGAATCTAAGAAGTGATGGGGCATTAGATCTTCGTTGAACCAATTGTCTGGGGACATTCAAGTAACAGCGTCTTGCCTCGCTTAAGCCCCTTTTCCCGTTTCACGTGAGCGTCAATACATTTTGGAGCTCAATGTCAATAGTGAATGGATGAATTAATGAAAAGGAGAAATTACGCTCTCCAGTCATGGAGAGTAGGTGCATATTCTGCAGTAAGATTCTTCTCGATTGCGTCAGCGCCGATGCCGGCTCGCAATCAAGCGTGACTCACAAGGAGGAACTTCCCAACTTCCACCCCCACTCTTGTTCTCCAAGCAAGATTCCTCATATTTTGAAGTTTGGTTCCAATCATCTAAGCCCTCAAACCAGGAGCGGTCATCATGCTTCTCACTTCTCTGGAGACGGCACTTCGGCTCGAGGAAACAGATAAGCTCCACATAACTCGGCAAATTGAAGCATGCGCCCAATTGTTCCCAGACCACAAGTCATTCACCGTTCCCATTGGAAACGGTGCAGCTGGACTCACTCTACCCTCTCTCGGACAAAAATTGAACCGAATCAATGGGTATGGCATGGGTGTCACAGTATCGGAGAAAGATCTGGCTAGAGTGGAGGATTTGTTTACAAGAAATGGGCTTGAAACGGGGATAAGCCTCTGTTCACTTGCAGATCCATCAGCAGTTGAAGTGCTCAAATCTCGTGGGTATCAAGTCACTGGATTTCTCAACAGTTATGCCCGCGCTCTCACGGACGAGGATCTCGAAGAAGTGAATGTAGAAGGAGTCTCGGTAATCCGCCTTTCAACTGACAGAGCCCAAGAATTCACTCCTTGCTCTGTCTCTGGGTACAGGGATGGAGGAAGACCGGAGCTACTTCTCGAGACAGTAGCCAACACTGCGGTGTTGCGTACTGATACAACACTTTACATTGCCACTGTCGAGGGAAAGACCGCAGGATCAGCGACGTTGGCTTTGATAGAAACTTCAAAAGGAGGAGTGGCACACTTATGTATCGATAGCACTCTGCCCGAGTTTCGAGGACGAGGAATCCAAACGGCACTGCTCAAGGCAAGACTAGCAGACGCGAGACGAGCAGGATATGAGCTTGCTTCTATTACTGCCCGACCTGGAAATGGAGGAAGTTGTAGGAATATCGAACGCGCTGGATTTAGCCTTGCTTATACCAAGACAAGATTTGCGAGAGCTCGCAAATGCAAGCCTTGAAATTGCTCTCGTTCAGGAACTTTTGAGACGAGGGTTCGGAGTTATGAAGTGATCGCTGCGATTTTCAACGCTCTTCGGCTTGGGGCATCGTAAGCTTCAGCCCGTGAAATCAATGCAGACAGGCAGGCACATTTTATTGAAAGCATGGGGAAAATGATATGAAGGGGGTTTGTTAAGAAATTGGTGTTTTACCGCAGAGACGAGAAGAAAATAATATTGAATTGTTAATGTAAAGTTAGAAAGGAAGCTGCATGCCTGCATGCGCTCTGGAGTCTGAACTTTCAGACACATCTTTTCGACTACTTAGTCAAGCATGATATCATCATCGGCCCCGCCCATTAGATCATCAGAATCTTCGTCTTCGGAATCCTCGATATCCTGGAAATTATCCGGCAGCATCTCGCTGTAATCACGTCGGCAAAATCCACACGTGGTATTTTCGAGCAACCACTCTGTCAAGCAGGCTGATCCAAAATTGTGGCCACATGGAAGTCAGACGGGAAGCTCCGCTTCTCTGTCCTCGAGTGTTGGCCCGAGTGATTCGTTGCAGATAGTACACTCGCGATCGTGTATTGCAAGACTTTCGAGTGGGACTGGGATGACCAGAGCAGCGGTGGCGTCGAGCCTGCATTGCTTGTTATCGTGTCCAATCCATTCGCAGGCATCTCTCATTTCTGTCCTCCACTCTTTGTACTGAAATTCCAATCTTGCGATTGCAAGGAATTCATGTGCATTGAGATCATCTCGACGTTCCTCGTAAATCTCCAACAAACCCTGGATTTGGGTTTTGAGAGAGAACTCGGCTTCGACAAATGGACGTTCGATTTTTATTCCTTCGACTTGTGATCGAAACAAGTCTGTTTCGTTAAGGACAACCTCGAGACTGAGCTCTGCCCTGTGAATAAGCGATGCCAAATCCAGTTCATGGAAGATCGTAAGTGCCGATCTTGCCAAAGCTCTTCTCAACTCGTCCCTCCGAATATATAACTCCTCAAAAGCCTGATTGGGAAACTTCTCGACCTTGTCGAGTCTTGAAAGTAAATCGAACATTCGTTTAGTCTGAAGCAGGGTGAAGTCGTTGGTAGGAATATTGCACAAGACTCGTTCTTCCTCCTTCGTAGACTCCACCAGAGCACGTGACCTCTTGGCCATGAAATCGTGTCTCAAAAGAAGAATTTCCTCTGGGTTCTCTATTGGATTTGTAAAGCCTAAGTCGCAAAAGTTGCAAAGAGTGTTTCTCAAGAAACGTTGTGGTTGATTGGACATTTCCCCCTCAACCATGATCGCCTCAGAATTTTGGTGGCCACATCGAAAGAAAGAGTGGCGAATGGTAAACATAATGACAATGATAAATGGAGATTGGTAAGATGATGAGTAGAGGAATTCTTTATAGCGGAAGATCTGAGCTGACAAGATGGTTACTCGAGATGAATATAAGGAGCAAAAGCGCGTTGTACCAGAGATGAAGGAGAGGCAAAGCAGATTCTGTCTATATCAGTCAAAGAGCTATTGTTATTCCATGACAACCTCCTCGACCTCGGGCTTACACCAAGGACAGTTCGGACAACGAAATCCTTTTTCCGGAAAAGACAATCTTCATCATATCCTCGTGAGGTATTTGGCTAACGAGCACTTTGATGAGTTGAGCATTACAAACACAAGAAAGCTGGCTCTGAACAGGGAGCAGTAACTAGGAAACACAAATATTCATTGGAAGCGAGAAAATATAGTTTGGAAAGCTGGTAGATAATTCTTCTTCCGTAATAAGGGAAAGCGAGCTGCAGTCCTGCTGCTGAGAAGATGCTACGCTGGGAGCGACGCCAATGCCAGTAGAGTTGCAGAAACATTGTAACTTGCAGCATGAATCGAAGACCTATAACTGGCGGTCAAATACTTCCTCAACAACACAATGGGGAACTTGACTACAATATCGACGACAAAGCGGACATGAAGCATGATCTGCCAGCCATAGTCTGAGACAATCGAAGCCGAAGACGTGCCCACACAACGTTCGAGCGGGTAATTCTGGTTTCTTGCCTTCGTGGCAAGTCCCATAGTCCTCACGACAGATCGAACATTGATGTTCATCAGGTGGCAGATTCTCGAGTGGCACTAGAAGCACGGAAAGGCTTGCGTATAACTCCAAGGGACGATTGGCGCTGTTGCCACGACCGTGAAGCTCCCACTCACTGCGCCATTGAGAGTACCGTGCAGTAATGTTGGAGAGCAAATCTCTGATCGCCAGATCCATGATAGGGTCTGCTGCCAATCTCTCCCTTAAAAGTCGTATCTGGTCAACGAGCAACTGCTCCCAAGCAAGGATCTCCCTCTCCATCTCCGGTAAGTTGGTCTCTTCTGGGTGCTCGAAGAGGAAGATATCGTGAAGATACTCATTGGAGTCATTGACCAAAGTCGTGGATGTGACAAAGGCTTGAAGAGCGAGAGAGCCTATATGCATGCCCTGAATCAATACCCGTGGGATCTTCGCAATAGCTCGTTCCAGAGAATGAAGCCGTCGGTGTCCTTTTCCTGTCGTGCCAAAGAACTCGGTGTGATCTGATGTGAACAGGTGGTAGAGATCGAGTATTCGTTCTGCTTGTACGAATGTCAGCGCTTCTGGCAAGATGCGGTACAAATGTAGTTCCTCCTCTTGTCTCTCTTGATACTCATTCCACCTCTGCCTTGCAGCACGTCGCTCTGCCTCTAGTTGGGTCATCTGAAATCGAAAGCCAGTCATTGCCCGCTTACGGAGATCTTGGGGAAAAGGTCGAGACTCACCTACGACACAGGTACCACATCTTCCTTTTGCTTCCACAGCCCAAGGTCTGTTGATAGGACATTGACAATGACCTGAGGAGGGGCGACTTTGGGACGTGGTGTGACCACAGGCCACCCAGAAGTAATGGAAGGTGAATCGACACATATTGATTGATCCAGTAAAGGCTTTGGACAAAGTTCGGGAATGCTGTTTATGGTGGAAGTTGTGGTTGAAGGTGTTTGGTTGTGTAAATGTGCTGAGGTACTGAGGAATGGTAACACAAATTCGAGAAGAGCGTAGGAATCACGGTCATGAAGATGCATTGTTATAGATATAATGAGACTATGCATTGTTCAGCTAATCAAGAGATGAAAGAAGAATGGGAACTCGCTCGGATTGTGCACAAAGGAGCATTGTTCGGGCAAGGAGGTTAATGACAGACTGCGGGTGATTATCGGCGTGGGGATCGTCCGAGATCAGCTTGCAATGGAGGGTTGCTGCCAATGGGACTCTGCCACACGATCACACTTAACACTACCACAGCCATTAAACCTGTGAAGCCTAATGCAATCCAACCTGCTGTGCCAGTGTAGCCTGCAACGACAATTACTAAGAACACGAACGCCGCGATTGTCAGCCCGGATAGAACAAAACTCACAAGTGCAGCCCACCAAGCCACGATCCGCCTTTGATGTGTATCATCGATCCCAATGTAGAGAACAGCTTGCGGTCTGAAAAAGGCCAGGGCCGAAGCTGCAAGAGTTGTGAGAAAAAGGCTGATCGTGAAACATACGAATGCATCCGCGATGTAGTTTTGAATTTGTACAGCCGATAGACCGTGATAATTCAACGGTTCTGCAGGTCCTGAAACAACCTTGGAGAAAGTCCAGGAGGCGCTAAGAGTGCTTATAGCCGTGATTGTCTTGAACATGGTATCGAAGAAATCAGCGAGTCGTTCTCCCGGATGCGCGGGCAGTTTTGCGGGTGCGCAGATTGAGCCCGGCATGTTGATGGATTTGTTGCTTTTGGAAGAAAGAGATTGGGCAGCTGTGAATGTAGTACGAGCCTATTGATGTTTGATTTTGGCTGATAGACGACTTTCCTCTAATATTAAGTTAGGAGTTGAAGAATGGATCATTGCTAAGGTATTGTATGCTGTCAAGATAAGGGGATCAATGGCATTGTTCAACAACAAAGTATATCGAAGGAAATACAGTGTTGGGGAAACCAAAACGAATAAAGAAACACCTGTGCTAGCGAGGCGTTCTCTAGGTATCGATGTCGCAGAATCTCATAGCTGAACAGAGATAAGTTCGAGCGTTCTTCATGCTTTGAAACTGCTTCTTGACCTTCCATGAGGCAAGACCGCGAGACATGCAGCCTAGCGAGCGAGGAAATCCTCGTCACAAACACAAGGTGACACCGTAAGACTACTCAGTGCGCGGACGGAAATATCTTCCAAGACATCAGAGATTCTGGAATTCAAGG
>Ga0302140_10013152_pt1 | contig 10130 bp, 9 predicted proteins | sample I_Bog_E1_1_FD_202095 | JGI IMG/M metagenome (GOLD analysis project Ga0302140, IMG submission 202095) | Peat permafrost microbial communities from Stordalen Mire near Abisko, Sweden - I_Bog_E1_1 | ecosystem: Environmental > Terrestrial > Soil > Wetlands > Peat | place: Sweden: Abisko, Stordalen...
TATAGTTCAGTGGCAGAACGCCTGTCTGTGGCACAGGATGTCGTGGGTTCGATCCCCCCTAGCCGCCCCATTAAAAATAAACGGCTCAGCTTGAAGAACCTTACACCAGCGCGCAAAACGCGTCAGAATATCACCCATTTCTGGGGCAATCCTATCGCACAACAACTCTACCTACGCCATCGCAAAGAGTGCGATGAGGTGCATCCGGCGCACGAGTTTCAGTCCGCGCCCAGTACCGTAGGCGAAACCATAAGCTGGATCTCGCAATCGAGGCTGGTGGCGAATCACCGCAATTGCTCGCCCGACGTGCGAAAGTTATAAAGGAATGCAAAATTTACTCAAGACTTTTTCCCGGCTTACGTTTTTAGGCTATAGCGCTTGTTTTGTGGCCAGTTGCTTCTGGGGCACGGGCTTTTACTTCAGCCGCTTGGCGCTCAACGAGATGAGCGTCGATTACATGGTGCTCTACCGCATCCTCTTTGCCTGCCTGGGCGTGCTGCCGGTGGCGCTGCTGAACCGTGTACGCTTCAGCCGGACGGAGTGGCGAACGCTGCTGATTTCGGCAGCCTTCGGAATCCCCATCAGTTGCCTGCTCCAGTTCGGCGGCCTGGCGCGCACCACGGTCAGCCACGCCTCGCTGATGGTGGGCGCAATGCCGGTGATGCTGGCCGCGGCGGCTGCGCTCTTTGCCCCCAAAGGCTTCCGCGAGGAGCATCTGGGCCGTCTCGGCTGGCTGGCTCTTTTTGTCTCGACGGCCGGCGCGGCGATGGTTACGCTGGGTGCCAGCCACGGCGCGGCCACACGCGGCCAGCCCTCGCTGGCGGGTGACATGCTGGTGCTGGTCTCGCTGTTCGCCGGAGTGGCCTGGATTCTGCTCAGCAAGAAGCTGATGCTCTCGCACAGTCCCTCGGCAGTCTCGGCCTACACCATCCTGGTCGGCGGGGCGATGCTGCTGCTTTGGGTGCTGGGCCCGTGGCTGCTGAGTCCGCTTACTCACGTCCATGCCGCCCCGCCGCCCTTTGCGCAGGTGAGCTGGACGGCCTGGAGGGCGTTGGCCTTCAGCGGCCTGATCTGTACGGCCACCTCCACGCTGCTGTGGAACTGGGGAATTCATCACGTGCCCGCCTCGCGCGCCGGAGTCTTTCTGAATCTGGAGCCGATGCTGGGCTCCTTTCTAGGCGTGCAACTGCTGGGCGAGCATCTGGGGCCTTACGCCTGGATCGGCGGCGGGCTGATTCTCTCTGCGGCGCTGGCCTTGACCACGCAGAGCCATCAGCCGGAGCCGAATATTCTTTTGGAATAATCTGCTTACATCACCTTAGTCACGTAAGGCGCAGCAGATTACCTGTCATGCCCGGCCCGCAATCTCCGATAGAGCCAACAGTGATTGATGGAGGCTCATGTGGCCCTTTTAACCTGGAATCACGCCAGCACGATTGGCGTGCGCGCCATGGATGACCAGCACGGCATTCTGATGGATACCTTGAACGAACTTCGCCTGACCGCCGTCCGCGGCTCAGGACGCGAACAGGTCAGCGAAGTGCTGGACCGGCTCATCGAATTCACCCGTATGCACTTCTGGAGCGAAGAACAGTTGCTGGAGCAGTACAACTTTCCCGGCATTGCCGATCACCGCAGTGAGCACCAGCGCCTGCTGGCGCAGATTCTGCAATCCGCGCATCGCGTGCAGCACGGCGACAAGATGCAAATGCGCCCCCTGCTCTGCTTTCTGCGCGAGGCATACGCCGAGCACATCGAAGGCATGGACCGCGAGTACGGGCCATGGCTGAACGAGCGCGGCGTGGACTGATCCGCCACGCTGCCGATGCGGCTCATCTTTTTTGCCGGGTCATCCGATATTCTCCTTGTCGGCAATTTCCGGCTGGAGGGCGCATGGCACTGATGACGTTTGGGCAGAATTTCTCCGTGGGTGTGCAAGAGGTTGACGACCAGCACAAGGTTCTCTTTGACATCATCAATGAGCTGCACACCGCCATGCTGAAGGGCCAGGCGCAGAGTCTGACCGGGCCGCTGCTGAAGAAGCTGGCCGACTACACGAGCAATCACTTTGCCGCCGAAGAGGCGATGATGGCCTCCGCCAATTACCCTGGATTGGATGCTCACAAGATCAAGCATCGCGACCTGGTCAAGCAGGTCGAGGATTACATTGAGCGCCACGAGAAGGGCGAGAGCACGCTGAATCTGCATCTGCTCAACTTCCTGCGCGACTGGCTCACCCATCATATTCAGAAGGTGGACAAAGAGTACGGCCCGTGGCTGAACGAGCATGGTGTGCATTGAGCCGCATGCTGGAGTCCGTTATGATCGACGCATTTTCAAGCACAGCTCCTGCCCTGAGCGCTTCGCTACCGGATCAGTATCTTCGTCAGTTCATGGATGAAGATCCGATGGTATGGAGTGAGAAATACAGCATCGGCATCGGCGTCATCGATACCCCCCACGAAGAATTGTTCGACGCCATCAACGATCTTTATCTCGCGGTCTTCGGAGAGGAAGATCGCGAGGTAGTCAGCTCGCTGCTGACCAGGTTGGTGGAGGCGGCGCACGCTCAATTCACTGCGGAAGAAGCTTTGATGGAGACGGTAAAGTACACCGGTAGGGCTTTGCACGCTCTCAAGCATCAGTATTTACTGGATCAACTGGATGCCTTTGCCGCCCGCTTCCATCGCGGCATTGAGCTGAATGAGCACTCGCTCATCTTTATTCGCGATTGGGCCATTCCTCACATTTTGGACGCCGACGCCAACTTCGGCCACTGGTACCGTGAACACTGCCTCAGCTAGTGTAGTGACCGCGTGATTTCGTAATTGCATGAATGTAGCGCCGACCACCCGGTCGGCTGTAATGTGGGCCTCCTGGCCCACGTTCGCTCACTCGATTGAACGTCTTCGCCCTGTCGTGACCACTATTGATCCGGCCTGTAAATACTGACACTTGGGTGCCCCATCCATTCCGCGTTTTTCAGCGGAATGGGTGGGAAGCGATAACACTATTTGAGGGTCGGATCAATAAAGTGCATCAAAGTTAAGCTGATCGGAGCCGAAAAGCGCGGAGGCCGGTTTGGGCTCCGAGGCCAACTCATAGATCAGCCGCTCCAGCACCAATCGTTTGTCCGGCGGCGAGGAGCGCAACTCCAGATCGGCGCGGGCAATCAGCCGCAGCGCCCGCGTCAGTTCACGGCGGCTCTTGTAGCGGCGCGCCTGGCGGATCAGATCGTCGGCGGCAAAGGGCGGCATACGGAAGCCCTGCCACAGCGCTTGCCAGATGGCCCGCGAATCGCGCACATTCTTCTCCTGAATCACCAGCATCTGGCGGAAGGTTTTGGCCAGCATATAGAGATGGCCAATAGCCGCGTCCTCGCCAGCGTCGGAGCTGTTCAAAAGGCCCTGCAGCAGCGCCAGCGCCTTCACCCGATTGCGCGCGCTGATGGCGTCGGTCAGCTCGTAGAGCGAACGCTGCTTGGCGCTCAGCACCATCGTCTCCACGTCGCCCAGCGTAATCTTGCCGTGCCCCAGCGTGTAGAGCAGCAGCTTTTCCAGCTCGGAGGCAATCGTCATCATGTCTGCGCCCAAGGCATCGACCAGCTCACGGGCCGCCTCGGCCTCCACGCGCGTGCCCTGCTCCTGCGCCGTGGCCGTCACCCAGCGGATGGCGTCGTCTTCATTCACGTGCGCCAGCTCGACCATGCCACAGTGCTGCCCCAGTGTCTCGGTCAGCCGTTCAAAGCGATTCTTGTCGTCCAACTCCATGCGCCGCAGGTCGGAGGGAAGATGCACAAAGTCGGCGACGAAGATAACCAGCGCCTGCGGATTGGGCGAGCGGAAGTAGCGCTCCAGCGCGGCAAACTCGTCCTTCTTGGCCCCGCGCGTATAAAGCTGCTTCACGTTGCGCACAAAGATCGCCTGAAAGGGCGCCATCAGCGAGGGCGATTGCGCGCGGTCCAGCACCTCGAAGATCGAGACATTGCTCAGGTCCAGATCCGACAGGCAGAAGTCGCGCAGCTCGTCCGGTACAAAGGCCTTCAGAACGGCCTTCCGGCAGCGGTCCAGCAGAAAACTCTCATCGCCCACCAGCACATAGCCGGGCTTCAACGGCCCCTTGCCCGCGCCCGCAGCGTCGATCTCCGCCACAAAGCGGCCCGTCGCCGTAAATCCCGCACCCCAGCGCGCGCCGCTCATCGCTTCATCTCCCAGCTATTGAATGCCTGTGCCATGCGTTTCCAGAATACCTTCTCCAGTGCGCCCAAGCCAGCTCTTTGATGGAAAAGAATCTTGCATAGAATCACTTGCAAAATTCAAAGAGCTGCGCAAGTCGTGTCAGACCACCAACGCCGTTGCCGACCCGCCGCGCATGAAACCGTAGCGCTGGCCTCCTGGCCGGCTGTAGTGTGGACCTCCTGGTCCACGCTTGTTTCTTATTAGGCACAGTTGTTTGCAGATAATTCTGCCACATCGTCGCACAATAATCCTCAGGTGCTTTTCTCCAATCGTCCTCAAATGTTCTGCTAACTCCTTATCCTGGACGATTTTGCAAATAACTCCTTTTTTTGACGATTTTACGGCGCGACCATACCTGTAAGCTCATGAAAAAAAGTAGTTTGCTTCCAAAATATGGGGGGGGGTAGGTGCACATGGACCTTAAGCGAGCGGATAGCGAGCAGTTGGCCGCACCGCAGGTGCTCGCTTGCGAAAGACCACCTTCAACTCCCGCCGCCAGTGCTCGGTCAGCGCGATCAGCTCCCACTCCACCTGCGGAGAAAAATAGCGCAGCACCGGCTCGTTGGCCGGATGAATGCGCAGCGCGGGAGCGGCCAACAGCAGCCTTGGAGCCAGCACAGAAACCTCCGCGCCGCTAAAGTACCCCTGCCGCTCAAAGGCTGAAAGCAACCGCCCGCCCTCGCTGCCCGCCGTCGGCTGCCGGTCGTCGTTCAGCGCCCGCACGCGAATCCAATAGTCCAGCGCCTGTAGTGGCAGATGCAAATCCTCGTCGGCCTTCAGCTCGATCACCGTCAGCCGCCCCGTGCGGTCGAGCGTAAGCAGGTCCAGCAAACCCCGGTCACCGGTCGAGAGCGCCGGCACCTGCGAATACAGCAGGTCACCCCTCAATCCTGGTAAAAGTTCAGAAATCTCCGCGCGCAGCCGCGCCTCCAGCCAATGCTCTGGCTGCATCCGGAAGAGCGGGTCCGTGTGCGCGCCATCGCCGTGGCGGCTTAAAAAGAGTCTCGTAAAGAGATCGCGGCAGAGCGGCTCGGTCTCCGCTGTCAGCGGTGTCTCATGCGCGCCCGCGCCGAAGGTAATCTCGTCCTCGCGCGCAAATGTGTTGGCGGCAAAGCCACACCGCACCCGCGCAAACTCCAGCCCATGCAGCAGCAGACCAACCTCGGTGGCCGAGCTGGATTGCACTTCAACTCTGGATCGAGCCGCCTCCGGAATCAGCTCCATCAGCCGGTCGATTCCTGCTTGATTACGCTCTATTGCTGCCGCCGGGGAAAACGCATGAACCAGCCGCGAGTCCAGGTTGCCGGTGTCGCGAAAGTCCACGGCGGTTAGCTCTTCGCTGCGCTCGTCCAGCGTGTAAAGCTGAAAGTCGGCGGCGGCGTGATTCAGCCAGGCCATGCGTTCAGCCGTCGTCCGCCACGCCCCAACCGGCAAAATCACCTTCAGCCCGCCAAAGTGCCGCCGTCCATCGCCCTTTTGGCGGCAATGATCCAACCAAAGAATTCCCAGCGTCAGCACGCCGTCCACCATCGCCGCTGATTCAGCCTCGCCGACGCCGATCACCGCCTCAGCAGCGGCTCCGCGCAGCAAACGTCCGCGCACATACGCTGGCCCAAAGCTATGCTCCAGGTCCATCGCCGAGCGCAGGCCATCGACCTTGAAACCAATGAAGTGCCGGGTCAGCACACGCTCCAGCAGACGCTGATAATTGCGCCGCGCCGCATCGCGGGCCGTGGGGGTACGCCGGTCGCTGGTCGGAACCAGCTCCAAAGTCTGCGGTTTGGCAGCGCCCATGCGGCGGGTAGCCACGCGCAAACATTGCGCGCGCTCTTGCACTCCAATCACGCTGCGGGTCAGGTTGCGCTCTTCGCTCCACAATTGCAGTAAACAGCGCCCGTGCTGCTCGCTCACCGCATAATGGGCCGTGCGCATATCGAAGAGCACACGCCCGTCCTCCAGCAGCGCCGCCGCCGGATGATCAGCCAAATACTCTTCAATTGCCTGAGCCAGCTTTTGCGGAGATGCCGCTTCGGCCTCGGCAGCCATCTGCCTCTACCAGCCCTGCCGTGCGCGCAGGCTGGTGATGTGCGCAACGTGGTGGCGCGAGTGCCAATCATACATCGCCAGCATTTTCACCAAAGTTTCCCGGCCTCGCTCGGGATGGTTGTAGCCCTTGCGCAAATCCTCTTCGTTCAGCGACTCCAACAACGCCACCCAGCGCGCATGAATCGCCGTCACCATCGCCAGCGAGATCTCGACCGGCAGACGGCTGTCCGCCAAATCGGCCCAGGCCTTCTCGTTGTAGGGGTTGATCGTCGGCCAATCTTCGGTCAACGCCAGCTTGCAGCGGGTGTAGGCCATCGCGTGGCTGTCCGCCAAATGATGCACCACCTGGCAGACCGTCCAGCCGCCTTCGCGGTAGGGCGTCATGAGCTGTTCTTCGCTCAGTCCCGCAACAGCTGCCTTCAGATGCTCCGGCAGCTTGCGCAGCGTCTGGATGTGCGCGGCGCGAATCCCTGGCAGACTGCTGGCCGATGGTGTAAATCGGCCAATCGGATAACGCAGATCGTCCACTTCAGTCATGGCTCGAACCCTGTCCATTCTGTCGCGTAAATGAGGCCGTGGCGAACAACTCACGCCAGGGGGCAAGCCGCTGGAACACGGGCTTCAATCTACGCGTGGTGATGATGATGATGTTGATGATGATGCGGAGCCTTGTGGTTGTGCTTCGATGCAAATGCAGGGGTGGAAAAAACCATTAGGAGCAATACGGCAGCAAGAATCTTCTTCATGCTCAAAATGTACCACGATCCGGAGGCCAGCGGTAGCCCCGGAATTGCCCGGTATCAAATCAGAAACGGGGGTATCGGACGGCCATCAAATGCGAAAACCAGCGTAAACTAAATAAACGATGAACATTCCGGCTGCCTCCCCGCGTCCCAGTCACAAGCGTTACTTTTTTGAGAAGTTCAACATCACCGAGCGCCTCCTCGAGCGCTGCCTGGGCGAGGCCCTCTCCGCTGGCGGTGACTACGCCGACCTTTACTTCGAGTCGGTTACGGCTACCTCGCTCGGTGTGGACGAGCAGATTGTCAAATCGGCCAGCCAGGGCACCAGCGCCGGCTGCGGCATTCGCGTGCTCAGCGGCGAGCGCACCGGCTACGCCTACACCGACAACCTCAGCCCCGAGCGCCTCCTCCACGCCGCCCGCACCGCCGCGCTCATCGCCTCAGGCCCGGCCAAGCAACCCGTCCAAGGCTTCATCGATGCGCCCATTGCCGACCTCTATCCGGTTCCGCTCGGCGGCTACGACCTCGACCTCGCCGCGCGCCTTGAGCTGATTCTCCGCGCCGACCGCGCCGCCCGCGCCTTTGACCCGCGCATCGTCCAGGTCCGCGCCAGCTACTCCGAGGAACTCCGCCGCATCCTCATCGCCGCCAGCGACGGCGCCTACGCCTCGGACACCCAGCCCCTCTGCCGCCTCAACGTCTTCGTCATCGCCAAAGACGGCGAAACCACCACCAAAGGCACGGCAGGCGGTGGCGGCCGCGCGGCTCTGGACCAATTCACCGGCTCCAAAAGCCCGGAAACCCTGGCCCGCGAAGCCGCCCGCATGGCGATTCTCCAGCTCACCGCCGTTCCCGCCCCTGCCGGCGAGATGGAAGTCGTCCTTGGTCCCGGCTGGCCGGGAATCTTGCTGCATGAGGCCGTCGGCCACGGACTCGAAGCCGACTTCAACCGCAAAAAGACCTCCGCCTTCACCGGACTCATCGGCCAATCGGTCGCCAGCTCCAAAGTCACCGTCGTCGATAACGGTACCATCGCTGGCCGCCGAGGCTCACTCAACGTTGACGACGAAGGCACCTCCACGCAGGAGACCGTCCTCATCGAAAACGGCATCCTCAAGGGCTACCTCACCGACAAGCTCAGCGCCCGCCTGATGAACTCGGCCAACACCGGCAGTGGTCGCCGCGAGAGCTACCAGCACATCCCCATGCCCCGCATGACCAACACCTATATGCTGGCCGGCGACGACGCGCCCGAAGATATTCTGCGCAGCGTCAAGCACGGCCTCTACGCCGTCAACTTCGGCGGCGGCCAGGTGGATATTACGAACGGCAAATTCGTCTTCTCCGCCAGCGAAGCCTACCTGATCGAAGACGGCAAGATCACCGCCCCGGTCCGCGATGCGACCTTGATCGGCAACGGTCCCGACGCCCTCAAGCACGTCTCCATGGTAGGCCACGACCTCAAGCTCGACGAAGGCATCGGCACCTGCGGCAAAGACGGCCAATCCGTCCCCGTAGGCGTAGGCATGCCCACCATCAAGCTCGACAAAATGACCGTCGGCGGAACCGGGCGTTAGACCGTGCCACCAAGCCGCGAACTTGCTAACTCGCGAATCACCGCGAAGCGGTGGCCAACTTGCTACTTTTTCAAAAATGTCCCGCTCAGGTTCACAAACCTGTCATCCTGAGCGAAGCGTTCTTCAGCGGAGCCGAAGGATCTGCGGCTTCCTTTGTTCTCCTGGTTTGTCGTGGCACCGGGAAAAATCTCCCGTCATTTAGGCTTTGCAAGAGAAAAACCGGAAATATCATCGGAATAGTAGACCAGCCCAACCGTGGCAGGTGGCCCGCTCATCTGCCCCTAAGAGTCACCATGAGTTTTGAGAAGCTGTGCCCCGTTCATCGCAGTTTTATCGCGATGAGCGGGCGGATGCCCCAAACCTAGCTTCTGAGTCTCGGCAGACCACGAATTTTTCTGCACGCGATTTGTCGACAATTAATAAACGTTATGATCTATTCCGTAGATCGCGCGTGTCATCCACTGTTCGCCAGTGAAACTCCAGCGTAACGCGGCCTCCGGCGTCGAGTATGCAACACTTGAAGAAAAGGAAATCCGCATGACCATCCCCTTCGAAGTGATCAAAGCCGAATTGCTGGCCAATCCCGAAGTCAAACGCGAGTACGATGCCCTGGCCCCGGAGTTCGAAGCCCTCGCCAAAAAGTTGCAGGCGCGGAAGCGTGCCGCGGCGAAAGCGCCCACCTCACGCCGCATCCTCCAGCCTGACCGTAACCCGCCGCCCCAGCGCTGAGGCGATATTGACCAGCGCGTCAATCGAAAACCGTCGGGGGGCGCATCCTAAGATTTCAAAATCTTGACCATCCTACAAGGTTGGGTGCCCCATCCTTCCGCGTTCTTTGCGGGAAGGGTGGGAAACCACGAACCTCAACCGGCGTGTTTTTCTGATTCCTGATCCCTGGGCGGGTGGCCCCGGTCCCGGTGAGAATTCCAAAACACGCTGAGGGTGCCCCCGGTCCCTCGCATTTGGGGACCGGGGAGGGAAGCCACGCTACCCAAAGCGCTTTCGGTTTCGGCCGACTGCCCCTGGTCCGACTTTTTGAACCTGGGATACCGCTGGGTTAGTCGAGAAACGCAATCTGCGGCGCGTGCCGCGGCGGGTGGCGCATCCTAAGATTTCAAAATCTTGACCATTCTACAAAGTTGGGTGCCCCATCCTTCCCGTGTTCTTTGCGGGAAGGGTGGGAAACCACGAACCTCAACCGGCGTGTTTTTCTGATTCCTGATCCCTGGCCTTTGATCCCTTTGCACAATATTTCCCCTACAAGGCGCACAATCATACTGGAGGGCAAGAATGCGCCAATCAAATGCCAGCGCCATAGTGACTAAAATGCCAACAAAAGCCGGAGAATACCGTTACCAGAAAGGCACTCCACCCCCTCCCCCCCTACGATATTTTCAAACTGTGGAAAACTTTGTCGCGGTAGGGATACCAGTTGCCCGGCACCCCCCGCACAGATCCGTACGGGCGCTCGTTAGCGCATACGGCTCCTATCTCGGATGATTGGCGGCAAAGCGTTGCTCAGGATA
>Ga0302140_10013153_pt1 | contig 10130 bp, 11 predicted proteins | sample I_Bog_E1_1_FD_202095 | JGI IMG/M metagenome (GOLD analysis project Ga0302140, IMG submission 202095) | Peat permafrost microbial communities from Stordalen Mire near Abisko, Sweden - I_Bog_E1_1 | ecosystem: Environmental > Terrestrial > Soil > Wetlands > Peat | place: Sweden: Abisko, Stordalen...
AGTCGCGCAGGTCTTCGTAGGCCAAGGTTGTACTCCCATGCGGCAGACGCCGCGCTCAACCTTCCAGCTTAAAGCGTCTGGGCGGGAACGAGAGGCGGCTTTTCCAATTGCACCGGCGAAAGCGGAAATCCCAGCCGCTTCCACTCATCGTAACCCCCGCGCAGGGGACGCACGCGGTCGATGCCCAGCTTTTGCAGCGCCATCGCTACTTTGGCCGCCGTGGCCTCGCTGGGACAGGTGCAATAGAGCACGATGTCGCGGTCGCGAGGAATCTCCAAGTGGCGCGCGGCCAGCGCATCGGGCGAGAAGTGGAGCGCGCCAGGGAGAGTGAATGGGTCGGGCAGCAGTTCCAGCGGATGGCGCAGATCGACGATGTAGACCAGTTCGCCGGCATCGAGTTGCCGCTTCAATTCCACTGGCTCGAGGCGCGCGGCAACCAGCTTTTTCAGGACCATGCGGCGGCGAATTACGCGGCCCACGAAGAATCCAAGAATGCCAAGAAGAAGCAGTGCGCCCGAGAAGCGGCCCGCCCAATCGAGAAGGCTGGGGTCGTGCCTGAGCAGGTCGCCAAAGAAGCGGCCCAACGCCAGCAGCGTGGTCAGCCAGAGAGTGGCGCCAATCGCGTCGAAGAACAGAAAACTGCCGAAGGGCATGCCATTCTCGCCTGCAACCGGCGGAGCCAATGTGGCCAGGCCGGGCACAAACTTGGCAATCATAAGCGTGACGCCGCGGCGGCGGCCAAAGGAATCCTGCGTACGCCGCACACAGACGGTTGGCTCCATCGAGAGTTTGCACAGGATGCGCAGTACGTGATGGCCGTACCTCCGGCCAATGAGATACCAGGCGCTGTCTGAGGTCAGCGTGGCCCCAAGCCCAACCAGCAGCGCCAGAGGAAAGCTGATTTCGCCGGTGGCCGACAGAGCCCCCGCAGCCAGCAAAACCGGTGTAGCGGGCAGCGGAATTCCGAGTTGCTCCACCAGAACCCAGGCGAAGAGCAACAGGTATCCGTACATCAGCAAGAAATGTGTCGGCAATTCCATTGGAGTGGGTCCAGTCTGCGCGTCAAAGTGAAATTGGATCTTCTGTTCTCATCTTCCCGTCAGGGGACGGCGGGAGATTGGTGAAGGTCTCGTCTTATCGGATGATCGCCGGAGGAATTCGCTTCAAGCAATGATAGGCCTGATCAAGACGGTTCGAACATCCTCTCAATCGTCTTCATTTGGAGAAAGAGCCGTTCGGGCTGGTTTGGAAGTGGCAGGAAGTTGTGATTCAGATAGAAGTCCCGCGCCCCCGCCTTGGTGTCCACGACAACAGCCCAGGAAGCGACTTGGCGTGAGCCCCGCGTTGCCCGATCGAGAGCATCGAAAAGAAGGATCTCTCCCAGGCCCTGTCCTTGAAGAGATCGAGCGATGGCCATTCGCCCTAGCAGCGTAACCGGAAGTGGATACCGGGGCAGCTTTTTCCCTATGTCCGGCGGCAACTCCGAGGCCAATATAGAACGGGCCGAAAGAGTGTAGAACCCGGCGATTGACTGGTTATCCGTGGCGAGCACGAACACAGCCGCCAGATTGCATTTCAGATCCTGTCCTGCCTGCTGTCGGATGTAGTTATCCAACTCCGGAACCCCGCAAGAAAAAGCCGCTCGTTCATGGTTCGAAGCGAGCGGCTCTATCCTGTACCTGGATGCCGATGAAGTTGGGTCCACTATTTGCCTGCCCATTCCTTATATCGCTTGGCTCCGGCTTTCATCTTGGAGCTTGGTTCGGGCGGGTCGAGCAGAGTCTGCACAAAGAATTCCATGTCTTTCTTATCAAGAACCCAGGCAGTGTGCGACTCTATCGTCTTAATGGCAGCTTCGTCCGCATGTTGCACCATGAAATCGGAGACCGAGAGCCCCTTGAGACTTGCGGCCTGCTCGATGCGTTTTTTTTGCTCGGGAAGCAGACGTGCTTCCGTCCGCTCCGTGCGAAGAGCCACAGCCATGGAGTCCATCCTTCATGTACGGGAAATTGCCGTACATGATCCAATGTTGTTCCTGTCACGACTGGTTGTCAAGAGAAAAACCGGCCACCGCAATCCGTTCTTGTGGATCGCGGGAAAGGACACAAGCTGAAATCTCTACGGCTGAAGGGCCTGCGACGAAGCCGCCGGAATCGATGCCGCGTCCTGCACGCCCGTGCCCGCGAAGTAGTTGCGGTCCCAGAGATTCTTGTAGAAAAGGCCGGTCAACCCTGCCGCTGCGGGCCCAAAGGTTGCCCTGCCCCCTTCAAGGAAGAAAACGGTCACCAGGCTGCCCTGCGGCGAGTCGGAGAAGGCGGCGAACCAGCCGAGGCGAGTTCCATTGTTGGAACAGGTCCCGGTCTTTCCGAAAATGGGAAGCTCGTTGAAGCTGACGCGAAGACGGCGGGCAGTCCCGTATTCCACCGCACCAGCCATCCCATCCTGCAGATCGGGAACATACCTGGCGATATCGAGCGTCCGCTTCACCTTTGGCTCGAAGGTGGCAACCTCATCCTTCGTGGTCGGGTGCTGAAGATAGTAGAGCGTCCCGCCGTTGGCGAGCGCGGCAACGTACGCGCCCAGTTGCAGCGGTGTGAGCGAAACACCCTGGCCAAAGCTGCACATGCGACCCACTCCCCCTTCGGAGGCGGGCAGTTCCTGGTCGGGGTAGACGCCCAGTTGCTCTCCTTCAATGTTGTAGCCGGCCAGTTCTCCCAGGCCGAACTGCGTGGCGTAGTGGCGCACGCGTTCAAAGCCCAGCTCCCGGCCCAGCTCCTCAAAGTAGAGGTTGTTGCTTTTGGCCAGCGCGGTGGTCATATCCATGCGGAAGCCGGCAAGCTGCACTTGCGTATCGCGCGTAACCAGGCCCTCGGAGAGAGCCGCCATGGCCACGGTAATCTTTATGGTGGAGCAGGGTTCGGCTCCCGGAGAAAGCGCCAGCTTCTGGTTGACCATGGCCAGAATTCGGCCATTGGACGGGTCGATAACCACAGCGGTGCCGTTCATGTCGCCCATGGCGTCGATGGCCGCCTGGCGAACCACCGGATCTTCGCCGGCCGTAATGTCGCCCTCGCCGATGTTCCCCTGGGCAAACGAGCTGGCGGTGAACCGCTCGTAGGAATGATGCCGGCCCTTCACGATGGCCACACGGCGCGCTGCCGATCTGGTCTGGCCACGTGCCGTTAAATGAGCTTCCCGCCCCGTCGGCGCGGCTTTTGCGGCAGGATGGGCTTGAGCCCGATGGGAAGGCGCGGCGTGCTTTGCCGTGGAATTGGGCGCGGGAGCGACGGCATGAGACGCCGCATGGTGACCGGCAGCCCGATGCGTCTCGGTCAGATGCGTTTCCGCCGACTTGGCGTGGTGAATTGCATGCGGCGCGTCAAGGGCCGCAGCTCGACCACTGCCTCCTGAAACGATCAAAGCCAATCCAAATATCCAAACGCGTGACGGTTTCATCCAGCCTACATCCTCTCAACAATGGATTTCGTACCGCGCGTTTGCCCTTGGGCTGCGCACTTGCTGTCTATCGGCTCGCATCAGGGAAGGGTTCAATCCCCTGAGGGTGAAAACTGACTGTACATTCAACATTCCGACACGGAGTGTGACTTGCGTCACTTCCCGAACGATCTGTTGATTCCTTTGCAAACACTTAAGAAGGCAACAACAGTGCTTGCAGTTTCCCAGCCAACCTTCTGGATAGTAGAGCTACATTGCACTATACAGGGTTGGCGACCAATCCCAAATCCCAAAATGGTTGTACCCTGGAACCGGCCCCCTCAAAAGGCAGTTTTGGCCGGCTGAAGTTAGAACTTGAACTTGCGCAAAAACGCCGGATAGTCCAGATCTTTCTGCGCCGCTTCATCCGCCTCGTCGAAAAGCGCGGAAGCCGTTTGAGCAGGTTTTTCGTCCACGGCAAGCGCGGCGGGCAGACTGCTTCCAAAGTCCGGGGCAAAGTCCCTGGGAAGTGGCGTATAGGCCGGATCCTCTGCCATTTCCGCGAATTGCGGACGTGCAGGTTGAGCCACAGGCTCAAAATCCTCCGCATTGAAACGACCGGCGGCCACGACAGGCTGGGCCGGGACCCTTGCGCTGGAGGCGGCAAAAGCGCTGGCCGCGACCGGCGCGGAAGATGCGAAAAATGGCTCCTCATCCGCTTCCATCTGTTCCTCTTCCCCTTCTTCATCCTGGCTGAGGAACCGTGGCTGCTCGGGTTCAGGCGCGGGAGCGGGCTCCGGCATCCAGGCGCCTGGCGCCACCAATGGAACCGAAGCCAGGGGCACGGAAACCACCGGAGCCTCTTCCACGGTTAACATGCGCGCGCGCCGTTCCGGCATCTGGTCGCGGAAACCGGTGGCGATGACGGTGATTTTGACCTCGTCTCCCATCTTCTCGTCCAGGACGGCGCCGAAGATGATGTTGGCGTCCTCGTGCGCCGAAGTCTGTATCAGCGACGAGGCCGCATTGACCTCGGAGAGCTTGAGCGAGCTGGATCCGGTGATGTTGATCAGGATTCCGCGCGCGCCATCGATCGCGCCGGCCTCAAGCAGCGGCGAGGCCATGGCCGCCTGCGCCGCTTCGATGGCCCGATTTTCGCCCGATCGCACGGCCGTGCCCATCACCGCGTGGCCCATGCCGGCCATGGTGGTCTTCACGTCGGCAAAGTCGCGGTTGATGATGCCGGGGATGGCGATGATGTCGGAGATGCCCTGCACACCCTGGCGGAGCACGTCGTCGGCGATGCGGAAGCTCTCAAAGAATCCCGCATCCTTGGCCACAGCAAGCAGTTTCTCGTTGGGGATCACGATCATGGTGTCCACGCTTTCGAGCAACTCCTTCAGGCCGCGCTCCGCCTGCTGTTGGCGCCGCTTGCCTTCAAAACCAAAGGGGCAGGTAACCACGGCGACAGTCAATATGCCCATTTCGCTGGCCAGCGAGGCGATTACCGGCGCTGCGCCGGTGCCGGTGCCGCCGCCGAGCCCGGCCGTAACAAAGACCATATCCGCCCCTTCAAGCGCCTCGATAATCTTCTCCGAGTCTTCCAGAGCCGCCCTCCGGCCCACGTCGGGGTTTGCGCCCGCACCCAGGCCCATGGTGAGCCGGACTCCAAGCTGGAGTTTCACTGGCGCCTGCGAAAGCTTGAGCGCCTGCACATCGGTGTTGGCGGCGATAAACTCCACGCCCTCCATGCGGGCCTGGATCATGCGGTTGACCGCGTTGCCCCCGCCACCGCCCACGCCAATCACCTTGATGCGGGCTCCATGAACGGGCTCGTCGTGGTATTGAATGCGCAATTCCCCGGATTCATTGCTCTGCTGTTCCATTTGGGCTTCGGCCTCCTTTTCCCTGAATCGAATTCCTGAACGAAACGCTTAAACCTAGAAACTGGCTGCAAAAATGGCGCGCAGCTTGGCGCGCAGATTGTTGCTTTCCGCCGCGCGTGTGACGCGGGTGCGGTAGGCATACAACAACATTCCGATCGCTGCGGAGAACGCGGGATGGACCAGCTCGCCGGGCATATGCGATAGACGCACCGGCATGCCCGTCCGCGCCGTCACCCGCAACTGGCTCTCGGTTACGTCCAGCATTCCCGGCAGCATGGCCCCGCCGCCGGTAAGCACACACCCGGCCCCCAGCGCCTCAAGCACCGCACCCTGGCGCAGGCTTTCCTTCACATAATAGAGAAGCTCGCGAGCCCGGGGCTCCAGGATCTCCGCAACTTTGCGCAACGGCAGCCGGCGCGGCTGGGGGTTGGCGATTTCGATCTCCGCCAGTTGGGGAACCGCCGTCACCACGGCGTTTCCATAGTGGCGCTTCAGCTCCTCAGCCTGCTGCATCGGCATTTGGAGACCCATGGCAAGGTCGGCGGTGAAGTGATGGCCGCCGATGGGTACAGACGCTGTGTGCGCGACTGCGCCTTCAAAAAACACAACCAGCTCGCTGGAATGTGCGCCAATGTCCACCAGGCAAACGCCCAGTTCCCGCTCGTCGGCGGAAAGCGTGGATTCGGCGGAGGCAATCGACTCCAGCACCGCCTCTGTGACCTCGAGGCCCGCCCGGTTTGCGCAGGTTACCGTGCTTTGCAGCGCGCTGCCGGAGCAGGTGGCAATGTGCAAATCCACCTTGAGCACCGTACCCACCATGCCCACGGGGTCGAAGATGCCCTCCTGGCCGTCGAGGATGAATTGCCTGGGAAGCAGGTGCAAAAACTCGCGGTCGGCGGGGCGTTCGACGGCCCGCGTCAGCTCCACTGCATTGCGCACATCCTCGCGGGTAATCTCGCGCAGGCGCGCGCCCAGATAAATGCCGTCGGGATGGCTGGTGTTGAGTCCCCTGATGTGCGGACCGCCGACCCCTACCACGCAGTTGTCAATATTCATATGCGCTACGCGTTCGGCCCGCTCGCTTGCCGCTTTTACCGCTTTGGCCGCCGGGGCTAGCTCGGCGATGAGTCCCTTCCGCATTCCCGCCGACTCCACCACCCCATGACCGCGATAGCGCATCGCGCCTTCGTTCAGGTCCGCCACCAGAACGCGGGTCCACGCGCTGCCGATGTCCACCACTGCGATCGAGTTGTCCTGTCTCTGGCTCATCGCATTCACTCGCCTTGCCTGGCAGCCGCGGCCGGGCGGGTTATGGAAGCAGGCTTCTTCTTGCTCACGCTCAGAGCTCCATGCCTTGGCGAGACGCGCGCCTGCCTGCTCGCCACTGCTCTTTCACTTCCCGCTCTTGCCTTCCCGCTCTTTCCCTTCGCGGTTGTGACCCGCGCTGTATTGTCCCCGCTCGCCTTGTCCGTTGCTCCGGAAGTTTTCTGCTTGGAATCGCCGTCTCCGGCCGGTTTTGCGCTTGCCTTCCCGTCGCTTTTATTGGCGACGGGCTTTGTTTGCGCCGTTTCGCCGGCGTCCGTACCGGTCATGCCCGGCTTCGGCTTGGCCTGGCCATTCAGCGCCAACTCCGCTGAGCCATCTGCCGCCGGGACGTTGCCGCTATCTGAATTCGGCGCGCTCCGATCACCCAACAGCGCCTGCACAGCATTGGTTCCGGGAGCCATCTCCAGCACAACCTGCTGGTCGTATCGCAGATCCACCGCAACCAGTTTCGGATACTGCTGCTTCCACTCCGAAATGTGCTGCTTGTAGCGTTGGTAACGCTCCAGGAACCGGTCTTCGCCAAAATGTGCCAGAATGTCGGCACCCTGCTCGGGCATCAGGACGCGGGCATCCTCGGGATCGCTCAGGTCGATCTCCGAAATCTGTTCGGAAAGATGCTGACTGCTTGAGTCGAGCTCGGCCAGCAGGCGCTCGTAAACCGCCATCCGCGCCTTGCGCGATGCGGCCGGATCGCGGGCTTCAATCCCGCTGACCACCGGAAACGAATAGTTGTGCTGGGCCATCATGGCTGCGGGCATGGTGAGCAACACTCCATTCGCATCCACCAGGCCAATCTGCTGCCCCTGTCTCACAAATGCCACCGGGCGCCGCTCCACCACCTGAACGCGAATCTGATCCGGAAGCAGCCGCATCACCGTCGCCCGTTCCACCCAGGGAATCTCTTCCAGCTGCTTGCGCCGCTCACCCAGGGGAACGAAGAAGATGTTGCGGCCAATATCTTCGCCGAATACCGGCAGCATCTCCACGCGGCTCACCTCAGTCAATCCCGAAGCCTGAATGTTTCCGGTCCCCGCAATTCGGAAGCGCGAATCGCGGCCCAGGTAAGTCTTCAGCAGATAAACAGATGTGGTGAGGCCGCCCAGAACAATTAAAACGGCCAATCCCAGCGACATACGGCCCCAGGTGCTTTGGGGGCGCCACCAGGGGTTCCGCGGCGCGCGGGCCCAATCCGGGCGCGGGGAGTCGTCGCCGTCGGGGTCCGGCATCTCCATAGGCATGCCAGGCAGGGGGCGCCCGGCTGGGGGCACACCTTGCTGCACGCGCCGGAAGTGGGGTTCCTCTTGCGCTTCATCCTCCCAAATGCGGGAACGGTCTTTGGTGTTGCTTTGAGTCGCCACGACTGAGCAAGGTCGTGAGAGTCGCCAGCCTTCACTATAGCCCGCGGGTGGAGGGCTTTTTTCCGCATTGGGCATGGGGGGAACCCGCGGTGTTACGGGGCGTTGGCTTGGGACGGGCTGTGCGCCGCTCCTATATGACGCTTTACATATCACGTTATACGTTATACTCTGGACTTAGATGATCCAGAGCTTCAAGGACGCCGGCACGAAGGAGCTCTATGAGACGGGTTCCAGTCAACGCTGGGGAAGCATAAGAGCGGCTGCTGTGCGCAAGCTGGACCAGATCGAAACGGCCATCAATCTGAGCAACCTGCGCGTCCCACCGGGCAATCGGCTTGAGGCGCTGAAGCGTGACCGAATTGGGCAACACAGCATCAGAATCAACGATCAATATCGGATTTTCTTCGTCTGGAAAGAGGACGGGGCTTACGAGGTCGAAATCACCGATTACCACTGACGGCACGGAGAGGAACGGGACGAATGACTATCAATAGACCAGCTTCCGGATGGAATCTTCAGCGAGTGAGCACGCATCCCGGCGAGATGCTACGGGAAGAATTTCTTATTCCCCTCGGCATCACCCAGAATGCCTTGGCTTTGAAGATACGCGTTCCCGCCACGCGCATCGGCGAAATCATTCATGGGAAGCGGGCGATCACGCCGGATACCGCGTTGCGCCTTGCCCGTTTCTTTGGCAACAGCCCGGAGTTCTGGCTAAATCTTCAGCAGATGCACGACTTGTCGAGGGCCAAACTGGAATTGGGCAAGACAATCGAGCGGGATGTTGAAGCTTACGCCGGGGCTTGATTCACGCTGCGGAGGGTGGATCATTGCAATCCGCCTTCCCGGGCTCGTTCAAGCGCTACAGAAAGATGACATTCAAGCCAGGAATCTGTTTGAAGTGGCGAACATTCCGGGTCAGCACCGCGAAGCCGAGCGAGAGAGCCGTAGCACCGATAAGCAAGTCGGGAAAAGGAATAATAATCCTCCTCGCCGTTTGTTCTCCGTCGATGCGGCCTGCAAGCAGCGCGGTCTGTTCAGTATAGGGGTAGACCGTCAATGCAACCCTGAGCTCTTCCACAAAAGAACTGCGGCGAAGACCTATCTGCGCGGTGTTTGCCCTATAGATGCCATGCACCAGTTCGGTTAGGCCAACAGAAGAAAGCGCGGCTTCCTGATTCCCGGCTAATGCGATAGCCTGCTCGACCAGCTGCTCCGGCGTTTCGCCGCGCCGTTCGGCGGCTATTACCACGCTCGAATCGAGAATTAGTCCCATGCCGGCGGATTCAGCGGTTCAAGATGGCCGTTGACGATGTCTTCGAGATCGCGACCGAACGCGCCATCCAGCGTTACAGCCGAGCCACGCTCCTTGAGTATTCTGAGCGACTCGGAGAGCAGACGAGGCCGCGGCAAGTCAGCCGGCAAAAGCCTTGCAATAACTCGCGCGTCCGATTCAATCAGAATCTCATCCCCATTCGCAGCCCTCGTCATGAGCCCGTCGAAGTCATCCGCTGCATCTACGCGTGAAATGTGAATGACCGCCATATCCCGATGATAGCCCAGCCTTCGCCATCCGTCATCACCCTCTCCGCTTTCTCAACACCCACGTTGTCATGCAGCGATAGTCCTGCACGATGGTAGTCTTCAGCGGATCGACTTGCACAGCGTTCATCTCTTTCGTCAAACCGAGCAGCATTGCCTCATCGACGAGGTACCACTTCGATCCGTCGGGAATCAGGAATATGTTGCCGCGGATGCGCTGGAAGTCCATGCCGATACGCGAGCCCAGGCGGCAGAAGAGCATTCCGCCGGGCTTGAGCACGCGCCACAGTTCCGCCAGCATGGCGCGGAAGTGGCGATCGTCGCGGGCAAAGTGAAGCACTGAGTTCGAGAGCACTACATCGGCAATTTCATCCGGAAAGGGCATGCGCTCAATCGAACCCACCTGGAAATTCTCCGCGGGCAAGCCCGTCTGGAGCGACGCGGAAAGTTGGCGGACATGCTCGACGGCTTCCTCATCCTGGTCGATTGCAAAGACTTCGCAGCCTGTGCGAAGCAGATGCACGAGGTTGCGTCCGTAACCGCATCCAGCGTCGAGCACTCGCATGCCGGGAAGAATGTTGCC
>Ga0302140_10013156_pt1 | contig 10129 bp, 10 predicted proteins | sample I_Bog_E1_1_FD_202095 | JGI IMG/M metagenome (GOLD analysis project Ga0302140, IMG submission 202095) | Peat permafrost microbial communities from Stordalen Mire near Abisko, Sweden - I_Bog_E1_1 | ecosystem: Environmental > Terrestrial > Soil > Wetlands > Peat | place: Sweden: Abisko, Stordalen...
CAGTTTGTCCTGCGCCGTCTTGAGCCTCTTCCCAACCCAGCCCACTCCGCCAGCGAAAATGAAAAACGGAATCTTCGGCATGCCCGGCAAGAGAGCCATTACGAGCAGAACGCCAGACGCGAGAAAGAGCGGCTTCGCAGAGCTAAACACTTGCAAGTGAACATCCGAGCTCATGTCTCGATCCGAACTAGCGCGTGTAACGATGAGTCCACCTGAGATCGAGATCATCAGAGCTGGAATTACGGTTACGAGTCCGTCACCGATGGTCAGTACGGTATAGGTCTGAAGTGCCTGGCTGAGTTCCATCCCGTGTTGGAGGACGCCGATGAGAAAGCCCGCTATGATGTTAATAGATGTAATTAGGATGCTCGCCACCGCATCGCGCTGCGTAAAGCGGGTCGCGCCGTCCATTGCTCCGTAAAACTCAGCTTCCGACGCCAAGGCCTTCCGGCGTTGCTTCGCTTCAGCTTCATTCACCAAACCCGCGTTGAGATCAGCGTCTATCGACATCTGCTTGCCAGGCAGTGCGTCCAAAGTGAATCGCGCAGTTACCTCCGAAATGCGGACAGCTCCATGGTTGATAACAACGTATTGAATGGCTATCAGGACCAGAAACATTACGACGCCGATGACGAAACTGCCGCCTACGACGAATCCGCCGAATGACTCAATCACTTCACCTGCCGCGCTCGTCCCGCGCGCACCGTTCAGGAGGATCAGCCGGGAAGAGGACACATTTAGAGCGAGCCGAAACAACGTCATCAGTAGCAGGAGTGTAGGAAAAACGCCGAACTCAACTGGTCTTCTGATGTTCATTGAGACGAGGAGCACTATGGTTGACAAAGTGATATTAGCGGTAATGAGAATGTCGAGTACAAACGGCGGTAAAGGTATGACCATCGCCATTAGGATTCCCAAAACTGCGATCGGCACTACAAGCTCCCATGGCGCGAGTTTTTCCCAGCCCGAGGCCAATCGTTCCTTGGAGTCCGACTTGGCCTTCCCAGCTATGGGGGCCCTGTGGCCAGTAGCGGCAGTCCGGCTTACTGTGGCAGGACTTGAAACGACGGGTGCTGTCATGACTATAGGTCCATCTATTTTCCATCGTTATCGTTTTTTATTAAGTAATCGAAAAACATAGGCTAGGACTTCCGCGACGGCCTTATAAAGGCTCTCTGGAATTTCTCGTCCCACTTCGCAGTTTTTGTAAAGTGCCTGAGCAAGTGGTGGATTCTCAATAATCGGGACCTGATGCGCCCGCGCTAGATCGCGAATACGCAAAGCAAGAAAATTCTTGCCTTTGGCGACCACTTTCGGAGCGGCCATAGCTGTATGCTCATAAAGGAGAGCAACTGCAAAGTGCGTGGGATTGACAATCACCGCCGAAGCCTTCGGCACGTCTGCCATCATTCGACGCCGCAGTAGATCGTGCCGCAAACGTCGTATCCGCAGTTTTATTTCCGGATTGCCTTCGTTCTGTCTCCACTCATCTTTTACTTCTTGTTTCGTCATTTTCAGTTGTTCTGAGTACCGCCTCCGCTGGCGAAATAGGTCAATGCTGCCCCACGCAAGAACGATCGCGGCAGCAGATAATAATAGACGCGCGAAAACAGAACCCAACTTCAAAAAGGCATTTCCGAGTGTTTGATAGGGCAGACCCAGGAACTCTGGAGAATACTGCACAAGAACTTTCCACCCGACGTAGCAAAGCAAACTGAAGAACAGCACTGCCTGACCGCAGGAGCTCAGATTATGGCGCGGCAAGTCTTTGAGGCGAGCTAGCGGATCGAGCCTGCTAAAGTCAGGAGCCAACTTGGCAGACGCTAGTCCGAAGCCAGTAACTCCCAATTGAGCCGCCACCGAGGCTGCTATTGCGGCAAGACCAGCGAATGCCAGAGGAAAGAGCCATGATGAGGAGAGATCCACCGCAGCCTGACAGAGGCGGCTTGCTGTCAACTCCCACGCGAAAGCATCGCGAATCATGGCCCGCAATCCTCGAAGCAGGGAGCGAGTCCACTCGTTTCCAGTTCCGATCAACAGCGCAACAAGTACGCAGAACTGGACGGCGGAAGCGAATTCCTTGCTGACTGGAAACTTGCCATCCTCGCGCGCTTTCTTAAGACGTTGAGGTGTAGCGTTTTCCGTTCTCTGGCCGCGCTCTGACACTTAAACTATTTACCTCGTCAACGCATGCAGAACATCCACGCCAGTGATTGCCAGGCGCTGGCAAAGCCAACCGACGGCTGGCAAAATTGCGGCCGTCGCGGCCATTGTCCCCAGCAACTTCAAAGAAAACGAAATTGATAGGAACTGTATCTGTGGCTGCAGTCGGCCGAACAATCCAATACAGAGATCGGCCAGAAACACCAAAGCGATTACGGGCAAAGCAAGCTTAATCCCGGTTTGCAGGCAGTGGGTGGAGAAACTCAGGAGAATCTTCGCTGCCTCATTCCCCCGGATGGACACTTGATCCGGTACCTGGTTCAGTCCGGCCACCAGTGCTCGAACCAATGCGGCGTAAAGGGGAGAATTGAAAAGAAGGAGGTTTGCAGTGAGGCTCATCAGAGAGGGCAGAATGCTCGAGTCGGACTCACTGAATGGATCGATCATTGAGGCGTAAGAGAATCCGGCTGTGACGGCGATGATTTGGCCGCCGAACATCATGGATTCGACCACCAGAGTGGCGACAAGACTTATGCTGAGTCCAGTAAAAAGGTCCGCCAGGAGCCTCACCATTAAATCCTCATGCACCTTACTTGAGGGGAGAGAGTCAGGCGACGTTGCGGCCACGACAATCGCCAGAGATAGGGCGAGAAGGACCCGGGCTGCTGCAGGAAGATTTCTGAAGCCCGGCAGAGGGAGAAAGACAAGCATCGCGCCAAGCCTGACCGCGACGGAGCCCAACCGAAACAGGGCAAACGTGTCAAACATCTCAGCGGGCATACTTCGGCAGGTCTTGAAGTAAGTGAATCGTATAAGTCGTCAGCCTCAGGATGATCCAGGGAAGCATTAGGATTATCGCAGCGAAAAAGGCGAGGAGTCTCGGAACAGCCGAGAAGGACGGATCCTGAATTGAAGTGACAATTTGGAATAGGCTGATTAAGACACCTGCGACTAGACCTACTAGCAGAAGAGGAAGGCTAATCCAAAAACTGCTCCAGAGCATACTTGAGACCAAGTCAACGACTGATCGATCGTTCATATTTCAGGTGACACTCCTAAGAAGCGATCCGACTACTAAATTCCAACCATCGACCAGTACAAATAGTAGTATTTTGAATGGAGCCGAGATCATAGCCGGCGGCAATTGCACCATGCCGATAGAGAGTGTCAGGGATGCCACAATAAGGTCGATTATCAAAAAAGGCATGAATAGTACTGCCCCAATCTGGAAGGAGGCTCGGAGTTCGGAGAGTACATAAGCCGGCGCGAGAATCCGGATGCTCAGTTCATCCGGCTTTCTGGGGGGAGGCGTCTTGGTGATCTCGATGATGAGGGCCAGGTCCTTTTCGCGACAGAAACGCAGCAAATAGGTGCGGATGGGCAGTGTTCCTTCATCCCAGGCTAGTTCGGCATTCAGGCGATGCTCTTGGTATGGTATCCATCCTTGACGATATGCGTCTGCAGCCACGGGCTGCATAATGACAATGGTCAGGAACAGCGAGAGCCCTAACAGGATCTGGTTGCTGGGTACGGATTGGGTGCCGAGTGCCTGCCTGAGGAAGTGCAGGACCACCGTAAGTCGAAGAAAGGGGGTTAGAGATACTAGGATTGCTGGAAGGACCGTCAGTGCCGTCAAAAGAACGACAATCTGCATCGTTGCTGAGGATTGTCCTCCGAGAAGTGTTCCAAAGAGATCTTCCTTGCCGGCCGCGGCGGTTGGGAGGAGGAAAAGCGCCGTCAAGTTGTGCCTTTCTGCTCCGTCATGGATTCGGGATCGCCGGCAGGTCGAATCGTGGGGAGAGACAGCATCTGCATTCCTTGCGGATGCGTCCCAATTATGTAGACCTTGCCAGCGACTGAGATCAAGTAAAGAACGTGATGGGGCGTCAGCGCACGGCGCGCGATCACGCTCAGAGCGTTGGCGATCGGATTCACCGGTTTTACCCAGCCGAGAGCCGAGATCCTGCCCGTTCGAGCAACCCAGACGAGGGCTGCCAGCAGGCCGCAAAAGGCAAGTGCGGCGAGGAGTTGTTCAATAGCGTTCATTCGCTCATCTCTCGGTATTGAAGTCCGTTATTCTAACGCCCATAGTATTCTCGATAATCACGATTTCACCGAAGGCTACGACTACGCCGCCGATCAGTATGTCGATGTTCTCTCCGGCCGACCTGCGCATTGCGATGATACTGCCTGTTTCGAGTTCGAGTACTTCGCGCAGCGAAAGGATCCGGTGATCCAGTTCGACAGATATCTCCAGAGGAACATCCGCCATCAAGCTGATCTGGTCTTCTGCGGTCATTACCGTATCAAGGCGATCGTGTCCTGGCTCAACTGATCAGTAGTAGTAACGACCTTTGAGTTCGCCTCATAGGCGCGCTGATAGACGATCAAGTTCGTGAACTCCGTGGCGATATCGACATTCGAAGCTTCGATGGATCCACCGAGAATCTGTCCGCGACCGCCCGTATTGGGCACGCCGATAGCGGGCAGGGAGGAGGCTGAACTGAGCTGGTAGTTGTTGTTGCCTGCAGAGACCAGCGAGTCGGGATTCACAATGGCAGCCATGGCAAGTTGCCCGACGGTAAGCTGTTGGCCGTCGGAAAACGTTGCCACAACGCTCCCACCGTCCGAGATTCCTACTTGAGTCAGTTGGGACGAGGCCAATCCATCCTGCGAATTCGCCGAAACGGTAGAGGTTTGCGCGAACTGCGTCAATTGAGACACCCCGGACGAGTTGTAGAGATTCCAGGTGATGGCGGGTACAGTTGGGGGCGGGCCGGCGGCGGCTGCCGTGCCCGTCATATCGGCGGCGCCGTCTGCCAGGCCGGTCAGGGTGAGCGTGGGCTCTGCGGTTGCGGCTGGAGACGTCAGATTGCCTTCCGCATCAAATGTAAGGGTCCCAGTTTGAACTTCGGCATTCCCGCTCGTAAAATCCGACCCGGGTACCGACATCTGATAGGACCAATTTCCGCCACCTTGATTCCAAAAGCCGATCGTTACCTGATGTGTTCCGCCAAGGGAGTCGTACACTTGCATCGTTCTGGAGAAACTCGGCGCGGCGGTCGCGGGAGTCGTCGGAAGGATCACTGTATTCAGTGCAGCGCTCGAGTCAAGATTCATCGTCAGGGACATATTCGCCGTGGGCGTGGGTGGAATGAGCGTGCCCAGGGGCACCATGACGTCCGTCGGTGGTTGAGTTTTATCAATGGTGCCGTTGGCTGTAGCATTCCAGCCCTGCACGAGATCACCTGCCACTGTCGTGAGTTGTCCTTGCTTGTTAGCGATGAGATTGCCGCCCCGCGTGTAGAGCGTGTCATTCGTGGATGGATCCTGGACGACGAGAAACCCATCGCCCTGAATCGCCACGTCGAGCGGCCCAGTCGACGTTTGAATGGCCCCTTGAGAGAAATTGGCGAGCGTTGCCGGAGGTGCGACCCCGAATCCGACCTGCGTTTCCCCGAGCCCTGCACCAAGCGACTCTGTCACAAGGTCACTGAAGGAAACGGTGCTTGCTTTGTATCCGGTTGTGTTCAGGTTGGCGAGGTTATTTCCGACGACATCAATCGCGGTCGTATCGGCATTCAGTGCGGAGAGCGCGGTGTTGAAGGAAGTGAACATGTGAACTTATCTCCTGTTGATACTTTCGGTATTGTGGGTTGAATCAGTAGTGTGCCGCTTGCATCAGGCTGAGGAACTGGGGGAGCTGGTGCCCCGCTGCGTGCTTAGGGCGGCGCCGACGTCACTTCCAGAAGATCCTGCTGTGCCGGTAGTACTCTGTTGTGAGGTCGTTGCACCGCCAACCGCAACATCAATTTGCCCCACTGACTGATTAATGTTGATGAGTTGTTCGAGGTCCGAAAACTGGGCCAGTTGGGTCATGAAGGTGGTGCTGTCCGTCGGGTTCAGCGGATCTTGATTTTGAATCTGAGCGACGAGGAGTTGTAGGAATACCTGTTCGTTGCCCAGTGCATCAGTAGTAGAACTGGCGCTTGGCGTTGAGGAAGACGTCGGCGTTGGAGAAGTTGCAGCAGGCGGTGTGATGGGTGTAGTCATTTTCAAGCTCCAGTGGAAGATCTTGCGGGCGTAGGTTGACTGAACAGGCTCTCAATTGAGTCCATCCAGGTCTCTGTGTTGTGGGTGGGCCGGCGGCCTTGTTTTTCAGAATCCCGGCTGCCATGGTCGGCAGAGTGTTGCTGCTCTTTCCTTCCAGATGTGCCGCCATGCTCGGGGCTGGACCGATCCTGGGACGTAGATGAATCCCAATCGATCCGGTGACTGAGTGGGGCGCTGGTGGAAGGCTCACTGCGGATATTTTGCGCGGAGTCCGTGTGTTCTTGCAGGCCGTGAACATGGCTCTCCTCGAAAGACGGCGTTCCATCCACCCAGGCAGGTTTGACCAGCGAGGCAGCCGACGATTGGCCGTTGGGAGTAGAAGTTCCTACAAAAGCGTTCGATTCCGGGGTGGTGCCAGCAGCGAGATTCAGACGTGCCGGAATCTGGCTTTCGACGCTCCATCCTTCACGGGCGAGTGAGCTCTTGAGACCATCCAGCCCCTCAATCAGGGTCTGTGCCGCCTGCGGATCCGCGGACTTCATTTGAACCTCGATGTGCCCTTGCCGGTCGACAAAACGAAGCCCGATCTGGCTGTCACTCTGGAGTTGAACCTGAACTTCGATTGAGCTGATGGCTGCGCTGCTGGGGCTCGGCTGTCCGGCCAATGTCGATTCCTGCACTCCATCCGCTGATGAGTCAAGAGCCAAGGGCCTGGATGCCTCCTGGGCTTCGTCCTGCTTCGCAAACACTGTCGAGGTCATCGTCGTTTGAGCCGTTCCAGTGTTGGCGATCCCTCCAGACTGATCTACGCGGACGTGTTCACCGCCAGTGGGCTTATCAATCAATGCTGGTGTCTGCACGAATTCACGTCGATCGTACCTTTCCGGCCCCATTTCCGCGTTCCCGAGCCTGGGGTCTGCAGGGGACGTCGTTGAACTGACAAACCGAGCAAAGGATTCCTTCAGCGTCACGGAACCTGCGGAGCCGGGTTGCGGCGCAGTGGGCTCAATCCTGGAAGAAGTGGGCGCAGCAGGGAAGCTAGGGCTTTGGCTAGAGGCGATTTGGCTAGGCGCATTCTCTTTCCCGAGCCCGGACCCCGTAGGACCGGCCGTGGAGCTCCGGCGCCAATCAAGGGCGAGCACATGACCGGACACATCGGTGATGTCAGGTTGGGGAGAAATCTCAATGGCAATCGAAGAAGAGGCGGAGCCTCCACTCTGGCTCTGAACAGATGGATCCAGTGCCGCGCCTCCAACCTGCCGCGACTGTGTGGAAACTGCGGTTGGGCTGTCACTCCAGTCAGCGGGATCCTGGCGTTTCGCGGTAGCAACCGATTCGGCGAGTTGTGGAGGGAAGTCGGCCCTCGGGGAATTGTCGGCTTTTTCGGTGGTCTGGTCCCAATCCCCGTTAAACGAGTTCGCGCTGGCGCCTCGTCCAAGTGCGAGTCCCTGAGAGATAGGGCGGGGAGCTTCGCCCCCTTCCCCCTGCAAGGTTGATTGAGCTGCTACGTCTGTGGCGCCAGCTTGTGTCGATACGAGAGCGATGGTCTGCGATTCCTGCAGAACCGGGGTGGATTGTTCGCCGCCATGTGGCAATCTTCCAGTCGATCCGTCGACACGCTTGGGCGTGAGTTCTCCTATGGCAGCTCTAGATAGTTGCGCCTGCTGATTGTCGGAAAAGAAACCGGCTTGCCCGGTTGTGACTCCAACTTTCAACTCCGCCGGTACAGCAATCGCTGTTCGCGTAGGCGATGAAGCGTCTGCAGGACACTCCATGCTTTGAGCCACGCCGTCCGAACCCTCCGAACGAAGCCGTTTGGGTGGCATATCTCTCCCGGCGCCCGAATCGACGCTCACGCCAGTGATAGAAGGTTGAACATCCGGCATCGAAAATGGCCATGCTGGTTGCCTCGGCAGTGCAGAAGCGTCGGATGCGAATAGGCTCACACTCTCCTCGGCCGAATTCTTCGTGGTCTTCGCATCGATCTGCCTCGTGCTGGAAGCGCTGCGGAAACTGTGAATCAAAGCCTGCTGTCGCTCTCCACCCTCGCCGGCAGAATCGGTGGCAGAGTCCGAACATAGAGCCGCAGGGCTCTCTGGATCGTCAACCTCCTGGATAGAAGCCGGGAGCAGGTTCCTGAACGCGGCTATCATTGACGTTGGCCGCTGTGCCTGGGACGAGGCATAGAAGCAAGTTCCGCCCACGCCGAGATTCGCTCCAGTTGCAATGTAAGGCGCGTCTGACACAGTCACAGCCGGGAACCATGCAACCGACTGGCCAGAGCGGAGAATCATGCAACGCCAACGCTGTCAACAGCTCTTCTCGCGATGCGGTGGCTTCGCGTCCCGAAATGAAACCAGCGGCACACCGCCCGTGTGCCATAGCGGGATAGAAGCCCTGCGTTCGCAGGCAACTAGTTCAAATCGTTCAGGATGCGTTTTGGCCCTCCCATTGCACCCACTGCATCGGGCCTATGGATCCTCTCACCATTGCGGCGGCTGCCGGCATGCGGGCTCGTCTGGAGTCGTTGAGCTTGGTTGCCAACAACCTCTCTAATACATCGGCGCCTGGCTTCAAGGCCGACCGCGAGCGCTTCTCGCTGTATCTTTCTGAAGAAACGAAGTCTGCGCAGCAGGACGGCGCAGGCGTTGCCCAACCATTCCTCCCCGTTGTTGAGAGCAACTGGACTGACACGAGCCAGGGCGAACTGCACAACACAGGAAACATGAACGACATTGCGCTGAGCGGGAAAGGGTTCTTCCAAACCATCGGTCCTGACGGACCGCTGTTCACGCGAGACGGCAGGTTTGCGGTCACCTCGGCGGGCAAGTTGGTGACACCAGGCGGACTTGAGTTCGCCAGTCAAAGTGGGCAGCCGTTCCAGCTCGATCCCGCCCTGAGCGTGAGTGTGGATGCGGACGGAACTGTCAGGCAACAGGGCATCGAAGCCGGTCGTCTCAAAGTAGTGGATTGGGCCGACGCGACGCCGTCCGCCAAAAAGAGCGGCGGTTATTTCCAACTGGACCCCCGATCCACGAATGCGCTCCAACCCTCGACGGCGCAACTCCGGCAAGGCTACCAGGAACAATCGAACCTGGCCCCAGCTGAAGGTTCCGTCCGGTTGATCGAGGTCATGCGGCAGTTTGAGGCGCTCAACAAAGCCGCTCAGATCGGTGGAGACATGAACCGCTACGCCGTGGAGGATGTCGCCAAAGTCACTGCTTAGAAAGAGAGTCAGCACAATGATCAGAGCCTTGTTCAGCGCCGCCAGCGGCATGACTGCCCAACAGATGAATGTGGACAACATCGCCAATAACCTTGCGAACGCGAACACCGTTGGCTTCAAATCCAGGCGCGCGCAATTCCAAGACCTGCTCTATCAGACGGTGGTCCAGCCCGGAGCCGCTTCCAGCTCGCAAACCTACGTTCCGACTGGTTTGCAACTGGGCCTCGGGACCAAGCCGGTTTCCAACGAGATCATCTTCACCCAAGGAAGTTTCCAGACCACGGGCAACCCTCTGGATCTGGTCATCCAGGGCAACGGCTTCTTTCAGATCCATCTGTCCAGCGGCGAAACGGCCTACACCCGGGCCGGTCAGTTCCAGCTTGACAATAACGGGAACATCGTCGACTCGAGCGGCAACATGCTGGAGCCGCAGATTGCGATCCCATCCGGAACCCAAACGATTACCATCGCCACGGACGGGACGGTCAGCGTGACGCTGCCTAATCAGACCGCCGCGCAGGTCGTGGGCCAGATCCAGCTCGCCAATTTCCCCAACCCGGCTGGGCTCAACGGCCTGGGAAGCAACCTGTATTCGCCCACCGATGCTTCGGGGGCGGCCACAATCGGCATACCCGGCGGTCAGGAAGGAATGGGAACTCTGATGCAGGGCTACACCGAACAATCGAA
>Ga0302140_10013158_pt1 | contig 10128 bp, 10 predicted proteins | sample I_Bog_E1_1_FD_202095 | JGI IMG/M metagenome (GOLD analysis project Ga0302140, IMG submission 202095) | Peat permafrost microbial communities from Stordalen Mire near Abisko, Sweden - I_Bog_E1_1 | ecosystem: Environmental > Terrestrial > Soil > Wetlands > Peat | place: Sweden: Abisko, Stordalen...
GTATACCTGGGAACAGAAGAGGGTGGTTCTGGACGGAATGAAGGCTCTGAGAGCTGTGAAGGTCGATGCAGGAGAGATCAATTGGGGCCTGAACTGGAATAAGGGAAAGAAGTATCGATTTGAGATTGAGTATTTGAGAGAGCTGGAACGTACCAGGCAAGATGCCGGGATAGTCAAGGTTCTTGATACTACCTGGATGGATATGAACATATAAATAGGCTTCCGCGAGCCCCACTGAGTGGCCACTGGGTCATGTTGTCAAGTTCAGCGACGGCAGAGATGGTTCCGATAGGGTATCTTTAATTCATCTAGACTTTTGTCTTGATATATAAACTTCCGAAGAAAATTTCACAAGAGCATTACCCAACGCCGCGCTATGATGCCAAACAATCCTACACTGTTCCGTTCCTCATAGCTGAATGAGTCTCTGCCTGCTTTCCATCTCCGCTCTCTGGGTGGAGAATGAACAAAACTTGTCCTTGATGGCAACCACCTCATAAGTTCCTTCCTGGGAGGATTGAATCGTCTTGCTATGTTCGTATGACACTTCGTGTCTCGTCTCCAGAACCTGTGACTTCTGTCCCTTGCGGGCATTTGTACTTCGGGTGTAGGTAAATTCGAAGGGTGGGGTACCCCAGAACTCGAATAGAATCTCCGCCTGTCCTCCCTCGTGGATGTCAACTTCGACCTGCTTTCCTTTGCTGATCTTGACACTAGGCATTTCATGCACCAACTTCGAGATATTTGTCCTTGCCTTGCACTCACTGGCTTTATCTGATACGGCCGTGATTGTGAAATTTCCAGGCTTCTCTGCGATACGTTTGAAAGTGGTGGTGATGGACTTGGCCTTCCTTTGTACACCTTCAAACGTGTAGAAGATCTCGAAAGGTGCTGTTCCTGACAGGGTATAGGAAATTCGCTCCCCAACACAGTAATCTGTACGAGAATCTAAGGGGAAGATGGTGGGGACGTCATAGACCTGGACTTGAACGTGAGGCGCGCCGTATTCAGTCTTCTGCTGGCATCCATGCGAGTCACGAACCTTTCTCACACTGACCTGGTGGATACCAAGAGAAAGAACGCGGTGGGGTATCCGAAAGTCATAGTGATTCGACTCTACATTCGCCACTTTGACTGTCTCTGGTCGAGAGCTGCTTTGATGCTTGATATCGATTTCGAGACTAAATGGAGGAACACCTTGCAGCTTGATAGGAATGACTTCGTCGCCAGCTAGTTCCTCTTTACAGTACTTGTACGATTGTCCAGGCTTGGTGAAGTGTGCAGACGGCTTTCGATTGACTTTTTGTGACAGAACAAGAGGAGTGAACTTTTTCGCTTCGTGGTCGTACAAGCCATCGGAAAGTTCTGAGAACTCGTACTCGTATGTGCCAGCTTTGGCTGTATCCATTGAGATGGTCGCCAGTCCTAAGGCAGCTTCGAATTCTTTGTTTTGGATAGAACTTGATCCATGCTCCGGTTTGTGGCGGACTTGATACTTTACGTTGTATGGCGACGTGCCTTGCGATCAGTTAGTATTATTTTGTTGAACAGGATGTAACAACACTTACCAATGAGATTCACCTCAACTGCGTCAATGTCGCCCTCACAGACCTCACGTTTTCGGTACCTCTTGCCATCGGGAACGAGTACAGCTGTGTCTGCAAGCTTGATCTGAGGGCGGGGAAACCAATCCACCTCGAAGATTGAAGCAGTTGGGTCAACTGTCCCAGGGCACTGGTCGTCTGAGACATCTAGAATTTCATACGTCCCACGTTGGTTGACTCGAATGAGGTCGTTGGTAGACCTAGCAGTCTTCTCCAGGACACCTTTGGATGTGTCATTCAGATTGCGATATTTGACCGTCCAAGGAGAACGACCAGTCAACCGTAGCGGTAGATCGACCTGCCGGCCTTCCACCTCAACTGTCTTATGCTTTCCCTCGATATGGCCAAAAGAGACTTTCGGTCTTTGACGTCTGACTGTGAATTTGACTTCGCTATTCAGGAATATTTTGCAGCCTGTTCTGTCCTGGATGCTTGTGAGAGCGAGGGAATATTCTCCACCTTTGGTCAGTGGATCTGTCTGAATCTTGAAAACATCTGTTTCGATGCCCATTTCCTTCGTCTTTTTCCGCTTGCCATCATGGACAAGCTCATACTCCAGAGTAAATGGTTTTTCTCCCGATAATTCCACATTCATCTCGACAGGCTCCTCGATGCATGCGTCGATTATCCCAGAAGGTCGTCTGAGATGAGCTGATGCAGGTGGCTTGACGTCTTGCTCCAAAAGAAGATCATTTCCACCAAGTCGATGACCTTTGTAGACGGCATCGTCGATGGAGATGAACTGATATTTGAAATGCCCAGCATCTTTGGGCTTGAGCTCTAATTGATGCCGTAGACCAGGGACCCTGACACTTTCCATGTGCGATCCACTCTTGGTAACAATCTCATATCTCACAATAAAGGGAGGTGTTCCTATAAGGTCGAGATCGACGATCAAGCCAATCGAGTTTCCGGCACATTTGTCATTTATGTTCTCTGCTGTAACCGACAGCTGAGGCTCTGGGGGATTGAGCAGTAGACAAGATGCAGGTTCCTTAACCTCTCCATTGCAAAACTTACTCTTCACTCCAGTCAAAGTATAGAGCCCCGGTGCGCGTATGGTTGGGGTGTTGTGCGCAGTCTTAGCAGAGTATTCCTCGAAGGCTATTTCATTTCCGTGATCACCACTTTTGGTCAACGTATCGAGAGGTGAAAATTTCCAAATGAGCGTATGAGAGGTATCGTCTGGAGTTCGACCAGGAGAGATATATTGAATTGGGAGCTGAGCACTCTTGCCATTGGCTACCATCAAAGGGTTTCGAGAATCGCAGCCTGTAAGACGCGCAATAGGACGTTCGTGAACGGTAAATGCCTGCTCAAGATGAGCACCCTTTGGGTAGTTATGCTCTCCATCGTCAGCTTCGGTGGAAAAATTGGCGATGTTTCCAGTGGCATCATGAATTTCATCGATGGAATACAGCCATTGGCCGCTTGGGATCATTGACTCATTGAGAGGAACTGTGATCCGATGCGCTCTAGCCCAGGCAACATCCTGGCTTCCCGCAATCACCAGAGTGCCGGCACGAGTAGAGCCCAGCAAAGGCGAGGCAAAATTCTCTGGCTGAATACTCTGGAAATGGTGCACGCTCTGGTCGCTATTTGCCGTCCGACTATACACAACTTTCAGTGGCGGTGTCCCCTCAATCTCCATGGTCAAGTCTGATAGATCTCCGAGGCATTTGTCCGAAGCCGATGACTTGACCACTCCTTTCGGGCAAGTCACCACAAGCGTGTCGGACATTCTCCTCTGAACCTCTAACTTGGTTTTATCCACGATTTTGAGGAGTCGGTAGAGGCCAGGTTTCTTGGCAGCATAGTTGATGAGTAAAAGGTTGTCATCGAGAGTCTTGTGGGCACTATTGACTTCTTTCTGTGAAAGTACAATGGTCTCGTTGGCATTGGTGTCGAAATCGATTCGCAACAGCTCCACAAGCCTCGGCTTCGTTTGATTAAAATAAAGGGGTATATGAGCCACAGGGTGGACACTATCAATGCAGAAAGGTTGTCGGTCTGGGTTCATAGTCACAGACCTAAGGTATGTCAGTGCTGGCTCGTATATGAAAAGAGAAATGGAGTGTATACCCTTCAGGTAAGATGTTTATGATCTGCTTTCCCATTATGAGAGAGGCGTTATGCAGAATGCTTGCTGGCCGGACGCTGTTCTCAGAAATAGACATTTCTCTGTCGAACACCGTTTTTGCCACGAACAGCAGCCATCCTTCGATGGGGAGCTTTATAAGTTAGGACAATAAAAGCCTGACCTAGGATTCTCCAACTCACCGGTATCCGAAACATCAGCATGATGTTCAACGCAGCATGCACGATGCCAGCAACAACTGAAGTTGTCTCCGACCATTCCAGCCATGGTATTCGCAAATACGGTACCCCGAACAGGAATATCGAATCAATAGCGCTCCACTTCAGAAAGAGACCTATGGAAGTAGTCTCTTCCTCTACAAGCTGCCACCAGTCGTATATGCGCCATACTAGGAGCAGTCCATACACAGCAAAGGTATACATCCGCTGGCTCGGCGCATCGATGAGGTTGACCGGAATGACAGGTGAGCTGGACGAAGCGGCAGTGGGCAACCCATCTGGGAGACTTGGCAACGGCGATCGAACTCGCGAGCCATCCTGCGTCGCATTCGGGCTCTGCTGGGCACTGCGTGGAGTCGCAGGGTACGACGACCGCATGCGAGGAGTTCCGTTCATGGCATGCTATCCACGGCCCCGCAGGACAATCTGTGCTTGTGGCAGTGCAGAGGAGGGACTGCAGTCGATGAATCAGCGGCGCAACTCTGGATTCAGGAGCGAGGATGGGTGGTGGCGGGCGGAACTGTGGTAAGAGAGAGGAGAGAGCGTTGTTGATTTCGCGTCGCGATTTTCCCAACGTGGAACGGCTGCACGTGCGGCAGAATCCAGGCAGGCAAAATAATCGCCTGCAGTACTGTAGGCTTTCAGAAGCTCCACTCTCCAACGCTCCAGCTCCCGATGGAAACGCGACTTGCTTTCTTCCTTTATCTCGATTTCCATAAAAGATGCCATTTGGCTTGAAATAATGTCTCCAAGCCCCTTTACTTTCCACTTCCCCCTTGATACTCCGCCTCGTGGCAGCCGTTCGCATCCCGTGCATTGCCCGTTTGTGCAGATGAGAATTCACTCTACAGCGCCGCCTCAGTGCAAAGTACATGTCACGGCCGGATCAGCTTTGAGATAGTCCGCGGAGGTTATCTCACCCAGAACTCCGTTTTCCTTTCCCCAGCTCAAATGGCTTGATTTTGCCTTCGATCATAACAGACCCCACGATGGATGACCGAACCGCTCTTCCCTCTGAGCCGACTCCAGGAGACCGACGACAGTCGTCTAGAGCTAGATCTACCTCTCAAGGACTTGGCGAGACTATGGACAACTCAGGCCGGAGCACGCCCATCGCCGCTCCCCAGGCGGAGGATCGCTCGCTGGAGGATGAGAGTCTAGCGCCCTCCAGAAGTCTTCGGAGGCGAAAGAGTGGTGTATCTAATGGTACTGCATCGGATCCAGTTCAAGAAGCAATGAAGCCTTTGACAGAAGCGGAGCGCAAGGCTTGGAAGGGTTGGGTGGAGCTTGAGTCGGATCCAGTAGGCTTCCTAGCTCTTTTACCCTTCGCTGGAAGATTTCATGGCCAGGTGTGGCATTCAATAACTAACAGTCATCTCAGGCTCTTTTCAGCTACATTTTACGGGCATACGGGGCCAAGAATGTCAAGATCCAGGAGATTTTTGGGCTCGACGACGATTCGCTACTCTACTTACTGTACGCCTCAATGATATATCATTTTGACCCCTGCTGACATTTTTCAAGCAAGCCTGTCTATGGGCTGATATTTCTCTTCAAGTACCGAGATGACGATGCAGATGAGGATGAGAATGCTCCGAAGTGTCCCAAGCATGTTTGGTTTGCAAATCAGGTAAGTGTTCGGCAATCGTGTTTCCGCGTGTGCTGGCTGATTTTGCCAGACGACAAGTAATGCTTGTGCTACCGTTGCTCTTCTGAACATTGTCATGAACGCCCCAGAAATTGATCTAGGAGATGCTCTGACTGCTTTCAAAGAATCGACCAGGTCATTGACGCCGCCGTACCGTGGACAAGCTCTTAGCCGGAATGAATTTATTCGGAATATCCATAACTCGTTTTTGAGGTTGGTGCATTTGAACCTCAGTCTACCAGTACAGCGATTATCTAACGTTCTTCAGAAAAATGGACGTTCTGAACGCGGATCTAGCGCTTCAGAGCGATTATGAAAAATGGATCAAGGCCAACAAGACTCCAAGAAAGAAAGTCACTAAGAAGAAGACTTCTAAAAAGAAGAAGAAGAAAGATGAAGATGAAGCTGGATACCATTTCGTTGCCTATGTGCCTGTCAATGGCTTGGTCTGGAGGCTGGATGGTCTTCAAAAACAACCAGTCAACCTTGGTAAGATTCTGCTCTCCCAGGGCTCATTTGCTTACCCTATTTAAGGCGAACATAGCGAAGATTGGATTTCTTTGGCTCGAGACAACATCATGCAACGAATTAGCCAATACGAAGACGGCGACATTGAGTACAACCTTTTGTCGTTGTGCATGAGTCCTATGAAAGAAATTCAGGAAAGCCTTATTGAGAACGCTCATTTGATCTTGGATGTTGAGAAGAGTATTGCAGCTCTAATGCCTGATTGGAAATTGTTCGTGCAGTCACAGTCAAATCTCCCAATGACAATGGACGAGATCAAGGGCTTGTTCGACATTTCAGCGGATCAGATCAATAATGCCCACGCCTCAGAGTCAGCCAGACAGAGATCCGAAGCAGCATCCTCGGATCCGGAGAAGCTTCTCAATCTGTACAAAGATTTGATATTGGAGCAGAAGGCTTTTCGGAGCGAGTATATGCAAGAGGTTGGGTCGATTGCTCAGGAAGATGAGCTCGCAGCCACAAGGAAACAAGATCACACGCCGCTTGTTTACATGGCAATAAAAGCACTGGCTGAGGCAGGGGTTTTGAAGGATATTGTCCTGGATTTGAGGAGTGATTAGAGCGGAAACATTTGACTGGGGAGCAGGCGTTGCTTGCTCTAGCATATGGGAAATCTCAGTGTTGTCAAAATTCCCTTGCCGACCCGAACATGCAAAAGTTTTCATTTTAAATTTTCTGCTTTCGTGGCCATGCCTAGAGCTACACTAATCTTCCGGGTACTCATCTCGTATGTTTGATACGAAGATCCGATTTTCCTTGTCCCATCGCTTGAAAAATCGACCAGCAAGACTCATTAATGAGACAGGAATTTCGGGTTCGACAATGTCGATATTCTCCTCCGCGACGTAGCGAATACTCGTATCTTCGACACTAGATGTTCTGTCCGTAAGCTATTTGTTTCGCCGGAGCTGGCAATGCCGACTTCAATCACTTGACTGGCAAGGCAGGACGGGAGCTTGTCTAGTTGAGAAGACCAGTCTTCTCTTACTAGGTACTTACAGTGCATGATAGAAGCTTTGGTGCCGGCCCCGAGCAAGAGAATCGACATGATTGATCGACATCCAATCGGAATCCATACCACATTCAATATCCCATCCCGTGATCACAGCCGTGTAAGCGTATCGTCTATGGCGGAAAACTTGACCAACCTTATACTTCACTCCTTCTCGAGATGCTCGCGTGTTGCGAAGACGAAGCTGCTTCGGCGTTTGGTCTGCAGCGCGAACGACACGTAAAGCCTCTCGAAGCTCCCAGTGCTGGGCATTGGTGGGATTATTATATGACGGAACGATGTGCTGCTCGATGAGAGAAGCGTCCATCGGGTAGAGCCGCTCGAATCGTTCCAATATCAGGGGTATAAATTGACTTTGTGTCGTTCCTTCCGATCTCCGAAATGGATTGCCAAATATGTAATTTGCCCACAATGCTGCATAAAAGGCATTGTCGAGGTCAGCGAACGGATTAGCATGAAGTCGGATGGTAGGGTGCCCTGTGTTCTCGGCGTTTCCATGGTGTGCTCTAAAGTCATGTACTGTAGCTAAGATATTTCTAGACGTCCGTAGGATCACATTGGGCGTACTTGAATCCCCCAGGTACTCGGCGTGCTGGCTAGGTTGGAGGCCCCATTCCGATAGCATCCTTCGAAGACTTTGCAATGGTACTTCCTCCTCTGACCGATACGGGTCCAGATACATCGGGTCTGTTTTCCCATCTCCGGGGAGTAAAGGCCGGCCATCGAGAGTCTCGTCGCTGGGTGGAAAGACCATAGCATGAACGTGGTTCGGAATTCCACAGCAGCGAGCATCAACGCCCACTCGTTGTGCTAGAACACAAAATATAGCAACAGAAATTAGAGGCAGTGAAGGGTGCTCTTGGTCCTGTAAAGCAATGCCAATAAAGGTGTTTTGTAAATCCCGATAGGCAAGCTCAGTGGAAAGTCCTGTAAGATTGCGCTGCCTCAGAAACCTCACCACTGTCAAAGCCCGTCTGCGCGTAGAAAGTTGTCCAAGATAGGGTTGTTCAGCACGTAAGGTTGAAGCAAGGTCATCAAAAATCTCTGATATCTAGTAATGTCAGCTTGAAAGAACTGCTAGCTTTCACCACGAAAAGTTACCTCGAGAAGATCTCCATGTTGGTCGTGCAAAACAAAGAGGTCGAACGATCCCAGTGCCCTTTCAAGCGCGACAGGTTCGCCTCTCAAAAGTTTCTTCCACTCGGCCAAAGCTTTAGAACGATGAACGTGGTCTAGCACTGCGTTTGCGTAATATCTGAAGGGTTCACGTTAGACCGTATGAGGTCGAGGAGGTGAAGATGCATGGCTTGCCTTCGAGCTAAAACATCTTCGGCCGCATCAGAGGCACGGCAGTGCTTGAGTAACGTATCTTTCGCGTCGTAGCCAAAGTCGGCTATCATTTTGAATTTCTGTATCCGGTTGACCTGTCCCTCAATAATGCTATTCAGAATGGTTGCGGTTTCTGATTCTACCCTCTTCCTGTGCATGTATAAGGTCTTCCAATCCACATCTCCTACATTTCCCATGAATTTTTGTCTGATGCGGTGCTTTGAGTCCCAGTACGCAAAACGTACCCGACAGTGGTGCCGCCAAAGTAGAGGCTCACTGGCAAGTCTGCAAAAGCGTTTCGATGTGCATTGGACGTTGAAGAGGAGATCGCGTGGCGAAATGTAGAAGAGGATGTGTTGCAAGACTTCGTCTGGGAGATCATTCCAAGGAGACGGAGGCTCTCTGGGAGCCATTTCTGTTGCCGCCATCATGCTGGAAGGCAATTGCGTCGACCTTTGCGGATCTGGGGAGTTTGATGCTTGTGCAGCGACGTCTCGCCTCGGCTCCAAATGTATGACGGGGATGGGGATGGGCTCAGCTTATCGATAACACGCCCCCCCACTATTAGCTTGAAAGCGGCGGGAACTGGATTCTCCTCGTGAATCACCGCGAGCACGAGCAAGTCTGTGCCAATTGAACTCGTAAAGGTCTACAGATATATTGTTGTGTCCCTTGAGTGTGCATAGTACTTACGACAACTCACCTGGTCGTCAGATAACGTCCCACGCAAAGCAGAGGAGCTTGAGGACTAGGATTCTACAGTACGAGTACTTACTGTAGGAATCACTCACTCGCTCGCGCCCCAGCACGGCCACTGACGGCTGGCTTGGCCGCGACTCTATTAGGTTGTTGGTGGTGAGGACTGGCCGCGGGGTGCGTTCGACCAGATGAAGCTTGGCGCGAAAGCAAGCGAAAGAAAGACTAACTAACACGGAGAGAAGGAAAACTTTGCTGGGGCAGTGGGACTACCGTAACCGTAAATGCTCCTCGTACATATACAAGTGCATATATCCCGGATTCCTGAAGTTGCAGCCCTCGTTGCCCGCGCCACACACAGAATTGCTGCCGGCCCTGCAACTCGTGACCCGGTCAAGAACTTCAGAAGCCACAAAACAGCCCTTGCGCGCCCCCCAGCCTTGCATACTTCGTACATAAAGGTGCCGCCGCCGAACAAGCAAGGTGCATGCTTTGTTGTGCTGGGCAGATCGACGGTCGACACGGAAATCAAAGGCTCATAGCCCAATAACCTCCATTCTGGTCCTCTCTCACGCTTCGAAGCTCCACCGAGTCCACCGAGGACTCCGAGGGCTCCCCACTCCGCTCCGCTCCTCCTCGCGACCTCGACTTGCTTTTGCTGGCTGCTGTCAACTGGCCTCCGTCACTCACGTGCGCGCCCACCCGCATGAGATGAGCCCAGCATGAAATTTGCTCGTGAGTTCCGCGAGGCCTTGGTAAATGAAGGTTTCCCTGCTCGTTGGGTCCAGCATGCCGTCCCTTACGGCGAACTTAAGAAATGCTTGAAGAAGGTAAGAATTGTTGTCCCGTCCCCACCAGGAAGGAGTAGAGAATACGAATGCTTGCGTAGCCCTCTCTGCCATCATCATGGTCGGCTGTGGGCCCAGATCTATACCGTGCCAGCATAGTCTCAGTGCTGCTACTGTGCTAGGGCAGCGAGATGAGAAGTCAGCAAG
>Ga0302140_10013161_pt1 | contig 10126 bp, 8 predicted proteins | sample I_Bog_E1_1_FD_202095 | JGI IMG/M metagenome (GOLD analysis project Ga0302140, IMG submission 202095) | Peat permafrost microbial communities from Stordalen Mire near Abisko, Sweden - I_Bog_E1_1 | ecosystem: Environmental > Terrestrial > Soil > Wetlands > Peat | place: Sweden: Abisko, Stordalen...
AGCAATTCAAAATATCTCTCGATTTCGTTGGCTTCGATACTACCTCCATATCGTTCTATGGGGCCTACGAATCAGAGGAACCATTAGCCGTTTCTACAGACATGCCGCCAGTGAGATCAAGATCAGGGCCTTTTATTACCTACGGGCACTCGAAGAATAAGCGCAGTGATCTCAAGCAGATCCTCTATGGTGCATAGCAACCGATGCCGTGGCGGATTCAGAGCGTCGAAGCAGACGTGGCTGCCCAACCTCGCCGCCGCATGCTACGTGCTGATATCGCTGGGCTCTACCGGTTTGCAGGGGGCCGATAGCACCCCGCCCGCAATCGCAGTAACCGCCCCGGCAGTAGTTGGCCTGACATCGAACGAAGCCGATTCTTGCCGCGCGGTCCTGGCCGAGGCTCTCAAGTGGGGATTCCCCAATCTGGAGGGTGCACACGTCGTTGAAATGAGCATAAAGATCAAGGACGATCAGCGAGTGGGGTTCCAGTCGCTGCACCTGCACCTGGCCGATGGTTCCTGGCTGGGAGCCGGACGTGTGCCGCTCGCTGAGGGGGATGTCATTTCAACGGGTCTGGTGCTTCAACCCGCAAAGGAACCTGCAAGCGACAGCTTCATGGCCATTCGCAGGCTCTCCGATGCTGACAAGGCACGATATGAAGCGAACGCCATCACCGAGCCGTTATCCCAGGCTGCAATGTGGTCCGACGACCATTGGGCAAATGTCGAGGCGATGTGCGCCTTGGCCTGGTGGTGCGCGGGCGCTGACCCGCAGGGCCGGTCTGTAGTGGCTCTCTGCTTGAAAACGGTCGCTTGCCAAAGAGATGTAGCGGCGATATTTCCCAGCAACTATAGGGGTGGCGAACAGGACCATGACCTTGTCCTGGTACCCGACCTGGCGACCATCGTTCGGCGCATCACAGCGCGATGGTTCATGGATCGGCTCATCGATGCCCGTAACACCGAGGAGGGCGATCGCTGGGCGCTGGCTGCACGCGCGATGCTGGCAGTAGGGGACAGGCCCACCTGGATGCCGCTGATCGACCGTCTGCGTCGGCGCCTCGGAATTGCAGCAGTCGTGCCAAAGGAGGCCGATCTTGCTACGCGCTTGGCGAGTTGGGAAGACCAGTCCGGGGATCTGGCCATGGGTCGGTTTCCCAACAAGGTACCGATACCAGCGACGGTTGATGATACGGCCTCGCTGATCGGACTGCTCGGCGATCCCAGGCCGTCCCGTTGGGTCTACGCGAATCTACCGATGACCCTTGGCGACGTCGCCTTGAATGCTCTGAACGAAATATGGAAGTTCGATTGGCGGTGGATCGCCCTTGGCGATGCACGCGCTGCGGCCTGCTTTCCGGTCCAGGACGACAAAGGCGGTCGCGGTGATGAGTGGCGGCTGGTCGAGACCAACTGGACAGACGCGGCGCGCTTGGCCGTCAGCGCATCACTTGCTACGTGGTGGTCCCATCATGACCCGGCGGATCTCAACGCACCGTTGCTGGCTGCTCTCCATCAGACTCCGCTGCTGGACTGGGATGTGATCATTGGCCACCAGGATGGCGGTCGCCTGAATGGCGGCATCGGCGATGGTGTTGCTAACCTGCTCACTCAGACCGTTCCGCCTCGTCCCGACGAGCCGGGAGCGCGTGACGTTGTAACCTCCATCATGCGCCTCGCCTTGTACTTTCCTGCCCACTCCGGGATCACCGCTTCACTGGCTCGCTGGCCGGTGGCGGACTGGCTCGGCAACCTGGCCATCATGCGCGCAGGATTGGCGGGCGAGGAAGAGCGGCTTGATCGCATGTTCCAAGAAGCGTTTTCAAGACCTCCTCCCAATTCGCTGAACGATTCTCGCGCATGGGACCGTGCAGCGTCCCCCTGGTGCAACCTCGGCCTGATCGCCCATCGCCCCACTCCGGTGCGACTGGATATGCTGCGTACTGTTCTCGGGGGTGAGGTCACGCGTGCAGTTCATCTGCTCTACTGGGTCGGCTTCGAGGACTATCCGTTCATGGGAACGTTCATGATGAAGGATCTGCCGATCCCCGGATCTGGCCACGTTCGTAGCAGGATACCGGCTCAGTTGGCGCTCGGTGCATTAGAGGATCGCCGCGAGTTGAGTGCAGCGATAGTCAAACAGCTCTTCGACCTCAATCTCTCGTGGGGGGGAACGCAGATAGCCCTGTTTGATTGTAAGGGGCCTCGAGTCTGTGACTATGTCGCTGCGCGCCTTCTTCGCTCCTCCGCCTTCGGCGAATCATGGCAGCCGTCTGAGGTTGGGTATGCGACCGACTACCTGTCCCGCCCGTCAGCGGTACGGGACGCGGACTTGGCCAAGATCCGAACTGCGTTAGCTTCGGTGGTACAGAATCTCCTCGCGGCGGAACCGGCCAAGGGCGCAGCGGACTTTTGAGCACCGTTCACAGAGAGATGGGCTCAAGGCTTTCGATGTCCCGGTTCAGGTGGTGTCCGCCGCCATTGACACAGTGTCAATGGTTTGGTGAGGGCCGACCGGGGTCGTCGAGGTTATCGAACATGGGTCCACCGACGAAAAACCCCGCTGGACGTCCAGTGGGGTATGTTCGAATCCCTCTCGCAAAATGGCTCCCCGGGGAGGATTCGAACCTCCGACCAATTGATTAACAGTCAATAACATTTGCATTATGCCACTAGAAAAACTGGACTTATGCCTTTCTATATATCAAAAGTGCTGATACGGATCGAGCGATTATCAACGACTTACAACGAGGAGTCGACCCGATCGGACAATGATCGATCCCACCGAGTGGTCTTGGGACCTTAATGGCTCTCAATGGAATTAGGACTGTGCAGTCTCAAAATTCTGACCGCTTCCAGTCTCATAATTCTGACCGGGTCCAAAGTGACCGGTCCTGATGGGTCTCCCGCCGGTCGCCTGAGGATCCTCCCCCATGAGGAGACCCGAGGTGATCGATCCCATGACGAGACAACGTATCCACATCCATGCCGAAGCGGGCCTCACCCATGCGCATATTGCGTCGCTGACGAAAACGTCAGAGAGCACGGTGCAGCGGGTGCTGAAGGAGCCGCCGCCCACTCCCGCTGATCTGGCTTCCGAGCAGATGCTGCGCCCTCACGCCGGCCGCCCGGGGATCACGTCACCGTGGCTGGCGCGCGTCGTGTCGCTGTTGAGCGAACGACCCGATTTGCCTACGACCGAAGCCTTGCGGATCGCAACGACCGAATGGAAATATCCCGGCAGCCGCGCCACGTTCTTTCGATTGGTTCACCGTGTACGCCCTGCACCGGTCCCAGAGCCGATGGTGCGATTCGAGGGATTGCCTGGTGAATTCGCGCAGTTCGATTTCGGGCAAGCTGTGGTGACCTATACCGATGGGAAAACGGAGAAGGTGCACATCTTTGTCGGGCGTCTAAAGTTCTCACGGCAGGTACAGGTGTTCGTGGTGCCCAATGAGCAAGCAGAGACGCTGATCCGATGCGTGGTGGCCTGCTGCCATGCCTGGGGTGGCTCACCGCTGGCATGGGTCTTCGACAACCCGACCACGGTGCGGCTGTCAAAGACCGGGGAGTTGCCTGTGCGACTGAATCCCTATCTGCAGCATCTCGCCGGTGAATTGCGGGTGGCAGTTGAGTTGTGCGCACCGCGAAGCGGCAACCAGAAGGGATCCGTGGAGCGTGGCGTGGGCTGGGCCAAGAACAGCTTTCTACTAGTCCGACAGTTCGTGGACCACGCGGACCTGGAGACTCAACTGGCATCCTGGCTGGTGGAGATCAACACGAATCGGCGCTGTGATGCGACCAAGGCGATCCCAGCCACGCTGCTGGCTCAGGAGTCCAAGCGATTGGGCGAACGTCCGGTGCCATGGACAGCCGATGACTACCCACTACGCGAATCGGCAACGGTGACCCCGGTGGCGACCGTGGTGATTCGTGGCACGCCGTACCAGGTCGACCCGCGAGCCATCGGAACCGTGGCTACCGTGCTGGTGCGTCGTGACACCATCGAGGTCATCACCGTGCGCGAGACCAAGGCGGTCCATCCTCGCCGTGACGGGGTTAAAGCGGTGCAGCGTCTACCGGGGCAGGCGAGCGAGGTGCTTGCTCGCCTCCATGGAGAGCGCAAGCGGAACTACTATCAACGCGAATGCATCCTGGCGCTTGGTCCTGAGGCGGCCGCATTTATGGAGTCGCTGGTCCATTCCCGGGGCAATGGCGGCTGGTTTCGGGAGGTCTCCCGCATCTTCGCCCTGCTTGAGGAATGCGGCCCCGATCGTCTACGAGCTGCCCTGGCCAAATGCGTCGCCCGTGGTCGCCACGACCTGTTTGCCGTCGAAGCGGCGCTGAAGGAGGTCGCATGAATCCCATCGCCGATATCGACCTGCCACGCCTGCTCAAGCGCCTGCATTTGCCAACCATCGCCCGACTCCTGCCCGACATCGAGACTCGGGCTGCCGCGGAAGGATGGGGTATTCGCGATGCGCTGGCGGTCCTCTGCGCCGAGGAGGTGGCCAACCGCAATAACACGCGCATCACCAAGGCCACCAGACAAGCGCGCTTCCCATTCCTCAAGACCATCGAGGAATTCGACTTCACATTCGGTACCGGATTGCGGCGCGATCTCTTGGCTCCGTACCTCTGCCGCGAATTCGTGACCGAAGGCCGCAACCTCATCCTCAGCGGCAAGTCCGGTCGAGGTAAGACGGCATTGGCCATCGCCATTGCCATCCGCGCCATCCAGAGCGGCTTTGATGCCCGTTTCACTACCGCGGCTGCCCTGATCGACGATCTCGTCGTAGCGGCCCGAGAAGGCCGCTTGGCCGAGGCCACGATCGCCTACCGCCAGCCCGACGTGCTGATCATCGACGAGGTTGGCTATCTCCCCTACGTCGATGACGCTGCCAACGTCATCTACGGCGTCGTCGATGGGCGCTACCTGGATCACCGGCCCGTCATCTTCACCACCAACAAGAGCCTGGAGCAGTGGGGACAGGTGCTCCACGACGACCACCTCGCCGAGGCACTCCTCGATCGCGTCCTGGAACGTGGGCGGCTCCTGCCTCTCACAGGGCCGTCCTACCGGACGCGCCACTTGGTCCAGGAATCTCATAATCTGCAGGAATCTCAAAACCCTCCGCCTGCTGGCGGGCACCACGCTCCACCCCGGAGCGCAGCCCGCAGGGCGAGCACCGGATCTCCCGTGAAAACAGCGACGCCCGACCAAGCGGCCGAGCGTCGCTGACCAACAGCATGCTGTCGGGCCTCCGGTCGGCGCTTGGCCCCAGCACCACCTGGGTACCTCTCTCCGACCGGCACGCCATCATGGTAGCCAAAGGAAAAGGACCGCATATATCCCGTTTATCAACCGGTCAGAATTATGAGACTGGCCCGGTCATTTTTTTGAGACTCCACAAGGACGCTACTTTTTGGTTGGCAAAAAGTTGTCAGGGTATGTGAAACAATAAAAATCGCGAATTACTCTAAAAAACAGAGTGAATTCAATGTACCGGTGACAAAAAAGCGTTCCAGACATGAGGAAATGCTGCGGCTAGTGACTAATCCGATCAGAATCGGCCTCAATGAATGCCGTCATAGATCGAATTATTCGATGGATTCCCCTTAATGTGGCTGAGGAACTCCTCGGTCTGCCTCAGAGTGCGGTCATCGATTTAGCTCGTGATGACCACCTGCAGTTCGGAAAGACGACAGATGGGAAATTGTTTATTAGCGCTGAAAGCATTGATAATCAGATTGGTAAAATATCAAATGAAGAGGCCATTCGATTGCTATCCAAAGAAAAAGAGGAGAATTCTCAGGGAAAAAAAGAAATTGTAAATTTGACAACGGCAGCAGTTAAGTGCGAAAGAAGTCCTCGCACAATAAAAAATGCAATCCGAAACGGAGAGTTGACCGGAAAGAGGAAAAGTTCAGGAAGAAAGTCACCGTATATAATTTCTATAAATGATCTCATTGAGTGGAATAAAAAAACGAAAACGGACAGTGCTTTGACTTTTAAATTGTTAAACGATGAAGTATTAAAATAAATCGAGGTATTAAATGAACATACGGAAAGGTAAGAGGAAGCGATTTTATGTTACAATTAAAGATAGAAAGACGAAGAGGGGAACGAGCTGGAGAGTTCGTTGGAGCGAAATTATAGATGGAAAATATGTAAAACCATCGAAGCAATTCAAGATTTTTGACGAAGCTAATACATTTTCAATTGAATTGAGACGAAGATTGAATGTTGTAGAGGCAGGTCAAAGCATTGCCGACACTATAATACCAAAGAAAAGTGACCTTGCTCTTTTAATTGAGGAATTTATTGCCGAAAAGAATAAGGAAAAAAAGACATCCAGTAAACATCCTATTGATTTACGATTTAGTATTGGCGAAGTTATGAAAGTAACGGGGATAAAAACAACAGAGGACATAACAAGAGAAAAATTTAAGGACTACTTAAATTCTAGAACGCCAGCTAATGAAAAGCATAAGTACGGAACAGTAAAATATCTGAAGCAGTTTATATCATTCTGCCGTTGGATTCACGATAACAAGGAATTCAAAATTCAAGAAAAGGCGAGGTATTTTAAAATAAAAACTCCGCCAGCCGAAGAAAGAATTTATTGGCGCGAAGATCAGGCCATTGCCCTTTGCAACAGTATGATGGTAACAAGTGACAAGAATAATAAGGAATCATTCAAGAGATACTCAAAGGAGTGGAAAGAAAAAATAAGAAATACTTGTATTTCAAAGATTAAAAAGTTGATGTATCCAATTTTTAGACTTCTCATTCTCTGGGCTCTTCGACCAGGAGAGGTTTGTCGGCTATCGGTGAAAGATTGGGATTCAATTGACCGCATGCTTTCAATAAGTTCAGACAATGCAAAAAACTCAAAGGCAAGACGATTTAGAATTGATAGGGTTACAGCGGAAATATTAACGGGTTTGTGCACGGGAAGAAGTCCTGAATCTCCGATTTTCATACCAAGCAATGGGGATTGGTGGAATCCTCGTTTTCTTTCGAGAGTATTCAGCAGAATACTGAAACAGGAAAAAATTCCTGGAACACTGTATTGCGCAAGACATTATGCTACAACCAGACTTCTAAAGAAATTCCCTAAACAACCTAAGTTAGTAATGGAAATAACTGGACACACAACGTGGACAGAGTTTTGGAGATATGTTCATACGTATGAAGAGGACCTTAAGATGGTAGGTGATTCGAATTATGCAGACTATATACCTCTTCCAGAAACAGAGCCATTGGCAAATGAAAGTAATGATCTAATAAAACTAGATTCGGTGGGAGACCTTATAAATAATTCCGAATTTGATGAAAAAATAAACATTATTCGAATTGATTAATAAGTTATGTCCGGAAAATGTAAAGATAACAAGTCGGGTATTTACACTATCCTGGGCGGAAGATCACTTTTCTCTCAGGTCATTTAGAGCATTGAAAGGGCAGCCTGTTTCGAGACCCAGGCCGGCACGGGAGATCCTACAACGTCGCTGAAGACTGCGGCACCTTGGTATCTCGATTGACACAATGTCAGCCTGTGTGGGTTACTGGCCGAATCCACGCCATTCGTTCCCAAGTGGAAGGAACGGGCTGAGCGCTGGGCGGCAGGAAGGACTGGCGGCGGGGGCATGGCCCGGCCGGGCTGCCCTGGCGAGGGCGGAGGACGTTACGCGGGCCTACGTAACTCAAGTGTTGGGAAGACTAAACAGAGAATAGTGAGGTCGAGAAATCAACAGAACTGTTTCATTTTACAGTCAGCTTGAGTTATCCCGATAGTGTCAATAATGCGAGGAATCTTAGACCCAAGAGTAGCTAGTGCTCCAGCCAATTGGCACATAGTAGGGAATAAAATCAAAGTGCTGAAAAAGAAATTACTCAGCGAAGGAGAATTTGAAACAAGGAAGCGCATAGTATAACGGGATGAGCGACAACAAGGCGTAGAAGGAGAGGGATGCCGCCAACCGGCTCACATGATCCGCACTCCAGGCTTCCCCGGTTGCGACCACGATGCGCGCGTATGCCTCGATGAACTCCCCGGCATCCCTCTTTTCTGAGCCCGAACGGATAGCCCTGAGACTGGCTGCCTAATCTTCCAGGTAAATCATGAGATCACGCGGAGATTACGAATTGTCGTCAACCAAGGGATAATTGCGGAATATGGGTCCGAATGTGAGCCAGAAAAATGAAAAGGACGGCCTGGCAGGCATGGTCTTGGTCGAGACTGAGCTGAATCCAAGAGATCGTCCTTTGCCACGGCGAGCCATTTTTCAACCGGCTGGCATTGCGCTGAGGTAAATGCCGCTAGCGCCCGCGAACATCAGGGTCAAGGGACTCAGCGGTTATGGCGCTGAAGGTTGTCGGCATGGCGGCCACCAACCCGACCTGACCGTGAAAGGGGGAAAAGACATAGGTGTCGCCATCCAGGAGTTCACCATCGCAGTAGGGGATGACGCGATCGGATACGCTAGAAGCGGGTGAGATGCTGCCATGCCAAGAAATGATTGTTGGTGGGCTGAATGGCCGATTCCCCCTGGTGTCAAACGTCAATTACGATGGCGTGTGGCGTCAGCCATTGCTTGGTCTAAGGAATGAATAGCGGAGAACATATGGACAGGGCGAGGATCCCGCGAAAATCATGGTTTTTGCTAGGCGCGGCATGGATGATGCAGATCATGTGCCAGAAAAGCCATGGTAATCGACAACACCAGTATTATTTTTTAACGTATGTATACGACAGGGGCCCACCTACATTGCAGATTGCCGACGTTGTGGGTATTCTGCCACAGGTTCATAAGAATTATTTTTACCATAAGAATGCACGGGATGACGGTTCGATTCATTGCTGTGCTTGCGATATCGATACGCGAACATTTTGGAGCATAAGCAGTCATGACTAATGAGCACGTGCGCGATCATTGCCTAGTGTCCTGACACCGAAGTCTCTGACAAATGAGCCCGGTTCGTTACTTCGCAAAATCTTTTCATCGAATCCAATATATCCGTGGCCGTCTTCGTCCAGCGATAGGGCTTGGCAGACGAGTTGCTCGTCGTCATATAATTATCGATTGCCGCGATCAGTTCTTTCACGCTTCGGTGAACACCGCGTCGCAGTGCTTTATTCGAAAGTCCCGAGAACCAGCGTTCTACCTGGTTTAGCCATGATCCACCCACAGGCGTGAAATGCTGATGAAATCTCGGATGCTTGGTCAGCCATCGCTTCACCGCAGGCGTCTTATGCGTCGAATAGTTATCCAGGATGAGATGAACTTCGAGATCTCCTGGAACTGAATTGTCAATTTTATCGAGGAATTTGATAAATTCCCGTGAACGGTGCCTCTCCATGCAAGTGCCTATGACCTTCCCTGTCGCAACGTCGAGAGCCGCAAATAACGAAGTGGTCCCATGGCGTTTATAGTCATGTGTTCTCATCGCAATTCGCCCAGGCTGCATAGGCAGAATGGTCTGCGTTCGATCCAGGGCCTGAATCTGACTCTTTTCGTCAACACTGAGCACCAATGCCCGCTCTGGTGGATTGAGGTACAACCCGACGATATCGCGTATCTTATCAACCAGCAGAGGATCCTTTGAGATCTTGAAAGTGCTCTCCCGATGCGGTTTTAGGCGGAACGCATGCCATATTCTGCGCACGGATTCACGTGAAACGCCCATTTTCTTTGACATTTCGCGGGTGCTCCAGTGAGTCATCCCTGCTGGCTGGCTCTCCAAAGTTTTGGTGACGATCTCTTCTACACGTTGATCGCTAATCGTTCTTGGTGCCCCTGGTCGTGGTTCATCCATCAATCCATCGATTCCATTGTCGACATACCGTTGCCTCCATTTCCCGACGGTCGCGTTGGTTGTCCTCTCCTGCTTTGCCACCTGAGTATTCTTGTGACCTTCGGCGCTGGCCAGAATGATGCGGGATCGCAGCGCCAACGCCTGCCCCGATTTCTGACGGCGGGTCCATGTGATGAGTCTTTCACGGTCAGCTTCCGTGATATGTAGCTCGGGCAAAATCCGACGGGCCATGGATTCATCCTCCATGAATGCATACCCGCGAGAATCAATATTATTGACAAGTTTTTATGTGTCAGGACACTAG
>Ga0302140_10013172_pt1 | contig 10121 bp, 8 predicted proteins | sample I_Bog_E1_1_FD_202095 | JGI IMG/M metagenome (GOLD analysis project Ga0302140, IMG submission 202095) | Peat permafrost microbial communities from Stordalen Mire near Abisko, Sweden - I_Bog_E1_1 | ecosystem: Environmental > Terrestrial > Soil > Wetlands > Peat | place: Sweden: Abisko, Stordalen...
GATTTGAAAGAAATGGGCATTTCAAAAATATTCAGGCTTGCCGTAAACAAAAAGAAAAACATGCTGGCCTTTGTCACCGAGGACAAATAGATCTTAATGCGCAATAGAATTTTTTCAGATCACCACAACAAGCCTTTTACCAGGTGCCGTGTCTTTATGCCATGCAGTTTCAATGTTTTTAAGTGCGACAGTTTCTGTTTCTATGTGCAATAACCCATCAGCTGCCAATTGAAACATTTCAGGGAGTACTTCGGAACTAAATTTATCCATTGCCTCTTTTGATATGCTACCAATACCAGAACCAAGGATCTCAATAGCAGAGCTTCGTAAAATTGATGAGGTTAATTGTATGTTTTCTCCGGCCATACTGCCCACTGTAACAATTTTTACAATAGATGTAAATCCGTGTAATCCCCCGCCTTTCAAAGCAGTAATTATCAATTCTACAGGATGGCCCCATAAATAATCAATAACAATGTTGATAGGAGTAGTTTTATGTTCTTCTTTGATCTTATGAATTATTGTTTCATCACCTTCATGCAAAGAAATAACTACATCGGCTCCCAGTTTCTTTAATTTTTGTAATGATTCCTGGTTCCTGCCTGTAACAATAATTTTGGATGCGCCGTAATGGCGAGCTATCTGAACTGCGATCTGGCCGGTTACCCCGGTAGCGCCATTAATGAGCACTACATCTCCTTTTTTCATCCCCGCGCGGTAACGTAAAGCCATCGCAGCACCTATCACTGCATTGGGAAGGGCGGCGGCAGTAGCATCATCTATTTTTTCGGGCAGAACGACATAACGGCCTTTGGCTATTAGAGCTTTTTCAGCGATCATCCCTGTTATGCCTTGCGCATATACCCTTGTGCCATCCTGCAAAACACCAACGCCATCTATACCTACAACAGCAGGTAACTCTGTATAGCTGGCATAGTGTTTGCCTGAAGCACGCATTTTGTCAAGATTTTTAATGGATGCTGCTTTAACATTGATCAATATCTGATCTTCATTTTGTGGTACAGGATCCGGACAAGTATCATATGCAGGTGCGCTGCCTAAAACGTGTAATAATGCTGCTTTCATTTATTGTTTTTTTTTGAAAATTGCGAATGTGCTATGCAGATTTGATAAGATAAGGTTCGCACTGATTGTGTGCAAAGATAATGGGAATCCGAGGTAAAATATTCATGAGTACATAAAGGAAAACTATAGGAAATAACTATTTGATAAACCGGAAGATAGCGCCGAATAATTTATATACCTCTTCTTTTTATTTCCTTGTTGATCAGTTCGAGTTCTCGCGAGGTCTGGCCTGCCACTGATGTATTTTCTTCGGCGCGCCTCATTAAGTAAGGAAGGACATCCTGCACAGGCCCGTATGGCAAGTACTTTGAAACATTGTACCCATCATGGGCCAGGTTGAATGATATGTTATCGCCCATGCCATACAATTGAGAAAAGTAAACGTTTGGGTTGCCGGGTGCAATACTATACTTCTCCATATAGCGGACGGCTTCCATACAGCTTTTTTCATTGTGAGTGCCGATGAACAATGAGAGCTTGCCGAGATTTTGCATACAGAATATTACAGCATCGTCATAGTCGCGATCGGTACTTTCCTTATCCGGTTGTATGGGGTCCGGGTATCCCTTTGCAATGGCACGGGCGCGTTCTTTTTCCATATAAGCACCGCGGACAAGTTTGGCCCCCAGTATATAGCCTAGTGATGTGGCCTTTTGGCAGGATTCTTTCAGGAAGTCGAGTGTGCCGCGGCCGTATAACTGATAGGTGTTAAAAATGAGCGCCCTTTGCTTATTGAATTGCTCCATCATTTTTTCGGTAAGATCATTTACCGGCTCAACGATCCAGGTTTCTTCAGCATCGATCAATATCATTATGTTGTTTTCATATGCCGATCTGCACACCTTTTCTATACGATGGTATACTCTTTGCCACTCCGCGGTCTCATTTTCTGAAAGATATTCGTGGTTATTTATTTTTTCCAGCAAGCTGAAACGGGCAAAACCAGTGACCTTGAGACTTACAAATGGGATGTTTTTTTTGGTTGCGGCAAACTTGATTGCTTTAATAAATTCGTTTGTAGCCTTATCGAACTCTGCTTCATTCTCTTTTCCTTCTACGCCGTAATCCAGTATTACGTTTACGTTATACCGGCCAATGACATCTGCTGTTTTGGCTGCCTCCTGAATGCTTTCACCTCCACAGAATTGTTTAAAGATGGTTTTTTTGATCAAGTTCCGAATGGGCAGTTTAGCTTTTATTGAAAACCGGGTAGCAGCAATTCCGACGCGCGTAATGAGTGGAGAATTCATAGACCTGAACAGGAAGCTACCTAACTTTAAATCTTTGTCAGAACGGTATGTGAAGGCGATTTTGGTGTTGTTGAATTGCAGCATATTTTATTAGTTAGCCCGGTGAAAACGGATATACTCAACTTCATAAATAGAGCGCAAATATCACCTTAAATGCAAAAATTAATAGATGACCGAAATCATTGCCAATACTGATTAAGAGCAGGGTTTATGAGGCTATAATGGAGTTATTTACAGATTAATTGATTTGTTTTTAAAATTAAAATTCATTGCTATGGCGAATGCACATAATTATCAAGTTGATGTAAACTGGATAGAAGACAGGATAGGCATCCTTTACTCGCCCGAATTAAACGAAGAAATGCAGGTAGCTACCCCTCCGCAATTTCCTAAAGGAGTGGAAAAAATATGGTCGCCGGAGCATTTATTTACTGCGGCTGTGAATAGCTGTCTGATGACAACTTTTCTGTCGATAGCAGAAAGTTCGAAACTTGATTTTAAGAAGTTCACGTCCAAAGCTTATGGCAAGCTGGAGGCGATAGACGGGAAATATATCATGAGCGAGATCAAGCTTATGCCCTGCCTTACTATTTTGAGAGAAGACGATAGAGAAAAAGCGCTACGTATTTTAAATAAGTCAGAAGGGGCTTGCCTTATTTCCAACTCGGTGAAATCGAAGATAATATTCGAGCCTGAAATCAGGGTAGTGTCTTGATCAGTTTATAGGTTTCGTAGAATTGAAAGTGTAATAAATGTATATTACAGCGATTATGCCTATGCCTATAGCCAATGCGATACCAGCTATTGAAAATAATTTTATAAATGGTATGACCGGTGCCATTATTTGCTGAAAGCTGTTGATATTAAGAACAGTGGCTTGGTGTGCTTTCATGATTCCCGCGCCTATTAATGATAGCCAGAACAGCAACAGCCCATATTGACTGATCCAATAACTAAAACTAATCGATTTCTTAATTATACTACTCTTATAGTCTATGTCTAATATATAGCTGAAGCTTCCCAGTAGTATCATTGTATTGATGCCAATAGTAGTGCCCATAGCATGTGCCACAGTGATATGTGTGCCATGTGTGTAACGGTTGATGGCGGGAATAGACATTGCCAGGGCAAGGAGTAGATTCATGAATACCCAAAATTCAGAAGCTATGATGAACCGATAGGTTATCAGATGCCGGTGTTTTTTTCTTTCCTGAAGTTTACTTTTAAATCCTTGTATAATGCGAATAAGAAATATCCATTCGGTCATACTGATCATATATGAAGTACTGCGGATCCAGGAAGCTGCAGGAACGTTATAGATATGATGCCCCCAGTTGAACATGAGGTTCGTGAGCCCAAGCATATAAAATAAAAAGGCCGTCTTGTTATTCGCAATAGTTTCGTCTCCGCTTATCTTCACCATTAAAAAGAGAGAAGTGCCATATATCATTTGATTCCATGCGCCCACCATCGAACCATTTGCTTTCCACTGGACCGTAATCTCCCGGAGGTATGAGTATCTAAACCAGGGGAGTTGCCACAGGTTTTGCTCAATGAATGTGAGCAAGAAAAAGAATATGCCTGTAGACCACATCCAGATATACATTGGTTTTCGTTCTTTGCCCATCACCAAAGAATCACTGAAATAGGAGAACATAGCGATCAGCCAACTAACTAATAACGGGGCACATAATACTGGTGGGAATTCCCAATACTCCCTACCGCCAAATTTTTTAAACGCATAACATAAAAATATTGCTGCAATGGTAGTGAGCCATAAATAAATGAAGATCCGCTCCGTGTAATTGTATCGCTTTTCCTGAGGTAGCAAGGTGTTTTTATAATACACGATACTACCCAAGGCGCCTGTTATGATCCAGAATAACGCAGCCGAAACATGAAATGGCCTTAACTGATAGAATGGAAGAAACTCATTGTATGTTTCGGGATATAGAAAGGCCCATGTAGCAAGTACACCAAACACCAGCGTGGCTAGTAACAGGCACAGCGCGGCGATAATATATAACCTAAGGAAATTCGGCATTTTATTTTTCAATATTGTAATTGCCAGACCATGTAACTTTTTCTTTGTCGACTTTGCTTTTTCCACTCTTATTTATCCAGTACAAAAATGAAATAAGGTTGTTTATTTCAGAATCATTCAAATGAAAATTGGGCATTTTGCCTGTTCCATATTTAATGAATGCGCTAAAATAAATTTCATTTTTATTGGTATCGGCAGTAACATTAGTAAGATCAGGACCCAGATAGCCGCCCAGGCCATATAGCTGGTGACATGCCTGGCAGTTTTTCGACTGCCAGGTTTTCCATCCCGCCAGTGCATGAGGAGGTGGTATACTATCGCTAACAGACCTTTTATCGCAATAGCTATAAACCATACAGGAGTATATGACAAAGGCAATAAATAAGGCTAACCACGACCGGAACATAGCGAATAGTATTTGCTATTTCAAAAGAGCTGTTTTGTAATTTTGTTTATTGGGTCGAAGAGACCCCTCAATTATTTACATAGCATAAATTTTGTTCGGAAAGAATTGTTGTGGCATTGTCAAGTTCTTCTTTCATTGCAGAAATATATTGATCACTTTCCTTTTTAATTGAGGCGACCAGTTTTTTATAATAATCAATCCCATCGAGTAAATTGGTTTTGAAAGTTTGCAGGTATTTTATTTGTTTAGGGTTTAAACTCAGATTGTCTTCAAGTTTATTCTTGTAATAATCGACATACATCTGCAACTCGTTAATAAACATATTGGGGCGATAAACAGCGTTAAGAATATTTAATCGGCCATAAATATGCCCAACCATTTCGGAGAGTGAAAATATGCCGGAAAAATATGCCAGATTAGGCCCTGGACATATTGTTACTGCCGACAAATTGTGTGAGAGTGGCATGCTGTCTTTTACAAGCACGGAGGCACCCAGGCCTTCACAAAGGCAATCTTTTTCTGTTATCTTATTAAATTCTGAATCATAGAGATCAGCCGGAAGGTTTTTTTCCTTGAGTTGTTTTATTTTTAAGTTTTGGTATTCGCGCGATGCAGTACAGATGGCATCGGTAGTAAATTCAGAATCAGAGGAAAGGAATTTTTTGTAACAGGGGCTACCCGGCCTGCCTTTATCAATTCTATATTCGCGCTGCTTTTCGGCCGAGCTCGGTCTGAAATTATTAAAGGGTATGCCTAACGGCGATGCATGACTGAGGAAATAGTCTTCTTGCCGTGCAGATACCAATTGACTAATAGTTTCATCATCTACATTAGTGGCCTCGGGCACTAATAAAAACGGGCTACCCCAGCCAGTGCCATTCAATGCATAATGCTCCAGTAAAAAATCGTTTTCATTGGCAGTGCCAATACCACCTTGAGCTGTTATTTCCATAACAGGAATTGAGGCGAAAGAGAATTTATTCCTTTCCGTGAGCACATTATTGCATATTGTCGATAACTCAAGACAGAGGTCTGTTCTTTTATTTTTGAATTCTTCAAGAATGGGCCCAAGCAACAGGCCTTCTGTAGGAAATGCATGGCCACCGCAGTTCAAACCCGACTCTATCCTGAACTCAGATATCCATAACCCCTTCTTTGCAAATATTTTTCCCTGCACCTGGGCAGATCGGAAATCACTGACCTTCAAGATTATTTTCTTTTTCAATTGGCCATTTGCGTCCGGGAAAAAATCCGGAAATTGCTCAATGTAATTATATAACCTTGGATTGTAACCGGCGGAAAATACTACTGAAGAGCAAAGGTCACTTTGGGCAAAACCACGAAGCGCGGCCAGGGCATCCGAATATTCAACAGGTAATTCATTGCCTTCCGGATCTTTATTGACCCGGTCAATCTTTGCCATGATATTTACATCGATCGATCCGGCTTTGATCCTGTTCCGCAATTGGCCTTGTGCTGATATTTTTTGTTGCTCATCTTTCAACATCAGCATTTCACAATAGGCTTTTTTTAATTGCGACCGTGTGGGGAGTAATTCAAAATATTTTGTAAGGTCATTGCCTGCCTTAAATGGCAAGTTGCGTAAATGGTTCATTTGCCGGTCAATGATCAGGTTTACGAGGTTGAGATATGCCTTGATACGTTTTGCGCGGTGGTCGTGGTCATTTAGGGTAATAGGGGTATAATGTTCGCCGGATTTTAAACAATGATAGGCTCGCATTTTTTCTATCAGGTGATCGTCCATTATAGAAATCACGGACGAGATACCGAAACGGGCTACCTTGACAGGCGTATCTATACTATAGCCCAGACCTAAAACCGGGATATGGAATGTGTGTAATTCTGATTTGCTCATTTTTAAAACTTAAGTTATGCAATATGCATAAGGCAATAATTTACCATAACGAATTTCCGTTAATGCTAAATGGTGCACCATGATCATAATCATAATAATTGATGACACGGGTCATAATGAGAAGTTGTGTATTGCGGCAATTTAATCCGGGATAACTGTGGAATAGAAAGTGAATGTGCCTATTTACAATTTTCTGAACTTAGCCTGGAAGAAACGGAGGTATTTTGGCTCATAAACCATTTCCATGCCTTTTATCCGGTCTCTTTTTTCAAACACCCTTTGTGTTGATTCGGCAATTACGTCCATATGCGCCTGTGTATATACCCTGCGTGGAATCGTGAACCTTACCAATTCGAGTTTAGGGTAATAGTTTTCTCCATTTGCTTTTCGGCCGGCAGATACAATTCCCCGCTCCATAGTCCTGATGCCGGAATCGAGGTAAACTTCTGCTGCCAGCGTTTGTGCCGGGAATGCATCCTGAGGGATATGGGGGAGGAATTTTTTAGCATCCACAAATATTCCATGCCCGCCAATAGGTTTTACAATAGGGATCTCGTATTCAATCATCTTTTCGCCCAGATAAATCACCTGCCCGATCCTTGCTTTGATGTGGTCATCGTTGACACTTTCGCCGATACCAATTGCCATTGCTTCCATATCACGACCCGCCAAGCCACCATAAGTGTGCAGCCCTTCGTATATCACCACCATGTTCCGTGCTTCTTCGAACACATCCCAGTCATTCACTGCCAGAAAGCCGCCAATATTTACTAATGCATCCTTTTTGGCGCTCATGGTTGCACCATCTGTATAAGAACAGATTTCCTTTACAATACTTGCAATAGACTTTTTATCATAGCCTTTTTCCCTTTGCTGGATAAAGTATGCGTTTTCGGCTACACGGGTCATATCATGTATGATGCGTATGCCGTATTTATTTGTGAGTGCACGAACATCTTTCAGATTTTTCATGCTGATGGGCTGGCCACCTGCCATATTAACGCTGGTGGCAATACTCACGTATGGGATTTTTTTAGCGCCGTGTTTCTTTATTAATGCTTCCAGTTTTTCAAGATTGACGTTTCCTTTGAAAGGAAATTCATTTTCAGGATCATGGGCTTCATTAATAATAATATCTTCAAACCTGCCGCCGGCGAGCTCCTGGTGAAGGCGGGTGGTGGTGAAATACATGTTGCCGGGAATTATATCCCCTTTTTTTATCAGGACTTTGGACAGGATATTTTCGGCACCCCGGCCCTGATGTGTAGGGATCATGTGCTTGTAGCCATAAATATCCCTGACTACTTGCTCGAGGTGATAAAAGTTGGCGCTCCCTGCATATGCTTCGTCCCCCAGCATCATACCAGCCCATTGCCTGTCGCTCATAGCGGATGTGCCACTATCGGTCAGCAAGTCAATATACACATCTTCTGATTTTAACAGGAAGGTGTTGTATCCGGCTTGTTGTAAGGCCTTTTTACGTTGTGCTACTGTAGTCATTTTCAGCAGCTCAACCATTTTTATTTTATACGGTTCTGCCCAGCTTCTTTTTATTTGTTGCTTCATAACGTTGATTTTATTTATTGATCTATTGGCTGTAGTTTGGCGGTAAAGTGTCTTAACATAAGTGCTTCTTCAATAATTTTAAGACCGGTTATTTTACTCCGGTTATTGTATACTTCGATAATTACCTCAGATACGTAGTCAATATGGCTTTGCGTATAAACCCGCCTTGGTATTGCCAAACGAACCAGTTCCATTTGTGCCGGGATCAGCTTGTTTTCTTCATCATACTTACCAAACATTAGTGAGCCGATCTCAACTCCGCGAACACCGCCTTCGATATATAATGCGCCGGTTAATGCCTGGCCAGGGTATTGCTCAACCGGTATATGAGACAGAAATTCTTTCGCATCAAGATATACGGCATGACCGCCGGCCGGCTGCATTACGGGTACACCAGCTGCTATCAATTTATTGGTTAAGTATTCAATACTTCTGATGCGATACTGCAGGTAATTTTCATCGAGCACTTCAACGAGCCCTATGGCGATAGCTTCCAGATCTCGGCCAGCAAGGCCTCCATAGGTAGGAAAGCCTTCTGTGATCACCAGCAGGTTCCTGCATTTTAGTGCTAAATCTTTATCGTGCAAGGCGAGGAAACCACCGATATTTGCGAACGCGTCTTTCTTTGCGCTCATAGTGCACCCATCGGCATAAGAGAATATTTCCTGAGCTATTTCTTTTACTGTTTTGTTAGAATAACCGGCCTCCCTGATCTTAATAAAATATGAGTTTTCGGCAAACCTACAGGCATCAATAAACATTGGGATATTGTGGGCGGCGCATACTTCTTTTACTTCTTTTATATTTTGCATACTCACCGGCTGACCACCGCCCGAGTTATTTGTAATTGTAATAATGCACAGTGGAATATTTTCGGACCCCTTTTCAACAATCACCTTTTTTAATGCAGCTACATCCATATTCCCCTTAAACGGGGCAGGCACAGAAGTGAGTTTTCCTTCTTCGCATAAAAGGTCTATTCCTTCTGCCCCGGAGAATTCGATGTTTGCCCTGGTAGTATCGAATAGGGTATTGCTGATAAAATATTTTCCTTTACCGCCCAAAATGCTGAATAATATTTTTTCTGCAGCCCTGCCCTGGTGTGCAGGGATAACGTCCGGCATGCCGGTGATGTCCTGTACTGCATCTTTAAAACGGAAGAAGCTAGGGCTGCCGGCATAGGATTCATCCCCTTTCATGATCCCGGCCCACTGGTTGCTGCTCATAGCGCTGGTCCCGCTATCTGTCAGGAGATCAATGAGTACATCGTCAGAGTTGATAAGAAATGGATTGTAAAAGGCTTCTTTGAGAATTTTTATGCGCTCTTCTTTTGTGTTGAAATTTATCGGCTCGACTGATTTTATTTTAAAAGGCTCTATTATTGTTTTCATAAATTCCTGAATAAGACTGCAAATGTTGTACTATCTATGTATACTAGCTATGATTTAAATCATATTTGCAGACTTTTAAAAAGTGATTCGGGTCATAGTTATTTTGTGCAATTGGAGTGACTTTTGCAGGAGCCTTCTCATAATAGAAATGTAAGATTTACTATAACTGATAAAATAATAATGATCATTTTCAAACAGTTTACTTTCGATTCGGCGCATTATTTGCCATTGGTGCCTGATAGCCATAAATGCAAACAGATGCATGGGCACACTTATAAGCTCACAATTTATGTAGATGGGTCCGTGGACAAGGCGACGGGTTGGGTTGCAGATTTTGCTGATATTAAACGGATAGTAGGTGCTATAGTTGAAATGGTGGATCATAAAATGCTCAACAACGTTGAGGGTCTTGGAAACCCTACATGTGAGCTACTGGCAATATGGTTATGGGACAAGATAAAAATATCACTTCCACTGCTTAAAAAGGTGGAACTATATGAGA
>Ga0302140_10013174_pt1 | contig 10120 bp, 6 predicted proteins | sample I_Bog_E1_1_FD_202095 | JGI IMG/M metagenome (GOLD analysis project Ga0302140, IMG submission 202095) | Peat permafrost microbial communities from Stordalen Mire near Abisko, Sweden - I_Bog_E1_1 | ecosystem: Environmental > Terrestrial > Soil > Wetlands > Peat | place: Sweden: Abisko, Stordalen...
CTTGTACCCAGGACTGCGCTTCGCTTGTCCTGGGCTATTATCCTTCGGCCCCTCCGGGGCGTTTTTTTACCGTGCGGAATGTTCATTTCAGGCGTAACCCGCCGACGCGGGTCAAGCTGCTCCTAAGAAATCAACCTAACGTCTGCCATTTCTGTTGCTTGTTGGTGCGAATTGTGGATTGGTCCTTCTAGATCGGCCAGTGTCCGGGAATCAAGGCAGGAAGCCGATCATCCAGCAGGCACTTCATTTGAGCAGGCGTTCCGGGTGTAATCTAACCCATAGGTTTTGGAACTGCTCTTTTCGTTCGAAATTGCCTATCGTTTTCAGTGAGATAGATAGCACAATTTGCGAGGTGTCAAGGGCGGACAGATATGCCATCAAAAGACTCATCGATTGGTATTGCTCCGAACCTCGCCTTGGGTTTAACCGAAGTGTCATGGTCCGATATCGCTTGTTCCTTGAGAGGGTTGCCCTTGCGGCTGCCACGATAAATCTTCATCTCTCTGCGATCCTGCGGTTGGCCGATGAGTCTGCTGAGAGTGGGTGGTTGAGCCCTGAGTCGGCAACTGGCATTCGACGGGTTAAGGGTGTCAGACAGCTGGGACGGAGAATCAGCAATTGGTTGACTGTCGACCAGGTCCAAGCGTTACTCAATTCGACCAATGGAAACACCTTGCGAGGAAGGAGAGATGCTGCGATTTTGGGACTGCTGCTCGGATGTGGTTTGGGTCGCTCAGAAGCCACGAGCCTACGAGTGGAACAGTTGCAAATGAGGGAAAGCCATTGGGTCATCGTCGACCTGGACGGCAAGGGAGGACAATTGAGGACCGAGCCAATGCCGGCGTGGTGTAAAAGTCTAGTCGATCTCTGGCTCAGATAATCAGGAGTCGCTGAAGGCAGGGCGTTCAGGCGGATTCTGAAGAATGGGGCCCGGCAGAATGCAGGAATAACTCTGAACATGGTCTGGGATGTCGGAAACGCTGTGCGAAAAATACGGGCATCGATCATCTGGCGCCTCACGATCTGCGCCGTACTTGCGCCCGTCTGTGCCACGAGGTTGGAGGAGAATTGGAACAAATTCAGTTTCTGCTTGGCGACGCGTCAGTGCAAACCACTGAGCGCTATATCGGGTGCAAGCAGAGGCTGATAGAGGCAGTCAACGATAGAGTTCAGATCTCGTTAACAGGTAAAGTGCCGTGAACCCACGGCTATCGAAGAATGCAGCCACGTGATATTGTCCGTTAGCCAGACTTTGTGCGGATATAAAGTGCTGCGGTACGGTTCGCCATCTTCTCATCTCCGGGATCGTAAATCTGAGAAGTCCGCGACTTGGGCGAAATCAGTAACAGGAATATAGCAACTAGAATAGTAAGTTCATTTAAATCAATAGTCTAAGTTGCTGGCGGAGAGAGTGGGATTCGAACCCACGGTACTCGTTAAAGTACACACGCTTTCCAAGCGTGCGCCTTAAACCACTCGGCCATCTCTCCTGCGCGAGGTCTATCCTCTTGAATCTACCACAGCGGGCGTGTTATTCGGGACGCGGCGGATGCCTGGCGAGCGAAGGCATTCGACCGCGTCCTGATTGGTTTCGTCAGGTTTCTATACCTTCGCTTCCAGGTCGGCAATCACGTCGAAGAAGCGCTGGTCGAGACGGCGATTCGTGGCTATGGCTTCCTTGATGGTGATGTCGGTGATGTCGAGGCCCTTCAACACGGCAATACGGCCCCATTTCTGGTCGTGGACCATGTCGATGGCGTGCAGGCCATAGCGCTGGCCAAGGACGCGGTCGAAAGCCGTGGGAACGCCGCCGCGCTGAGTGTGGCCGAGGTTCACGGAACGGGTCTCGAAGCCGGTCTTCTTCTCAATCAAGTCTGCCAACGCTTCGCCAATGCCGGACAGGCGCGCATGACCGAAGGAGTCAACCTGGGTGGATCCGATGACCTGGCCAACCTCGGGGAGATGGCACCCCTCGGCTACCACAACCACGCCGTAGTGCTTGCCGTGATCGTAGTTGTACTTAAGCAGGGCGCAGACGTGGTCGATGTCGATTTCCTTTTCGGGAACCAGAATCACATGGGCTCCGCCGGCGACGCCCGAGGCATAGGCGATCCAGCCGGCATCGCGTCCCATTACTTCCACCACGACCACTCGATTGTGAGAGTCGGCGGTGGTGTGGATGCGATCGACGGCCTCGGTGGCGATCATGACGGCGGTGTCAAATCCGAAGGTCTGGTCGGTGCCGTTAATGTCGTTGTCGATGGTCTTGGGCACGCCTACGCTGGGCACGCCGTGCTCGCTGAGGTAGAGGGTGACAGACTGCGTATCGTCTCCGCCGAGCGCAATCAGCGCATCGATCTTGTTGATCTTCAGAACCTCCTGGACCTTCTCGATTCCGCCGGGAATCTTCTTCACATTGGTGCGCGAAGAGTGCAGGATGGTGCCGCCCTTCAACTGGATGCCGTCGATATTCTCCAGCGTGAGGGGAATAAAGTTGTTGTCCAGCACGCCGCGCCATCCGTTCAGAAAGCCGATGAACTCATCTCCATAGTGGTTGATGCCTTTTCTCACGGCGGCGTAGATCACCGCATTCAATCCGGGGCAGTCGCCGCCACCGGTCAACAAAGCAACTCGCATCGCAGAATCTCCTGAAGGATTTTGCCCGTCCGCCAAAAACCCATGGGCTGGTGGCCGAGCCGGGAGCATGTCCCTGAGCTGAACGTTTTGGCCGGACAGACTGCCCGGTTTCGACGCCTTACACAGTGTACTCCGCCGCTGTAAAGTGAAATCGTGACCAGGCTCACGCAACTGGAGGGTTTAGAAAAAGGCCCAGATGGCCTCATGCATACCCCGGGGGCTAAAGCCCAGTTCATTCTATGGCACCTGCGGCACGACTGAAGTCGTGCCCTGACACAAAGCCTCTGCAAAATGCACTGCAGGAGAGCTTTCCGAAGCGTGTGAAGTCATGCCCTGACACAAGGCCTCCGCAGAATGCACTGAAGGAGAGCTTTCCGAAGCGTGTGAAGTCATGCCCTGACACAAGGCCTCCGCAGAATCTCAGATTAGTTTCATTTCCTGCTTTGGGACGTGGGGTGGCGGTGGTTCAATAGGGTATGCCTGGAACCGGAGCATTGATACTGCTGGCGTTTGCCGCTGTGGTGGTGGTGCTGCTGCTGGTGCTGCTGCAGTTGACACGGCTGGGACTGCTGGTGCGCACCACCATCCCAGACCGGCCGCGGCGGCGCAGCTTCCTTGCGTCGGTCTCATTCCTGATTACGTTTGCGGGTGTTCGGGTACTTGTGAGCACCATCGTTCACCGGTCAGGGCCTTTCCAGTGGGTAACGGTTGGCGGGCACCACATTCATCACCTGGTATGGGGAATTCTTATTCTGCTGCTGGTTGGTTACGGGTGGTTGCTCGATCTGGGGCAGGCACATACGGAGCTTTCGATTTTCTTCAGCCGTCTTATGTCGATCAGCTACGGGGTGGGCGCGGCGCTGACGCTGGACGAGTTCGCACTGTGGCTGAACCTTGCACCGGACGCTTACTGGTCGAGCGCGGGACGGCTCAGTATCGACGCGGTGATCCTGTTTGGCAGCATGCTGGCTGTCGGCGCGTGGGGCGCGCCGTTCTTTCGCGGCCTGCATCACATGTGGATCAAGCGCAGCGTATATAAGCAAGAACTTGGCAGGGGACTTACCTATCCAGTTCGCCGCGTGCGGTCGCTTCGTCGGCGTAAAGGGCGTCAATAAGCGACTTGTAGCGGGCATTGATTGCACGCCGTTTCAGCTTCATGGAGGGGGTCAACTCGCCCGATTCCTGCGTCCACTCGTCGGCTACGACGCGAAAGCGCTTCAGCGTCTCAAAGTTGGCAAGACCGCCATTTACTTCACTGACGATGTCTCCATAAAGCGCGGTCACGCGGCTGTCGGCCACGAGTTCGGCTCGCGACTTAGCCTCGATGCCGTTATGGGCCGCCCATTCCTCGAGCGCAACAAAATTGGGGGAAAGAATAGCGGAGATGAACTTGTGCTTGTCGCCTACCAAAGCGGCCTGGGCCACCAGCACGTTGTTCTTGAGTTTGTTCTCGATGGGCTGAGGCGCGACCATTTTGCCGCCTGAAGTCTTAAGCAGTTCCTTCTTGCGGTCGGTGATGGAAAGATAGCCGTCGGAGTCGAGGTGAGCGATGTCGCCAGTGCGGAACCATCCATCCTGGTCGAAGCATTCGGCCGTGGCGGCGGGCTTTTGCCAGTAACCGGGAAACACCGACGGACCGCGAACGAGGAGCTCTCCGTCTTCGGCCAGTTTCAATTCAATATTTGGCAGTGGCCGGCCGACGGAGCCCATGCGCTGGTGGAGGGGGGTATTCAGCGCGATTACGGGCGCGGTCTCGGTGAGGCCATAGCCTTCCCAAAGGGCAATCCCGACGGAGGCAAACCAGCGCGCGGTGTCAATACCGAGGGGCGCGCCGCCGGAGACGAAGATTCTGACGCGGCCGCCGAATGCTTCACGCACCTTGGAGTAGACGAGCTTGTTGGCTAGCTTCCAAGCCAGCGATCGTGGCTGGCCGGCGCTATACACAGTATCGGAATGCCGTGAGCCTACTGTGAGCGCCCAGGTCAACATGGTCTTTTTTACGGCGGAAGCAGCGGAGCGGCCCTCGACGGCCTGACGAATCTTCTCGTATACCCGCGGCACCCCGACGATGACGGTTGGCCTGATCTGGCGCATGACCTGGGGAAGCTTGTCGAACTTTGAGCAATAGGCCACCTGCGCTCCGTGAAGGTACATGACGTAGTCCAGAGCGCGGGCGGTGATATGAGAAAGAGGCAGAAAAGAGATGCAGGCGTCGGTTGCATTGAAGTCGAATTCCGCGGCGGCACAGCTTTGGTTCGCGGCAATGTTACCGTGGGTGAGCGCGACGCCCTTGGGCTCGCCGGTGGTGCCGGAGGTGTAGATGAGGGTGGCCAGATCCTTGGGTTCCACGGCACGGACAAGCGCATCGAAAACGGGGTCGCGCGAATTGCCGCGCTGATCGGCCCCCGCCAGCAAGGTGCTGAAGGCGATGGCGCCCTCGGGCGGACCGGCGGAGTCCATGATCACGATCCGTTCCAGTTGCGTGTTGCCGCGCACGGCGTTGAGTTTATCGAACTGCTGGCGGGTGGAAACCACAGCAACGCGGCAGGCGGCATCGCTGACCAGCGCCGCTATCTGCTCACCGGTAAGCGTGGGGTAGATGGGCACATCGACGGCGCCAATGGCCAGGGTGGCAAAGTCAGTGATGGCCCACTCCCAACGGTTCTCGCCCACCAGCGCTATGCGATCGCCTTTTTGCACGCCCCAACCGAGAAACGCTTCGGACAGGGCGCGGACCCGCTGGTAGATCTGGTCAGAGGAAATGGGTTGCCATTGCTCAAACTCGTCCTGCCAAAGAACGGCGCGCGGGTTTGCGGCCGAGGCTACTCGGCAAAAGAGGTCATTGATGGTCGAAATTGGGGCGATAGGTGTCATGGGATTCAAATAGAGGACGCGGTCTGAAGCACACCGCGGCCATTCGAGAGTGTATCAGCGCGGAGGGCGATTGGATTTCTCGAAAAATCGGACTTCCCTTCCCAGCTCAAATTGGCAAGCTGTTGAAGAGGCAGAATGCAGGGTTTCGGCAAGGAACGGTAACGCGATAACATTGCAATTGAACGTTGTCAGTTGTCAGTTGTCAGGGCTCGTCTGAAGATCCCCGCAGGCTTTACCGTAAAGATCGCTAGACAAGTTTCTGAAACGAGAATTTGGGGGTATTGCCCCTTTTACGATGCCTAATCGCTTTCTTGCATTATCGCCCAGCGAACCCGACCCGGCCCTGCTTACGAATTTGGCTTGGGTTAGGCGCGCCTTTTTGTCCGTGGTCGCGCTGATCGCTGTGGTAACTATTGCAGGGTGGCTCATTCCGGCCGTGGGAGGGATTCTTCCCGATGGCTGTAGGCTGATGACGTCACAATCCGGTTTTGCAGCGCTTTGCGGCGCACTGAGCCTGTGGTTCACCGAACAGCGAAGTTCCACGCGAATGAATCGGCTGAGTCTGCTCTTCGCCGGGCTGCTTGTGCTGCTGGCCGCAGCCATTCTGGCAGAGTATGTGTTCCGCATCTCCCTGGGCTTCGATGCGTTACTCATCTACGAGAGAAGGCCCCCGCCTGGGATGCTGGGAAGGATGTCCCCGCAGTCGGCTACCGGGTATTTGCTCCTGGGAATCGAATTGCTTCTCATGCGTGCGCGAAGAAAATTTGCTTCGCGCGTAGCCGATGTTGCCGCCTTCTGCCTGTGCCTGTTGATCCTAATTCTGGTTTCCGGGTACCTGTTTGGGGCGATGCGTCTTTTCAGCATATCGCCGACTGTAAAGGTAGCGCCGCAAACGCTGACCTGCATGGCATTTCTGACCATTCTGACCGTCTTTTGCCGTGCCGACAAGGGGGTATTCGCCATCTTTCTGGGGCGCGGAATTGGCGGCAGACTCGCCCGGGGACTTTCTCCAATTTTGCTGGTGTTGCCGTTTGTTCGCGAAGTGGCCAGAGCCCACATGGTGCAGGGGCAACGGATTCCCGCACACTATGCCACGGCAATTCTCGCCTCGGTTGCTGCGATGCTGTCGTTTGTTCTGCTGATGATTCTTTGCTGGTATGTCAACCGCATGGAGGTGGAGATTCGCGTTCTCACCCTGCGCGACGAGTTGACCGGCCTATACAATCTCCGCGGATTTACCATCCTGGGTGAACATGCGGTGCGCGTAGCGCGGCGTACTCAACACCCGCTGTCGGTACTGTACATCGATCTGGACAACCTCAAACACATAAATGACACACTGGGGCACGCGATCGGTTCGGCATTTCTGCATGAGACAGCGGAATTGCTGAAAGAGACCTTCCGCGAGACGGATGTGATCGGGCGAATCGGGGGGGATGAATTCGCGGTAATTTGCCAATGCAGCCACGTTGCCATCTCGATTGCAGCCCACCGGCTGGATGAAGCATGCATTGCGAGGAACGCTGTGAGTACGCAGTTATTCCCGCTTACGTTCAGCGTTGGCTACGCCACCGCGAAAGAACATGGGCAACAGACTCTGGATGAACTGATGACCGAAGCGGACCGGGCGATGTATGAGCAAAAGCGGGAAAAGAAAGTTACGCGGGGCTGAGGGGCGCTGCCGAGCATCCGACCAGAATGTAGTGAGCCCGCATGAAGAGATTCTCCCTCAGGGGCTAAAGCCCAACGTTGCTGGTGCTGGACTTAATGTACGGGCTGAAGCCCGAACCCTTCTGAATCACCCACAGCCGGCCGGGGAGCTTACTCGTATCTGAGCGCTTCGATGGGATCGAGGTTTGCGGCGCGAACGGCGGGGATAATTCCGCTTACGAGGCCAACGACAGCGAGGATTCCGGTTGCGATGAGGACGGAGGTAGGGGAGATGAGGAGTTGGATGTCCGCATTCTCTGCGTTTTTGGCAATGGCGGAGTAAAAGGTGATGCGACCCGCGCAGATAGCGACGGTGTAGGCGAGGGCAATACCAGCGATGCCTCCGACGCCGGTAATTGCGAGAGCTTCGGCGAGGAATTGGATGAGGATGTGGTGCCTGCGGGCGCCGAGAGCTTTTTCGATTCCGATTTCGCGGGTGCGCTGCTGCACGGCTACGAGCATGATGTTCATGAGGCCGATGCCAGCGATGCCGAGGGTGAGTGCGCCGACCATTGATAGCAGGGCCTGAAGCGCGATGGAGACGATTGCAAACTGGTGCAGTTGGGTCTGAAGGTTGGCGACGAAGATGGCGCGATGGTCTGAGGGGACAAAGTGATGCGCGGCGCCGAGGGTGTTGCGCAGATTCTTCTCGACCAGTTCGTTGTCGCCCCGGTAATTGAACCAGATACCATCAATCCAGGTTGTGTCCTTGAGGTCGCTCATGGTGGAGAATGGAATCCAGATGGCGGTGTTGATGTTGTTTTCGCCTTCGACCATCTTTGGGTGCAGCACGCCCACGATGGTGAAAAGGACACCGTTGAGGCGGATGGATTCGCCTACGGCATAACCGCCGGAAAAGAGCTTCGACTTTGCGTCTGGACCGATGACGCAAACATGGGCGCGCTGCTGTTCTTCATGCCCGTTGAAGGCCCGGCCATCGTCCACTACCATGGCGAGCATGTCGAGGCCCTGGGGGCGCATGGCATTGACAGACCAAGTGTAGGTGTGGAGATCGTTTTTGACCACGACGTCCTGAAACATGACTGGTGTTATCTCAGAGATGTCGGGGACCGAACTCCAGATTCGGTCCACATCGTCGAGGTCAAAACGTACCTTGGTGCCCGCCTTGTCTCCACCGGCCTGCTGCGAGGTGCGGCCGGGGTAGACCTCGATGTGGTTGATGCCCCACTGAGCAAAGATGTTTTGAATGGCGCGGGAGAAGCCTGCTCCGTAGGCGAGCAGGAGCACCACGGTGGCGATGCCCCAAGCCATGCCAACCATGGTGATGGCGGTGCGGCGCCGGTTGTAGACCATTGCTTCCCAGGCCTGTCCGAGAATGTCTTTTAGCATGAGCCTCCCTTTGGTCGGCAGTTCTTAGTTCACAGTTCACAGTTCTTAGTTCTCAGTTACGAATCGCCAACCTCAACACTCGGGCTAAGAAACTCGCCGCAATCCCATCACGTTGTCCACATTTCCCGGCAATCACCCGCACAACCAAAACTGAGAACTAAGAACTGTGAACTGTTTTTCTCATTGAGAACTGTGAACTACGAACTATGAACTACGAACTATGAACTGTCTTCCTCACTCTCTTCTCAGGGCTTCAATGGGATCGAGGGCTGCGGCTTTGCTGGCTGGATAGAGGCCCGCCGCAATGCCGCAAAGAACAAGGGAAACGATCGCGAGTGCTGCGGACCAGGGAACGAGGCGCGGCGGATCGAACCCGGGAACGACTCCCGTGAAGAAGTGGTCGAGTAGAGCCATCAGGCCGGCAGAGAGGGCAATGCCGAGCAGTCCGCTGATGCCTGTGAGCAGCAGGCCTTCCCAGAAGAACTGCGCGAGGATGGCGCGCTTGGTAGCTCCGATGGCTTTGAGCACGCCAATTTCGCGAGTGCGCTCAGAGACGGAGACGAGCATGATGTTGATGATGCCGACGGCGCCGAGGCCGAGGGTTACGACGCCAACGCCGCCGAGAAAGATATCCATAGCGTCAAAGATGGCGCCGACGAGCTTGTCCTGCTGAATGGTGTCCCACTCGTCGAATGCATCTTTGAGGTTGGGATCGAAGTTGTGCCGCAGGCCGATAACCTTGTGGACGGCGGGGACGGACTGGGAGCTGTCCCCCTTGGTGGTGGGGTGGTAGATGACTCCAGTGAGCGCGTCGCGGGCAACGTTGTCGCCCTTATAGGCGAAGAGTTCCTGCATGATGGAGATTGGGATGTAGAGTTTTTGATTGTCGCTGTCGTTATTGCCGTGGCTGATGGGGTCGACGCGGCCGACGACAGCAAACGATACGTCGTTGATGATAATGTTTTCGCCGATGGCCGGGTGGCCGAGAAACAGCAGGGTTGCGCTCTTGGAACCGAGAACAACGACCCGGCGGCGGTCAGCCACATCCTGGGCGTCGATGAACCGCCCCTCGCCGAGGGGAACGAAGCGCATTTGAGCGAAGTTTGGCTCCACGCCAACGACCTGGCCGCCGGTGTTGGAGTATGCGCTAACCTCGTACATGTCTCCGCGGCTAAGAAAGCCGGTTACGTCTTTTATCTGTGGGAGGGCGCGAATGGCGTCTTCGTCGCCGAGCGTGAATTGATAGGGTCTCATGCCGGTGTGCTGATTGGCGACTGCCGGTATGGTGGAGTCCCACATCATCACGATGTCGTTGCCGAAGCTGGCGAGGTTGCGATGCTGTCCGGAGCGGAAACCCTCTCCGAGGCCGACCAGGACGAGCAGCGAGCCAACGCCCCAGGCGATTCCGAACATGGTCAGGAAGCTGCGCAGTTTGTTGGCGAGGATGGCGCGAAAGACCTGGCCGAGAGTGTCGGAGAATGACTGCATGACGGTTGGACGCCGAGGGAGGGCGCTTGGAGAGTTATACGCGGTGGGAGGTGGGTTGGTT
>Ga0302140_10013178_pt1 | contig 10119 bp, 9 predicted proteins | sample I_Bog_E1_1_FD_202095 | JGI IMG/M metagenome (GOLD analysis project Ga0302140, IMG submission 202095) | Peat permafrost microbial communities from Stordalen Mire near Abisko, Sweden - I_Bog_E1_1 | ecosystem: Environmental > Terrestrial > Soil > Wetlands > Peat | place: Sweden: Abisko, Stordalen...
GATGAAACTTCACTCCTAGCCCCAGGAAGATGAATATGAAGAATTGCTGGAGACCGATACCACCCATGTATATATGCACACCTTTCAGCTGTTGAGCCATTGGCGCTGTCGGTCCTGCGTAGCTTCCGCCGACGATCTGAATGACGAAGGATATGAAGTCGAGAGTTACGAAGGCGATTGCAAGGACCGAAGCTGGGATCGAGAAGATGGAGTGCGTAGGAAGATATAAGTGGATCATGCGAGCGAGTAGCATATATGCAAATGCGTTGACCCCTTTTTCAGTCAGGGGGGGATTTTCAAGCAAAGCTTTGAGGAGGGGGACAACATACAGAGAGGAGCGAGCAGGACGAAAAGGTCTGATATAAGTTCAATCCATACATTTTGCTGGTTGCGAGTGGAGATCGTGCGTGCAGTGAATGATATTGTTTCCCAGATGCTTGCCATGATGATGACCCAGCAGAATTTCTGAGGCTATGTCAGCTTTGTGCAATATTCGAAACTAAGATAGAACAAAATACCGTCTTGAAGAATGCAGCTTGGCTGATATGAGCAATGGTCAATATCCCAAATAGAATAGAGAAAGCAAGCGAAGCTGTAAAGCTGGGATAGTAGTCGTAGAGTGCATTGCAAGTCCCAGGCGGCACATAGCCGTTCTTGTCCGGTGTGATGGTCTGTATGCATGTTGCGACTGCGATGCTGAGTGTTTGCGGCGCGAGTGTGACATGGTCATTTGTTACTCCTGGGATAGTGATATAGTTTGTAGTCATAAACTCAACTGCAGATGCGGTGGGAATAGTTGTCGCAGTGTCTCGTGGAGCGATGGTCGGAGTCGGTGCGAAGAACGTTGTGCTGACTGCGAGCGCAGAAGTGCCTGTTTCTAGAATCGCGGCCAGGAGAGTGAAGCGGAGCAGTAGCATTGTTGCTACAAGACCGCAACAGACAAAGTAAACACAAGATGTAGTAATTGTAGAGACAGGAGAACAGGAAGCGAGAATTCTGTGAAGTATGAACTGATGTAGACCTGTAATATCTGCTTGATGATGGAAGAGAAATAAACTACTCTGGGGCTGACAGACAATATTATATACCACCTAGAAAGACTACAGACATGTAAAAAAAAAGCTATATGAGACGAGCACTGCCCGAACAGATCCTCTGTAGGAAATCTCGAGGAGCACATCATGCCGAGAAATGATAGGCTGATGGAAGGAGATGGTTCCTGACTAAGATTTCAATGTCCAGAACTCTCTGCGTTGAATGGGCATCGCGGAACAAAATCCCCTGTCAGAATATATTTGGAGTTCCAAGCCCCGATCTCGAAACTGGAAGGTTTGATCATTTCGCACGTGATCCTCGTAACAATTCTTACGAGCAGCCGGATTGAGCCGGATTGATTGGCCGAAAGAATTACATAATGCTCGGATAGTAGAAAGGGGCTCAGCTACCCGCGGCGTGCACCCCTTGACTGGGTTCACCCCTGAATTGCGCAACGTCACGGAGGATTCGTCCGAGCCTCAGCCTTCGTCTTCATCTTCGGCTAATGTCACTCGATGAATTCTTAACGTATCTCGGCTTGGTCCGCTGCATCGCACTACTATGTACTAATACTGTAGTCTGGCGGCTCAGCTTCTTCGCTGACATAATGAGAGAACAAGGCCGTGACTCAGAAATGTACCCTTTTGCAACGATGAGTTTCACTCCATGAGCGTTTTCTCATTGCATGAATTTTCAAAGTCATTTGGGATGAAAATGCATATCCGCCAAGCAATTCAGGATGACTTGGACGCCATCGTGGAGATCCATTTTGAAGCATTTCATGATGAACCAGACATGGACTACCCATTTCCTCATCGCAGAGATTTTCCTGAATTTATGAAGACGTCGACGAGAGAGAGATTTCGATCTTATCTCGTGGAGCCAGAAATCTATTTGGTTATGGTGGCATGTTCGAAGACGAATGAAGATGACAAAATCGTGAAGCCTGTAGCATATGCCGCCTGGCGATTGAAGGATATTGATGCCGGTGAGACATTGGATACTGCAATTTTGAACCTCGTGTTTGAGGTGTATTGGCAGATAATTAAGTACCCAGTGCAAACATAGCTAGTCCTCAGAACACGAGTGCGGCCCCTCAACCGCCGCGGATTGGACACCCAACCCACACGGCAGCCTGGCGAGAAGCAACGGCAAATGCAAGGAAGAAGTATTTTGATAAAGTCTACGGCGGAAGGAAGATCGAGTTTGTTATTGCTCGGCACACTTCCAGAGTATCAACATCGCGGCGCAGCGAGCAAACTTGTGGCCTTAGGAGCGGAAATGGCACGCGAGCATGGAAAGGCTGCCGTTGTGCTCGGAGGTTCCTCGGGAACGAAGCTTTACTTGAAGCTTAGCTTCAAGCTCGCTGGTGATATCCATATCCAACTAGACGGAGAAGTGGATAGAATGGATATTTCTATCCTCGTTTATTAGTAGAATGAGGCGGAGAGAAGGCGAAAAAATGGGAGAATTCGACTGCAAAGAAAACCAAGACAGTTGCTGAGACCACCAGGAAGTTGGAATCGCAAAGCACTTGCTTGAGGGAATGTCCCATTGGATTAGACATAGAATTTCGATGCCTGTTGTAAAGAAGCAGATCAATAGATTTACATGATATCCATCCCGACGCCAATTGCCAATGCTGTTTATTTACAATATTTGAGTTCCCCTCTCAAGAATACTCCCACGCTAAAATGCATATGGACAACCCAACCTCATGAATTTACTCCTGGAATTTCCCTTCCCGTGCCCTATAACTCCCTTAGCGAGGCTACTTTCTCAGCATGTACGACAAATCTGGTAGCCCCTTGACGACACTTTGCACTATTCGATCTTGCTCGACCTCTTCTCTTGACTTTTGACTTCGCACAGGTATCGGCGTCACAGCAGGAGTGCTAAAAGTGACTGACTTTGGCATCGGTTTCAGTGTCGACGGTTTACTTGCCTTCGAGGCAGGGGTGGTGTTAGTCTCGAAGAAAGAGAAGTCGGCCGAAGCCCATGGGTCGACACTTGCAACTAGTTGATGAGTTGTTGCTGAAGCCGTGGTGAAGGCGTTGTCTATGTGAATGTTGTTGGATGTTGTGAAGCCATGCTGGTCAACTGTGTCTTGCGTGTTTGTGGTCATAGAATTTGAAGTTATAGGTTTTAGAATTTCATCCGGACCATTGACCCGAGCAGAATTTTGCTCCAAAGGTTTTGTGTAGATACTGGACAACTGCGGTATTGGAGCTGTCGATGGAAATGCGGAGCCTAGGCTCCCTGTTGTTCTGTGAAGTGATCCTGATGGCGCTGGAAGAATTGGCAGAGTGCTCGTTGATGGCGAGGAAACCAGTTCGCCCCAATCATCATCATCGTTGGCGGTGTTTGAGGTGCCGAGAGATGGCGGGACTGACATGCTAGTATGAGCAATGGAATGTGGGCGGGGAGGTATTCCGTTGATTGGTATTGCTCTCGTCAAAGGTTCTGCAAGAGGAGAAGATATTCGATTGGGATCCGCCTGTGTGGCTGGGCCTATTTTGCCTGCAGCAGGAGTCCTAGAAATCGAGCCAGATAGTTTCTTTTTGTGCATTGTTTTTTGTGGTTCTACCTCCTGCACGTTCGGAGTGGCCGCATTCCATCCGAAATCTGCAACTGGCGACTGCGGCTTTGGGTCTTCAGTTGTAATGGGTTTAGTCGAGCTCTTCTGCGTTGATTTGGGACTGCCGGATTTTGACCGAGTTCGCACAAGACCCTTAGGCCATTCTCTAGGGATCTCCGCAGTTGGCTCACTGACTATAACCTTTTGCTTTCCACTCTTAGTGGCAAAGGCAGTAGCAAGTGGCACAGGCGCGGCTTTCGAGTCATTCCAGCCAAAGATAGAACTTCCTTTACTAGCACCACCTAGGACTACCCGCCCACTAATTCGGTCTTCTTCTATCCATCTCGCCACAATTTTCAATGTCTCTGTGCGAACTTGAGATTGTATCCAGTTCACTCGGATATAGTTCTCGTCGGCTCCGGTGTTATATTTCCGCATTGTTCCGTATCTGGAAATTCTGTACCAAGTCTTTCGTTCTTCGGTAGAAGAGAATGAATCATGGGGGACGACATCTGGAATGAAGAGTTTCTCCGAAGGAGGTTTCGCTTTTTCCACGCCTGAGTATAATTGGTCAAGAGCTGTGGTATCGAAAGTGAACTCCACAGGTCCGAGATCTCTTGGGTGAACACGGGTTTCGGGCTTTTCACGGATACTGGTCGTCATAGGCTCCTGGAGCTTGGTCTCCGAATCCTCAACAACAGGTGACTTATCCGGGTCCACCGCTTTCCCTTCGTCCATGGGTTCCTCTATCTCAGATTGCACATCTTCGAAATCGCCAAAGTCATCTATGTCTTCTTCGTCATCTGCTTCGTCGACATCTTTCGCATTTTCAGTTTTGCTGTCCAGGCTGCCCGATCTGCCCACGATTGGCTCAGTGGCCTCCTCTTGCTTAGCCAGACCATCAAAGTGCTCCACCAGCTCTTGAACTTTCGTAGATACCTTCCTTGCTGTTGGAGGCCGTTTGAGCTCTTCATCCAAAGATGTTCGCGGTGAGTCCTGTGCCGTATCATTGTGGTGACTCTGGTCTGAAGGAGATGATGATGGTCTTGAGGATATATGTTCGGCCTCTGGAATATTCCCATTCTGTTCGGCGCGCGCGAGAGGTTCCAAAACGCTCTCTACATTCAATTCGCTTCGCTCATCGTCGACAACTTTTGTTTCTGTTCCCGTTGGTATGCCATTTCCAAATGCTCCAGGCAGCTCTTTATCCTCCGCGACCCCAGCAGGTACATCGACAGCAATTTCCTTCTCAAAAGTAGACTCTAGTATGAAGTCGTCATCGGCGTTTCGCTCGTCATCTTGATCTTCAGGTAATATAGCTGTTGCTACATCCTTGTCTTCCAGATCCGTAGCAACCGCCCATGGGTCTGGTGAGGGTTGACGTAGGATGTCTGACGGCTTGGGAAGTAGACTCGGCGCCAGCTTGGGCATACCATCTGCCGGTACTTCCGCAACATTGTTCCACGTCCCCGATGACGCCTGTGAGCTATCGACAGTCAAGCCATATCCAAGTCTTTCCTCAACATTGCTCTGCCAACCATCATCTGCCCCGTCAAGTCCCAGCCCATTTCCTTTCTCCGGGGTTCCGACGGTCCAGTCTCCAAAGCCATCATCGTCTGCATCGTCCCAGGGAGAATTAGTCTTCTGCTCCAAAGCCAGGCTTGCTGCCTTCACTGGGGTCGTTGGCTTGACTGCAAAGTCGTCCTCCTTCAACTCAACAGGCCGTGGCGTTTGGGTTTCGTCTGCCCACGGCGATCCCCAAGGGTCGTCCATTATGGCAAAAATGAGCAGGAGCTCTCATATTGATGTAATATGCGCGTAGTCTGGCGAACCCATACTCAAGAGGCACAATGGCAATGTTTGTTGGTGTCTGAGGAGCAGGTCTGCGCGGCTTGGCGGATGCCGGGAACAAAGCGCGTCACGTTTGGGCTGTTTGCCCGGAGTTGTTCCGCGGATTGCTAATCGATAAGAATTTCTTCTTCGTTACAAACACTACATCGACTTTACAATGAGACGACTACAAGATACCGAAGACTGAGTGTTGACAAAGGGCTCAAGATGTCTCTTGATAAAGTCAAACACATTGTTCTTGTAAGCACCCGTTGGGACTTCTCAGCAGACTAGCTAGCTAACCACTTTATAGGTCCTCTCTGGCAAAGGTGGCGTAGGCAAATCCTCAGTGGCAACACAACTCGCGCTTTCTCTCTCCCTAGCTGGTCATTCAGTAGGAATACTCGATATCGATCTCACTGGGCCCTCAATACCACGTCTCTTCGGCATCGAGTCCTCGAGAGTTCAACAAGCGCCGGGAGGATGGATACCAGTGCCTGTACATTCTGCAAATCCAGAAGCTGGCATAGGCCCGTTGTCATGCATGAGTCTAGGATTTCTTCTGCGAGAAAGAGGTGATGCAGTAGTATGGCGTGGTCCAAAGAAGACTGCTATGGTGCGCCAATTCCTCTCGGACGTGCTTTGGGGAGAAATCGACTACCTCCTCATTGATACCCCTCCAGGGACATCAGACGAACACATTTCCCTAGCAGAAACTCTCCTCAAGACCGCATATCCAGGACAAGTTGCTGGAGCTGTGGTTGTCACCACGCCACAGGCGGTAGCTACAGCCGATGTGAAGAAGGAGCTGAATTTCTGCAAGAAGACCGGCATACACGTCATTGGAGTGGTGGAGAACATGAGCGGCTTTGTCTGTCCAAACTGCTCAGAATGCACAGATATCTTCAGTAGAGGCGGAGGTGAAGCCATGGCCATAGAGTTCGAGGTCGGATTCTTGGGACGCGTGCCTATTGATCCTCAATTTGTCATGCTCTTAGAAGCTGGACGGATGCCAGTCTACCCCGTTGGCACAGTCATCAATGGCGAAAGCTTTGGGCCGCAGGAGGACGGGAATGGGAGCATTGACAGCAAAGATCCTCAGATGCTCGCCAAGAAGTACAAGCACTGCTCGCTATCACGATTCTTTGGAGACATTACTCAAAAGGTAATGGCAGTAGCAGAGGCGAGAAGTACAGATGGCGTAATTGCTTAAGAGCGATACACTTGGAATGGTTGCATAGCGACGGAGTTTGGATTTTTGATGACAAGGTCATCTGCTACGCATCCACTACAACATAGAAGCTAGATCCGGGGTTTTCTAGCATGAATATGGAGGCGATTTTCCGATTGTGGAGGCCCTCGAACATTGTATGGGGCATTCAAAATTACCTAGTGATCTTTCCGATTCGTAGCTCTACGTCTTTTTCTTTCTATTTTTCTTCCTTGCTTAGCAACGAGTACTCGTCCTCAACAATGTGCAAAGCTGTGCACGCGACTCTTCCTGTAACAGAGTTTGAGCACAAGGCCCGTTACGAAGTAATATGTGATTGGTGATCGGTGTGGCGAATCATATACGTCTCGCCAAGCGCAAGTGAGGCAGTGCGGTCTTGATACTGCCGTCTGTAGCCTTGGCTGCTTGGCGTGTTCTCGTCGTCCCTTGAACATTACTTACTACCATTCCCTCGGCTAAGTATATCTGTGGCCAGAACAATTGTTTCGAGTTGTCATTACTCCACAGTTTCAGCGTATTTGTGGAGTGGTTCGTGGAACCTTCCGTTATATGCTGTCATTTTGGGCACTTGGAGGAACTAGGGAAGGAGTTAACCACTTTTTGCCGAGACAACGACCAAGCATCCCAAGAATTACCAAGCTGCCAATGTCTTCATCGCCTTGTCTCCTTCCATATTCAATTGACTTTCCCGCTGCCAAGTAGGCAATTTTCATAATGTCATCCAGTACGAATTCCGCATCCAGCTCGGTTTCGAGATGTCAGCCGTGCGATTATCTCGGAGGCATTGGTACCCCACCGGCTGCCTCATTTTCGGGACGTAAAAGAGGGGAAGACGACCTCAGCCATGATAACGAGATGCTAGGAAGCAGCTTCTTTGGTCATTCTAGAAGCCCAGTGTTTCCCACGTCCAGTCAGGAGCGTCCATAGTACTTGCTTACAGCTGGGACCGACTTTTTGTGGACCAGGAGATAGTGACTAGCGCCTTGAGTGTTGACCTCATGGGCTCGAATCATGGTTATAAGTCGATAACGCGCTCCTTTCTCTGCTCGAATTTCCAAGTCTGTTTCCTCGTTCTTTCGTAATTGCTTTAGTCTCTCCCTCATTTGATTTCTCTCTCACCTCGCAAAAGCTTGCGTGACCGCCCACAATGGACCAGAAAGATACCCAAGAGAAAGATGTCGGCATTCTCAGCCCTGCCAACAGTTCTAGAAGTGGGTCGGACAACATCGCCGTCACTCATGAGAAGCTGGGTTTCTGGACACGAATGGGATGTACCCCAGAATCCTTCAAACAGCGGACCTCGTCGAAAGATGACAATCTGCTCAACCATACCCTCAAGCCCCGCCATCTGCACATGATCGCAATTGGCGGCTCTATCGGTGCTGGCTTCTTCGTTGGATCTGGAAGTGCTCTTGACAAGGGTGTAAGTCAATACTCGGAAGTTCCCAACGAGACCTTCGGCTAACACCTCGAAGGGACCTGCCACATTGCTTATTGATTTCGCAATTATGGGAGTCATGATTTTCAATGTCGGTAAGTTTGCCTTGAGACTTGAAGATGGATTCAAAGCTGATTAGCATCCTCATAGTCTATGCTCTCGGTGAACTCGCGGTCATGTATCCTGTCTCGGGTGGTTTCTACACCTACTCAACTCGTTTCATTGACCCATCGTGGGGATTCGCTATGGGCTGGAGTAAGTTATCCATCCAGTGATACTCATTCACTTCTAATGGGTTCTGCAGACTATGTTTTCCAATGGGCCATCGTTCTACCGCTTGAATTGGTCGTTGCGGGCTTCACGGTCGCCTATTGGAATGCCGATATCAATGTCGGAGTCTGGATTACGGTCTTCCTCATCACAATTATCATCATCAACATCTTTGGAGTTCTTGGATTTGCCGAAGAAGAGTTCTGGTCCAGCATCTTGAAACTGGCAGCAGTAGTCATCTTCATGATCGTAGGATTGATTCTGGGTCAGTCACATGATTGAAAATGCACCGCCTTTTGCTAACCTTTCATTTAGTGTTGGGTGGCGGGCCTCCGAAGGGCATCTACAGCGAGTACTGGGGAGCAAGACTCTGGTATGATCCAGGTGCCTTCAAGAATGGGTTCAAGGGAGTCTGCTCAGTGTTCGTCACGGCCGCTTTTGCGTTCTCGGGTACAGAGTAAGGATAATCCGGTTCCTTGATTCATTGTTCCCAAATCCCATCATACTCCTGTTTCATCTCATGCACTCCCAGCACATCCCGAAAGAGCTTAGATTGCTCCACTTGCTCCTGAGACATTGTAAACTAGGGGAAAGCTGACCACCCGATGTTCTAGGCTGGTCGGTCTTGCTGCCGCTGAGGCCGAAAACCCAGCCAAGGCTCTTCCGGGTGCTATTAAGCAAGTGTTCTGGCGTATCACCTTGTTCTACATCGTTGGGCTCCTATTTGTAGGCCTTCTCGTTAGGTGAGTGAGACTAGCACTGGCAAGGGACAGTACTAACATATTTAGTTCCACGGACGACCGTCTCCTTGGCGCGAACCCATTCATTAATGTCGCTGCCAGCCCCTTCGTTATTGCTGCAAAAGACGCTGGCCTCATCGGCTATGACAGCTTCATGAACTTCATCATTCTCGTTTCCGTAATCTCCATTGGCAACTCAGGCGTGTACGGAGGCTCTCGAACTCTCACTGCCCTCGCCGAGCAAGGCTACGCCCCAGGTTTCTTCTCCTACATCGATCGTTCTGGTCGACCGCTCTACTCAACGATCGCCATCTTGATCTTCGGTTGTCTAGGCTACATCACCCTAAGCTCAAGTGGACCCGTCGTCTTCGATTGGCTCCTTGCCCTCTCTGGTCTCGCGGCACTCTTCACCTGGGGTTCTATCTGCTTAGCACACATCCGCTTTCGCGCAGCTTGGAAGCACCACGGGCACACACTGGACGAGATCCCATTCAAGGCCGTCTTCGGGGTATACGGCTCATACTTAGGCTTGCTTCTCATCTTCCTTGTTCTCGTTGCGCAGGTAAGCCTCCCCACCACCATCCCATCCCATCCCCACCGACTTGATAACTCACAACATCCAGTTCTACACCGCGCTCTACCCCCTCAGCAAAGACGGCGAGATCGGCACTGCTGAAGACTTTTTCAAAGCTTACCTCGCCCTCCCCGTTGTGATCGTGTTCTGGATTTGCGGGTATTTCTGGAAGCGCACCGGTTGGTTGAGGACGAGTCAGATTGATGTTGACACTGGCAGACGTGAGGTGAATTGGGAGCTGATTAATGCTACGAAGGCGGAGATTTCGAGTTACCCTGCGTGGAAGAGAGTGTATTATTACTTGTTTTGAGAGGTGCCTGTGATGTTGGATGAGTGGAAGGAGGGTTGCAGAAAAGAGCGTGATTGAGGTATGGCTCGTACTTTTCTTTGTGTTGAAGATATCTCGATAGCGGACTTGCTTTT
>Ga0302140_10013179_pt1 | contig 10119 bp, 11 predicted proteins | sample I_Bog_E1_1_FD_202095 | JGI IMG/M metagenome (GOLD analysis project Ga0302140, IMG submission 202095) | Peat permafrost microbial communities from Stordalen Mire near Abisko, Sweden - I_Bog_E1_1 | ecosystem: Environmental > Terrestrial > Soil > Wetlands > Peat | place: Sweden: Abisko, Stordalen...
CCTCACCGGATTCTCTGGCGAGACGGACAGAGACTTCGTGATCGACGCGGGAACCGTGAAGTGGGGCCACGAGGCGCAGATCGGCTACTTCCCGCAAGACGTTTCCGGCATCATCCAGCCGGGGCTGACGGTCTCCGACTGGCTGCACCAATGGGACCCGCGCGTGACTCGCGAAGAGATTCGCGGGCTGCTGGGTCAGATGCTCTTTAGCGGCGAAGAAGGCCTGAAGCCAACTAAGGCGCTCTCGGGCGGCGAGACGGCGCGACTGCTCTTCTGCCGGCTCATGCTGCTCAAGCCCAACATCCTCATCCTGGACGAGCCGACCAATCACCTCGATCTTGAATCGATCAACGCGCTCAACATCGCCTTGCAGCGCTACGAAGGCACGGTGCTGCTGGTCACGCATGATCAGGATTTGCTGGAAGAAGTGGGCACGCGCATCTGGAACTTCGAGCATGGCAAAATCGAAGACCACAAGGGGCCATACGAGGAGTTCATGGCCGCCAAATAGCCTCTGGAAAGTTGGCGCTCAGATGCGGTAGTGATCTGGGCGCCAGCTCTGGATGCGCTCTTTGATCTGCTTGCGGTCCAGATTCTTTTCGAGCGTCAAGTGCACCAGCTCGGGAATTTCGTCGTCCGATGCAAAGCGCAATCCGATGAGCTGATCCTCCGTCAGCTCCGGGATGCGCTTACGCAAATTTTCTGTGAGCAGAGCATCGAGCCGCAGACGCTCTTCCAAGCGAATGATGCGGTCCTGAATCTTTAACGGATACATGCGCGCCTTCAAGAGGGTCACGACCAGCACCACGGTGAGAGTCAGAATCCATATCGACAAAACGACGCGGCTTTGAATTCCGACAAACAGGACAATTGCCATGAAAATGATGTTCCCCAGCACGGCCACTCCGGCGACTCCGTGGAACATGGGATCGAAGCTGGCATGGCTCCGGAAAGACTGCGGCTTGGGCGTGCTCATTCGTAGGTTCCTGACGTAAGGTTGAAGGGATTGCGGACTTACGCTCAGTAATGCGGCAGTGGCCCGGTTTCCTGCGATGGACCGGATTGCATTGCTTGCGCCGCCACTGAGCCTTCTCCGCTCACCGGTAATCCTACATCATGCGCCGCATTGGCGGTTGGCGCACTCGGCGCTGCGCCCGCGGCCTGCGCCGATTCCGACGGCGGCTTTCCAGTCTGCACCAAGGCGTCTAAGCTCCAGGCATCGGCGGTCGGGGGATCTTTGGGAATCAGATGATAGCGGCCACGCACCAAGTAGTCCGCCATCAATCCGCCAGCCACATAAGGGTTCAGGATCACGATCGGAATCACATAGCCGTTGGCAATGATTGACTCGGTGACGCCCCTGTCGGAGCGGCTCCTGCGCCGGTAGCCAGGCACCTGCGGGATTTCCAGCACCGCCAACTGGATTTCTGGATGCTTCTTCGCATACTGCTCCAACCCGTAAGCCAGACGCTTGGGTGTGGTGATGCCGGCGTCGGGAAAGATGGTTCGATGGAATTTTCCGGGGAAATATTCCGTCAAGATCATCCGGTCGAAGTCGGCGCAATTGTTAAAGAGAATGTTGAAGTGTGAGTGGTTTGGAAGCCTGTTAAATCTGGCGATCAGCTTCTCGTCCTGCTCGCGCGTGGTCTCGAAGCGAAAGGCGTAGGTACGCCGATCGTACGCAGTGCCGACCAGTTCGGTCCATCCCCCGTAGAAGAAACTGCCTTTAGGCAGATCCTGTCCCCACTCGCCCAGCCGCGCCTCTTTGTAGTGCTTGCGCAGGCGATTGACCGTCTCCTGATTCACCTCATGCGGCACCTGGTCCGAACTATCGACCGAATAGAGATACGGAATGAGCGGAATCGCAACCCAGTCGTATCCATCCAGGCCTTTGTAGCGGCTGATTACAACACCGTTTTCCCCGGAACGGCAAAGGCGGAGTTGAACGGGCGTATCGGCGCAAACACGCTCCAAATAAATAGCCGAATGGCCGGTAGGATTCAGCGTGCCGAAGACGCCGTAAGGCTGCTCCAGCAGGAGCGCGGCCTGGGCGGATAGCCCTTGCGCAGTTGCGATCAACGATGCAACAGTTGCCAATGTCCATAGCCGTGCTGGCAGTTTAATCCACGCTTTAAGCCTGGCTCGCATCCAAATTCCTCGTCGGTGTCCGGGGTCGCACCGGCGGAATCAACAAAGCGAAGCCGGCAACTGAAGAACTCGATCTTTATATTGAGACACAAAGCAAGGGTGAAAGTTCCGCTGCGGCCGGGTTCCTCAACCTCCCAATTTCTGTAATCCGATCGAGTCCAGCTCAAAATTGCACATGCAAGCATGGCAGCGACGAAAGCAACGTTCCACCTCAAATAACGACTTCGAATTCCGCCGGTGCTAAGTTGTCAGCCTTGTGCGGTCGCATGATACCGTTATCAGTCAAGAAGATCTGTGCTCGTTCAAACCTAGGCTTGAAGCAGCTCTTATATCGTTTCTATCGACAAAGGTGGATGAAATGTTGCACTCCAAACAATTGCTGCCATTGGCTTTATGTCTTGCGTCCTCCTTGTGCTCCAAAGGAGCTCTAGGCGACGTTACCCTGCCGAAAATCCTCGCTAGCCACATGGTTGTGCAGCGCGATTTGCCGGTTCACGTGTGGGGCTGGGCCTCGGCCGGCGAGGCAGTCACGGTCTCCTTTCGCGACGAGAGCAAAGCCGTCACGGCCGACGAACTGGGCCGCTGGAGCGTCTATCTTGCACCGGGCAAAGCCGGAGGCCCATTTGAGCTAACCGTCAAGGGCACCAACAGCATCACGCTCGATGACGTTCTGGTGGGCGACGTCTGGATCGCCGGCGGCCAATCCAATATGGAATTTGCCATGCGCCAGGCCGCTACCGCAGCCACTGATCTGCCCAAAGCGGCAAATGATCGCATCCGCCTGATGATCGTCGACAAAGTCTCATCGGATTATCCGAAAACCGACCTTACCGGGAAAGGCTGGATCGCTTCCACGCCCGAATCCGCACGGGATTTCTCCGCCGTTGCCTGGTACTTTGCCCGCGAGATCGAAGCAAAGGAACACGTGCCCATCGGCGTCATCGACTCCACCTGGGGCGGCACGGTTGCCGAAACCTGGGTCAGTATGACGGCCCTCGGCGCGGACGCCTCGCTGGCATCCGTCTTTGCCTCCCGCGGACGCCAAATTGATCGCGAGCCGACAGCGCTTCTCGAAGACGTGGTGCAAAAGCGCCAGATAGCGGAAGCAAAGGCGCAGGGCAAACCTGTGCCCGAGTTTCCCTGGCATCCGATGCTCAATATGTGGGCTCCATCGATGCTTTGGAACGGCATGATCGCCCCGCTCACGCCGTTTCCCATCCGCGGCGTCATCTGGTACCAGGGCGAGTCGAACAGCATCATCGCCCGCAACCCCGCCGTCTACTACCGCCTCTTCCCTACCCTCATCGAAGACTGGCGCCGCCAGTGGCAGATTGGCGACTTCCCTTTCCTCTACGTACAGATTGCCAACTTCAAATCCACTCCAGTGGAAGACTGGCCAACCATCCGCGACGCGCAGTTGAAGACACTTGAGGTGCGCAACACCGGCATGGCCGTCACCATCGACGTCGGCAATCCGGACAACGTTCACCCCACCGACAAGGTCACCGTCGGCAACCGGCTCGCGCTCGCTGCCCGGTCCATCGCGTACGGCGAAAAGCTGGAGTTCTCCGGCCCGATCTTCCGCCAGATCACGACGGAAAACGGCGCAGTTCGCGTCTGGTTCGACCACGCCGAGGGCCTCGAAGCCCGCAACGGCGAACTCACAGGCTTTGAGATTGCCGGACCGGACAACGTCTGGGCTCCGGCCGAGGCCAGGATAGAGGGCACCACGATCGTCCTCACCAGCGCCACCGTTCCGCAGCCTGTCTCAGCCCGCTACGGCTGGGCCAACAGCCCGGAATGCCATCTCTACAACGACGCTGGACTGCCTGCCTCACCGTTTACCTCAGTCCGATAAAGCCGTACCCAGCACCGTTTGGACTCGCACTCCAACCGGTGCTAAACTTGATGTATTGCGGAGAGTTGGCAGAGCCCGGTTGAATGCACCTGACTCGAAATCAGACGTAGTCGAAAGGCTACCGGGGGTTCGAATCCCTCACTCTCCGCCATCTATTGATTCTAAAAGAGTTAACCACTTGGTTACACCGAGGGTTACACTTTCCAGAGAAATAATCCAAAAACAGCCATTGTCAGCGGTAGTTCCCTTCGAGGAGAAACTGCCCATGGCGAGTCCTGTTGTTCGCTTAAAAATTCGGGTCCGTCTTGACGATGGTTCCCGGCCATACTATGACCCGGTCTTTTCCGGCAATCGCAAGCTCAAGCCGCTGTACGCCAACATTGACGGCAAGCCGGTCCACCACCCAGAGGGCGTCTACTATCTCCGATACCTGAACGGGACGAAGCGCGTCTTTGAGCGTGTCGGCACAGACCCCCAGCTTGCCCTGACCACCCAGGACCGGCGGGAGAAGAGTCTCGGAGCCCGGAGCGTCGGCCTGGTCGTTGCAGACGACCTACCCTCGGCGTCGTCACACAAGCCGCGCCGCCCCCTGGCCGATTGCATTGTGAAGTACCTCACTGAGACCAAGGCGCACAAGTCGGTGAAGACGCGCTCAGCGTACACCGAGACGCTGGTGCTCTTTTTGGAATACTTGTCTGGCCAGAAATTCAAAGCCCTGTCAGACAAGAAGGACGACGCCAGGCCTGGCCACAAGACCAAGACCGTGACAGACGAGGACATAAAGCCTTTGACGGCGGAGGCTATCGCGTCAGTCACGAACAAGTGCATCGAGGACATCAACCGTGACCGCGCAATGGGCTTCGCCGCGTTTGTCAAGAATCGCGGAAATTCTCCCCGGACAGTTCGAAACCGCATCGATTATCTACAGATATTCCTTCGCCATTTCGGAATGAAGGCCGTTCTACAAGGTAAAGACATGCCGAAGTACACGCAAAAAGAAGTCAGCGCCTACGAGGATGACGCCGTCAAAATGATGCTCGCGCACGCCACGGTGGATGAGGCCGACCTGCTTCGATTCTTCCTCTGCACCGGAGCGCGTGAGCAGGAGGTCCAGTACGCCTGCTGGCCCGACGTAAATTTTTCTGGGAAAAGCTACAAGGTGACCGAACACCTTGACCTGGGGTTCATCCCGAAGGACAAAGAAGAGGGTTCTATTCCCCTGCCCGATAGCATGATTGAGCGGCTCATTGCACGTAAGAAGCGCTACCCGCATACGCGCCTGATTTTCCCTGGACCTGGCAATAAGCCGAACGGCCACATGCTGCGGATCATCAAAAACCTCGCGTTGCGTGCCGGGGTCAACTGCGGTCAGTGTGTCAATAAACAGGGCAGCTCCTGCGCCACGCATCCGGTCTGCCGTCATGTCCTTTTGCACAAATGGAGGAAGACGTTCGCGACCACGTTGCACGAAAACGGCGCGTCCGCGCGGACGGTACAGGGATTGCTCAGGCATTCCAGCCTCGAAACCACGCTGCGCTACTTGGCCAAACAAGACTCCGGAAAGACAAGGTCCATTTCCAATGTCGCTTTCGGTCAGTTTGCCTGATCCCTCAAACCCAGAAACCCCCACCGATGTTCGGGTGTCTTCAATGGATTGAGACAAACGTAGCATTGACTCTCCGGCGGTGAATCATCGAAGCTAGGGAATCTAAGGGACAACTCACACGATGAAGGAAGCCACAGCCCGCATCAAAATCAACAAGTTGCTGGAAGCAGCGGGCTGGCGTTTCTTCCGTGAGGGTATGCGTTGCCTCCGAGGGGAATACCTTCGTACCGGCATGTTCAACAGCGACTTGTCCACCGGCACGGTCGAGCAGATGTGCGACAGGGACTCTTGGAGTCCCAATAAGACTGAGATACGGGCCAATCTGGCTTGCTTGTGGGCGTGTGCCGGAACTGTGACCTCCCCGATTTTGGCTGTGATGCAGAGAGTAGGGTAGGACGACAATTACTAGGCATCAAGACCGGTCAGATCGGCCGTCTTGATGGCCTTGAATCATGAGAGGGAAAAATGCGTACACTCGTTGCGCGCTGGTCGCGCGGGAGGGACCTCGTCGAGGACCTTCCGGATTTTATCCACTGGAACGATGGCACTTTGGGAACCATTGACGATTACACCCGCAATTTAACGAACACCCATACCTTGGACCACGAGCAGCATGGCTGGGTGATGAGATTCTTTCCAGAAATTGTCGCCAAAGTTTGGTTCGACTTTGCAGGCAAAACCTGGGTAGTAGGCGGCGAGGGGATTCCGACCGAGTCATTGGAACTCAGCAACCCAAATGCTTCGGACGAGCAAATCCGGGCAAACCTTTATGCGCTGCCCACAATGTATAAGGCTGCGATTACCCGCTCGTTGGTCTGAACTGACTGTAGACAGCAATACCGCTCGGACCTGTTAGAAAATGTGGCTGAAATCGGACGGGTGAACTCAAGGTGAGAGCCAGTTCCGACTGTAGGTGATATGAGGGCCCCGGTTGCAACCGAGGCCCCTTTGTTCTTGACGGCAGGCAAATATCCTCGCTTTCTGAAGCCAAGCCTCCGGCGGCAGGGGGCAAACCCCCTCTACGCCCAACCCAGAACGCACATCTCCCGTGAAGCATGAAGTTCCAGGCTAAGGGTTCCGCCGCCTGGCCCCGCCCCGCTCCGCCGAACCTTCCGACTATCGCACCCCCTTGTGTGGCCGAGATTTCCCCGTCAAAACTTTTTAGCCCCGCGAGCCGCATTTCCAGGTCGCACGCCGGTAGTTCCTTGTGTGGGGGAATTCGCAAGCGGAACAATCAAAATTTTCACTTCACACGGAGTAGCAGTGTCAGGCAAAACAAATAATCCCTCGACTCAAGAGCCCCCGCGCAGAAGCAGGTTCGGAAACGCAACGGGAACCTCGAACCTATCGACCTAAACAGAATCGTCCGCCGGTTATCACGGCGTGTGACCGTCTCACAGAAACGGAGCATGAACGCCCCCAGGCCGCCATCGCGACCGTGCCACACTCTCCGTATATCTCGCGAGGCTTGACGACGAAGAACATTTGCAACCTTCAGCGTCCGGGCCGGTGGCTCCTTCATGTGAGGCTTCCATTTCTAAATGAGCTAGAGAGAGTGAGATGCAGGTCGCAGAAAGCACAGACTGTGCCACGAATGTTCACCCAAGAAATCGTGACTTCCTCGATTTTCTGTGTGATTGGGAGAGTAAGGTATGGAGTCACTCAAGAATCGCACCTCATTGCATTGGCTAGTCCGAGGTGAGCGGCGCTGACCTCCCCAATCCCGTCGCAGACCGAGAGAGTAAGTCAGAGGTGGCTCGCGGTCCGCGAATCGGACGCTGGTGATCCGCTTGTCTTGGAGGTCCGCATAGCTCAAAAGATTTTTCCTGCACGACGCGCATAAATTCTGACTGGTACCGGTATATCCCCTTGAACAACGAATGTCGTTGCGATGGAGGACCGAATGCCCACCACTCATGACGTACGGCACCAGACTGGCTCAATCGAGCCAAAAGCTGTGCCTGCACAAAATCACTCGCCTGCGGTCGAATACCTGGCGAATCGCAGGCTTCACACGAAGGAGGAAGCGATGCAGATTCTCCATCTCTTTCCCGAGCAGTTTGAAGAATTGGCAAACACGCGACAGCTAACTCCGTTCCGAATTGCAGGTGTGGAGCGATTTGACTCGCGCGACCTGGACAAATTGATCGATGCGTACAAGGAAACGGCCAGACGGAGGCTTCAATGAAGAAGGACGGAACGACTGAGCATTATGAAAACGGCGAACGGGAATGCCCACTTTGCTCAGTCCCTCTCCCTGCTTACAGTACCTGGCCCGGTGCCAGGTACCGTTTCTGCGGTAAGGCCGCGTGTGCCGAGATCGTGCGGAACAGCAAGAATGGGCACTATATTAACGAGGCTGAGCGCAAGTGCATGGCCGATGGCTGCTCCAATTTCCTTGCCGAGGGCCTCTACGATAAGAGGGCTCGTTTCATCGCGTGCTCACCGAAGTGCTACCTGCATCTCTTGAATCGTGGGAGCATTGTGATGACGTGCGCTTGCAGGTGCGGCACCGAGTTTAATCGTGCATCAAGGCGTCCTAACAAAAGCGGGCTTGTCTTCTACTCTCCGCAACATGCGGGTGCTTACTCCATAAATAAGCACCTCGACGAGTGCTGCGGACAATTCCGCAGCGTCGTAGATGAGTTCTTGCAATTTGCATCGTCGCGCGAAATGGATGTAAAGACAATCCGCAAGAGTATTTGCCCATTCTTTGAATTTCTGAACGAACAACACATTGTCAGTCTCGATCAAGCCAATTCTCGTACCATCACAGAGTACCTTGTATGGGCCGAGCGAACCGGCCATCGAAGTGCAGCCCATGACTTAACCTGTGTAGCCTCATTCTTCAATTGGCTAATCTTTGAAGGGCACAGGACTCTAGCCAATCCAGTCGTTCCGCGCTTTCATTACCCTCGGAAGAAGGAACCATTGCCCCGCCCGTACACCGAGAGCGATCTCAATGTTATCTGGCAACTTCTGATTGAGCGCGGTGATTCAATGACCCGCCTAGCAGCGGCGATTGCGGAAGAAGCGGGCCTTCGGATCGGAGAAATCTGCCGTCTTCGCGTCACGGATGTCAACATCTCGGAGAAGCGGCTGTTCGTTAGATTGCCTACCAAGAATCGCAAAGAACGGTGGGCATACTTTTCGGAAAAGACGAAGAAGTATTTTGTTCAGTGGATGAGTGAACGCGATCCCAACTGCGGGCACGATTCGTTGTTCTACAACAGCATAAAGCATCCTCTCACGGCAGACGCGCTTCGCGATGCCTTCCAGCGCGTATTGTGCAAAACGTTTGAAGGCAAGGAAATTCACAAGACCGGCCTCGACAAGTGGTCCACCCATCGTCTTCGCCATACGATGGCATCAAACCTTACCAATGGTGGTGCCGACGCAGCAGTGGTCATGGCTGCTGGCGGCTGGAGCACATTTGATTCCATGTCAAGGTATGCCCAGGTTGATGAGAAGTTTGCCCGGCGTGGTTACCACGATGCGATGAGTCGCGCCGTTGAGCAGAAGCAAACCGCTCCTGCCATCCGTACGCTCACTCCTGCCGAACTGTTGCAGAAGCTCAACGACAAGAACAAGTTGCACGACCCAAGTGGCGACAGAGAGCATTGCGTATAATCGAGTTTATACGCAATGCCTTACATATCAGTCACTTACAGAAGCACAATCCGACCACTTTTCGCCTGAGAGCAACATTGTGAGTTGCGTCGCAACAGAAACTAGCTGTGGAACAAAGACTTTCTCAAACCGCAGCACATGATCGATGGCCCATTTGTGGTACTCCTCAATCGATGAGGATGGATCATCAATCGAGCCGGGCCTATACGCTGCGATGCGACAAACTCGCCTGCCGTCAAGAGACTCCCAGGCAAACCCACTGCCATAGCCAGGGTGCATTCCACAGCCGCCGAACCTCCCCGATTTTCATTCTGACCGGGAGAGTGGGGTAGCAGCACTCGACGGGTATGGCACCGGAAGTATCCATAATGTCTCCGCTCCTGACGAGGACGCCAACGTCCCCAAATCGTGATGCGAGACGGAGAGTGGAGTAGTAAGGGACATCCCTCCGCGCTCTCTCGAAGCAAATACTGAATCCGTCAGGAGGAAAAATTGTGATCACGCCGCATATTTTCCCCTCCTGTCCGGTATATCCAATTGACACCAAAAAACAAATCCGATGGGCCCGTTCGGCCCCATTCAGAAAGTACACACGTGAACTTTGAGCCGTTCTTTCGCGACATGCAGATAATGCAGAAGCTGAGCCCCTTGACGATCCGCGCATACCGAAACGACCTGGAGCTTTTTGAGACCTTTGCCGGGGCACATTCAATCACGGACGTGAGTCAGATTACCCGTGAAACTGTTCAGGATTATATCGGGTGGTTGCGGCAAAGGAAGAATCGCCGCACTGGTCACACTGGGTGCGCAGACTCTTCCATAACCAGGAGGCTGGCTGCGCTCTCAACGTATATTGATTTTATGCAGGTGACGAGTG
>Ga0302140_10013185_pt1 | contig 10115 bp, 5 predicted proteins | sample I_Bog_E1_1_FD_202095 | JGI IMG/M metagenome (GOLD analysis project Ga0302140, IMG submission 202095) | Peat permafrost microbial communities from Stordalen Mire near Abisko, Sweden - I_Bog_E1_1 | ecosystem: Environmental > Terrestrial > Soil > Wetlands > Peat | place: Sweden: Abisko, Stordalen...
TGCAGCGGGACTATAAACCTCATTTCATCACCTTCGTCACAAGATTGCGCTGGCAATTGCCGCCCCCGGCCCGCCAGATCACGCTAACTTCCTGCTGTCGGGACCACCGAAGCAAATACGAATTGTACGTTGTCGTGGTGATGCCCGACCACGTGCATTTGATTCTCACGCCTCTCATCAACGAAAAGCATCATGAGATGATTTCGCTGATCGACATCATGAGGAACATCAAAGGCGCATCAGCTCGTGCGATCAATCAAAGCCTGCACCGATCTGGGCCGGTATGGCAGGAGGAATCATTCGACCACGTGCTGCGCTCGTCGGAAGGTTCTGGACGAAAAGGTAGACTACGTTTTGAACAATCCGGTGCGGGCAGGACTGGTCAATAGTTGGCGGGAATACCTGTGGGCATGGCAGAGGCCTGACCTGCCTGAAGCGTTGATGCGAAGGTATGAGATTCGGACTGCGGACACGCACAAATCGGTTGGCAAGAACACGTAGCCCCGGACGCATTCATCCGGGTACAAGAAAAACATTCGAAGAGCTGCACGCAAGCGGACGAATGCGTCCGCGCCTACGTGACTACTCCTTCAACAACTGCCTTGCGATCACCATCCTCTGAATCTCACTCGTCCCCTCGCCGATGGTGCAGAGCTTCACGTCGCGATAATACTTTTCGGCGGGATAATCTTTGATGAAACCGTAGCCGCCGTGAATCTGCACGCCCTCGTTGGCGCACCTCACGGCAACTTCGCTGGCGTAAAGTTTTGCCATTGAGGATTCCAGCGTGGTCTTCATGCCCGCATCTTTCATCGACGCCGCACGCATGGTCAGCAACCGGGCTGCGTCAATCTCGGTAGCCATGTCGGCGAGTTTCCACTGAATCGCCTGGAATTCTCCAATGGCTTTGCCGAACTGTTTGCGCTCTTTGGAATAATTCAACGCAGCTTCGTACGCGCCCTGCGCCATGCCGAGAGACAAGGCCGCAATTGAGATGCGGCCGCCGTCCAGCACCCGCATGGCGTCTATGAATCCGTCGCCTTCTTTGCCGAGTAGATTTTCGGCAGGGATGACGCAATCTTCGAAAATCATCTCCGCTGTATCGCTGGCGCGCAGGCCGAGCTTGTTCTCTTTCTTGCCGGGACGAAATCCCTTCGTATCTTTATCGACGATGAATGCAGAGAGTCCATGCGTTTTAGCGGCGCGGTCGGTCACTGCGATCACCACCATGGCATCGGCATAGTGGCCGTTGGTGCAGAAAGTTTTCGTCCCATTGAGCAGCCAACTGTTCCCGCGGCGCTTCGCGGTCATGCGGGCGCTACCCGCGTCTGATCCCGAAGACGGCTCGGTCAATCCCCACGCCCCCAGAAATTCTCCCGTGGCCAGCTTGCTGACGTATTTCTTTTTCTGTTCTTCCGTCCCCGCAAGAAAAATGTGATTGGAACAAAGCGAAGTATGGGCGGCAACAATGATCCCTACCGATCCATCTACACGGGATAACTCTTCGATGGCGATTACGTATTCGACATAGCCCATGCCCGCGCCGGCATATTCGTTGGGAAAAACGGTTCCCAGCAATCCGAGTTTGCCCAACTCTTTGATCGTCGTCAGAGGAAATTCGCACGCTTCGTCCCACTTCATGACGTTGGGCAAAATCTCGCGCTCGGCAAATTCGCGGACCGTCTTCTTTAACTGCTGCTGCTCATCGCTCAGTTGAAAATCCAAGTTTCCTCCCCAACCGCGGCCAATTTTTGATTAGAACATAGGGGGGAGGGGAGGCAAAGTTACCTCGGGCGTTGCTGGATCGATTACAGTTTTACTGCATGAATAGAGGGGATTTTGTACATTTGGAACCGAAGCCCGACCGACCGTATGGTTTGGCAATTACTGTTTTTCAGAGGGACTTTCGACGGCTGATGGTTTTAAGGGACAGTTTCTTCTGCCGCAATGAACCTCTCGAACACTTCGTTCGAGAGCAACCGTCCGCGCTCCGTCAGGGAGACGGCATCTTCCGTCTGGTTCATTAATCCGTCGCCAATCAAGTCAGGAATTATCGTCGTTCGAGCGCTGAGCAAAAGATCATCGCCATACCTTTTCGAAAGCTCTCGGAGATTAACTCCTCGCGTCAGCCGCAGGCCCAGGAAGAATTCTTCTTCCAGCGCTTCCCGAGGTGAAACAGAAGTCCGCTTCAAATCCGCGCCACCCATATATTGTTCCAGAGAATCCGCAGGAGCGAACCGCACAGCATCTAAGTCCGCGCCCCGCCCCCGCAACATCGAGTGCGCGTCCACGCCAAATCCGAAGTACGGTTGCCGTGTCCAATATTTTAGGTTGTGGCGGGACTCGAAGCCTTCGCGCGCGAAGTTGGAAATTTCGTATTGCGCAATCCCACCCGCAGCTAATTTCTCGCAGGCGGTAACGTAAAAATCGGTGGTCGCTTCTTCGTCGGGCACAAAGTGGGCATGATAACGCGTGCCACCAGCCATCACCTCGCGCCCCAGACGCGAATCCTCGTCCACCTCCAACATGTAAACGCTGATATGAGGGGCACCGGTGGCAATTGATTCCGCTAGCGAGACGTCCCAACTTTCAGCAGTCTGATGCGGCAGCCCGGCGATCAAATCGATGTTAACGTTAGAAATCCCCGCGCTGCGCAACCGGGCAATGTCTTCGAGCACCGTCTCCCGCTTGTGAAGCCGCCCCACTGCGGCAGATTCTTGATCCACAAACGACTGCACGCCGAGGCTCACGCGATTTACGCCACACCGCAATAGACTCTCGAGCACCGCCGGAGTCAGCGTTCCGGGAGCGCATTCAACTGTAACCTCCGCGTCTCGTTCCACGTGGAACTGCCGCCGCAGGGCCGTGAACATTTCTTCCAGTTGGGTGGTATCGAGCACGGTCGGAGTTCCGCCTCCCAGATAGATAGAATTTACTTCACGCTCAGTTTGCCCGCCCATCTGCGCAGCCATCTTCTCCGCGTTTTCGATGTCCGCGCAAACGCGATCCACGTAGCGGCCGAATACCGCCCGCGAGAAAACGTCGGAAGCAAAGTTGCAATAGCTGCACTTGGTGCGGCAGAACGGTACGGAGATGTAAATTCCGAGCGGCATCTTAAGCTATTATCCCATTCTCACCCGATCAAATATCGCGAACCTTTTTCCATCTCCGCTGCTGCCTCGGCCATCTATATTGCGGTAACCTGTACATAGAGCCGCTGGTCCGTTCCGCCGCCTGAACGCTAAGAATCAATGTCCCAGGAAGAAGAAATATTAGGCAAAGCCTACGATAGCCGCTTGATGGCGCGGCTGCTGAAATATCTGCAACCCTATCGCTGGCAGGTGGCGATTGCGCTGGTATCGATTTTTCTTAAGTCTTTCGCGGATGTGCTCGGACCGTATCTTACAAAAGTAGCGATTGACCGCTACCTCGCGCCGAAGTCGGTTGCTACAGCAACCTCCTCCGGCATTTGGAGTTGGCTCAGTCCGCGCGCGGTCACAGGTATTGCCCAGATTGCCTCCATTTATGTCGGTCTTCTGCTTTGCAGTTTCTTGCTCGAGTTTCTGCAAACCTACTACATGCAGTGGACCGGCCAGAAAGTGATGTTCGACCTGCGCCGCCAGATCTTTCGCTACCTGCAGCGTTTGCACGTCGCCTTCTTCGATCAGAACCCGGTCGGACGCCTCGTTACACGGGTCACCACCGACGTGGACGCATTGAATGAAATGTTCACATCCGGCGTGGTCTCGATTTTCGAAGACCTTTTCGTGCTCTTCGGAATCCTCGGAGTGATGTTGTGCATGAATTGGAAGCTGGCTCTGATTACGTTTGCCGTACTTCCTTTCATCGTAGTGGCCACCAAGATTTTTCGGGATCGCGTGCGCGACTCCTACCGCCGAATTCGAGTGGCTATCGCGCGCATTAATTCTTACCTGCAGGAACACATCAGCGGCATGGCGGTGCTGCAACTCTTCAATCGCGAGCGCAAGGCCTACGGCCAGTTCGAGAAAATCAACCGCAGTCACATGGACGCGTATAAAGACGCGATCATGGCCTACTCGGTCTACTATCCGGCCATCGACATTCTCTCGTCGATCGCGATTGCCTGCGTGATCTGGTTCGGCGGCGGCGACATCATGCGCCACATCTCCGTGACCAGCGTGGCTCTCAGCTTTAATTGGAAAACGCTGATCGCCTTTCGCCTTGTGCCTACTGTCGCTACGCTCGGAGTCCTGGTCGCTTTCATTCAATATGCGATGCGATTTTTCCGTCCGATCATGGACTTCAGCGAAAAGTACAACATCCTGCAAGCCGCCATGGCCGCTAGTGAGCGCGTGTTCAAGCTGCTGGATACTCCGGTGCAAGTAGTCTCGCCGGAAGTGACCAAGCGCCCCGAGGGTCCGGGACGAATCGAATTCGACCACGTCTGGTTCGCTTATCGCGAGATAGAGACTAAACAGGAAGATGTAGGGATGGCCGCCCTCGAGAGCCTGCCCCGAGCGAAGTCGAGGGGTCCAGCCGAGCAAAGCTCGGCAAGCTCTTCGCCGTCCGCGAAAGATGAAGTTGGCAGTGACTCGGCTCTCGACTGGGTCCTCCGCGATGTGACTTTCGCCATCGAACCTGGCGAAACCGTAGCCATCGTCGGACACACCGGCGCGGGCAAGACCACGCTCATCTCGTTGCTGCTACGCTTCTACGACGTTCAAAAAGGCGCAGTCCGCATCGACGGCGTCGACGTCAGAGATATGGATCTCGCCGGCCTGCGCAGCCGCTTCGGAGTGGTCTTGCAAGATCCCTTCCTCTTCAGCGGCACAATCGGCGGCAACATTCGGCTCGGCACCAAGACAATTACAGACGAAGACATCGAACAGGCCGCCGAAGACGTGAACCTCGCCGACTTTATCCGCGCTCTGCCCAGAGGATTCGACGAAGAAGTGCGCGAGCGGGGATCGACTCTCTCAACCGGACAGAAGCAGCTCATTTCATTTGCGCGGGCTTTGGCTCACGACCCGAAAATTCTGATTCTCGACGAAGCCACTTCCAGCGTGGACACTGAAACTGAATTCCGGGTGCGCGATGCCCTCGACCGCATGGTCGCAGGACGCACGTCGCTGATCATCGCCCACCGGCTCTCGACCGTGCAGCGCGCGGATAAGATCATCGTCATGCATAAAGGCCAAGTGCGCGAGATGGGCACGCACCAGCAACTGCTGGCCCGGCGCGGGATTTATTTCAAGCTCTATCAACTGCAATACAAGGATCAGGAAATCGGCGTGGAAGGATCGCACTCTCCCCGGTCAGCCGTCGGCGTGGACGATTGATCTTGTGTAGCCTCCTTGCACGCGAGTGATCTGGATCTCGCTCCATCATCTGAAGTCGCGAATGTACAATTCGACAAATGGGGAGGTTCAAAAAATCACGATCGATCCCGTCTCCAGCCTCGCGCAGAAGTTTTCTCGACGGCGAGGGGATTAGCCCAGCCGAGCTTCAAATTTCGCCTTGGCCGACATCGGACAGCAAAATGGGAGGCCCTGTTCGCATCATCAACCTATAGCGGGGGCACCGTCGGTTACCGGAGTAACATGGTTGGCAACGTACTCGCCAGGAGGCTGCCACGGCACCAAAGATGAAACCGCAAAGACAAAATTCTTCGCTGCACTCATTCCTGACTCTGGCGTTATTGTGCTCGACGTTGGCCGCGTCCGCCAACGCCCAGAACAAGACCGCCACGCCCGACGCCACGCCCGCCTACCGCAACCCCGCGCTCACCATCGACGAGCGCGTAGCCGATCTTCTTCCGCGCATGACGCTCGAAGAAAAAGTCCAACAAATCACCGGTGGCGGGCACGGCCGGCTTGAAATTCTCGACCCCACAGGAACATTCACGTCCGAGACCGCACGCGCCAAGATGGCCCAGTGGTCGAATCCCGATCTGATTTTCACGCCCAAGGAGTCAGCCATCTTGCGCAATGGTGTGCAGCGTTATCTGCGCGAGAAGACTGCGCTCGGCATCCCTGAACTATTCATGGGCGAAGCTTTGCACGGATTCATGGAGTACGGCAGCACCAGTTTCCCGCAGGCGCTCGGCTTAGCCAGCACGTGGGACACGGATCTGGTGCATCGAGTATTCAGCGCTGCCGGCGAAGAAGCCGGTTCCCGGGGCGCGGGACAAGTGTTCTCGCCGGTCCTCGATATCGCCCGCGATCCGCGTTGGGGACGCACGGAAGAAACCTATGGCGAAGATCCGTTTCTGGCGTCGCGCATGGGAGTTGCTGCGATCACCGGACTACAGGGCGATACTTTTATGATCGGCCGTCATCACGTTCTCGCGACGGCCAAGCACTTCGCTGTCCACGGTCAGCCCGAAGGCGGAACCAATACCGCGCCCGGCAATTACTCGGAGCGCATTCTCCGGGAGAATTTTCTGGTGCCGTTTCAAGCCGCGGTGCAGGAAGCCAAAGTCGGCAGCGTCATGGCTTCGTATAACGAGATCGACGGCATTCCTTCGCACATCAACCACTGGCTGCTCGAGCGAGTGCTGCGGCAGGAGTGGGGCTTTGCGGGCTATATCACCTCGGACGGCGACGGGCTGCAGATGCTGGTGAATACACATGCCGTCGCCGCGACCAAGGCCGACGCCGCGCGACTCGCGATTTCCGCGGGCGTCGATTTCGATCTATCGGATGGCTCGGTCTATCGCACGCTGGTGAACCAGGTAAAAGAAGGAATCGTTCCTGAGAGCGATGTAGACCGCGCCGCCGGAAAAGTATTGGCCACGAAGTTTCGTCTCGGCTTGTTCGACAATCCGTTTGTCGATCCCGACTACGCAGAGAAAATCACGAACAGCCCGGAGCATCGCCAACTTGCGCTTAAGGCCGCACAGAAAGCCATCGTGTTGCTGAAGAACGAAAAGAATCTCTTACCTCTTGATCTAACTAAACTAAAAACGATTGCCGTGATTGGTCCCGACGCGGAAGGCGTTCATCTTGGAGGCTACAGCCGCAATCCCGTGCACGGAGTCAGCCTCTTGCAAGGGATTCGCGACCGTGCCGGCTCCAAAGCCCAAGTGCTCTATGCAGAAGGCTGCCAGCTGACGGACGCCAAGCCCGACTGGCACGGGTGGTTCGTCGACAACGTAAAACTCATCGATCCTGCGACGCAGGTGGAAAGTATAAAGGCTGCTGTCGAAGCTGCGCGTAAGGCCGACGTAGCGATACTCGTCGTCGGAGAAAACGAAAGTACGAATCGCGAAGCCTGGTCCGAACAACACTTAGGAGATCGCGACTCCCTCGATCTGATCGGCGCGCAGAACGATCTGGTGAAGGCCGTCGTTGAGACCGGAACTCCCACCGTCGTTTTTCTGATCAACGGCCGTCCGCTTTCGATCAACTACATCTCAGAACATGTGCCAGCGATTCTGGAAGGCTGGTTCCCTGGAGAAGAAGGAGGGACCGCGGCCGCGAATGTGCTGTTCGGTGACGTGAATCCCGGCGGAAAATTGCCCATCACCTACCCACATTCTGTCGGGGACCTGCCTGACTTCTACAATCACAAGCCGTCCGCGAATCGAACTTATACCTTCAGCACTCGAAAGCCGCTTTATCCTTTCGGCTACGGGCTCAGCTATACGAACTTCCAATTCACGAACTTGCGCGTTGAGCCAGCGCAAATCGGCGTTGGCGGCACTGCAAAGGTCAGGCTGGACATCGCCAACACTGGTTCTCGCGACGGCGACGAAGTTCCGCAGCTGTATATCCACCAGAAGATCGCATCCGTGACGCGGCCGGTCATGCAGTTGAGGGGATTTCAACGCGTGACCTTGAAGCCCGGCGAAAAGAAGACGGTAGAATTCACCATTACGCCCGACATGCTTTCCATGCTGAACGTCGATATGCACAAAGTCGTCGAGCCGGGGATATTTGAAATCATGGTTGGCCCCAGTTCCGATCAGACCACTACGGTGCCGCTCACCGTGAGCGGCGCGCATGGCGACGTTGGCATTGCGCCGCCTCCGCCCGCGCCAGCAGGCTCTGAATCAGGCATAGTCAGCACCTTCGATCAAGGCGTCGTCTCGGCAAACTACGGCTCGTGGATCGCGGCGGGCGACTCCATTCAAGGAGGTAAGTCGACTGCGACAATGCAGATCGTCGATGGCGGCGCAAACAATTCCAAAGGAGCATTGCGTGTGACTGGCGAGATTATCGCGGGCGCAAGGTTTACCTGGGCGGGAGCGGTCTTTATTCCCGGATCCTCTTTCGACGACCCGGCCAATCTCTCCCGCAAGAAGACCATCAGCTTTTGGGCCAAGGGCGACGGTAACACTTACGCCATAACGGTCGGCACACAAAGCCGTCAAGGCCAAATGCCCGGCATGAAACTCTTCGTTGCCGGCCCGGAGTGGAAACAATATTCGTTTCCAATTTCCAGCTTTGACACAGATGGCCACGACGTAACGAACATTGCCTTCGCGCGCGGACAGGAGCCAGGCAAGTTCGAATTCGAACTGGATGAGTTGGAGATCAAGTAAACGGCAAATGTCTTTGTCCGCGACTGTGGGGATAAGCCTCGGCCTTACAATGATCTCTTGCGAATCCTGATCTCAGCCGGCGAAGCCTCTGGAGAAATGTACGGCGCCCAGCTTATGGAAGCATTGCGTCGGGCTGCCGCAACACGAACGGCGGAGCATCACTCCGCAGGACAGCCGGGGGCGGCTGTCCCCACAAAAAACCCTCTGGAATTTTTCGGCGTTGGCGGAGAGCGCATGCGAGCCTCCGGTTGCGACACCGTGGTCGACGCCAAAGATCTTTCCGTGGTTGGCATCACTGAAATCCTTGGCCATCTCCCGAAAATCTACGGCTTATACCGGCGTCTGATCACAGAAGCGGATAAGCGCAAACCCGACTTAGCCATCGTGATCGATTCTCCAGCGTTCAACTGGCGCGTAGCAAGGCAGATGAAGAAACGCGGCATTCCTGTGGTCTACTACGTCGCGCCTCAGTTCTGGGCGTGGCGACAGGGACGGGTTCGCTTGATCCGCGATTACGTCGATAAGGCGCTGGTAATTTTCCCGTTTGAAGAAAAGTTCTACCGCGAGCGCGGAGTGGATGCTACATTCGTTGGCCATCCGCTCGCCGATCTGCCGCCGCCTGCGATCAGCCGCGGCGACTATGCTGCACAATTCCAACTTGATCCCGCGAAGCCATGGATCACTCTGATGCCCGGCAGCCGCGTCAAAGAAGTGCGCATGAACCTGCCAACGATCCTTGAATCAGCCGCGCTTCTGGGAAAAGATTACGAATTCTTGCTTCCGGTTGCGCCTACGCTCGACCGCGCTTTCCTGCAAGACTTCATCGGAAAACAGAAAGTAATCTTCGTCCCCGAGTCCTTGCCCGCGCTTTATCATTCTCGCGCCGGCATCATCGCCAGCGGAACAGCAACCGTGGAAGCCGCCATGATGAGCACTCCGTTCGTGATGGTCTACCGGGTCTCGGCGCTCACTTACATGCTGGGCAAGCCTCGTGTGAAAGTGCCGCGCTTTGCCATGGTCAACCTGATCGCCGGAGAGGAAGTGGTGCCTGAGTTGGTGCAACGCGATTTTACGGCCCGGAACGTGGTGGAACACCTAAAAAAAGTTTTGCCCGATGGCCCTGTGCGGAATCGAATGATCGCGGGAATGGAAAACGTGCGGCATCTGCTCCGTTCACCGGAGAAAGCAGGTGGAGATGCGCGCCGCACGCCGGCAGAACGGGCGGCGGAGGTGATTCTCTCGATGGCCCGGTAATCGATTCCGTTTATCGATTGGCCGGTCCGAGAACCTGTAGTTTTCAAATATCCATCATCGCAACTTTGCCGGCGGGTTTCCCCACTTCTAAGAGAAAATCAGCTAACTTGATAAAGGTGAGGGCGTGGTCTTTCCCAGGAGGAATCGCAGTGAGCCGTCGGGGACTAGAGTTTTTCGGTAAGCCGGTTGGAAAGAATGTGCGCTTAAGTTTTGTGGCTACAGCGTGGACGGTTCTCTTTTTTTCTTCGCTGGTTGCCGCCGAGGCCGGGGCCCAGGTAATCCCCTCATCCGCGCCAGCTTCGACCCAATCGGCAGCTACAGGTAGCGTGAGCGG
>Ga0302140_10013187_pt1 | contig 10114 bp, 10 predicted proteins | sample I_Bog_E1_1_FD_202095 | JGI IMG/M metagenome (GOLD analysis project Ga0302140, IMG submission 202095) | Peat permafrost microbial communities from Stordalen Mire near Abisko, Sweden - I_Bog_E1_1 | ecosystem: Environmental > Terrestrial > Soil > Wetlands > Peat | place: Sweden: Abisko, Stordalen...
CCGGCGCGAGGACATGATCATCCATCATCCCGGCGCCCAGCCGACCGGCTACGTGCCCATCTTGATTACATGAGGGGTGGATCAGTTTTGCTTAGCAAGCATGGTCTGGTTCTGGAAAGCGCTGAAGCAACAGCCGGTCGTTCGGAAGCCGCATCATATACGCTCGGTTCCAATCTCGCGCCTCCTGAAGCGGCCCGGCATCAAGTTGAACCTCTTGCAGCGTAAAGGGCCGCAGCTCTGGCTCCAACTCCCTCCGCTCGAAGATTACCTTACCTTCAAACGGCTCCGGCTCAATGATGGGCGGGTGTTTGTTGTATGCCGAGGCGGTCTTCGGCTTGCGTGGCTCTGGAGCTTTCTGTGTGGCGTCTCCGATTTGGGGCTGCGAAGAATCTTGCTGGGCAATTGCCGTCGGTCGAATCAACATCATCAGCGGCGTCAGGATTGCGCTCTTTGTAAAATGCCTGCGATTCATGGAATCCGTTCCCATTCTTGTATTTATTCGGTGATGTTCACAGAATCATTATGCGTGTTCCAGCTTCCCGATCCTGAACACTGGGGCTCCCTCACGAGAGCCCTAGCGTAGTTGCTGTCAGCTTTTTCTGCCCTGCAATTACCAAGTCAAACGTCCGGAGATTTGGATTTGCCGATTGGTCTGGCTTCCATTCCCTGAAGTACCCAGCCGAACAATACCGAAGGTGCCGTCCGATGTAGAGGTATCGTACGCATTGGCGAATGTTTGAAGGTGATTGAAAACGTTAAACGCATCGATTCTCATCTGGAATGCTATGCCTTCATGAATCCTGAAGTTCTTCGAGACGTTGGCGTTCAACTGGTCGTTGGGTCCCTCGCGAGCGCCAGTGTATTCCACGTTCGGGTTCTCCTGATACGCCGTATTGATGGCGATGTAATTCGGAGTCGTGCAAGCGCCGCTTGCCACGAATGGCAACGATTGGGCAATCCAATCATAACCACCCGATGACGGGTCAACCGTCGCGACGCAAGGTTTAAGACGCTGGATATAGTTGTCCGAGCCTGTGCCCTGCAAGCTCGGATAACCGCAGAGGGTAATGGACCGTCGGTCGCCGATTGTTTGGAGGGAGTGCCTCTATCCCCTTTTGGGATCGAACGATCCCCAGGACATGCTGGATCAGGAGACATCACCGTTCTCGAATCCGAGAGGACGTTGGTTTCGAGCCTAAGCTTTCAAAAAGCGCAGGTTGGAGTTTCGCGTCGAGTCGTCGTAGCGGGCTCTATCGTCGCCGGAGTTTTGATTCTTGCTTTTGCGATTTCGAGCTTTACTCTCTGGCAGCAACTCCGCAGCGCCCGCCAAATGTTGTATCCTTGGCAAAACTCGCCGGCAATTGACGGAATTTGGGGCCCATTTCTCGCTGACCAGAAGAATACGGACCTTGTCATCACAGACTCATCCTTTGCACTCGTGCAGGATCTGACGCACAAGTCGTATGGTCTGTCTGAGTATCTTAGCCGCTCCTACATGGGCCATCTTCAGGATCAGGACCCTAGAATGGCTTTGGCACTGAGTAGGATCGCGAACTGGGGGCTCGGAAGCTCTGGTGAATTTGAGGTCGTCCAACGTTTCCTTTCTCTGGATCCCACTGGACAGAAAATTCATTTCTATCTTGCCCGCAAGTATCAGCCCGATCTGATTCGTCGAGACAACGTAATCCTGATCGGCAGTCGGTTTGGGAATCCGTGGGCAGAGCTTTTTGAAAAGCGCATTAACTTCATATTTAATCCAGATAACCCGCACGAAATCGTAAACCGCACTCCTAAGAACGGCGAATCTCGGACATACGAATTCGGGGATCCGAGTTCGGATGGCTACTGCGTCATCGCCTATCTTCCCAGCCCCGATCACAATGGCAGCGCGCTCCTGATCCAGGGAACGAGCGGGGAGCCTACTGAGGCGGGAGGTGAATTCCTGACTTCGGAAGAAAAGATGTCTGGCTTCCAGAAGATGCTCGGGGTATCAAAATTCCCTTACTTTGAAATTCTTCTAAAGACATCCTGGGTTAAGGGCACGCCAATCGATTCGAATGTAGTAGCCTACCGAACTTTTCCTGAGACTCATTAGACCATATACCATATATTGTTCACGACCAAGAGCAGTTCTTAGTCTTCCGTTGTGCCACAACGCATGCCTTATCGAACGGTCAAAGTCCGAGTGAATATGGGACTTTTATGAGCACATATCTCTCGGACGACTGCTCCCTCACCTTTCACCTGCAACCCTTAATCATCGACAAGCGGCTCGGCGACCCACCACATCTCGCTCTCCGTTGCAGGCGTTAGGCATGTGTCCACTTATTGTCGATGCCAAACACCAACCCTCTCCAGTGTGAACTGTCCGTTTCCTGGATTATGATTTTCTATCTCGTCGACAGTTTGACCATCCTCTGAAAGCCTTCCGCCTATGCACCCACCAAAAAATACCTCACCATTGTCTGGAAACCAAAAGTTTCCGGCCCCATACATCCCCGTGGCCCGTTGCGGTGACACATACCAGAATGGCACTTGCGAAGCCGCTTTCCATTCGTATTCATACTTACCGTATGGCTCAATTTCATATTGCTTGATTCGCTTTGCACACACCAAAAGATTGTAGCGCCCAGTTTTATAGAAATGCACCTCTTCCATTGTGGTGTGACCCTCATGATAACTAACATTAGCGTCTTGATCGTCCTTTATAAAGACAGCGCCATCGAGCTTTTGGATCAAGGCAGCGAATTGGTGCTGGGCCGGCCCATATTCTGCTTCCGCTTTTCCGTCTGGTGTGTTGGCTTGGTCAGCTCGGTATTCGACCTGATACATGAGGTCCTTGATATCCTTCGACCCTGGGGACGCCAGCAGGGCGAGCTTAAGGCTGCTTACAGCGTCGGCATACTGTTCAGCCTTATCTTGGGCCAAGCCGAGATTGAAATACGCATCGCCGTACCAAGGTGCAGCAAGGGTTGCCTGGGCAAACTCCTTCACGGCGTCCTGGTAATCCGCCACGGATTGCGCAGCTTTGAATGCTGCGGCGCCTCGCGCCATCCGGCGCTCCGCTTCTTCCGGCAACGCGGGGGCAGGTTTGACTTGTTGCGCCAGTGCGATGATCTTCTCGCGCAACGCCTGATCATCTGGAGAATGCTGCAACTGCCCGGCGAGTTGCTGAAGTTGACCAGAGGGAGTCGGCTCCTGCGCCGCGAGCTGCGTCGCAACGAAAGAAAGCAAAAGCGGCACAACAAAGTAGATCGAGTGTTTCGTTTTCATAGAATCACCATCAATCGAATAAAAGCTGCTGCTAACAAGGCGGCGCCAGCGAATAGACAAATGGACGTTGTCATCAACAGGTGATGGGCAACGCTGAATTTAGAGGTTCGCAAATTGATATCCTCTTCTATTCTTTCAACCAGGGACGCATCGCCGAGCGATGCCAGCTTCATCGCCTTGATGTGGTGAAACATAGCTCCTGAGGCATAGTAGCGCTGAAAAAGCGTCGCGGCCGCAGAGAGTGCGAACACTGTGACAGAAGTAGAAAGGAGGAACTTGAATAGACCGTCCGCAAGATCGCCGCACGGTCTGAGCTTGGGCAATAGAGGAAGAAGGAAACCGACAACCGCAATGCCCGCCAGCGACAGCCTGAGAAACTCTTTGGAGAGGCTCTGGCCATCCTCGTAAAGTCTCAAGTCAACGCCATAACGAGACTCCGCGAGTTCGACGCGTAACAAGTTAATTTCAGTCGAGCAGTCGTTTCCTGCCGCGTATTTCATAGCTCTCTCCAGCGTGGTTCTTCTCTTGAAGTGCCTTCCCTATCTGCTACGCACGAAGGTTTCTGTGAACTCCCTGCCGTAACAACTGTGGCTCTCGGTTATTGTGTCTCCACTGTCGCTTATCTCGTCTGTCACTGGGCCACAATTTGAATCGAGATCCTTGCTAGCATATGTAGCCCGTTTTCCAGTCAGCTCAACGTGCTCGGTCTCTGCTACTTGAGAAGAGTCGGGCTCGCCTTGTCCGCCTCGCCATACAAGCACCTTCCGGATGAGCAGGCCATTGTGAATCTCCAAAGCTCGTCTTTCCTGTATGGGGGGTATGGAGGGTAGGTTCAATGTGTTCCCCTTCCACACCCCACCCTCCAGACTGCGCATGAACTTTTCCTGCTGAACTGCGGGGGTGTTCGCTGCATCGACGGCCATTTTCTGCTTGGCTTCGATCGCGTAAATCTTGTCTTGCGCGGTACGCGCTTCGGCATCCGACAGCTTGAATTGCAGGTAGAGTTTCAAGTCCGCCATCGCGCCGGAATAATTGCCCGCTGCTTCCTTTGCCAACGCCAAATCGTAGCGCGCATCCGGCCATTGCGGGGCAAGTCTGGCAGCTTCTGTGAACTCCGCCACGGCTTGGGTGAAGGCATCCACGTTCTTAGCTTCCTTGAACATGGTCTCGCCCATGACAAAGTGCCTTCGCGCTTCCTCGGGGATCGACGTCGGTGTGCTCAGAGCATTCGTGGCATCGCCGGACGTATTACTCTGCGCAAACGATGACGGCGTGAGCGAGAAAGCGCAAATCAGTACGAGTAGTAAGTACATTTTCATTTCGACACCTTGAAACTGTGATGCTGTTCTCTGAGACAGCTCCCCTTTTTTCAATTAGATCTACTGCGTGAGTACAACATCTACTGGATAAGTCCAGTCCCAAGATCCAGATCCTGCTGCATTAATGCCAGGTGTTTTCCATTTGATTTGATGACCTATCTTGTCAACGGTGACATTTATGCTGATATCTGGGAGCGGAAAGGTTGGATTAGGGCCTTGCTGGTATATCCACTTTATCGAACTATAGTCATCTCCCTCTATTGTTCCTTTGAGCATTTGGCTCCCATCGGTGGTTCTAATGAAAATATTATTTCCAGTTATGGTGATAACCGCTTGAAATTGAGATGTTGGCAGGCCGAACCGCGGGGGAAGCGTTCTCGCTGCGCTCCAAGTGCCTTCCAAAAAACCAATCTTATCCCGATAAGCCCGTTTTCTCTCTTCCTCTGCTGCGGCGGTTTGCTGCGCCGCAGCCTGTGCTTTCGTCGCTTCCACTGTTTTCGCTTCAAGTACATAGACTTTGTCCTGGACCTTACGGGCGTCCTCGTCGGACAGTTTGAACTGCTGGTAGAGTTTCAAGTCCGCCATCGCGCCGGAGTAGTCGCCCGCTGCTTCCTTGGACAAGGCAAGGTTGTACCGGGCATCCGGCCATTGCGGCGCAAGATCGACCGCCTGCTTGAATTGACTTTCGACCTGCACAAAATCGTCAGGTGTCTTGGCATCTTTGAAGAGCGTGGTGCCCATGACGAAGTGCTTTCGCGCTTCTTCGGGGATCGGCGGCTGTGGCGTCGCGTTTGTCTGGCCAAAAAGAAACGGCGAAACCAGAGTGAGGCCAGCAAGGGTATAGAGCACATAGGTTTTCATCTTAGAGTCTCCTTCTGAATTCATGACAGTTACTCCACCTCGCCGAAGTGGTAACCCGTCTTGCTGGCAAATTCACGTGTGCAGACATCCGAGCTTGGCTGGGCTGAAAAAGAATCCACTTCGGGGCGAAATCGCCCGTAGTCTCCCGCTGCGAACTTGTCTGCGGGAATGAAACCATCCGGTAAAGCCCGTGGATCCTTCTTGAGAATCGTTCCATTGCAATCGCTCTCGTACATCGCAAAGCCAACGTGTTGCATATCGTTCCCGCCCTGCACATACGGAACGTAATATTGATCACCCTGATCTCCGCTTGCGCTGAAGAGGAGTGCCTGCGCCATCGTCTTCTGCTTGGCAATGAACAGTTCATCGAGCGTGGCACGGAGACTGCCACCACTTGAGTCGCTCACTTCAACAAATCCCTCGCCTTCCGGCTTGATCACCAGATGCAGGTTGACAACGGGTTTGCAGAAGTTCATCGAATCGTCTGTGCTGACGAGGTCGTGCGTGTGACCGTAGATATCGCCGCCTGCAGTGCAGCCCACGTAGATCTGGTACTTGGGCGGTGCGGCGGTCCAATCCATAAACAACTTGAGCACAATGTCCTTGTCGGCAACTTTGCCGGAGATTCCGCCGGATCTATATAGATCTTCCAGGTTCGCTGCTTTGATGTAATGCGTTCGTTGCTTCATCTGAGCCTTGTCCCTGTCATACGCGTATTGCAGACCGGCGACGCGTTGGCGCACCGCGCTGGCATCGGTTGCATCGGGCGCCGCGACCAGGTAGAGTTTGCAGGCATGGAGCGCCTGTTGGGAGTAGGGGGTCTTCTCCAGCACGGTGCATAGGTTGAAGTAGTAGTCTGCGACCCAGGGCGCTGCCTCGATGGCTGACAGATACTCTTTGGCTGCACTGACCACTTCGTCTGGGGACTTGGCATTCTTGAAGATGTAGGTGCCTCGCCCGGCGGCGGCTTCTGCCTCAGCAGGAATAGTGGGGGCTGGTTTCAATGTCAGGGCGAGGTCGATGATGGATTTGCGGAGTGTTTCGTTGTAAGCATGGCCTTTGAAATGCGAGATAGACAACCGAAAAAGCTCACCTTGGCTGATGTTGGTTTTTCCACCATGCGCTTTTAATGCTTGTATCAACTCTTGATCAGTCGTCGCGGTAACTAGACCGAGCGGCGTTTGGCCGCTCTTATCCTGGGCGTTCACATCAGCGCCGTAGCTCATTAGCAGTTCGACCACTTGCACATTATCTTGGGCGGTCAGCTTGTCTTTTGAGCCCAACATATGTAAAGGTGTTGCGCCATCATTGTCTTTGGCGTTCACTGCTGCGCCATCTTTAAGTAGAAGCTCAACCAGCTTGGGTTCTGAATTCAAGACAGCTCTGTACAAGGGCGTTCTGCCTTTATTGTCTTTAATATTGACATCGGCTCCGTGGGCAACTAGCCATTCAAACATCGTCACACCACCATATATATCGTAGTAGTGCAGTGCCACTTTTCCCTCGGCGTTCTTCGCGTTTACTTGCGCTCCATGCGAGAGGAGTAAGTTGGCCATAGCGACACTCTTAACTTCGGCGAACAGAGGATACGGTTCATTCGCATCGCCGATATTCGCGCCACGTTGGAGCAGTATCTCAGTTACCTCAATATTGTCACTAGCTACTGCAAACCAAAGCGAATAGACAGTCCCTTTCCCAGAATCATCTAGATGATTCCATGAAATTGCAAACTTCACAGTGTTTGCAAGCAGAAGACATATCTGTTGATTCTTCTTCCCCAACGAATAGGCGAACGGGGTTATGAAAACTGGCTCAATATCCCCCTCTTTTAAGTGAAAGCTGTCTCCTAGTGCACCGTACGTCACGCTTGCATCGGCACCGCGTGAAAGCAAGGACTGCACTTCAGGCAGATTACTATTCCCAACCGCAATGAACAATTGCTCGGTCAGCGACTGTCCGCAAGCCGTTCCAACAAGTATGCCTACAAATAGGAATATCCCCAAGATAATCCGCTTGCGCACAGCAACCTCTTTCTTAATTTGTCACTCAGATAGAAGCGCCCGGCCCCTTATGCAATCGGAATAGGTCCCGGCGCGCTAAACGTGCCGTCGGCTGTGAACGTCACCATTTCACCGGGGCTCAGAACCAGCAGATTTCCCGTCTTGTATTCGTTGATTTCCACTTGCCCGGAAAAGAGCTTCACAGACCCCGAGCCATCGGGCGAGACTTCGGTTTCCACATCCGTTCCCCGGAATCCGAGACTGCCGACGGGGATTTTCAACTTCATATTGTCGGTATCGCGGTGTGCAACTTTTCCCGTAACGAAGCGAAACGTGCCCTTGGCCAGGCTCGCGGTAATCTTGCCGGCGCTCGTTTTCGGGTCGTATACGAACTCATCAAGCACCATGTCGGAACTCGGCCCGAGCGTGAATACAGTCTCGTCGAGAAGGATTACCTTAAAGTGGGCGTCCGACCCTGTCGTGACGTGTGCATTCAGCGGGATGGGGGTGCCGAATTGTAACGGAAGCTTATGCCCGCCCGGCGTAATGATAAAAACTTCCCCACGGCACTCCGCTACCGTCCCTATCTGCTCGCCGAGTGTGGCGCCGGCTGGAATTCCTTGCTCCCAAACGGCTTTGGCAACTTCATCGTTATATCTGTTTACCGCGTCGATGTATTGCTGTCTCTCGGCTTCGAGGTTAGTCTGCTCGTTGCTGCAACTCTGCCAGTCCGGCGTGTTCTCCGGAACGGCGCTGCACTTGGAGTTATGGTCCGCCGCCACCTTGACCAACTGGTTCCTGCGCGCCATCAGCGATTCTGCTGTCTGCGTGAGCCTCTGGTGCAGGAGGGCGGGCAAGCCTATGGGAATATCCGCGATTCTGGGGACCTGCGCAAGAAGGACGCTAGGCAGCAGCGCAGCGCCGAGAACCAGCAAGGCCGTGGAGCAGAATCGCCGGAACGCTCCGGCTAGGAGCATCGATTTTCCGCAAGATTGCATACGATCACTCATTGGGTCGGCAAAGGAACAATAATCTTCGGCGATGTCTTGTCTTTCCCTTTGTCCGGCGCAGGCCCTTCCTCCATCGAAATGACGAACTTGTCAATCTGCTGCTGCTTCAACAATATCTCTCCGCGAATTGGAGACATCTCCTGCTTGACCTTGACTGCCTCCATGACCAAATTCTGATTCGGCGTCGGACTCTTGGCCTGCTCGGCGCGGATTGCCTTGAGCCGGGAATCCAATTCCGTCAAGCGGTTCTGCAGCTTCTCTTTTTCGGCGACCTTCGCCTGGTATCTAGGCATCTTCTTGATTCTGTCCGGAATGGGAGCAGCAGTCGGAGTGCCGGGCACAACCGGCATTGGCGCGGCGACTCCTCCAGCATCGTCGAATGGATACCGTGCTGCCCGGGACGTTCCTGAATCAGTGAGGGATTCGTTCGCGAGATTGCCCTGCCCCTTAGCCACGCGCGCTTGTTTCAAGGCCCCCTTATCGGAATTGTCGGGCAGAGGCTTCAGTTCCGTGGAATCGTCGTTAAGCGCATCCTTCAAACCCGAATCGGCGGCGCCAACACCTTTCAAACCGGAGGCGGAATCAGAATCATCTCCGTTTGAAATCCCCTTGAGCTGGCCAAGAGCCTCTCGCTTGTCCTGGTCGAATTTGGCCTGCTTTGCAGCTTCTTCCGCGAGGCGTTGATTCTCTGCATCAATCCGCTGCCGTTCGAGTTCTGCATCCTGCTGCCGTTTCGCGGCAGCGGCTGCTTCCGCCTCCGCCGCGGCCGCTGCGGCAGCTGCGCCATTATCGTTGTTTGAGTTGCCAGCATTGCCACATCGCGGGTAACACGCGCCACAGTATTTGTTGTATATGGCCGTCCCACGCATTGAAGGTGAGTCACAAATAGATTGACCGGCTGGAGTGCTTTGTGCGGAGGCGCGCGATGCAGCCAAAGCAATCCCTACGAGGCATAGAGCGATAACGGGCAGGCGCATGGAATTCTCCACAATGCCCACCCTGATCGCAGGCGCGACACTGATCATGGAACGGTGGCACGGAGTCTACGCCAGGATTGGGTGCCTGTCAATCACACTTGCAGAAAACAGGCCCGCCGCGATTGCGGGCAGAGGCGGACAAGGTGGGCTTTGGGCCCGCTGGTAAACGGCTCCGCCCCGTAAACTCATGGCAGGGACGCGCAGCTAAGTCTTGCAAAATGCGTGGCAGCCCATTAACGACAGTCACCTGCGATCTTCGTGACAAGAATAATAACTCGAAGCCAGGGTTCGCCGATCTGTTTGGGAATAAGCATCGGTTGACGGAAACAGCCAGAGGCACGTTTCCAGCCCCGACAGGGTACCGTTTTGCGGGTTCCGGCCGGTTGGTCGGCTACTCTTACCTTGGCGTGAGCGGGATCACTCCCTCCCTTTGTTACCCAGAATATCGGGCGCTTGCGCAAAATTCAGCCATAGAAGCCATCAATTGCAAAGTCGGCCGGCCCTCAATGCAAAATCATGCTCCGCAACCTTGATCTAACCTGCGGTTCACGTAACGCTCACAGAGTTTGCGCGGATGATCCCGGCTAACACACAGATCTGGCTTGTGGCGGGCGTGACGGATATGCGCCGAGGGTTTTCGAGCTTGGGTGGCTTGGTGCAGAGCACGCTCGATA
>Ga0302140_10013188_pt1 | contig 10114 bp, 12 predicted proteins | sample I_Bog_E1_1_FD_202095 | JGI IMG/M metagenome (GOLD analysis project Ga0302140, IMG submission 202095) | Peat permafrost microbial communities from Stordalen Mire near Abisko, Sweden - I_Bog_E1_1 | ecosystem: Environmental > Terrestrial > Soil > Wetlands > Peat | place: Sweden: Abisko, Stordalen...
CAAGGCCAGGGCAGATGCAAGGAAGGGCAGTAGCTGAATACACCTAGTTCACGGCAGACAACGGCTCTGATATGTGACCTTCGTTGATATCTACCTAACAAGCAAAGCTAGAGCCATCCGTAGAGACAATTGCACGTCCGCCAGAACCAGAGCACATTGCAAGCCGAATATGCCTCTCCGTATGGCGCACCATTCCATGCATCCGTCATCATCGCTCCATCATAAACACCCTCTAACAAAACACCCATTCGCTGTGTCGAGCATGTGCAAGCAGATCAAATGTTGCCAATCTCTGCTTGGAAGTCCTCCAACTCCTTTTGCACAGCGGCGTACTTCTTGGCCATCTCCTCGTACTTCGACTCCCACTGATCACGGTCTTGCTCGAGGGCTTGGACTTTGCGTTCGAAGTGGCCGGCCTTGACATCTGTTTGACGAAGCCTGAGGATAGTCAGCTTACGCGGCCTCAGAAGTAGCACTCTGCTGCCATCACGCAGCACCAAGAGCCAAGATAGATATGGCATGGACTTACTTGTCGTTAGTCTCTCTCAGATTCTTATCGGCCTCCTCAGCTTCCTCCTCCAGGAGCTGCAGTCTTCGCTGAAGGGTCTCATTCTGTGTGCCATGCATACCGCTCTCCTCAGCCATCGCCTTCGCGTCCTTGAGCTGATTCTCCAACTTCTCAACATCAGCCTCGAGGCCAGAGTTCTTGTGGGTCAGGGATGTAATTTCGTGCTCCTTCTGGAGGTTCTCCTGCTCGAGCGTCTTGACCTGCTTCTGGAGCTCCTCGACCTTCGTGGCCGCCTCGTCGGCTTCGATGCGCAGAGAGTTCATTTTCTACGCCCCTGCGGTCAGCATACTCGGATTGGAGGCGAAACACGGGGAGTTTGGTGATGCTGGGAGCTTCGCTGGGTGAAGGCAGCAAATGGCGGGGTTGCGTGGTGGGATGAACTTACTTCCTTGATGCGATCCATGGTAGCGGTTGGGTGCTGGTCAGCGGTATCTGAAGTATGTGTAGGTAGAGTGGAGGTTCAAGTCGTGAAATCGTAGATCGTGATGTTGTGACAGTTGCAGGAGTTGAAGTATCATGAGCTTCCTTGACGAAGTTGCAGTGTCGGATTTGGAGACACGAGCCAGCCGAATTCAGATGCAGGGGTTGAACTTAGCCCGGCGTCCAAATTTGGCCTTTCGGCGTCGGTTGCTGGGACAACCCGCCTAAACACGAACTTCAAGCTTGGCCCGAACTTTCTCCTTTCCATGCCATCGAAATTCCGATCCACATTCAATGTAATACGACCAACCCCATCAATTCATTATTGTTGCGAATAGTTACGAAGATGTTGGCTGCGCGCGATCAGGAGAATTTGGTCCACGGCCATCACCAGGCCACTGCATCCAAGCCGCTGAACCAGAGCACGAGAGGTGGTCTGCAACCTAAGACGCCGGGAAATAAGTATCCCAAGACACCACTGAAGATTCCTCTGAACGACGAAAATGCGCCAACAGGATTCGGAAAATTGGTCAAAGGCAAGGGATTGGAGAACTTGGTCACGGGAAAGAAGACCGCGACTTTCGACAAGAATGCCTTCGTTACTCCCATGGGTACGCGTCTTTGGGTCTGGTTGATGGCAATGCTGATGAGACAATAGGTCCTAGGACAAGAGCTCCTCTTGGTATGAAAACAACAAACGCCAAGACTAAAGCCTTTCAAACGCCCGGTCCAGCTCTCGAGAAGGAGATAGAGAAGACACAACCCATACAAACGAGCACTCGGAAGCCAAAGAAAGTCATTCACGCCGACGCTGTCAAATTGGAGGTACATGGAGACGAGAGTCCACTGGCTGACCGAGAAGTCGAATACTGCCCTCCGAAACCCAAAGACCTGCCCTACGATTCCGAAGACTTTCCTGAAGGCTGCCTCAACTACGATGTTCTCAAGAAAGGCAATCTGATGCGAGGTATCTACAAGAAATATTACAACGACCTCGATGAGAACGGCATGTCGCGGCAAGACCACAAGAATGAGGAGGCGTACCAGAAGTCTGCAGCGGAAGCGGATGAGCAGATTCGCAAGATGATGGAGGAAGAGTGGACTGTGGATGATGTTCCAGAGACATTCAGACACTTGCGAAAGAAGCAGGCACAGCCAAAGGAGAAGACAGCAGGTCAACTACAACATAAGAAGATACCCGTTCTTCCTTCGAAAGGACCAGCAACTATCGCTTCTAGAAAGGCCGCCGGTGCCCTGTCTGTTATTCCCAAGTCTGCTCCCGCACCACCAAAAGCCACGAAATCAATACCCAAGCCATCATTCCTCTCTCGAGCAAAACCCACAGTAGCACCTACCATCCCGAGCAATGCATCAACTATGCGCCACGCAGCTGCAACCGCTGCCTCTAGATCCACGATCGGCTACACGAAAGGACGATCAGCATTCACCCAAGTCCAGAAGACAGAGCGAAGCGGTCTGACCCGAAGTATCAGCAACCTGAGTCAGGGCTCCGATACCACCATCACACCCGAGAGATTCTTTGCATTGGAGAGCCAGCAGGAATCGAGAAGCCCGGCGTTCTTGAAGGCGTTTGAGGTTGACGACGAGGATTTGGAGCCGGGATTGAGAGGTATTATGCCGGAGTGTTTGAGGAGACCTGATGATGAGGATGAGGACTTTGTCTTCACGTTGGGAGTCAATGAGACGAAGGAATAAAGGCATATGAGTGTGTATGGGTTGTTATGGGTGGCGTTCTGGTGTTGGCTCACCATGGTCTGTATTGGGTATGAGGCAGCACGCCTTTGCTGGCTGGTTTGCTGTCGGAAGTAACAATTATGGATACAATTCGTCATAAGTATGGTATCACTGTAAGTATACCGGTAGTTTAGTCTTAATAGACTCCTTCTGTCAGAGGAATTATAGCTACACTGCAATCACCTCACTCTTGTTCAAGCAGGGTCATTGAGGAAAACATCAATCTAAGAGGTAGTTTGAAGGATGAACGGCGATTCATCTGCTATCGTTCGTCGATTGCTACTCTATTATTCTTTTTTGATAAGAAAGTTCCCTGTTGTAATCTCCTATTTCGCCAAAGTCAAATGATATGAAGGCCATAGACCCTCGATTGCTCTAATTAGTCCAAGCATTCAAATTTCCTTCAACGGGAGACCCTGGTGCATAAAAGCCCAAAGATTTCCTCGTTGGTGTCCAACGTTGACAGTCATATAACTCCATCCGCGCTACTGCCCATAAACGTTCCAAATTTTCTCTCTGCATCAAACCCAGTTCCCTACTTTCAGAGCTTCTAATCACAAGCATAAGCAACGCATGCAAGGTGTACGTCGCGTCGTTACCAGCGTTATGCAGGTCTGAGCTCTCATACAGGCATTTCAGCTCTGTCAAGAGAGCACCGAGCTTGAAGCATGTCATAGGCGTAGGAGAATGAGGTCCAAGTAGTTTTCGAGCTATGTGGTCTGTGTCTAGTATTGCTAGTACTAGCGCAGTGTCGTATACATCAACCCCAAGCCTTTGGAGAATCTTCAGATCGCTTTTGATTGAGTGGCCGATAATTACGATATTTCGTAGAGTGTGTGGATTGCAGGAGATATCGTCCTGGATTTGCAAGCATGTGGTGATGGTAGTTGGAAGGTCTATCTGTGACACGAAAAACGTTTCTGCGAAGACGCATTCTTTGAAGTCTGTGACATCGCAATCAAGGAAGTCTTTAAAGGCGTGGGATGTTGAGAATTGCTGGGTTAGGATAGGTTTGATTGCAACAGAGGGCGATGCTGGGCATCGTAGGTGTCGAGTATCGAGGGTGGCGATGCCGAATTCTCTGACGAGTGGGACGCCGGCTTTGGATCTTTCTTCTCTTGATACTTCTAGATCGATAGATACGAAGACAACATCCGAAGAGGGATTGAAATCTTTGATATCTGGAAGTCCGAAAAATTGCTCGGCATGCGGTAATCCTCCGTCGCGAGCGATGTTAAAATCTCGGTTTTTCTTTTTTAGAGATGCCATTAAATTACCTGACCTCTCTCTAAACAACAAGATGCTGTGTCCAAAGAGAACATTCCAAGTTAAGGTGATTTTGGTAGAGCAAGTTGTTTTTTCAAATGCTTTGAATTGGTGCCGTGGGGTGCTGGGGTGAATCGAGGATTCGATTTCCATCGTGTGGACTGCGTATTAAATTAAGTAGAGCCATTTGAACGGGGTACTATACCAACAGTGGCGTAGCCGCGGGTGTTACTACCATCGACCATATAAATTGGTTATCCTGGGTTTGCATCTAATTTAAGTTAAGCGAGCGGGAAAGGGGGCTCTGCCAAGAAAAATATATCTTCAGCGACTTTTAAGCTCTATACCGCCCATGTTTCTGTTTGGACCTAAGCCCCCTATTACAGATCACTACGATAGTGCATTTGTACAAACACACTTAACGCTTTTGAGAATGGACTGAGGGATTTTGGAGTCCCAACCCATAGCTGAATGAACACTGCCCGAAAAGATCTCGTGCTTAGGCCACCGTACCTTCTTCCCCAGCTCCTTCCTTTATGACATTCCCGGAATCATTCAGAATACCCGCCCTCTTCAAACTCTCATAAAGTGCCCAAGAAACCATCGTCTTCGCATCCCTCGCAGCCACCTTCCACAAATTATTATACGGGATCAACCTCAGTGTGATCATCTCCCCTTGCTTCTTATCACCCGTCAACTTCTCCCTCAAACTCTCAATCTCCAGCCGCTCCATCTCCTGCTCCCACAGAAACAGCGCAATGTATTCATCCGAGCCCCCAGGACTCGGATACATCGCCTCCTTCAGTTGCTCTGGACTATCTGAATCTTTAAGTGCTAGTTCCGTCATATTCACTAAGTCATCTTGGTTGATCTTCAGGCCGGTTTCTTCTTCGATTTCTGTTGCAGCTGCGAGTTTGACATTATGTGTGTTTTCATCAATCATCCCAGCCGGGATTTCTAGAAAGGACAAGCTGCCAGCCGGGATGCGGGCTTGTTCCGTCATGATGACCCATCTCTCCTCACTCGCATCCTTCGGTCTGAGGATCATGAGCATACCCACGCTCCCACCACGCATGAAGATCTTTCCAGGCAGCTCCATCGGCTGTCCTTTATCATTGAGTTTCTTGCTTTGGATAACAGCTCCGTATTTCAGGAAACCGATTCGAGTTGGTCCGAAGAAATCGACTGCCTGGATGTGGATGCTCTTGAGTTCATATGGATCTTTGTAGAAAGGATGTTTCTCCCCGGAGCTGCCGTCTTCTTTCGTTTGCAGATCTAGCGATCTTTTCAACTGCTCGACCCATTCGACAAATGGCTTATATGCCAGAAGAAGATCCTTATCGAACTTCGGCTCGAGATCATTTGCGAGCGTGACTACGACCGTAGGATTGAAGTTAGGCAGCTGAAAGTTTCTATGTTTCACTTCTGGATCTCCGTTTTCAGAGGGCGGTTTCGCATCGCCAAGGTCTGTATCATTTGAGGAAGACATCTAACCGTATAGGCGAAAAGGTAAGCAAAATGACGATGATGGAGAATGGAGATAAATGGCCCACCACAAGGAAGCGATGAGAATCAGCACTTAACAGTCTCGGAAAGAATAATTTCGATCGCTGTACCGTTATTTATCGTCAAACGATGCCTAGATGGAACAACACACTTTGGTGGAGGCTGTGTTTCCTTGCCCTCCGGAGCCGGGCGCATGAGCTTCTTCTGTCCCTTTGCCTAATGCCCATGCAGATCAGGTGCATCATGCTATTAGATCCCTTCACGCAGATTGGTTGATAAGTCAGCCCCTCAAGGCTAGCTGTCTGGCTACATTACTCTACTATTGAGTCGAGACGCGCAATAAAGTCAAATATCGAAAAGCCTCTGTCTGACCTTGAGCAGTACTACGATAGGCGGTAGTATGCCCTGCGTGCTGCACGATAGCGAAATGAGTCGCAAATTCTGGTGTAACATACCGCTGAATATGGCCAAAGCCTTGCTAACCGCCGAACAATAGAAGCAAAATAACCACTCGGATCTCATGCCTCAAGCATGCCCCCAGCATCAGCTCACTCCAGGACCCTGGGAGTGGAGTAAACTCATGACTATTGGCGGAAAATGCATTAGCGCTGGCTTTCCAGGACCCAAGGTTGGCTCTCTGGCCAGTACCCCTCCCTGGCTGCATGAGGCCTGTGGAGGCCTCTAGTCCTAAGCAACCCTGAGATAGGTTGAATATCGCCTGCACGCTGCACAACCACGTCAACCAGCGAAATTGGTCCCATATATTCTCGTGTTGCATGTATCCCCTGTAGAATATGGGTAAGCCTCACTCGCCGCCGAATGAAAGAAGTGGAGCGACCACCCACCCTTATCCCATAGCTCATGCATGCGACCCTTTCCAGGGACGTCCTCTCAGCCGCACCGTACGCTCATTTGGGGGCTGGGGAATGGACAACCTTGAATATCTGATATACATGTCCCCAGAAAAGCACTTGAGTATGACCACCCACCGATAATTGCCCCAAGAATTGTAGCGCCGAGCAGCACGACAACATGGTTTGCAATGTTTGCAAAGAGATGCTGGAGAAGCATAAGAATTATCGTTGGAAAGGCACGTACGACCTAGCATTTGATCACCACCCAAGTCAAAAGAGCCTCCAGGACTCTGCGAACGAGAATTGCTGTATCTGTCGGGTTCTTCTATCCAAGTTCAAGGCTCGGCCCGAAGCAGATCATGAACCACAGGACCAACCAGCAGGAAAGAAGAGAGAACCATTCTTTACACAAGCTTCTCTATCATACAATCGCCAATGGTCTGCTTATCGACTTGATGTAAAATTGAATGAGAGATACAATCTTGAGCGCGTGGGAAGCTTCTTCTTGAAAGAACTTCGTAAGTGTGTCCAGGGTAGACTTCTCGAAAACGAGCTAAGAGGAAATAAAAGCTGCGCAAGACCTTAACGTCTCCATTGTAAGTATTCTCCGAGCTCGTCCCTCCTTTGTTTTCTGGTCCGCGTGGGAAGCGCGATACTCGATTCAAGTCTTGTATATGCTCCTCGGTGCCCTGAATCGCCTTCTCTACTCTCAGTCTTACTTGAACCCGCAATACTGACTGGGCCGCAGTCAAACAATACATCCGATTACGCAAACGTGCATTTAGCGAGGAAATGGCTGAACGAGTGCATGAATTTTCACCGAATGTGCAGGCATGTAAGCCCTGCTACGACTTGGTAGTAAGTGTTTCCCGGGTTGCTCTCCCCCCGTTCAGATTGCCTTGGGAGTCTTAAGGTCTAGTCTTGTCCAAAAGCATGCCTCACATAAACTCAACCCACCTTACGCAGATGATTCTTAATAGAGGGAGAGATGCTAATACAAAGGTCTTACCTAGCCCAACACGACTAGTTGACATGTACTTCATCGCCTCAGGTCGCATCAAGATAGTTGAGCCAAGAAGAAGTATTGAGCAGATCACGGGAAAATATGTTACGCTCAGTCACTGCTGGTCCGTCTAATCTTGTCCTGACATAGTAAATTTGCTTTTCGGCTCTCGCATATTGCTCAAAGCTCTTGTTATAACCTACAACACGTGCTAACTCTTTGGACAGGGGAGATATTGAATTCTATCACCTGACGAAAGACACACTTGCACAATTTGAAGATGGCATCGAAATTGACAGACTTCCGAAGACCTTCCACCATGCAATTGACTTTGCGTGCAGGCTTGGCGTCAGATATATTTGGATCGATTCCTTATGTATCCTCCAGGATTCGTCGAAGGACTGGTTGTATCAATCGGCGCAAATGGACCAGGTATACAACAATTCGCTTTGCAACATCTCGGCCACTGCAGCAACAAATAGCTCCAAAGGCCTTTATGTGGACAGAGATAGGAAACAACATTGGATCGACGAAGTAGCTTTGAATACGAAGGGTGTCCCAGGGCCACCAACAGTCAAGACTAAAGAGGAGCCGAAAAAGAAGTTAAATATCCAGGAGATTGTCCATAAACTTCAGCAGGCAAATTCAACCAAGAGCACTCCCGTCAAAAAGACAAGACAAAAGAACGGCGCGAAGGATGCCGATGCCCCCAAAAAGTACACTATCCTAGATCTCGATTTTTGGGAAACAGCCGTGGACCAGGCTCCTGTGAATAGAAGAGGTTGGGTTCTGCAAGAGCGGTTGATTGCTCCACGAGTCCTCCATTTTTGCCATGATCAAATCGCCTGGGAATGTTGGGAAAAGGATTACATAGAGAGCCGGACAGACGGATTACCGCTTGTGCAGCTGAAAGAAGGAGTTATCGTGGAAAGGAGCAGACTCAAAGGAATGATTCCAAGCGTGGATGGAAAGACGCTACGCCGTGCACGACTGAGTCGTGGTCGACTCAAGAATGGCCAATACACAGACATTGACAAGGGTATGGAACTCGCGGTTCCTTCGGTCTACTGCTTCGAAGTCTGGAAGCGCGTCGTGGAAACCTATTCTAAGATGCGTTTGACGAAGGCCACGGACAAGCTCATTGCCCTGGCTGGTATCGCCAAAATTATGTCACGGCGGATATTCAATGGGAGAGACGAAGATTATGTAGCGGGAATGTGGCGCAAAAACCTCGAAAGTCAGCTTTTGTGGCGTGTCGACCCAGCAGTCCTAAAAGATGGAACATACCACTTCCACTCTGAACGCCCAGGCATGGAAGAATATCGTGCGCCGAGTTTCTCCTGGGCAGCTATCGATTGCGAACGAGGCATCAACTATGCTGATGTGACCGACTTCGGCAAGGATGTCAAAGATGATCTCTTAATCACAATTGAGACCGTCATCTTGAAGTGCAAAACTGAGGATCGGTTTGGGATGCTGACTCCTGGTGGCTTTCTTGAACTGAAGGGCGTCCTCAAGAAGATTATCATCGTGGACTCTACAAAGACACCTTCGCCACGCAAGGGATATACCAGATACCACTGGCAACTCATGAGAGGTGGTCAAGTTCTGGACGAGCCATACAAAATGATTTACCTCGACGCACCTCTCAGCGACGGCAAACACATCATCGGTCAGAACCGTGGTATATACTGCCTGCCGGTTTGCCGTGACAGGACACCCGAGCCCAAGGAGCTAATATGTCTTCTATTGCAAGCTGTGGGAGGTGTGCCTAATACTTTCAAGAGAATCGGCTTGACGAAGATATCCCGATATCATCAGGAGTATCATGATGAAATCCTGAAACCTTCTGGTGATGAAAGCTCTATGGACTGTATTTGGGATGCTCAGGCTGGAAGACATACTCTTCGCATTATTTGAATAGGGCCGGGAATTGTTTAGGGAAACCGCTATACCATAGAGCGGAATTCGTGGTACTCTTGCTATCATTGGTTACAATGGTCGGCCTCGGTCTTAAGTAGCTTCCTTAACCCGAAACTCAAAACATCCTCCTTCATACCTATGTTCTTTCGCCTCCCACCTCTTCCTCAAGGCTCAAACAATGTAAAAGTAGTAGTCAGGACATCCGTCACAACAATTTCCTCGGTAACTGTGCGGGTAGGAAACGTAGTCTGCCCTCGTCAGCTCTCTCCCCGGTCGTTAAAAGTTCCTGGTTCGTCGGAACAATGGAAATGAGGTGACTTGAATTTCCTGGGTGATTGGGAACACTCCTCTAACCAAAGAAAGGAGAACATTATACTTACGGTCCCTCCAAACACTGCAACGGTCACATCTACAGTGTGTTCAACGTACCGAATTGGTGCAATGAGGCATGAGCATGCGCTGCTCAGCTTTTCTGGAGATGAGGAACACGGGCCTAGGAAAGATGGGACAGGAGTGTAGGTGGGATACTGCGGGATACGAGGAGCGAGGGTGAGGGTTGGTGCATTGGCAGTGGTGCGAGGGGGAGGAGATGGGAGGGTGTGAGAGTGTGTTGAGACAAGAGTCGTGTATGTTGTGCTGTTTTCGTCAGCTTTTGCTATCCTCAGGGTGTGTAGAAGCTGATGAGACATACAATGTTGAGGTGTTAGTCACAGTTGTAAGTGGTTGGATGACAATGTTGTCGAAGGTCGTGGTAAAGGTTTGTGTTGTGGAGATTGTGTAGGTGTGTGCCGCCGGGATGTATGTCTCGCAGAAAGCAGC
>Ga0302140_10013189_pt1 | contig 10113 bp, 7 predicted proteins | sample I_Bog_E1_1_FD_202095 | JGI IMG/M metagenome (GOLD analysis project Ga0302140, IMG submission 202095) | Peat permafrost microbial communities from Stordalen Mire near Abisko, Sweden - I_Bog_E1_1 | ecosystem: Environmental > Terrestrial > Soil > Wetlands > Peat | place: Sweden: Abisko, Stordalen...
TCGCGGTGAGTCCATCACCGCAACCCTCCAAAACAAGAAAATGCATCTTATCTCCACAACCCGCTCCACCTCCCGAGCTCCTCAATCAACTCGTAAACATCCCGTCTCGAAAACGGTTCCGCGTGTAGCCCCGGCCGCACGTTTCCCATTTACCTCAGTCCGATCTCCAAAATATGACTCGCATGGCGCACTCTCTATAGTACCTCCCCCAGCACGAACCCTACAATTACGATTACAACGTGAATTCTGCCAGCCGATCCGAAAGCGACGTTCTAGCTCCCTTCCACCGCAATCTAATCTACAGTGTCTTCGGCAGAGGGCGTTTAGACTGATGTGACAGGTCATTATATAGCCGCGAGCGAGGCGTCTCGGCCGCGCTTCTGCCGAGATAGGATGAGTTGCTCGCTTCTTGGCTAAGCCACTTATATTGGACTTATCTTGATTATCTTGTTGCCTTGTTGCTTTTCTGATTTTGGTTGAGGGGGTTAGGATGGCGAGATAGGGGAGATGGAAACAAGGAGTGAGGATAGGGAGATTGAGGCTGGTGTTGAGGCTGAATGGCTGGTTTGTTGTTTTGTTATTCCTTATTTCGTGCGCTATAGGGGCGCTGATGTGGCTGTGTGTCATTGTCAGTATCAATCACGTTTTTGCACGAGCGCGTGAGGACATGGATAGGGGGTCTCGGCTCTCGGCTGCCTAGATAGGGGGACGTGGGCAGCACAGCATGGGAGTTCATGTTGGTGGGTCGGTGTTGGTACGGTGCACAGCTCCTACGATAGGGCTCGTTGCATGTAGAGTTAGGGCGCAGTGACTGGTTTGGGTTACGAGAGGGGGGAGGTGTGCAGTGGTGCGGGTGCGGCGGCGGCGGCGGCGGCGGGGTGTGGGGGAGCCCTTGCTATCTTGATTCCTGGAGATGGAGGAGAGTGTTGGTGTGTGGGAGTGCGGTGTTGGGTAACTTTGGGTTTCATATAGATGGTTCGACGTAAGATGCGGTGAACGCAGGCCTTGGTAGAAGAAGAGTGGTCGAAGACAGGGAGGCCGACGGCCATTCCGAGATCGAGATTGAGGGCAATGGTGACAGAATCTTACTTGAAGCCGCCGTTGGCGGACGTTTCGCCGTGGGAATGCACCATTTGATAGAACTGGATGACACCCGGAGCTCACCTACGGTAGACAGGACGCTTCCCACCAATGTCGGTACGGCACTGGTGAGTACCGGGACCTCTGAATTCTGGTAATTGTTGGAAGTTGAGGAGGGGAGCCAATAAGCCCATATTGTCGATGATGGTGTGCATCGTCGCCTACTCGGATGTCTCGGAAGAGGTTCCATGTGTTTACTCGCATGCAGTCAGCCAAGTGTACAATAATGTAGGAGGAACGTGGGCAAATGTGGACGCGAGGCATGCGGAGTCATGAATGGCATGGCGATGTTGCAGTGCATGCCCAGTGCTCGAGAAGACAGGAGGTCAACCCAAGTACCTGCGTTGACAGATCACAGCTAGGCGACTTGAAGCGGCCAGTGGAAAAGTAAACATTGCGGTGGGTGTGCCGGAAATCTGGTAACACGTGGAGTACAATATGCAGGCAGGGACTTCGTTGTTCCGAATTACCAGAACGAGCCACCAGATATTCCGAACTTCCGTACCCAGCGGCTGGCGCCTGCAACTGAAGAGGGGAAGATAAGAAACGACTTTGGGAAACGGTCTGAGCTTCATTGTGGCTTTTGAAGATCTTCGCCTTGCGTAAGCAGTTATGTATAACTTCATATCAAGTTGGTTTCGAATATCGTGGGGTACATCTATCACTTCCAACACGCCTGCGTCACTAAACTCAGTCTCCATTTTGATTCGGAAATAGCAAAACCAACACGGAGAACGAAACTCTATTCACATGAATCGTGCTGACATCCCGGATGTCGGATTCTGCACCCGACCCGCGTTGTACCTGTCGTCCTCCCCGGTGTCAGGGTGTCACACCTGTCAGCCCTCTCCGCAGATCTTCCCTCCTCCATTGTTCCCGCACTATAGAGAGGAATAACGAGAGTCGTGTACTGTAACAGCAGAGTGGCAAAAAGTATACTCAGCTTACGCACTCTGACAATGACTCGACGCCCAGAGCTTTTCAGGGTCGTTGCACGACATATGTGCTGACATGCATTGATAGAGCTCGTTCGTTAATGAAACTAATGTACAACCCGCCTTTGATCCTCAGCCTTTGATGTTTCCGAATGCGAGAATGCTCGGGAATTGCCTTTCAAGAAGGGTAGCTGAGGCTGCAGTGGTCCGAACTTGATTCCTCCGCATCTCGGAAAGTTTGTGCTTAGCTTGGGACTATTGAATTGGAGAAGCCTTATTCCACAAGCCCCTTAACTCGATGAAGGGAAATAATTTGCAGTAGTCTAATATGAACGCAACTGGAAAAATGCAAAACTGAATTACTGATCGGAAAGATCCCGCTGGTGCCGGAAACTTAAAACTTACATCATAGCCTCGCAACTGACAATCTCCTCTTCCCCATATCTTGACATCCCACAATATCTCGCAACTGAAAATAGTCAAAACATCTTAAGATCGGCGTCTACCCAACTGAAAATGTGCAGATTTGAGGGTCCAATGACCCCGGAAACACTTTGCCGTTCATATAACACCACGTATACCATCCCACCAGGAGTTCCTGCAAGAAGCCGTGTTATTCTTAGCAATACTATGTAGATATTAAGAGGAGAGGTTCGAGCGATAGTGGCGAAACCTTCAACGAATGGTGACCTGTAGCTCGGCTGGGCGCCTTCCCCGTGGGGTCAATCCACATTGCGGGGAACCCATCATCGCTTGATGACTCGAGACGGTGGTGTCAGCGACTCCTTTTCCGCACAGTTGTTGCGCCAACCTCTTATCTTGATACCAGATTTTATTCGACATGCAAGGAAAGCGTCGTCATCGAGAGTTGCGAATGACATCGAGAGATAAGAGGGAAAAGAAATATTCGCCGAATCCTGCGCCGAAACTAGAACTTAGTTCGTCCTTCGCGCCCAAGAATAACTCTGGTTCTAAAACCACGTCCGCCAGCTTCTAGTGTCACCACTCTTCAGGTACCGTACCGGCAGCTGTCTGCGGCAGAGCTGGTCATAAAACCATCTCGCACTTGACAGCTCAACCTTCCAAAACTGGCGGGAAATTCCAATCTCCAGACTGCAAGCGGTAACTGCAGCCCCAGACTATTACCCACCAGTGAATAGAGCCTGACCGTCGGGAACTAACGGAGACTCCTCCTTTGATCACACCATCGTGCCCCAATTCAGCTCCTCACATCAATGATGTGTCGAGAATCGAGCCAGCATTGAAAGCACAGCACGTGCTTCCGGCCCCAAACCAGTAATCAGCAATTTACTTTATCCCGAAGCTAGAAAACGAATGTGAAGCCACTAATCGTGAATGGTGGAGTATGGCAACGCAAGGACCAGTGGGCTGGCTGTGCGGGCCAAAGATTGCACAGGAACCCCACAACATCGTATTTGGCGGGGGTGGTGGGCCATCGACTTGCGGGGTCATGCTTTTGCAACATCATGTCAGAGGAACATCTTCTCATGTCATTCTCTTGGTCATTATTATTCGATGCGAAACATTCTCCCCCATCGATCCCAATCAGGCAATGAAACATACCCCGCACTAAAGAATCGATAGTTTACTCCCCCCAAATTTGTTGAGATTGTTGAGCTTGGAGTTTTGCAGTTGAGATCCAGATCTAGATTCAGCGAGCATACGGCCGCATGCCTTAAAACTTGAAATAGATATTCTCCACCTTGGCATGTTATTATCCGGGTTTAAAACGTCTGAGCTGCGAACGCATCCTCATATGCGGGGAACGGGGAGGAGGATCTGCTTCCCTGCTTGCCCACCCCTCCTACTCGGCTCGTCGAAATAGAGAAGGCAGGGGACCAAACTTGGTAAGGGGAATCTACCGTATTCGTGCCACGCTGGACTTGGGTGCTGCGTGCTGCATGCGAAATAGATTAACGGCATGATGCAAACGTCGCATTGGTCGCGCCATCCCTTTCGTGACGACCGGCCGCCGAGTAGATCCGGCCCGTCGGTGAGCCGTCGGCGGCATGGAAGGTTCTTTCGCGCCGAGTCGAGAGTTTGAGGTTGCTGTGCCGCAATCAGATGGATCGAGGAAGAGCGGGCGTAAGGGGAGAAGACGGGAATGGAAGGTGTTGTTGCAAAATTCGGTCCGCAGCGCCGCGGTAGTGCGTTCGGGAATGTACAGCATTGCAGCAAGCTGATATAGCGAGCGGGAAGTGGGGATCCGGGGTAAGAAGCTGTTGAGATGAACGGAGAGACTCGCCTAGATGCTTGCTGCGATCACTTGCTTTGGGATTGCTTTTATCAATGCGTGTGTGGCCGGAGGTACGGCTCGGGTCCTACCAAATGGCAGAAGACAATATATACTGTATTAAGGTACGGATTCGGATGAACTAGTGCTGACACGGTGTTCTTGTTGGGATTGGGACAATATGAGATATGCCTGCTGGACGCTGTCAATACAACATGTGATAAGGTCCCTGCGTACGCCTCTTTGTTGAAGGTATTGTATTTTCGGCTGCGGCGTCCTTTCGCGCCTCATGTATAATGGAGCGCCATATTGCGCGGCAACGCTCGTGTAATTGTTTGAGGCGCGAGGCTCGAGCGAAAGATTTGCCGATCGTCAACACATTGAGACAACCGTACCGTGAATGATGCATATTGACAATCAAGGTGATAAGGCTAGCCTACTCTTCCTCGACTTGTGGAGTATAGGAGTTCCAGCTTGAGAGGAGAACGGAGCTTGGACTACGGTAACTACCTGGGAACATAAAGACGACCGTGCAATGCCAAGTATCCCAATACGAAGTACATATGCTGTGTGAACATGGAAAGTCTACCCGATGAGTGATGTTTTAGAGGTGAAGCAGTTCTTCTCGAATCCTCGAAAACGATGCGCCTCAGATATATTAAAGCCGATAAGGAATAACCTATCTAGGCGACGATGATTGCAAAGGTACCGAGAATAGAACATTACAAAGGGATAAAGGACTCAAATAATCAATACCATTGCGGAGCTGCAGAAACATGATAAGGTAGATGGCGCGTGCTGGAATCGGCCGGATGTGATAAATCATACCCCACACACGTGGATGGGCAAATAAAGTTCTTGGGAGACACGATGTAACTCCGGATTTCCCACACATGTGGGGTTTGAAGGGAGGTGAAGATAAGGTTGAAATCAGAGAGCATCAGATAAAAAACCAATTGGTTGCCCTGATACTTCAGAGGCTGAGAGCGGTGAGGAAGATTCTGTTCAGGCTGAATGCGGAGGGGACGCAGCGTGGATGACGTTGCATGTAATCAACAAGCATTCATGCTGAGACTGTGAGCTTCTGATGCCAAACATGAACCCACTGCATCAGTGGTGCATAAAGGGAAGAGGAAAAGGAATGTGGCTGATATACTCGAAGTGGTTGAACGCCCAAAATTGTACCACAGACGGAGTGTTGATCGTATTATCAGCGACATTCATTGCGTGTGCAGTGCCCTGAAGCTCTAAAACAAATCGGCAGCATTGACCCGAAATTTCGCCAGTACCGTGAGACTCTGGCAACGGCGCCAGATTGTTTCATCTTGGAGGTCTTCGGCGAGCCCTCCTCGTCCCGAAGATGTATCTGATTTCGCGAAGATACCACAGGCTGCTTGAAAACTTTGCAAGTGCCTTAGAGCGTAGCAAGAGTAAATGGATGACAATGAGATTTAATTTTTCAAGATTGCGTCCGGAAAGTGGACGACAGGTGAAGGTTGCTGCAAGACAAGCGCACTGTCCCACTGTTTTGGGATCGGTATTGATCAGCTCCAGTGTGGCGTTATATCCCAAATTATTTGCAGTCTGCGATTGACTCATATGAAAACCCGTATCCTTTTGAAGCCAATGAGTACTTCGGAGTCAACCAATGCTCGAATTCCTCTTTCAGGCTGGCTTTCCAGTGACGTTTCCTTAGATAGTCCTGATTCGGGTCGAGAATAGTAGAAATGACAAAGCCGTCAGCAAATGTGGTTTGCAATACACTGGCTAATGGCTGATATGACTAAATAGGCTACGCTAGGGTCCCTTACACATGCATTCTTTGCCTGAGCGTACTCGTGCATCGTGTGTAAGGAATACCTAGAGAGCGGCTGCTTTCAATGGATTGGAAACTTCCGCTCCATCACTTCGTGCATGTACTTGGGTGTCGCTCTATCTCACTTCATGCCCCGTCAAGCCTTTGTAATCTCACTGGGATTGCAATCCTACTGCGATGATCGGACGTGAAGCTCGCCTAAGCTTGCCACCCCCTTTTCGCTAGATGGGCCCGAAAATTTGAGAAAACAATGGAAAAGAAGTCTCAGTTTATGCCTGGAGTGACCAACGCTGGCCCTAAGACAGAAGACTGTATCTTTCAAGAAACCAAGAGAGGCCTGACCAGGGTACTGCAGCCACAAGACACCATTTCATAGCCAGCGCGCAGAGATTCAACGTAACGCTGACATTGACCACTAAGAATAGAATCACAGAAGTAATGTGGCCAGGAAATCCACCATTTCAGGAGCAGACTATCCCGTCAAACACAAGCTGTCTGTCCTGTTCTCCAGCTAGCTACAACTTCTAGCCATTCCAAGCATCGCCTGGCCCGAATTGGGGATCTGACGTATCTTGCAACGGACCCGGGATTGGAAATCGGCTGGCAGCTCGAGCAGTCTCTTGACCGCTTCTTTGTGACCTCGAAAGGAGTTGCATGACTTGGCATTCCACTGATACACCGCCCGTCAGGCTACTGGGACAGCATTCAAGTCGATAGTGCTGCGAGAAAAGGGCCCTAGTAAAAACGGATCTCTCAGCACATGCATTCGTGAAGAGTCTCGTGATTCATCTTGTCGTATTTCGTTCCTTCCAGCCATGGATCTCTCTTCAGCCGTCGTTGATCACACTGAAGATTCTGCCAGTGTTTTAAATTGCCCTATGTTTGCGCATTTCTGCTGTTCGTTCCCAGTCCATTTCTCGGTATCAAGCGTTATCGTTTTCTTGGATTCATCGTCATCCGACTCAGTGGACAAATCAAGCATCGTGTATCAACGGTCTTGTCTTTTCTGTTTTATGGTATTGCTTCGTAATCTTTGTGGATGATGGGTGTCCTCGATATGTCTATTAGCCGCTTTGAAATGGAAAGACACCTGCGAAGCCAACTCCAAGCGATTGAGTTGACCGGACAGTTCACACTCAATGAGATATAGGTCATTGGCCGTCAGAGCGACTAATCAAGATTGACCGTAAAAGAGTACACGACCCAGGACTGGCGTCATCGGTTTCTGATCTTCGTTCAGCACGTGATATTGTCTCCAAGTGAAGTACACTCACCATTTGAAGAGCAGCTGTTCAGCCTCGAGACAACTGTCCAGCTGAGCTTGAGACAGTCGAAGACTCTGTCCGCAACGTCGCTCATAGGCACCAAGTCGGCTCGAGTACGAGCGCCGCACAGTCCAATCGATCCACTCTGGCGTGGAAGGGAGAAAGGACGTCGTTTCCTGGAGACTGCTGGAGTCGTATACCTCAGTTCCAGGAAGGTGGATCACGATCCTCGATACCTAGCTCTTCTTGTGTCGCGGGTCGCTGTCGCGGCTATCATTCTTTCTTTCAAACGCAATGGCCCATGGCTATCCTCCCTTGAAAGGAACCCTCGGACTCTCTTGGACGACCGAAGATCAGAAAACTCCCTTTCGCTCTGTACTTATATCCAATTATCGGCCATTGCGTTGCAATTCATTGAGCAAAGCCATTATGTGTTGGTTGACGAGGCGTTGTAAGGTTGAGGTTGAAATTGGTTCATAGCTGTTGGTCCGTGTTGGTTTAGTGGCCGGAGTGATAAGAAATGCCGTGGTGCAGGGCACTAAGAATATCTGAGCACAGCTATCCTTTGAAGACACACTGATTTCTAAGCATGGACCCAGCATTTTCACCATATTCTTGCAGATTAGTGGAACAAATTGAATGTTAAACGCGTATTCTATATGGTATACTTTGTCTCGAACTCCGAATTACAATGATACACTTCGCTCCCGCGCGTTCTGCCTCTCTACCATACTTCCCACATTTGCTTTCCTAGAGCAATCAGACGATTGAAAAGCTCTTCTCTGAGCGCAATTGCGGTGAGCTGCTTCTGATTTCCTGCCTTGTCAATGATCACAAGACCATCGGCAATCTCTCTGTCTGTTGCCCATCCAACCACAAGCTTCGTCTTCCACCCAAGGCCACCGACTTTCTTGATCTCCTACATTCATAGTCAGAAAATTCGCCCTGAGCACTGTTCGAAAAAGATAACATACCGCAATATCAGCAATGGCAATTGAGAAGACAGGATCAATGTCCTCTTGATTCGTCGTCCAACTTACTGCTGGACTGGTCGCTGTGGTGGTGATATACGCATGACCCTTCTTTCCCTTATACCTACAAGGGAAGTCAATCGGGCCAGCAGTAACAAGGTTTCCAGATCTCAGAACCCCTAGACGATTCTTGGCGTGTTCTGCTCCTGCCGCGGCTTTCAGTCTGTCCGTGCCGAGAATGGTCTCCACCCCTCCTTTTGTGACGCTTTTGATGGCGCTTAGGATGCGGCGGCCATGTTGTTTCTTCTTCGGAGCAGCATCAGTTCCAGTTGTGACGACCGTGTTATCAGGATGAATAGCCTGGTCCATTTCAGCATCAGGAACGCCTTCTGAATCGGTCAGCAGATGGTTACAAGATGAGGCAAAGTGCATACCAAGGTGCTCGAGACCTTCACCCGCATTCTCATGCGCGGCATCTGGTGGTGGTGGGCCAGAGTATGGTGGTGGCGGTAGAGGGGCTTTGTTAGCCTCCCCAATGCGAAGAAGGGTAACAGTAAGTTGTGCATTAGTTGGCACTCCCTTGAGCAAAGTATTTCTCATCTCGAGAAGTTTCTGCCAGTGTGGGAACTCCCTATTTAGATATGAAAGGGCTCTCCAGATCACTGGGTCAGCAAAGAATCCGAAGCCGATGAACAACCCATTCATTTTCATGAAAATGTACGAGCTGGTGAAAACAGAAATAAGGAGGACCGGGGCAAGGACTGCGGCAAGCTTGATTCGAGGCGTCTCCTTAGGGAATGGAGGAGTTGGTGACAGAGCATTTCCAAATCTCTCCCACCCGTCCGAAATATCTGCAATAGCATGCATAACTGGTCTTGTCTTGGACCACATCGCAGCAGACATTGGTTCCTTCGTCTTGTCGTGCACGGCATTTGGTTTTCCCCCAGCACTCTTGTCCTTTGCATCTGCGGCGTTCATGGCCATGTTAGTTGGGTCTGGAGCACGGTCCTCAAGTGAGCTTGCTCCCTCTTCATCGCCATGGGGATCTCCTTGTGGGTGTTTGCCTGCAGCACTACTGATTGCAATTGAGGTGAAGCTGTTGACAAAGTTGCTGGCCTCCTGTTCAACAGCCTCTCCTTGGTGTTTCTCTGGTGCTCCCGTCAAGCTATTATCACTACCCAGCACCCCTGCTGTTGGGTTCTTGATCCCTCCGGTTTTCGAATCGATCAGGGCAATCGGAGCAGGCGGGAAGCAGTACGTCCTTGCTGGTGGATATACGATGAGTATCATAAGGAACGCGATTATGGTCGGAACGAGAAAATCGACAGCCCAGGCGGCGAAATACACCGCAGCGAAAGCGATTGTCCTATTACGCTCCCGCCATGATCGAAGCCTGGCAATGTGTTTCCAGAATCCTACCAGCCCAACAATCACTGTCATATACAGCCGCTCAATATTTGCTCTCAGCTTGTCTGGAGAGAACTCTTCTTCGTCGGCAATTTCTAGGTCCAAGCCTCCCATCGGCGGTTTAGGCAAGGCTTTGACATGGTACATTTGCTACAGCTTTCAGTCCACTGCTCCAACATACCCGTGGACAAAAACGTACCTTATTGAATCGTCTAATCAAAGTCCACAGCTCCTCATTCGGCAGCCCACCAACCACAGGGTTGGGAACATCACTTGGACTCTCATTCCACCCCAGATCCCTCACTTCAGTCTGCCCAAGATCCAG
>Ga0302140_10013190_pt1 | contig 10112 bp, 10 predicted proteins | sample I_Bog_E1_1_FD_202095 | JGI IMG/M metagenome (GOLD analysis project Ga0302140, IMG submission 202095) | Peat permafrost microbial communities from Stordalen Mire near Abisko, Sweden - I_Bog_E1_1 | ecosystem: Environmental > Terrestrial > Soil > Wetlands > Peat | place: Sweden: Abisko, Stordalen...
CGCTGCCGCAAGGTAATTTGCTTCAGGCTGTGGGGTATAATGGATGTCCACCGGGTATCGTCGTCCAGGGATGTTGAAGATGTTAGCACCATCAAAGTAGTCTGAGAAGCCCTTCGCGTTCATCGTAGCAGATGAAATCAACACTTTTAGTTCCGGCCGTTCTCGGGCCAGATCTTTCAGAAGAGCTAGCAAGATGTCGGTGTTCACTCCTCTTTCGTGTGCCTCGTCAATGATGATCGCCGAGTATCCTCCAAGATCAGGCTCTGTCATGAACTCTCGCAACAGCATACCGTCTGTCATGTATTTGAGTACTGTTTTGTCCGAGGTATTATCCTCAAATCGGATGGCATATCCGACTTCGTTTCCGAGCTTCACTCCCATCTCGTCGGCCACGCGAGCAGCTACAGACATGGCAGCAACTCGACGAGGCTGAGTACAGCCAACTTTGAGTCCACCCTTGGTGTATCCCGCTTCGTGGAGGTATTGTGGCAGTTGCGTAGTCTTTCCCGAACCAGTCTCTCCAACAATGACGAGGATTTGAAACTGTTCGAGAGCGGCAAGTAACTCATCTCGATACGCATAAATCGGTAAACTCTTCCTTGTCTCCTCCATAGACAATGCTTTCTTTTCTGCAGCATCGAGCTGAGCAGCCAGGAACCGTTCTTCTTTACTGAGACCTTTCCCCTCTCCAGGTAGCCTGGAGTCCATCACCCATTTAATGCCTTGTTCTTCGTCCAGCACGTAGTCATATTCGCCTTGATCAAATCTTTCCGTGCTTTGAATTTGTGCCTTCGCCTTCGAAGCTTGCTCTCTTTCCCATTCCTCGTGCTCCGTGACAAATTTCTCTTGGCCATACTCGTCCTTTTCAACATATCGCTTGTACATAGCATCCTCTTTCTTCTTCCTATCAATCTTTCCTTTCTCCGTGATATAGTCTTCGGGCATAGCATAACCATCGAGATGATCGTCGATTCGTAATCGCTCTTCTGCAATTCTCAGCACCTCCCTGTTCTTTGCAAACTCCGCCTTCTCCTTCTCGGAGAGGCGAGCGCCACTGCGAAGTTCCTCTGTTTCCTCTGCAACTTGCTTCCGCAGCAATGCTAGCCGTTCTGCCTCGCGCTTTTTCAGGTACTCTTGTCGTGATCGTTCTCGTAGATCTGGCAGAGCCGCACTTCTTGCCGCAGCATCCTCCGCCAAAGCTCTCCGTTGCGCCAAAACATTTCCCTCTTTAGTCGACGAACGATCCTCGACAATCTTCTTGGTCTTGTCTGCGTCCTTGTCACGTAATCGCTTGGCAAATGCTTCCTTCTCCGCCTGATCCTTTCTCCTCTCCCGTTCCTCATCATCAATATCGTCATCGCTGTGTGAAGTCTTCACCCTCTTCGGCGCCGACTCTTGGAACTCGGGCTCCTCCTCAGAAACGTACTCCTCGTCTCCCCATCTATCGTCGAAGTCTGCTTCATTGGCTTCTCGTCTGCGGATGGTTTTGGACCTGTGTTCTGATTCGCGTTTTGGAGAGCGGTCACGGCTTCGTTCTCGGTGCTTCTCTCGTCGTGATGAAGACTTCTCGCTGTGGCGTCGCTTCTCCTTCTTTTCTACGACTTTGGCTGGGCCGACTTCATCCTCCTCCATGGGAAGGAGTGCATACTTTTTCCCAGACATCGTAGGGAGATGAGGCTGTAAACATCAGCAGAGATTCAGGATGGGGAATATTTGGGGACAAACTTGGCGGGAAAAGAGAGAGTTGTGAGGGACAAAGTACCTGTAGAACTTTTTTGTGATTGGGACCGAGCCTTGCGACTAGCGCAGTTCCTGAATCCGCTGAAAAGCGGCACCAAATTGTTGAAATGCGCCAAGCTATGGTGCCTGAGGCTGCTATGAAAACTCCGTATATAGTGGGCTTCCCAGCCATCCTTTAGCATTAATCGATTAGTGCTTCCAACCACCCTAATTGACACAAATGTCCCAACAGCTTAGGAAGAATGTGACAATTTCTTGCCCAAATGTTCTTTCCAACTACAGTACATGTATAGCCTCTGAAATCTAGGAGACTCTTGATTTGAGGATATTTGTGCCTTGGGTTTCCCGCGCTTTTTGTGTCCACCCCATTCCACCATGTCAAGTCAAGCTAGCTTCTGGCACATGGGCAGGCTTTTGGTATACCATAAGTTTAAGAAACATTCACAAAGCGAGGAGTTACACTATTCAGAATGTTCTTCAAATCAGAGTACATTCGATCAAGCAAAATATTAGTTATGCTCTGAATGTCCCTCGAATTTTGGCACATAGAAAGCCAGCTTTGCGCCACGAATTCTGACAGCATAGAGCAATGCCAGAGATTCTTGCTCAAATGTTCTTTCCTGATGTTGTACAGTTAAAGATATATCTCTCTCAAATCTAGGAGACTTCAAAAATCAATTGTGCAAAGTTTACTCTCGCAAGATATCCGATAGCTGCTGGAACTCATCCGGGCTTCTTGCCGCCGCTTTTATCTACCACGAGGCTGCGAATGCCCCTGGCCTCGCTACCAATTTCGCCGATAAGTTGAGACCAGCGTGGCAGTATCGTGTCCCGCCCTGGAAATAAATCTGGCCCTCCCTCGCTCTCATTCTTCCCCCCCAACAAGAGGTTCTCCTCCATCAGCAGCTCCAATTCGTTTCACAGTCTCTCATTCAGTCCTTCACATGCTTGTCTTCTTTTGAGCAATTGCGTTTCTGGGCATCGGCATTTGGTTGGGCGGGCGCATTGCAGGCGCAGGACAAAGATGTGGCTACCCTCAGCGTTTTTGGTACTCTTGTGCCTGTTACAACTTGCAATCTGTGCAGAAGACTTTTACAAAGTATGTCTTCCCATTTAGAGTCGTCTGCCAAACCCAATACTAATTAGCCAATTCACAGCTGCTAGGGATCGACAAGCAAGCGTCAGAAAAAGACATAAAGAGAGCCTACCGACTCCTCAGCAAAAAATACCACCCCGATAAGAACCCGTACTGCCCCCCTTCTCGAATCGAATCAGAGCTTGGACTAACAAACCAGCAGTGGGGATGCCACCGCCAAGCAAAAGTTCGTCGAGGTAGCAGAAGCGTACGAAGCTCTCTCCGACCCCGAGTCCCGCAAGATCTACGACCAATACGGACATGAGGGCTTGAAGCAACGGCAGCAAGGCGGCGGAGGCCACCACCACGACCCGTTCGACCTCTTCTCGCGATTCTTCGGCGGCGGTGGGCATTTCGGGCATGGAGGTGGCCAGCGACGAGGTCCAGACATGGAAGTTCGAGTCGGTGTTCCGCTGAAGGATTTCTACAATGGTCATACCACCGAGTTTCAATTGGAGAAGCAGATGATTTGTGAGGAGTGCGAGGGCAGTGGGAGTGCGGATGGACAGGTGGATACCTGTCATGCGTGTAATGGGCACGGTGTGCAGATCAAGAAGCACCAGCTTGCACCAGGAATTTTCCAACAGGTACAGGTTACGTGTGATCAATGTGGCGGGCAGGGGAAGACGATCAAGCATAAATGTCCTGTGTGCTCTGGCAGCAGGGTGGTGCGGAAAGTCAACACCTTCCAGCTTAACATTGATAAGGGGGCGCCGAAGGGAATGCGAATTAAGTACGAGAACGATGCAGACGAGAGCCCGGATTATGTTGCGGGTGATCTCCATGTTACATTGGTTGAAAAGGAGGCCAATCTCGATGAGGACAACGAGTTGAGAGTGGACGGAACATTCTTCAGACGAAAGGGAGATGATTTGTACTGGAAAGAAGTCCTATCGCTCCGAGAGGCCTGGCTGGGATCCTGGACACGAAACCTTACACATCTCGATGGACACATCGTTCCACTCTCCCGAACCCGCGGACAAGTGATTCAACCGGGACAAGTCGAGCGAGTCGTGGGCGAGGGCATGCCGAAATGGCATGAGGATGGCGATAGCGTGTACCATAAAACCGAGTACGGGGATCTACTGGTGGAGTACACGGTTGTTCTCCCAGATCAGATGGAGAAGGGCATGGAGAAGGATTTCTGGGCCACCTGGGAGAAGTGGCGGAAGAAGAATGGGGTTGATTTAATGAAGGATAGTGGCAGGCCTGAGGGTAAGGTGGGAAATGATGTGAAGGATGAATTGTAGAGTGTAGGATTATGTAAACTGGTATTCCTGCTAAATTAGATTTCTTCTTCTCAGCATCCCAGACCTTTCCAACTTTCCTATGCGTGGAGCTAGTAGCTCAAGGGCAATTATCGTCTCTTGGAGTATATCAAGGACATACTTTTCCAGCCAGGTTTGGGACATCACTCTCATGGTTTGAGCATGGTGTCACATTTTGATTCCTGCCGACACCTCCCTGTCCACTCACTACTATACCTATCGCCAGTTTGTGCCTGATACTGGTCACAACATCCATGCTGATGACAAGGAATTGGTGGCGGAGAAAAGGAGAAGTTGACAACATGTTCTTACTGATCCTTCCGAGATCTCTGTCACCTGGACGTCGAGGTGAATGACGGGATTTGCAGAAACACCATCAATACAGCCGAGTATCTAGATTGGACTCCACATCAGCAAAGTTCAACAAGCACGAGAACATGAGCAGTCAAGAAACTCACCCCGCAGTCCCAGCCAGGCTCTCGATCGGACTCGCTGTCGTAGCAACAGACAGCAAGAACAAGAACAGCATAATAAACGCCGTGATAACCCCCAACCTCTGCAGCGGCCCATCAATAAACTCCAACACCCACAACGGACCGATGAGCATACAAAGGCCCACCGCCATCGTGGCCCTAGTAAAGAACGCCTGTGCCTGCTCCTCGTTCCAAATCATGAGGGTCGGCTCATCGTACCCCATCTCAGGATCAGACTTTCTGCGAAAGCACGACAAGCGTAATTTTGGACCGAAATATCCGAAAGCTCGCCGGAGAGAGCTGTCGGGTTGGTGCTTGACGTAGATCAGATCGCTGTCATGCTCGAGGTATTGTACTTCAGGCTTAGAGATCGCGCCGTCGAAGGTGTGAAGCCAGTTTTTTAGACTTCGGATGTCTCTTGTCTCAACCAGGGGTTTGCTGCCAAGCTGAGCATAGCTATTGACGAAATCATCTGAGACGATGACAGTCAGTACATTTGCTCTGGAAGCTAATCATTATACTGGGAAACTAACTATATTCTTTCAACCTAAACTTCAAATTGGATAGAAGCTCGATGCGCTCTATTGAACTTTCCAGACGAAATGAACCGTTGTGGATGCGTTGAGCTGAGGTATCTGATGCTAATTTTCTGTCCAACTCATCTAGTTCAGCTTCGAGTTCCGCAATATCGTCTTGCATAAGCAATATGACCCGCGCGTTTAAAGTAGCGTATTGTCGAGCAATGAAAAAGTTCTTGGATGCTGCAATGATTCTCGAGTATCCACGATAACCAACGAGTTTTTGTGGGGCTCGTAGCGCTGCTTCCAGTGCATCGAGTGCCGCAATCGAAGGTTCTTTCGACATCGTATTTTGAAGATACTACTCAGTGCAAAAGACTCGCTTCGGCAGCTTCAGTCTCCGGATTTTGCGACAGTCGTTAACTCTCTCTCAGGAGTCTAGGATTCGTGTGTTGGAACTTTAATTTGCATAAAGAAGCACTTTCCTAGACAGCCAAAAAAAACAGCTGAGGTCTCGACTTGCTCAGCCCCTTCATGGCTTTGCGGCGTGCGCAAAAGCCTGACGGTGAGGCTGTGTTCAAGCCCAAGCCCAAGCCCGCATAACCGCACCTGCTGAAACCTCAAAATCCACGTCAGGTATATTATAATTGCAAAGACATCCTCTCCTGTTGTGGCACCACTCAAACATCATCCGTTAAGTGAGCGTGTCTGCCGCATATATCTCACCACACAATGGCGATCTGCGAACTCCCCCCTGAGTCGCTGCTCGAATCGGTGGGCGCCAAAATTTTGAAGGCGAGGAGGAAAAGGGCTAGGAAAATAGCGCTGCCAAAGAAGACAGCGGCTAACATGGGAACAAGTGGCAAGGGAGGTCAAAGTGGCAAAGAGGGGCAGGATATGGAACCATCCGAACAGGAGAAAGACCAGAGCAAGCATAGTGGTGAGGACGGCACCTACGTAAATGCAATTCCGAGGGAGAAGAGGAACCAGGTCATGGCGGTGGATCCACGAGCACTACTTCAACGAACCGGTAAGTGTCTTTGTGGTGCTGCTATGCATGATAACCGAAGGTAACTGACATTGGCAGATGCCGGATCTGCAAACGAAGTCCCAGACGCCGCATCGAAGGCCGAGGCTTCGTCTAGCAATGCGACCTTGACCTCCACTAAATTGTCGTAACGACATAGACAAGGATACAGTTGGAACTGAAAATGGCGTTTTAGAAAGCGGACTTAGAAAGGCAGTACTCGTTGCACTCAGAGCCTTCTGCCTGAGCCTTGCAAATTGCAAATTGGAGTTTGGAAATAAGGCTTTGCGGAAGGTGTGCACTCAGGAGGCGGCAATCCCTCACTTGGTAAACAAAGGAAATCGTGGAATAGACTCAGTCTCGTTTTTGCTCGAAATCTGATCATTATCTTATCATCAAATGCGATCCTATCTTCAGGATCAACTCGCAAAAGCAGAAAGCTCAATTTGGTATCATCGCTCGCTCGCATCACAAAAGGTAACCTAGCACCGTGCCCAAATCCAGACGAAAAATCACCATCCATATCGTACAAACAGCTTTCCTCAATCTGAAATAGCAGGTCCGTTGCCGGTGATTCAGAAGCAAACAAAGGAGATGCTGGGTATCAGAACGTCAAATCGTTATGGTTCCGATCTCAAGCTCAGCTTCAGATCAAGCTTCGTGGTGGACGTGGAGTGGGGTGATCTAGTAGCGGGAGCTATACCAGCGACGGCGGGTGGTGCGTGTCTTGTCGACGTGCGTCGTGCGATTGTGGCGGTGGATCACATAGAGGCCCTATGTATTGTTAGCGTACAAGCTCACCAGATTTTCGGGGCAGAAGTAGGATACTTACAAGAAGTGCAGACGCAAGGAAGAACATAGATGCCAAGAACAGGAATGCCAGATCAGCTCTAAATTTGTCGCAGTAGTTGCCTCCAGTGATTCCGTTCCAGTTCCAGATGGAGCCACAGGAATTGTCGTACTAATCATGTCAGCCAATTTGAATATGTGGGAAGGACTCTGCAAGACGTACGTGAGCAAGGAGTGCGAAGGCGATCAAGGTTCCGGCAAACAGGACAAAGTCCATGGGCCAGTGCCAGAAGCTGGACATAAATGGCAGGAGGAAGAGTAGAGAATACAAAATGCCAATGGCAGCGATGACTTCCGTGTAAATGAAGCGCTTCTCATCCCATGCTGAGGCGCCCTTGTGTTGGTGAAGGTATTGTCCTGTAAGTCCAGCAACGACGGCAGTGAAGGCTAGCTCTCCGATGCGGAGGCACAGGGAGAAAATGTCGATGAGAAGCATGTTGGCAGTAGTGGGGTTGTGGATTGGTGTTTATTAGTAGTAGGTAGTTGGGTTGTGGGTTGTGTTGGTTGAAGAAAAGAAAGTTGTAGGAGGGAATCGACTGCTTTATCTGATCTGGGAGGCAATACGTCACAGGCTATGTTGCGAGATTAAAGTCAAGATGAACAGAAGGGGACAGGAGACGTTTAAAGGAGGGGCAGGTCACCCCACTGCGCTGGACTGCTGCTGTGTGTGACGCATACTCGGCAAACAGGAGACGCAAACACCCAAGACTTTTCTTGTGCGACTCCAAGGTCAAAGCAACAGCTTCGTACACGTATCACGATATTCCTCCAATGTGGAAAATTTATCATCCCATCAGTGAAGTCATCGTGACCGGGGGGTGTGGGAGGAGCCTCTTTGTTCCTTGAATCGTGGCGTCGGAGGACCAACTGTGGCTGCAGAATATATGAAACGCAAAACCCAAGCAAGCTTTGGCGTATCAGAAGGGGCCAAAAAACAGGGTTTGTCGGCATAAAAATGCCAAGGCGTGCAGGAAGCAAAGGACAGCGAAGAACAGCAATGATCTGACAGCCCACCCTCAATCATGTGTACAATTTGCAAGAGAGTTGGGCAGATCATTGGATGTCACCGCTGAAGCATCCGGGCATTCGGTGAGGGAGCATGGCAGCAGCTGACAGTTGATACCCAATAGCTGGCAAGAGGTTGGCCTCGGCGGTCAAGCTCAACCAGGCTTGGGAATCGAAATGCGGAGAGGATCTCCTTTATCTGACAGTCTGCTGTTGCCAAATGACGCCAATAGGCCGACCTGGAGGTCTGCTTTGCTGGTCAATTTCGGGATCTCTGTAGATTCGGAGATGGAAGCAAGGACGGTCGGGCAAAAGTTGGCATGTCATTCAGGGCAAGCGAGTCTGCCAACTTTTAGCGGTGGCTGTTGTGGCTTGACGCGTGGCTGACGTTACTTCGTGGGAGATCTTGTTCAACCTCCCCACACTTTCATGGTGTGGATTGGGTGGCCCTGAATATACTGAGACGCGATATAGTTAAGGGCTTAATCCGACGTTTGGCGCTGCACCATGGTCGGTTCCGCTGAAGGGAGAGTGAGTGGCAGATCCTCGTCGGATTTCTGATGTCAAGCAGGCCCTGCACGTTGGCAAATAGGAAAGTCGGGAGACGGTCACAGTGAGATTTACTCTTACCGGTAGCAGAAAAGTTCAGATGGGAGAATTAGAGTAGACTGATTGAAACACTGCTTTCGATTCGCATATACTTCTTAGCAATAAAGTCAGACCCGAGGAACGACGATTCTTTCAATTACCATCAGCAAGGATTTCCGAGCCAAAAGCGTAACCGAATACGTCTTCCAGAGCAGCCTGACCGCTTTCCCATACAATGAATTCTATAAAAGAGAAACCCCGTTTCATAACGCCATTCCGATGCCTGATCTCTTTCACTGACTCCACCGAGAACCTAATGCTGCGACAGCTCCATCCTCCCAAGTGCTCATATACCAACTCCTGCTTCAGCAGTACCGAGATCAGAGATCTCAAAGTTTGTCCGTGCTCATTGCCTTCCTAGCAGTCACTGCCCTCTTGCCAGGTATTGCCTTCTTCGCTGTCTCGTATAATTGGAGGATCGCGGAGCTTGCACTTTCTATCCATGCAGGGCTGCCTGGTGCGAGGCCCTTAAGGGATTCGTCACAAATACCGGCGAGGAAAAGAGCGCTCCCATCTGGCAGGTCCTGGAGGAGGCTCACAGAAACACTGCTGGATTTGAGGTTGATCTCTACCACATTGCAAGACTTTCCTCCCCTGAGCTCCGAATCAACACAGGACTGCTGAATCACGGTGTTCCCACGCTGGTAGTGGCGTTTGCACTCTCCTGCAGCATCGCATGTGTGGGACGGATCCTGCTTGATGGACGCCATAGTGGGGAAAACGTATACTGCAGATGCGCCTCCAGTGGAATTGGGGTGCGTATAGGTTATTTGCATGAGTTTTCGAATAAGATTGGTGCCGTTGGCGTGGGCGACTGTTGTAGAATTGAAGAATTGGGACGAGGCTGTGGCGAAAGAGGAGAATGCGATAACAGCAAGCACAACGCGCATGAGAAGACTTGGGCGTGGCATGATGATGGGATTGTTCTCTGCTGCGAGATCGATGGAGCAGAGGAGTGGTGTTACGAATTGACAATTGCAAGTGATATGGATGTGTATGTGTCTGTTTGCCGAATGATACGAATGCGAATGTGGATGATTTGGCGTGATGGAATGGTTTGGGCTGCGGAAAGAAAGAAGTACTCAACAGACATGGTCGTACCTTCCTCGAAGGCATCCCACGGATACATCGCTCTATTCCTGCTTTGCGCCAAATACTTTCGGCTTCACGTGCTTCAACGCCCAAGTCATGGCAGAGTATGGACAGCTCCTACCTGTCCTTGCAGGCAAGAGCCGTTTGTTCTCATAGCTCTCGACTCGCACACGAACTTGGGAAGATAAAAACTGGTCTTCAATCGGCAGCTTGAGTGATGAGAGGAGGGAAGGATGGACCCCAATGCGGAGATAATCTCGTTCATAGATGTCTTCGCAGTCATATGGACTCACTTGAGCCGCCGTTTTGTCTGAAGAAGTGTTGTGGAACAGAAGAAATCGAAATCAAGGTAAGGAA
>Ga0302140_10013194_pt1 | contig 10110 bp, 8 predicted proteins | sample I_Bog_E1_1_FD_202095 | JGI IMG/M metagenome (GOLD analysis project Ga0302140, IMG submission 202095) | Peat permafrost microbial communities from Stordalen Mire near Abisko, Sweden - I_Bog_E1_1 | ecosystem: Environmental > Terrestrial > Soil > Wetlands > Peat | place: Sweden: Abisko, Stordalen...
CTACGTCAACATTACTTCGCCGGGGCGGAATTTTGTCACTTTGAAGATTGAGACGGATGAGGGGATTTATGGGCTGGGCGACGCTACGCTGAATGGGCGCGAGTTAGCGGTGGCGAGTTATCTTACCGACCATGTAATTCCCTGCATTGTTGGCCGGGATCCTTTTCAGACCGAGGATATGTGGCAATATCTGTATCGCGGCGCATACTGGCGGCGAGGGCCGGTAACTATGACGGCTATTGCCGCGGTGGATGTTGCGCTCATGGATATCAAGGGCAAGGCGCTGAATACGCCGGTGTATAACTTGCTGGGTGGGAAGAGCCGCGAGGGAGTTATGGTCTATTGCCACGCCACGGGCAAGGACACCGATCATGCACTTGAAGACGTGGCGAGGCATATAGAGGCGGGTTACAAGGCGGTCAGGGTGCAGAGCGGGATTCCGGGACTTTCGACCACTTATGGGATTTCGAAGGGACCGGGACGTTATGAGCCGGCCGAGCGCGGGCTGCCCTCGGAGTACGAGTGGGCCACGGAGCCTTACCTGCGCCATGTGCCGAAGTTATTTGCGCGGGTGCGCGAGATTTTTGGCGAAGAGGTTCACCTTCTGCACGATTGCCATCACCGGATGACGCCCATTGAAGCGGGCAGGCTGGGTAAGGAACTGGAGCCGTTTCACCTGTTCTGGATGGAAGACCCGGTTGCGGCGGAGCTGCAGGAGGGCTTCAGGATCGTCCGTCAACACACCACGACGCCGATTGCGGTGGGCGAGATTTTCAACTCCATCTGGGACGCGCACGACTTGATCCGCAACCAGTGGATCGACTACATTCGCATGACGCTGGTACACTCGGGTGGTTTCACGCATATGAAGAAGGTTGCCGACTTTGCGGAGTTGTATCATGTGCGCACCGGCAGCCACGGAGCGACAGACCTGTCTCCAGTAAGCATGGCGGCGGCGCTTCATTTCGATAGTGCGATTCATAACTTCGGAATTCAGGAACATATGCCGCACACCGATGAAACCGACGAGGTTTTTCCGCATGAGTATTGCTTCAAGGATGGGCTGATGTTTCCGGGTAACTCGCCGGGGTTGGGCGTGGACCTGGATGAGGCGCTGGCCGCGAAATATCCCTATCAACGGGCCTATCTGCCCATCAACCGCAAGCAGGATGGAACTCTAACTGACTGGTAACTCGATGAGCGATCAAAAGGAACCTACCGAGGTATTTGCGGACCCACCGGCGTTGCCAGGGCGCTGGACGGTCTGCGCGATGTTGTTTGTGGCCACTTCGATCAACTACATGGACCGGCAGGTGATTGCAATTCTGAAGCCTGTGCTGGCACAGACCACCATTCACCTTGCGCCGCTGTTACCTGGATGGCCGGTGGTTGAGACTTCCATCGGCATGACCGAACAGCAGTTCGGCTATATAGTCAGTGCCTTTTCGACCGCCTATATGCTGGGCGTGATTTTTGCGGGGCGCCTGGTGGACAGGCTGGGGTGCAGACGCGGATATCCGATTGTGACTGGCCTTTGGAGTTTGTCGGCGATGGGGCACTCGCTGGTGAACTCGGTGTTCGGGTTCGGCGTGGCGCGTTTCTTTCTGGGCCTGGGCGAGAGCGGCAATTTTCCCGCGGCCATCAAAGCGACGGCGGAGTGGTTCCCGCCCAAGGAGCGTTCGCTGGCCACCGGCATTTTCAACTCCGGCGCCTCGGTGGGGGCGATTCTGGCTCCGGCGATTGTGCCCTGGGTGGCGTGGCATTTTGGCTGGCGTGCATCGTTCCTTACCACCGGAGTGTTCAGCGCAACCTGGATTGTCTGGTGGTCGGTGAAGTATCGGACCCCGGCGCAGTCGATGGACTGGTCGCGCGGCGCGGCGATTGCGCCGGCGCCGCAGATGGCGTGGTGGAAGCTGCTGGGCTTCCGGCAGACCTGGGGATTTGCGTGCGCCAAGTTTCTCACCGATCCGGTCTGGTGGTTTTTTCTATTCTGGCTGCCGGGGTATTTCAGCGACCGGTTCAGCCTGAACCTGTCGCACCTGGGCGCGCCGTTGATTGTGATTTACTGCCTTTCCACTGTAGGGAGTGTTTGCGGGGGTTGGCTGCCCCGTGGCTACGAGCGGCTGGGCATGGGGTTAAGGCCGGCGCGGCTGGCTGCCATGCTCACCTGTGCGTGCCTTATTTTGCCCATCGGCCTGGCAGGGGGCCTGCAGACAGAGTGGGGAGCGGTGGCGTTAATGAGCCTGGCAACGAGCGCGCACCAGGGATGGTCTGCAAACCTTTTTACGACGGTTCCGGATATGTTTCCGCGTGCGTATGTGGGAACAGTGGTGAGTTTTGGACAGGTGGCCGGGGCGCTGGGGTTGGCCATTTTCTCGCCTGTGGCCGGTCATGTCTTGCAGGCGAAGCACGGGCATTATGCACCGCTGTTCATGTTTTGTGCTACGGCCTACCTGGTTGCTTTGTTGCTGCTGCGGACGCTGGCGCCGGGATTGAAGCGGGCCATGCCGCAAGGGTAGGGAGGCTGTGAGCAATTTATTGTTGCTTACGGACATTCCCTCAGGGGCTAAAGCCCGCGTTGATGTTGCATCATTTACGGCACGACTGAAGTCGTGCCCTTTCAAAGCATCGACTTAATCCTAGAGATGCGCTTGGGTCGATGATACGAGGAGCCGGTATGGCAGAGCACCGAAAATTGCGGATGGGGATGGTGGGCGGGGGGCCGGGCGCCTTTATTGGGCCGGTTCACAAGATGGCGGCGGAATTGGATGGGACGATCGAGTTGGTTGCTGGGGCTTTCTCGCAATCTGCGGAGAGGTCGCAGGCGGCCGGGGAGGGATTCGGGATCGATCCGGCGCGGGCGTATGGGGATTATCGCGAGATGTTCAAGGCGGAGCGCGAGCGGGCGGATGCAATCGACTTTGTGGTGATTGCGACGCCTAACCACTTGCACCTGCCGGTGGCGGTCGCGGCGCTGGAGGCGGGGATTCCGGTGATGAGCGACAAGCCGGCTACGGCTACTTATGACGAGGCGTTGAAGCTTGAGGCGGCGGTGAAAAAGGCCGGCTTACCGTATGGGTTGACGCATACCTATGCTGGTTACGCGCTGGTGCGGGAGGCGCGCGACCTTTGTGCCAGGGGTGTGCTTGGTGGGATTCGCAAAATAGCCGTCGAGTATTTGCAGGGCTGGCTGAGCCGGCCGATTGAGACGACGGGACAGAAGCAGGCAGCATGGCGCTCCGATCCGGCTTTGAGCGGGCCGGGGGGCTGCATTGGCGATATCGGTACCCATGCCTTTCATCTGGCGGAGTATGTGACCGGGCTTGAAGTGACCGGGCTGAATGCTACGCTGCGCTCGGTGGTTGAGGGGCGGCGGGTGGACGACGATTGCACTGCGATTCTGCGGTTGAACAACGGCGCGTCGGGCGTGCTGATGGCGTCGCAGATTGCGGCGGGCGAAGGGAACGGGCTGCGGCTGCGGGTTTATGGAGAGAACGGCTCGCTCGACTGGCGGCAGGAGGACCCTAACCGGCTGCATGTGCGATGGCTGGACGGGCCGGATGAGACTCGCCATGCGTCCGGAGGCTATTTGAGCAAGTCTGCGCTGAGGGTTACGCGGCTTCCGGGAGGGCATCCGGAGGGATATATCGAGGCGTTTGCGGTATTGTATCGCGAGTTTGTTGAGGCGTTTTGGGGGTGGAAGAGTGGTGAGGGGAATGCGTTGCCGGCTACGCTGCCGGGGATTGTGGCTGGGGTGCGCGGGATGCGGTTTATTGAAAGAGCGATTGAGAGTAATCGGACGGAGAGCTGGGTGGCGTTTTAGAGTGCGGGCGGTTTGTGAAGCAGTTTGAGTTCACGATATCCCAGGTCTCAGAATCGAGACCTGGGGCACCCACGATTTTAGGGAGATTTGCGATGAAGACGATCAAGGGGCCGGGAATTTTTCTGGCGCAGTTTGCAGGGAATGAAGTGCCGTTCAATACGCTGGGCGGGATGGCTGATTGGGCTTCGGAACTGGGCTTTACCGGGGTACAGATTCCGACGTGGGACGCACGACTGTTCGACTTGAAACTGGCGGCCGAGAGCCAGAGCTACTGCGACGATGTCCTCGGCGTGGTTGGTCAGTCAGGGCTCGCAGTCACCGAGCTCTCAACGCATTTGCAAGGGCAACTTGTGGCGACCAACGCGGCTTATGACGAGCTGTTTGCGGGGTTTGCACCGGCGAGTCTTGCGGGAGATTTGAAGGGCCGGCAAGCGTGGGCGGTGGAGCAATTGGAGTTTGCGGCGAAAGCCAGCCGCCGGCTGGGACTGAATGCGCACGCTACGTTCAGTGGCGCGCTGGCGTGGCCGTTCTTTTATCCTTGGCCGCAGCGGCCTGCGGGGCTGATCGATGAGGCGTTTGAGGAGCTGGGTCGGCGCTGGAAGCCGATTCTCAACGCGTTTGATGAGGCGGGCGTGGATGTTTGCTACGAATTGCATCCTGGCGAGGACCTGCACGATGGCGCAACCTTCGACCGGTTTCTTGAAGTGGTGGGAGGGCATAAGCGGGCGAACATACTCTACGATCCGAGCCACATGATCCTGCAGCAGTTGGATTATCTGAGCTTCCTGGATATCTATCACGACCGGGTGCGCGCATTTCATGTGAAGGATGCGGAGTTTCGGCCGAGCGGCCGCAGCGGCGTGTATGGCGGCTACCAGGCCTGGATCGACAGACCGGGAAGGTTTCGTTCACTGGGCGACGGGCAGATCGATTTCCATTCCATTTTTACCAAAATGGCGCAGTACGACTATCCGGGCTGGGCGGTGCTGGAGTGGGAGTGCTGCATCAAGCATCCGGAAGACGGTGCGGCAGAGGGCGCGAAGTTTATCAAGGAGCGGATTATTCGCGTGACGGAGAAGGCGTTCGACGATTTTGCGGGCCGCGGCGCGGACCGGGAAGCGAATCGGCGGATTCTGGGGCTGGGGTGACGAAGCGAGTCAGAGGCAGGCTTTCTGGTATCCCACCCATTCCGCAAAAGGACGCGGAATGGATGGGGCACTCGGCATTCCTGGCACGGCAACATCGCAAAACGCAGGTCCTTCGACTCCCTGCGCTTCGCTTCGGTCGCTCAGGATGACAGCCGTAATAAAATCAATTTGAGACTTACAAAATTCAACTTGAGACTTACAACGGCTAGATCGCGATCCCTGCGGAGCGGTAAATCTCGGTGATGTGACGCATGTCCCGCAGGCCTTCTTCGCCGCTGGCCTTGGGCTCCGTTCCGTCTTGAATGTTGCTGGAGAAGGCGGCGGTTTCCGCGGTAAAGTGGGATGGATCTTTGGCGGGGTTTAGCTCGTCAAGTTGCGTTCCGGAGTAGTCGGCGCGCAGGTGCAGGCCCTCGTAGACAAATGCATGCTCCACTTCAAGCCAGCCTTTGGAGCCGTGGACGCGGAAGCAGCCGTCCATGGGCGCGCCGTAGGTGGTGTTGCAACTGGCCACGATGCCGGAGGGAAAGCGCATGGTCCAGGACATGTTTTCCTCTACCTCGTTGAAACGGCCGTCGTGGTCGATGGTGGAGGCATAGGCGGAGATTTTTTCGGGTTCTTCGCCGGTTAGGTAGCGGCAGGCGTTGAGGGAGTAGATGCCGACGTCGAAGACCGGGCCACCGCCGGCGAGCTTTTTGTTGGTGCGCCATTCGTTGGGGCCCATGTTGAAGCCGAAGGCGCTTTCGATGGCCTGTACCTGGCCGAGCGCGCCCGAGCGGATGAGTTTGACCGCGCGCAGGTTGGTGGGCTCGTAGTGGCAGCGGTAGGCGATCATGAGCTTGACGTTGGCTGCCTTGCAGGCAGCGATCATGGCCTCGGCTTCGGCCACGTTGGTTGACATGGGCTTTTCGCAGAGAACGTGCTTGCCGGCCTTGGCGGCGCGGATTGTGTACTCGGCATGCATGGAGTTGGGCAGGGCAACGTAGACTGCGTCGACGGCCGGGTTGCGCGCGATTTCGTCGAAGTTTTCATAGTTGTAGATGGAGCTGGCAGGGACGTTGTACTGGGCTGCGATGCGGTTGGCTTTGTCTCGATGGCCGCTGACCAGGGCGGTGGTCTGCGAGTTGGGGGTGAGCAGGGCGCCGCGCATGAAGTGATCGGCGATGCGGCCCAGGCCGATGACGGCATAGCCGATCTTTTTGGCTGGCTGCTGGGCTTTGAGGGTGGGCGCGAACTGAGCGGCGAGGCCGAGGGCGGTTAGCTTGGAAAACTCTCTGCGGGAGATGGTCATCATGGTGTGGGGTCCTTGGCGATCGAATGTAAGGATAGTCGAGTTGGTTGAAGATGGCCAAGCATTTGCGCAGGAGAGTATTGGGTCAGTTTGAAAGGGTTTCCCACAAGGGGCTATTGGTTTCTGCATAAATAATGCCTTTGCGCCGTCCCTACGGGACTCGGAAGTGATTTCGGCACAGCTTACCCAGCGCTGAAGCGCTGGGCTAACATCCACTGCGCCTACGGCGCGGGCGAAGGGGTGGCGTCAACATGTGGCGTCTCTCCTCGGGCCCCTTCTAGGGCCACCAACCGTAAAGCCTCCGCCATTGCCGGAGGTACTTACTGCCCAACGTTGATATTGTTGGGCTTAATGTACGGGCTTCAGCCCGTACCATTCACGCTGAAGCCTGTACCCTTCAAACTGCCCCGCACCCTGCTGGGGACGGTTTCACTTGATGCTGATGGCGGCATCCACGTCGACGATGAGTTTGTCGCCCTGGGTTTGGATGGAGTGAATCTTGAGGTTATCCAGGGTGACTTTGTAGCCGGAGGAGGCGGTGGAGCCCTCGAGGGCTTTGCGAAGGAGGTCGGCGGCGTTAACCTTCATACCGGACGGGATCTGATGGCTGAGGAAGGGAGTGAGGATGAAATTGAGCTCCTGACGGTCGCTGACGCGGTCGACGCGGGCGTCGCGAAAGCCGATGGTTTCGCCTTCTCCATCGGGCGCCAGGGAGACCTCGGCGGGGAGGGTGAGCGCGATACCGAGGCATGCGCCGCCGATTGCTCTGCCCAGGCGCGCATGGGTTTTGACCTGGACAACAATGCGGTCTTGCTGAAAGCTGAGCTTTGGGTCTTCGGCATAGACCGAGCAGGCGGATTGCGCATTGCCCTTGATGTAGTAGCGGCCATCGGGGCCGTTGAATAGCTGCTGCTTGAGGGTGCGTTCGAGGGCATCGCGGCTCACGGAGAGTTCGACGGCGCGGGCGTTTGCGGCGGCGCCGGCAAGGAGCACCGCGGCAAGCAATCTTGCGGATATTGTCATAAGAGTATCGTGACACCGAAGGGTTGCGAGTTGCCAGTGGACGCGGTGGAAAGAACGTTTGCAAGAGCGATGCGGTTGGGGAGGGGTTTCGCTATTCCTTTTAAGGACAGGTACATACGGACAGCCCGGGCGTGTAACATAGTATTTGTAGATGGTTTGGATTAAATACCATTTTCCTATTGATTTTTAGAGAAAAAATACGTAAAATAAGACACTAGAGATTCCTACGGAGTGACCGGGGCCCCCCACCCGATTCCGAGGATGTCGCAGCAAGAAACCCTCCTTTAAGGACAAGAAATCGATGGCAAAGCGTCGTGGAAATCCGAATTGGGGCAAACCAGAGCCCATAGGCCCTGTTGTGCCCACAGTGACCTCTTTCGAGCAGATTGTGAAAGAGTTCAAGTTGAGCCCGGATCAGTACATCCGGTCTACTCGTTTGCGCGAGTGGGCTCGCCGGAACAAGAACTCGAAGTACATTCCTGAGGCGCTCCTTGAGGCCTGGGGATTTGAGATCGAATCGACGTTGTAGTTGTATTGTGGATTTAACTTTCGCAAAAGCGCCGCCTTCGGGCGGCGCTTTTGCTGTTTGGGGGAGCAGCCCAGGGGCTGAGGAACTGAGGACTAAGGGAATAGGGAATAGGGAATAGGGAATAGGGATTAGGAAAGCCCGGTGGGGTCTGTTTGTTGCAGGGTCTGGTACATTTGGTTTATCTGTTTCCCAATCGGTCAGCAGCCTTCAGTCCCTCACGCTCCGTGCGACCCCCGCGATAAAGGACGGCTCGATTTATGCCGCTTGCGGCCAATACCCGAATCTATAATTGCTCGAAAGCTTGGAACGTGCGCGAGGAGTTTGCCAAATGACCCAGAGAGAAGGCTTTCGGCGGATGCGGATTGTTGCCGGGGCATCCTTTGTTCTCGGTGTCGTGCTGGTGGTCGTGTCCGCTGTGGATCTATTCGATTCGAGATACATGGGCATGCACCCGATCTCCGCTCTTGGTCTCCTCTGGCTAATTGGAATCCCCCTGACGGTCTTCGGAGGGCTCTACCTGGTTATCGCTTGGGTTGTTGAGGGCTTCTTTCGTAATCCTGGCTAGTGTGTGCCCGTGTTATTCTCTGCAACTTTGTATTCGGAAAGGCATCCCTCAGCGGCTAAAGCCGCGTTCCTTTCTGAGGCTTTACGGCATGACTAAAGTCGTGCCCTTTCAAAACGCGGCAGTCGACGCTTGTGCGGGACAGGACACTAGCGCGCGCCCTTTTCCAGCCGCGCCAGCCCTGACGCCAGCTCTTGATTGGCCGACGCTTCGCGCGCCAGCACGCGGCGATTGAACTCATGAATCACGCGCGCAACGTAAGCCCTGGTCTCATGGTAAGGCGGAATCCCGTGGTACTTGTCCACCGCCTGCGGGCCGGCGTTGTAGGCCGCCAGCGCCAGGGCAAGCTGGCCGTGATAGCGGCTCAGCAGCGCGTCAAGGTAGGCCGAGCCGCCGCTCACATTCTCACGCGGCTCAAAGCTGTCTTCCACGCCCAGTTCGCTGGCCGTTCCCGGCATCAGTTGCATCAGTCCGCGCGCGCCGGCTGGGCTCACCGCGCGAGCGTTGCCGTCGCTCTCAGCTTTCACCACGCTTGCCAGCAGGTCCACGTCCAGGTTGTGTTCGCTGCCGGCCTTGACCAGAATCTCGTGCAAATCCACCGTGTTCAACCGGGCTTCCGCGCCAGCCTTTGCGGGACCGGCCTGCGGGATCAATCCCGTTCCACCCGGCGATGGTGCGGACTGGAGATTCGCGGGCGGATCGGGCATAGCAGCCACTGCAACAATCTCCTCCGGCGCCAACTCAATGTAGTTATCGTCGCCCGCGGTAAGGTAAAGCCGGGTCCGTCCCTGGACCTGCGCATGACGATTGCATTGCATCTCAAACCCGTTGCGCAGCGTAACGCTTTCCCCGGCGCGCGCAACGGTCGCAAGGCTTGCGAGGGCTCCTACGGCTCCTGCGGCAATCAAAACTCGTTTGCGCATTGTCAATCGCACGTCTTCATTCTAGTCTTTCTGCATGTCATTTGCAGTCAGGCTCTTGGGCATCGTTGAAGGGACCTTCCCTCAGGGGCTAAAGCCCACGTTTGTTCTTTTGCCTTTGCGGCACGACTGAAGTCGTGCCCTTTCAAAGCAATGAGTCTTTTCGCAGCATGTGAAGCCCGTACCCTTCACCTGGCTGCGTGAAGCTTTGCAACGGCTGCTTCCAGTACCACTGCAACGCCGTCTTCGTCGTTGGGCGGGGCTTGCTTCCAGCCTCGCATCTTTGCCATGGTCCGCAACTCCCGGGCCGCATTTCCCATCATCACGCCCTGCCCTGCCCACTCCAGCATATCCACGTCGTTCCAGTTGTCGCCGATGGCCATGGTCTCTTTGCGATCGACGCCCAGGCGGCCGGCCAGCCGCTCCAGCGCCCAGCCCTTTGAAACTCCGACGGGCAGCAGATCGAGAATCGACAGGTCGCGCGCCGGATATTCGGTTCGTACGGACTCACAAAGGCCGTTCCACTCGCTGGCCTTCAACGCATTCTCGGCCTCTCTCATCTTTCCCAAAGTTCCGGTCACCATCCCCTGGATCGGGTCTTCGCCGTCCGGGAGCGCCAGCTCCAGCGGCTTCACCACCTCGATGGCGTTCCGGTTGGCCTCCACCCACATGGAGATTCGCCCGTTCGCCTGCTCCAAATCTTCCAGAACCAGCTCGCCGCGTCCCGGCTTATCGAACGTGAAGACCACCGCGCCAAACTGCCTGAGCAGCCCGCAGAGCCCACGCGCCACTTGCGACTTCATTTGGCAGCGGTCGA
>Ga0302140_10013195_pt1 | contig 10109 bp, 12 predicted proteins | sample I_Bog_E1_1_FD_202095 | JGI IMG/M metagenome (GOLD analysis project Ga0302140, IMG submission 202095) | Peat permafrost microbial communities from Stordalen Mire near Abisko, Sweden - I_Bog_E1_1 | ecosystem: Environmental > Terrestrial > Soil > Wetlands > Peat | place: Sweden: Abisko, Stordalen...
AAAAAAATATTTAACAAAAAAACAAAAAAAACAAAAAAATTTGAAATTTATAAAAAAATGATTTCTTAAGGGGATTAATAATAAAATCAAACTAAAAAAATTATTATTTTTACAAATTAATTGCCTCATTTATTATAATACTCATTCGGAAGTAAATTATAATTATAGTTGTTATTAATATTGATGACTGGCCTTCCCCCAAGATTGGCCCCACTGAAATTACTTCTTTGAGAGTTAATATTCTTCTCGAACATCTCCAACGCTTGTTTGCTGTATAAATTCTTCACATTTATATTTTTTTCCCCACAATTCGTCACAGGCTTAATGCTCTCTCTTCCAATATTCGGAGCAGTGACTGGTTTCTGATTATAAAGCAAGGCCCTATTATTTATTATATTCGTTTGTTTCGGAGTATTTTGTGTATTTTCATCAAAAATCGACCTTTTTTGAGAATTTCCTTGATAAACATTATTCGAAACCAAACCACTTAACAAATCCTTTGCTTTAACAGGTCCATTCAACCTATTATCAACATTAATCAAATGAGGAATTACCATAGGTTGATCAAATTTTTTGGTGTTGCTATTACAAGAAAAAGGTCTTAGTTTATTAGTTATTTTGTGGATGTCTTTTTCTTCGCTGATTTGAGACTCTTGTTCTTCATTTTTGATGATAGAATCCACAATACCATTGTTTCTTTGAGAATTATGGCTCAAAGGTCGATTTTTTAAAACAATTTTATATGCAGGAGACCCATTAATAACACCATAAGGTTGAGGCTTCAATGCAATATTATTGTCATTATTTGTTATTTTACTTGGTGATCTTTGGGAAATGATATTATTGTTGTTGTTATAAATTACTTGAGGCATTCCTTGGGAGTTGGGTCTCATTAAGCCAAGTCTTTGTTTTTTAAAAATAGAAAGGTTGTTAATATTTTTATTTTGGTTCAATTCATTTTCAACCGCAGCGGAAATGGCTTTTTTCGTCCCAAGCGGTGATTTGTATAGAAAATCCAAATTCTTTTTCATATTGAAAATGCCCATCTGTGGACTTCTATTAAGTAAATGTGATCTTTGACTCTCAAGAAGGCCGTTATTTAAAGATACTTTGACTATTGATGGTAATTTCAGATTATTCATTGGAGTTCCAACACTAGGGCTTTTAATCAAAGGATTTTGCATATTTTGCATAGCTGGACTTCTTGTTATTGTCGGGCAAAAATTATTCCTCGCATTATTGTTATAAGCATTGATATTGTTCATATTCTTAGCAATCTGAATTTGTTCGGCGTTCTTTATTTTATTAATCAAAGGAGTGTTCATCTTCATTCCTAATCCCTTCAAATCTATATTCGGATTCTGGTTTTTCAAATGATTCATTAATTTGCTTTTGTCTATTAATTCACTTCTTTTACAATCCGCAGAAGAGACCCTCATTTTTAAAGTTTTTTCCCCCTGAAACATTTCTTCGCTCTCAAAATCCGCATACGAATTCCTATCATAATTCGGTTTGGGTAGTCTTTCTTTCAAAACTGCCAGATTCTTCGGTACTTCAATTTTGTTAATAAGATTAACCTTTGAATCTTTTCTGAGCAATTTATATCCTACGACTTCCTCTACATGACAAATAACAGCTGGATTCTTCAGGATTTGACCTGCAAAAGGCCTATCTACTGGATTTACCTTTAAGCATTGTCCTATCGCTCCGAACAATTCATTTGAATAACATTGTGGGATCCTTTCAATGACACCTTTTTGAATTTTTTTGAAAAGTATTGACATATCATTTCCTTGAAACGGTGGCTTCAAAGCTGCCATTTCATATAACACGCATCCCAAAGACCATATATCACTTTTGATATCATATGGTTCATCCCGCCATACTTCCGGACTTGCATAATATGGAGTGCCAGTTTGTGTGTATACGAGACCTTGCGAAGCAATTTTGGAGACATTCATGTCTCCTAATTTCAAAAATCCCTCATTTGTTATGAAGACGTTCGCGGATTTTAGGTCACGATGCAATATTTGCATACTATGCAAAGTTTGCAATGCCTTTGAAATGTGCACCAAACATTTCCAAATTTCTTTTTCTGGTATGTTTTTCTTTGAAGTCACACTTTCCTTGATCCTTTTCTGCAAATCCCCTTGCTCCGCATATTCCATCACTATGCATAAAAAATTTGACTCCTCATCGAAAAAAGCCTCTTTGTATGCCACTATGAAAGGGTCTGTGATTGAAGCCAGAATTCGAACCTCATTTAAAGCATTTTCACGTTCTTTTTCAGTCAATGCGTCCATTTTCACCTTTTTCAAGGCATAAATTTGATTGTCAGATTCTCGACGAGCCTTGAAAACTGTTGAATAGGCTCCTTCTCCAAGTTTAGATAGGATTTGGAAGTCTTTGCATGCGGAAATCGGTTTTTGAGTCTTGAACATTTCTAAGAGTGAGATGGTAAAAAAATGTGTTGTTTATAATAATAATAAAATGATTGATAAAAGCTTTTTTCTTTGAAATGGTAATATTAAGTTTTTTCATTTTAAGACAAAATTTATTTATTGAAAAAATTAAATTGCTTCTCTTTTCCGCAGGAAAGAAAATAATCAAAATATTGTAAAATATTGTTTTATTATAAAAACATAAAATTTACAAACTTTTTTCGAAAAACAAAAAAAAACATATTTAAATTATCTGTTTTTATTTTGTATTTTTTTTTATTATTAAAGAAAATATCATATTTTTAATAGTCATACCTCTTTTCATCTATCAATTCTAATAATTTATTATATTTCTGGATCTCGAAATGTAACGTCGTATTATAATTTGGATGATTCACATTTCCAAAATCTATCAAAAATCTCCCCAAAATTTCTCTGCTATATTCATCATAATGACATATTTTGAACAGACAGTTGGCCACTTGATCTTGAAACGCCTTCTCACTCCTCACGATCAAATAAGGGACAATCCTCTCCACAACCTTCACAGTCTCTTCAACCACTATCCGAACGCTTTCGTCATGATTTTTTATCAAAACACATAAGGCAATACAAATGCTCTTGTTTTCCTTCATCATTTCTTCCGGAATTATTGGTGGAAATTCTAATGAACTTGTTTTAGGCAATAATTCTGCTAAGGCTTTAGTTGAATTCGCACCGAAAATCTAACATTTATCAATTTTTATGAATTTTTAAAAATTTTATCAAAATTTTTGTTTTTTTACCTCCTCCAAAATTTTAATATTTTTGCAAAGAAATCGTGCAATGACATGGAAACCATCAGGTAGATCCGCGATGTTGATGAGGGTTTGTTTGATGTTCAATTTGAGTTCATCATCTGCCGTTTTTTCAATGAGATAAATCAATTTCTAAATAAAAGAGAAGTATTCAGTTTTTATGAAAAATATTGCAGATCTACATGAATCACTTCATTATTTCGATAAAACACTGCTTGTTTCTTTCCTTCCAGATGAATAGTGCAATTCATTATAAGAACAACTGAGTTGTGCACTTCTTCATCGATTTTAGATTCTAAAAATTCATTTGCGGTTTCAATGATCTTTATTATTTATACATAATTTACTTAGAAATTTTATAAAAAAACCTTTTCTTCAATAGCTTCTTCCTTTCCTTTCATATTAACAGTACATTTGGCTAAAATTCCCAAAGCCCTATTGAGAAAAATAATGTAAAAATTATTACAAAATAAAAAAATCTACAGTTGATGAACACGATGGGCGAATTGATGATTGAAATCCGTAATTGCCTTGCTGGTGAGCATATAATTCAGTCGACCCATGAACCCAGACCCCAGAAAGAAACTGATCCCGCTGTCATATTGGAAGATATTGATGAAAGTCTCTAGCAAATAGATCAAAAAAGGTCCGTTTTCTGTCTCCAAAACCTCTGAAAACTTCAAAAATGACTTAATCATCAAGGCCACCAATGATGATTTGCAAAGAATATCGACTCCATCACGACCTCCGGAAATCCGATTCAAGCACCAAACGGTTGCCTCTCTGAAATTTTTAACTAGAACAAAATGAAGATTTTTTTTTTTTACCTAACTGTAATAATCGAATCAAACAATAGTTTCTCAAGTCCTGAAAATGTATTGTTGTTTAAGGCTTCTCTTCCCCGCATAATAGATGTCAAAGATCCAAGTAGCAAAACACTTTCTCTTCTGATTTCAGGGCTTGAATGATGAAGGTATTTCGAAGAAATTGCAACAAGATCCTTAGAAATCATAATATCTTTGTTCTCTTGATGAGTTGATATTTCATTTAAAGTTATGAGGGCATCACGGTATTTTTCATGAGCGATTCCTTCCATTTGAAGAATCTCAACAAGTTTCGGAATGGCTCTATCGAAAACAGCATGATAAACCTATTGAAAGAATTAGCACAGATAAAAAATAAGAAAGACTTCAGAGGGGTCATAACGATCGTTGAACTCGAGTTCTAAATAGGGATGACGATCCTTGAGATGCTCAGAAACGATGTGGAGTTTAAAAGATTGCATTTGAGAATAAGGGACAGAAAATTATTAGAAATATATAAATTGTTCCGTTTTAAAAATTAAATAAAGAACTTATTTTTATTTTTTTTGTAATTTAGTATTTGGTTGAGTATCGATTTTGTAGCTCTTAAATTTCCTATTTATTCAAAGAATCTACAAATTATATTAACAAGCAGAATTTCCAATTAAAATGAGCGAACAAGATGTCGCTTTATCAATTCAAATGACTGGAAATGTGACAATCAGTGTTCAAATGCCAAAATGTGAGCCAGAAAAAATTAAAGAAATCAAGGACCTAGAAAACTTTCTAAATATGGAATGGATTTCCAAATGCCGTTTAGAGATGAGGGCTCGTTTTAAAAAACGAAACAATGAAATTTTCGAAAGCATTGGACGGAAACAAATTGATCTCTATATAACAAAAAAGGGTTTGTATAAAAAAAATGTCGCAGTCCTCACTCTAGATGAAATAATAAATGAAAATAGAATTTATTTTGATTCTGATAAGCTCGAGTTTGAGGGAAATAATGGGCAGATATTGGAGCTAGTTTCCTATGAGATTTTGGTCCTTGCAGGAATTTCTTATAGAAAAATTTTGTCTTTCATTTTATTTTTAATATTTTTCATAATTGTTATCATCATCATCACCCTTTGGAATAAATTAGGGATGTAAAAGGATTCTCTAAATGGATAAATGGAAGGATTTATTGGAAATTTTTATATACAATAAAGCTTTTGAATTTTTTATGGTTGAAAATAATTTTTTATTTTTAATAAAAAACCAAAATTTGTATTTTTAGATGTTTTTTTTGTCAAAAACAAGCTTTTTCTTTGCCAAAAAAGATTTTTTTTTCAAAAATGTGATTAGTTTTTAGTTTTTTTTTCTTCTAAAAAACTAAAATATAGCAATTTCGGCTTTTTAAATTAGATATTACAGTATTTTTCCTTTAAATAATGTGTTTTTCTTAAGTTCCAATTTAAATTCCATTTTTATGAATCAAGATAAAATTTAAGACTCAGAAAAGGAAAATTTGTAAAATAACTCTAAGAAACCCTTGTTTCTTTTTTCCTCTCACTCAAATCCCTGAAACTTCACTTTTCACTGATCTCCTCCCTTCATCTGAGCTGCTGCTATTATCCTTTTTATTTTCTTCCAAATCTTGTTGAAAATCATCCAAAAAATTTATATGCATTGAGTTGTTATTATTAAGTATATTCATGTCATCTTGTGTCTTTTTTCTTCTGCGTCCTTTTTCTCGATCTCGTTTCTTCTTTTTCTTCATGTGATCCGCTTCTTCAACTTTGAGTTCCCTATCATTGTTTTCAGTTTCTCTTAAATTATTTAAAATGTTGATGTCTTCTTTCATTTTCTTCAAATTCTCTTTCTTTTCCGGTTTTGTCTCGAAATCAAACCTTTCATCTTCTGGAGCCATCAATTTTTCCTTCTTTTTACTTGCGAGCTTTTTATTCAATTCCTCCACTAGGGAGAGATATTTTTGCTTGAGAGATTCGAATTTTGGATTGCCTCGTGTTGTGGCGGAGGTTTTACCCTCGAACATTGATTTGCCGTAATTATGCATATATTTCATTTTGTTGAGCTTCATTTCGCGCTTCCGACGGATCTCATTGCGTCGGACCTCGGCGACTGATTGGCCACGACTTTTCATTTCTTCCATTATTTCATCTTTCCGCGGTACATAACCTATTAAAGTTTTATTCAAATTGAACATATATTAAAAATGGATTAATATTAAAAAAAAAAATTATTCATAATTTTTAAAAGTTTTAGTACCTTTATACCAAGGATGTTCCTTAATTTCTGTTACAGTTAATCTTTTGTCAGCATTAAAATCTAACATCTTTTCAATGATGCCTTTCAAATGTTAAAATTATTTTTCATCAACAAATTTTATGAAAAAAAAAACGATGTATTATTTTTTATTGTTAATTAGCAAAAATATAATTTATTATTAATTACTTTTAAATTCATCGCTGGGATTATAAATATTTTGGAACACCTTCCAAAAATGGATTTTTTCACTTTTGCCTAATCTCGAATAATAAGGGTCTTGGTAATTGGAACTGTTAAATGGTGCTGACTTCATAACCATCATAAAGAGCATAGTGGCAGAAGCGAATAAATCTGTGGCTTCTGCTGAGTAGGACTCAAATGAGTTTGAATTAGTAATTTCAGGTGGATTATACCTAAAAAAAAATAATTAATTCATGTTTCAGCAAAAAATCACTGACTCTGGGGATCCAACTGAAATGGTGGAAGAAAATAAAATTTTTTCTTTTTTTTCGTTGACGAATTTGGTTGCATAGCCGAAATCTGCTATTTTCAAGGCAAAATTTTTATCCAAAAGCAGATTTTCCGTTTTAATGTCGCGATGACCGATGTTATTTTTATGAAGGTACTCAATCCCTTCGAAAAAACTAATAAAAACTCATTAAATTTAAATTTTACCTTCGATTAATTGATGGAAATAATACCGCGCGATGTCTTCAGAAAAATGAGGGGTATGCTCCAAAAAATTATACAATTCGCCGTACTCCGCATATTTCATCACATAATACACCACCTTAATGACTCTCCCATCATATTTGGTATAAACCCCGTTCAAATTCACGTGCAAAATGTCAATGATGTGAGAATGATGGATTTCGGACAATAATTGCACTTCCTTGATAAAATTTTCCATCTTATGATTTGTGTTGATTTGGGACTCCCTCATGATTTTTATCGCATAGGTCCTTTCATTTTCCAAATCAACTGCTATTTTAACTCTAAAAATAAAAGCAATTAACAAAATATTAAAAAAAACAAAATTTTGGAAAAGAATGAACTTTGCAAAACGACCTTCGCCGATCGTGTCCAAAATCCGATACTTATTATCTAGAACTGGTCGTTTCTCGAGAAACTCCGGGTCCAAGTCTGAAATTATCATCCAAACTCGATGGCTGCTGAACCAAAATCAATAGTTTTTAAAATTAGAGAAAAAAAATTATATAAATAAATTAATTATTCTGATTAAATTGCATCATTGAGCTCTGATTTCTTCCTAAATCAAAGTATATAATATTTCTGAATGTTGTTTTGACACATTTTTTAATTTGAAAATTTGGAGGTTTTTTTTTTCATTTAACAAATACTCAAACCAAAAGTTTTAAATTTGAAATGGATGGAAATTATTTGATTTTTTTAAAAAAAAATTTAAATAAAATTTTTTTGGGTAAAAAATATAAAATAATTTGAACAATTATTATATTTTTTTTTGCTTTTTTTTTGCAAACACAGAAATAAAAATTTCTAGCCTCTTAATTTTTTTTAAAAAACCAATGAATTGCATCTTTTAAATTAGTTAAAACTTAAAACTCAATTGGGTCAATATATCTCTACAGGATGTCTGGTTAAATAGAAGCAGCAAAACCCGATCAAGAAGAAAGCCAATACCACAAAGCTAGCAAACAGTCTGAGATTCTTCTCATAGCTTCGATTCAAAATCGGTTTAATCAACACAATACTTCCGAAAAAACCCATAATTAATCCTCCCAAATGTCCATAATTATCAACATCGCTTGCAAACCCTATGCCCACCATGAAAGTGATTAAAATCATAAAAAATATCTGAAACAACATAAAACATCTCATACACCCAAACCTTTCCAATGCATCCCAATTCAACATAATATATCCCAAATAACCTGCCACAAGCCCCATAATAGCTGTTGAAGCCCCCACACTTAAATTATCATTAATAAGACTGCTAAATAAGATTCCTCCTACTCCTGAGATAAAATAGAGCCCTATCGTTCTTTTGGTTCCAATCGAAGTTTCTAATTGGACCATCATCAATTGAATGCATACATTCGAAACGATATGAAGCAGATTTGCATGAAGAATCAAAGGGGTTAAAAACCTCCAGACCTGTCCTTGATGCATTAACCATGTGTTTCTCATTCCCAGCTGGTTCAAAACATTTAGGTTCGGCTGTAAAAACTCTGAGTTAGGGTCCATTTGTTGTTTACTAGCCCAGGTCAAAATCAAAGAAATTAGAAAATATATCACATCAATCACTGAAACCCAAACGATGAAGGTGTTCCAACCAATTGTTGGACAACAAGCGTATTTGATCATTTGAAAGAAATTCTCTTGACGGGGGTTCCCAGAACCTGGTGAGGTCGCTAATATAAGAAATTAAAAGAAAGGAATGAAATGACAATCCTACACATGAAAGGAATATTTATATTCGGGTCGTCTAATGCATTGTTTTGATCCTGGACCTGGTTATTGTTGGGACGATTGCCCCAACCATACTGTGCCTGCTGTCTAGGCTGGTTTTGGGCGTTGTTATTGAATTCACGAAAACCGTGGACGTTTGCCATTTTATAGCAAAAAAGCTTGAGAAATTAAAAAAGAAGAGGAAATTCTGATTTATTTTATTTGGATTATAAACAATCCTGATCTCTTTTTTTTTTAATATTATTAAACAAAAAAATTTTTTTTTGTTTTTTTAGGATTTAAATTTTTTTTTTCTATTTATTTTTTTCGAGGTGTTCCGTTTGGCTTATTGCCGACCTTTTCTAATTTAATTGTTGTTGAGGTGCTTATTTTTTCCTTTTCTTTTGGAGGAATCGACAGTTTTTTAGGTGGCGATTCAATTTTCTTTTGAGGACTATAAAATGTCTTTGATGTTTGTGTTTTTCTCATTACTGTGTGCACATCCTTTTGATCTATTTTCAAGGTCAGGTTTTTCTTTAATGCAGAGGGTTTTTGAGGGGTCCCACCAAATGAATCATGTTTAGAGTGCATATTTTTTTTTATGTTAGTTGTAGGATGATCCAGTTTTTTGGTGTAGATCTCACTGAAACCCTGATTTTTCTCCACAATTCCATCATTTTCAATTTTTGTCATGTTGATAGATAATTCCTTCATTTCCTCATGAGGAGGATTGGGCTCATATGTTGGAGAATGAGGAGATATGGCAGCCAATGATTTTTTTTCTAACCTTTCCAATTTGTTTAAATCGTTGATTTTTTCAAGCTTTGCATATAAATTTTCAATTTTTTCGTAATTTGTAAAAATTAAACCAAATTCATATAGGTCAGTGGGATTTTTGGTAAATCGTTCATTTTTTTCAGAATCAAACTAATCACAAGACATCCTGAAATTATCTATCAGAATTTTAATTTATATAAACAAATTTTGCTCGATCTTACATTGACAAAAGTGATCTGACTATAAAAGGTCTTCCTTTGTTCACTGATGGTTTGCGGAATGACGTTCTTTTTCCTGGTTATCCAGGGGTGGTTCAATGCTTCTTCAGCCCTATATCTTTCTGATGGATCCTGCTTGATTAATCTCAAAAAGAGGTCCTTTGCATATCTATCATAAAAAAATTCCCTAATAAACATAATTTTTTCCGTAAATTACTTTGAAAATGTAGGAGGGAACTCCCATTCAGGATGTGCCAATTTTTCCATATAGTCATCATGACTATCCTCTGGATTATATAAAGGATGTTTGTTGTTGCTTAGAAGCAAATACATAATAATCCCGCAACTCCAAATATCAACAGTCTTTTTTTT
>Ga0302140_10013196_pt1 | contig 10109 bp, 10 predicted proteins | sample I_Bog_E1_1_FD_202095 | JGI IMG/M metagenome (GOLD analysis project Ga0302140, IMG submission 202095) | Peat permafrost microbial communities from Stordalen Mire near Abisko, Sweden - I_Bog_E1_1 | ecosystem: Environmental > Terrestrial > Soil > Wetlands > Peat | place: Sweden: Abisko, Stordalen...
GCTAGCGTACGGACAGAGCGCGGGATGCGTGGAAAGCGGTCGTTCCACACGCCATGCGTGCTGCCCCCCACAGCAGCCACATAGTTAGGTTGACTTGGGTGCGTGAGAGCAAAGAAGTTCGTGAGTGTGATGCCGTGTGCGGCTACCCATTGCATGTTTGCTGGACCTTGGTGTGAGAACTGATGTACTCTTTTGGAGGCAATGATAAGGAGCAGGATTAAGGGTGCAATGTAAACGTACGGTCACCGGCTGAGATGGAGTAATCTTGGTTCTCTAACCATATTGTGACAAAACGGTCGAATCTCTTGCCTTGCACCTTGCTGGTAGGGAATGTGAGAGTAGCACTAGGAACGGCCTTGAGAGTTGGGCCTGCTGATGTGGGAAATAGGGAGTGTATATGCGTGCTGATTAGTTGATACTTGAGGAATGCGAGCGAAGCGGAACCGAGAATGAAGATGGAAAGAAAGAGAAGAAAGTAATGTTTCGTGGTAGGCAATCGGCGATGTGGCTGTTGCTCGGATTTGTCCATTGTGATGTTCACAGCAGGGGAGGAGCAGCGCCGAATGCCATATAGCCTCTATGTAGCTGTAGCCACCACATCGAGCAGCGACAAGAATCCGAGTTGATGAATGATTCAAGTTCGAACCTGAGCAAAATGAGTTGGCCAAAATTAAATCTGAGATAAGGTTGGGATGGTCATATGTCATGCAGGTTGGGCATCTGACTGAAGTGGTGTGGCTACAATGCTTGAGACCTAGCGAATCAATTGTAGGGGACCTAGGCACGTTTCTCAGCCCCTGAAAAACTCGCTTAGATAAATTTAGCGAGAAACCCCCCTAAACAGAACAATACTGGATCAATGCAAGCTTGTCTGACATTTCCTCTTTGCGTTCCAGCCAAGAAGGGATCTTCAGTCTAACTCTAGAGCTATCGCTTCTCTTGACTTCTTCGCCGCCTCCAGGACTTCTCCTCAAGCTTCCGCTTCGCCAGTTTTAAAGCAGGAGGCCACCGCTGACAACTTAACATGACTCTCATTCAAGCTTTACAGCTCTTACCCGCACTCAGTCCCACAGCTTCATCACTAAAGCCCCTCTCCACATCACCAAGGACTTGAAACGCCATCGACATTCCACTAGCCTGATGCCACAAGACATGACAATGCAAAGCCCAGATTCCTGCGTTGTCCGCCAGAAACCTGATAACCACGTATCCCCAGGGTGGGACATAGACTGTATCTTTGCGAATGGGATTCTTGAGATTAAAGGGGCCTCCACGTGCAGGTCTGGATGGTGTGAACGGGTTGTAGTAATCCCAGCCTCCTTTCCCTTCGTAGGAGGCGGTGACGTAGAAGTCGAAGCCGTGCTGGTGAGGGAATTATGTCAGCTAACAATCTTGACTTACCGTGTCAAGGTGAGGCTTACAAGATGGAAGGGATGTCCGTTAGCATCGATGTTGTTGATAGTCAACTCAACCCTCACCGGCTCAGAGCCAGTCCAAGGGACAAGTTGATGCGCATCCCAGACTTCTCGGCCTAGAGACACGAGAGGTAGGTCTTGAGGCTCCCAGTAGGTATGGTTGATGAATCCATGCGGAATGTTATTGAGGTGGTTCCAAACCTCGATTGCAGTGTATATCATGAAGGTTTTCTCTGGAGCAGGCAGAGCTTGGGATAGCATTGGCCCTTTCAGCTGTCGAAGATCAAATCGAAGGATTTCTGTCGTGTTGCTTGCTGGCTGCTGACTTCCGGACTCGGCAGCGAGGAGGAAGGATTGGACAGGTGTAAGAGCAAAGTTTGGACGTAGGAAGAATCTGTCTGGGTAAGCTGGAACTCTTGTATCTAAGCTGAGTGAAGGGAAGTAATGTGGTCTCTAGAGAGAGGGGAAAGAGAACACACTCATCATCTAATTCAATAATTATTTCGGTGTTCATATTTTCGGTAGATTCAGCCCATGAAACAATAAAGTCTACCCTCTCTGCAGGGTACAGGACACCAATCGAATTAGTGGGAGAAGAATTTGCGACGACCGCCTGTCCTCCGTCGACCTGGATGATTTCCATCTCGGAGTCCGGTATAGTAAAAGACAGGCCGGTCAACGATCTGCTCAGTCAAAAGATCAGTATATACATTCATCATTTTCACGAAGTTACTTACCCGACATTTATGAGTCTAATTCGGTAGCGACGCTGCTTGTCTAGTTTAAGCCACGGCTTTTCAATGTCACTGCAGTTGACTGGAGCGCCATGTGTGGCCATAGAACACTCAAAAGACCCAAGACCGTTGATGAGGAGAGAATCAGGGCACGGCTACTTGATGTTCAGCCTCGACGATAATATCGGGAAGCCGAGGATCAAACCTCCACGCCCGTGCTCGTTGGTCTCATAAAGGTTTCTAGAACTCTCTTCGCTGGCCAGTGATACCAATCTCCAACCATAAATAGAAGCTCACTATCATATTGGTAAGAAGTGCGTTCCGCAGGGGATATAGGGCTGTGAACGATCAAGCCTCCGTATAGTCCATCCGCTCGTTGCACTTCAGAGTGTGCATGGTACCTACTCGCAATTAGTTCGGAATAAATAAGGTCAACCTAAGCTTCATACCAAAAAGTTCCAGTTTGGCCACCAATCGGGACTCGGTAAGTGAATTTTCCACCTTCCTTGATCGCACATTGGGTAATGCCAACCGGTCCATCCATGTCGTTTGCTCCTTTTCAACCAGTCAACAGGGAATCACCGATCGCTAAGTAATACTAGAAATACCTTTCATGTGTAACCCATGCCAGTGGAGCGATATCTCCTCCTCAGAAAAATTGAGTACCTCGATTTCAAGAGTGTCGCCTGAACGAGCTTCGAGCGTCGGACCAGGATATTGACCTGCTGTCGTGAGTAGTTTCCTATGAAAAACAGCATACAATAAGAATAGATCGTACCGTTGATGAGAAAGACATCTTTCTGGACTCCATTTGGAGCTATTGTTGCCTTGGTAATATTCCAAGAGAAGCGTCTGTTGTTGGGATCACGCGACACATGCTCTTCCGGATGAAGGAGAATTTTCAGATCCCTCTCAGGCCTAGGCACCAGTAGAGAATCAAAATCCCCTGTCCCTTCTGAGATAGGATTTTCTGAGCCTGCATGCCATTGTAAAAAGAAAATGACCAATATAGTCAACAGTATTGATGTGAGGGTTATCAAGAATGCCGAGATACGTGTTCGGCTTCTGTAGAAGAGCTGGTAAGCAGTATTGTCTTCCTTCCAGCGTTTCAATGCAAGCTCGTCCTCATGACCAACTAGTGATCTAGTCCCTTCCATTTCTGACTTTGGGACTGCGAGACATCAGGAACATTTCATGGTTCTAGTTGAGGTATTGCCGAGTCATTATTGCTGAGAAGCGACTGGCTATTTTCGAAAGATTTGAGGTGTCCAACATTTCCTCCTGTCAGATCATCCGCACATCCTACGTTGAATGGTACTAGTCTGTTTTTGCTCGGGAGTGCAGCGGACCGAGGATCCGATGGGGTTATGCGCGATGGCTGTTGCAGTTAGTTCGGTACTAGATGGACCGCGCTGATCGCTGATGGTGGGGAGAGGTTGGTGATAGAACGAAGCATCTCAGAAGAGATGAATGGGCACTTACCGCTGTTTGAGCCTTAGCTTTTCCAATCGGACTGCTCCTATTTGTTCTGGCACAGATTTGTACAGTAGGGTTGTGTTCCACTGGCAGTCACTTCGGAAGTCGAAATGCGAATCAGGAACCATCTTTTTGCACTTGCTTTCCTGCTTCTATCCCACTCTTCAATCCTGTAGCTTGTGGAAGTAAGCTGTAGAGAGGGTTGAAAGAAGTGGGACAGAAGTTCGTCGCACAACCGGCACATGTTGAGATCTGGGCGTTTTAGTGGCTGGCCTGCCGAGATGGTCAAGGGGGTGGCTTGCTTAATCCCCGGATTGACCGCTGTGGCGTGATCCGCCTGATCCACTCCGCTAGAGCTTCTGAAGATCTGAAGTTGGAGAGAGATGAATGACGTCTTCAGAGGACCCGGATTTGGTCGCTACCTCATGTTATGCAGGACACAAGAGTTCAGGTATGTCTCTCCAGGGTTTCTACCACGTCTTATGCGAACAATTCAAATTAAATAGCAGAACACAGCTGCTTATATTTAATATTCCCTCTTGGACGTGCAGTACTCATTCTCGGGTACTTATCGTAGTGGGGCGTGGAGAAGGCTTATCCCAAGGTTGGCCCTCCACAAACTTTCCCGAATTCTCCAATCAGCTTATCAGATGCCAAACCTTACAACTCCCGGGTTCTCTAGAAGTACTCGACGTCCCAGGTTCAGCAGTGATCTTTGCTTGCCAAGACTTCCACCTCTCATAAGTTCACCGAATCAATGGGCCACGTGGAAGATTTGCAGTTTAGATATCCAACCTTGAATCTTTGATTCATCCTACGTGACATCGTAAGTTTAGCTCCACCATCTATATCCTTTATTCACAATTTTCGAGGCGACTTTATGCACTTGTCTTTGAAGTACATGAGGCCAGTATTCTGTCATGTGACCAGGATGTGTGTACCACCTTCCCATCTTAGCTTCGGAACGAGGTACAGCGGTCATAGAGCGAAGCAAGTGACTTATCACCAACACGTGGAAGTATATTGCCATATGACCTCTGACATGTCTCTGGCCGGATCCTGCATAAGCTGCTGTGCCTCCTTCGCGCCTCGTTTAAGAGAGCTTCAGTCCCCCCTTTAGCGGCTCGCCTACCATGCCGATCACAGGTATGGACCACCATTTGTGCAGTAAATCGAGTCTTCCAGCGTACAAGCTGTAACCTCAGAGTGGAGAGGCTACGGGAGATAGCTTCCGCCATAGTTGCTCTCCTCACCTGGTGTACCTCCCACTACGAATGTAACTCACGAATACCACTACTGTCAGTTTATCCTTGTCAGTAAGTACTGGGAACCTACCTAAGTGGGTCAGAAGATTCTGCACCGTTCCTAATTCCGAACGCTTATGGTTCAAATTCTGTACCTGTCTCTTCAAATACTTATAAGGGAACTGATGATGCCCCTGCTAAGCTTCCCGTACAATCAAACCTCTAGACGCGCTTGTCAAGTGCTTTCACTGCACCAGAGATAATGTCTAAGTACATTGTTCCGTTTCTGGCGCTTGCCGGCGCCACTAATTCCCTCGGACTTGGGGATGTCAAACATGTCATCATGCTCATGATGGAGAATCGTTCCTTCCAGCATGTGAGTATCTATTTACTACTCGCGCTGATGAGAGTTCAAATTCTGACCGTTGCAGTACTTCGGTACTATGTCAGGTGTCCGTGGATTCGCCGACCCAAATGTGCAAATCAACTCGGACGGCAAGTCTGTCTGGTACCAGTAAGTGGAACTTAATCCTTTTCCGAATTTTGTTGATTACTCGATCATCTTCAATTATGTATCTCTGACAAGACGGCTAGAAACCTGACTGGCGTGACGACTGAGGCAGAATGGCTTCTACCTTACTGGCTTAACTATCTCGGCGGCGCGGAAAACTTCAACAAGAGCATGTGTCTTTGTGCCGGAGCCAACAACTGGATTCCCACCCAGCAGGCACTAAAAGGGGGAGTAATGAACAAATGGGCTCAAATTGACACGCCCCAAGCCTGGTAAGCCTGTCTTAATCCAATTTGCAGTCAATTCATATGTGACAGCGAGCTGTGGTGCTTTGTCAGTAGAACTTATTCTTGTTATAGGGGCTATTTTAAGCGACAGGACATCCCTTGGCATTTTGCTTTGGCGGAATCATATACCATAGCAGACGCATACCATGTACTTTGTTCCCTGCCTATCCTGTCCACTTTTCGGACTGACCTAACAATTTAAATAGGCAGCTATCACTTCGAACACAGATCCAAACAGATGGTTTTGGCAGGTTCGTCTTTTCCGTTTGTTTATTCTTGACGTAGACGTACCAATGAGTCCTTCCCAGTATACACCACGTGAGGTTTGCGCTGAATTTTCTGCAGTCTGGCACGATCAATGTCCCGGGAGGAAAGCAGGCACTTGGTTCTGGTGGCGTTATTCTCGATGATAATCAGGCAAACGGTAAGCTTTCGACCTTCCATCTATTTTCGACTCAAACTGAAATGTGAAGGCTGCGTGGCAACGAACCTTGATTGTCTTCCCCTCCAATGGCCCGCCTACGCCCAATATCTGGACGAAGCTGGTGTAGACTGGCGCTCATTCCAAGAATCCTACAACTGGGCTACAAACAGCGGTCTTTTCTATTTCGAAGCCTTCCAACAGGCAGCCGTGAATTCCAGCTTGTACGAGCGTGGTCTCGCATTCGATGGCGAAAACGGCTTCGATTCATTCAAGGCGAAGGCTGCAAATGGAACGCTTCCGACAGTCAGCTGGGTGTTTCCTCCTGGAGCTTTGCAGGAGCATCCTCCGGAGACACCCAAAGATGCTTCTTGGTTTATGAACGAGATTGTCAGCGCCGCTATCAATGGTCCGAATTACAACGAGACAATCATTTTGATCAATTATGATGGTACGTTAGCTGTCTGCCACAATACAATGTAAAATATACTAATATTTGGTGAAGAGGCTGGTGGCTGGGGCGATGCTGTCCAACCTCTTGTCTCACCATATGGAACTGCTGGAGAATGGTTTGAGGATCCATATGGAGAACTTGGTTACACCTTCTCTGGTCCCGGTAAGTGACACGAGCAGCATAAGAAGCAGGTGCTCATTCATGCAGGAATTCGAGTTCCCCTATGGATCGTGTCTCCTTTCAGTCGGGGTGGGAAAGTTTTCACAGAACGTGCAGACCACTCTTCAATACTACAGTTCCTCGGTATGTAGGCCCTTCTACCATCATCGTCTAGGCCTAATCAGATCATGCAGAGGAATATCTCACCGCGAAAGGTTATAGCGGAGTGAACACAACTCAGATGTCCGACTGGCGTCGTGACCACATGTCCAACCTGGTCAATGCTTTTGATTTCGAAAACGTATGACTCCCATCTCGCTGCTCAATTCATTCTCGTTAACACTGGCAACAGCCAGATTATTCTATTCCGGTACTCCCACAACCTGACGCACCCATCACCAACTCCGCCGGGCAGATCATCGGCATGTACTCCGGCCTCTGCAACATAGAATGGACAGACGCCTGCTCGAGCGCTCAATACGTCTCCGGCATCCCATACGGCATCCAAACAGAAGAAACCGCCCTCATCTACGAGAACGGCTTCAAGGGTGTCCGCGGCGCCCTGAACGAAGGCCACTACCTCGTCTTCGAGTCTAACGGCTACGCTTTATCTAATCCCAGCGATGGCACGAAGCAATTTGGTACTACGAAGGCGACTGCTGCTCACGATGCCAAGGCTCAGAGATGGGTGATTCATGGAATTGCGGAGGAGGAAACCGCGTTCAATATCACTAGTGCTGTCGATGGATCGTACATCTCACAGCACTCTAGCTTGAGTATTAGTGTTAGTGGTGCTGAGGTTTATGAAGTAGTTTATATTGGCAGCAGCTTGTACACGCTGCAGAAGCAAAATGGGGACTATTTGAACATTGCAGCAGGCGGGACACTGTCCTTTGACACTAAGGCGGTGCCATATAGTGTCTTCAGTGTTACTTACAATTACTGAGATGCGAGACAGATGAGGAAAGGTGGCACGATTTCTTATTGAGATGGAAAGAAAGAGAGTTTAGAGGCACGACCTAAAAGTTTGCTTAGAATTCTATGAAAGCATATAATGACCAAATTCGAGAAGAAGATTCAAGAAAGATTCAGACGTCAACTTTACAAACTATGGGATGCGCAAACGTGGGGACGTATTGTAGAGTGTGTTTTCTTGCCTGGAAACAGACGAGCTCTTTCATGGGATGAGACATTCGAGTTTGTATGATGAGTCACCCATGGTCATCCAAGGTATAGGTATAAATGAAGTTGTGGACACGGATGTTCGGATTAAGAAGTATCAATCATGGAGAATGGGAGACCCCGAGATAGTCTGGTTTTTTTTAGAAGCTCTTGCAATGATGTCGAGATTGCCAACTTCAGACAAATGTTTCACACAAAGATACAAATGCCTTCCCCGTACAGGCCTCTAAAAGGTGACATGGCAGAGCAAGGCATCACGAAACAACACATCAAGCCCAAGAGGGTGGTTACCATAATATATCGCGACTCGAGGCTGGACAGTTGTTCTCGGTAGGTGCCACCCATCTTTTCATTGCTCAGTTCAATGGTTTAGTTTCCTTAGTGGCGGGGAGGAAGAGGAAGGGGAAACTTTGGCTCTATCTCGCAACTGAAAAAGAAGTGTTATCGCAAGGGTACTTTTGACGTTCCGACGTCGTCTGGAGCCTCAATGTAACTGCTGAAAGTCGGTCAGGGTCGTCGGATACCACGGATGGGGCAGGACGGGGAATGACTTTTCTCGAGCTCCCTTTCGGGATGCGAATAACTCAATCAACCCTGGCTTCGCTGAATGAGTGACGGGCGACGTAAAGAACGGCGCGAGCAATGCTTCCGGATACTCACCCTTCAATCGTGTTCTTCCTCCTGATCGAGTTCGTAGGCTTCTCTTCCCGGACCACGATTGCTTGTATTCCGAATTTCAATCACGAACTTCGTAGTGTTCTCTCTCGGCCTTGTCGTGCTGCTCCTCCAAATCCTCTTACTGCTTAGCTTCCGGCGAACGGTCCTTGTAATTCGGTTACCAGACAGCCCGAAAGACAATACAGGTGACAACTCGGATCCATGAGAAATATAAAGCGACGAAGAATTAACTTTCAGAGGTTATGACTAAATTAGATGAAATTTTTTTTTTTTTTTTTTGCGAGGCTGGGGGAAGAGAGCACAGAGCAGGAGGCTCAACACAAGGAAGCACGAAGGAGCAACTCTCAGAGGCTGAGATGTGGGAAATACTGTCTAATTCTATTGTAGACGAGATCGCGAAACGAGAAGCTTGGATTTGGACGAGAGTTGACACCGGGACAGCGACAGAAGGAGAGATTGGAGATTGGACATGCTCAAATCAAACTCCCCAGCCCAGCACAGAAACATCATGGTACGATGATCCAATCGAAGCGAAGACACTGGCTTACCAGATGGCGGATTTGAGTGTTCCGGAATCTGGCCCCCTTGGACTTGAGATCGAATAATTACATTAGACAGGCTATTCAGGTAAAGGCTTCACGCGTCCATCCGGGCCAGCCTTCCGAACCGCTCTTGTTGGATCTTCAATCAAGATCTTGGAAGGGCTTGAATTTTGGCGAAGTCTTTGGGCGCTTTTGAAGCTGTACCCTTTCAATTTTGAGAAAACTGTACACCGAGCCCGTCTTTGAAGTTTCCAGCAACGGGAAACTTCTTACCGAACCGAATTGTTCCCCTCGAAGAATTTAGATGCATAACATATAGCCTGGCTATATCACGTTGAGCGCACTGAACATACTCGTACGGCGCCACATTCTTCCGCCTCTTGCCACCCTTCGAATGCATTATTTGAGTCGCTCGTTGTGCATTTCATACCTATCCCCAATGACTTTCTATAAGTCATGATGTACGAGGAGTTTCGAAACACTTCACGTTTGGAAAGACCATCTCGGAAAAAGAAAAGACTCACAGCTCGCGAATCGCAATTAACACCAGAAACTGAAAACCCAGCAAATCAGAATTCTCGAGCCGTATCGCATGAGACCCAAGACAAAAACCAAGTTCCTAAGAGACTGCGAGCCAGTGGATGATTACAAAATGCCAGTTCATCCCAAGTAATCGTAGTTCAAGAGGTTAGTTTCGACCACAGTTACAAACGCCATATTGCTTTTCTGGAAACACGCGAGTGACTACCATGCAGCACATCCTACCCAAACGTCCTCTTCATAATGTCTATTCCAATTTCCATTCTCTTTTTTGTTGCGTCTTTCCGACAACACTATACTTATGGCTGCCCTCAACGGCGACGTCGTTCCGTTGACTTCAACGCTGCCCCTATACTCCGTTCATAATACTAATACAGTCCACCATCCTGCACTCATTACTTCAACAACCCCACCAACCACCACACCTCCTCCCCTCCTCGCCCGTCAAAATACAGACTGCTCAAAC
>Ga0302140_10013209_pt1 | contig 10105 bp, 7 predicted proteins | sample I_Bog_E1_1_FD_202095 | JGI IMG/M metagenome (GOLD analysis project Ga0302140, IMG submission 202095) | Peat permafrost microbial communities from Stordalen Mire near Abisko, Sweden - I_Bog_E1_1 | ecosystem: Environmental > Terrestrial > Soil > Wetlands > Peat | place: Sweden: Abisko, Stordalen...
GTGTTTGCTGCCGGCGCTGTTCCTACTGCGGATGTACTTCAATGGGACGCTGGCGCTTGAGGCTGATCCTGTCAACTACATCACGCACTTCACGGGCGATTGGGCGCTATGGATGCTGCTTGGGTCGCTGGCCATTACTCCGCTGCGGCGGCTGTTTGCCGGGCTTAGCTGGACGATTCGATTTCGGAGGATGATAGGGCTTTATGCGTTCTTCTATGCGACGCTGCATCTGCTGACGTACGTGCTGCTGTTCAGTGGCTATGATGTGGCGGCGGCGATTGCCGGGCTGCGGGCGGGGCATCTGATGGAGCCTTGGACGCAACTGAAGATGATCTGGCCGACGATGCTGGATGATTTGAAGAAGCGGAAGTTTATCCAGGTGGGTTTGGCTGCTTGGGTGATTCTGTTGGTGCTGGCGGTGACGTCTCCGCAGAAGGTGTTGCGGTGGATGGGCGGGAAGAATTGGGCGAGGGTGCATCGGCTGGTGTACGTGGCGGCGGGACTAGCTTGCGTGCATTATTGGTGGCTGGTGAAGACGGGCGTGCGGACTCCTTGGAATGTGACGGCGGTGTTGACGGTGTTGCTGTTGGCGCGGGCGGGATTTACGGCGATGAAAAAGGTGAGGGTGGGGAAGGCGGCTTCTAGCTTCTAGCTAAGGCAAGAGCGGTAGCGCGCTTTATGCTCGTGGGGGTTCGTCTCTTCGGCTTCGCTCCGAAACGACCGCGAGAAAGTAGAGGCAGGAGGTTTGCCTCGTTGAGTGCCTTGGCGATTTGGCGCTCATTGACAAGTAGAAACGGTCGCCCCCAATTGAAGATAGGTGATGGGAAAAGCGTTATCGGGATGAACGAGGGATGCATTTCTCGTTGAGTGCCGTTAGTTGAAATGAATTGCATCATCCGGTTCCTTTTCTACATTTCCTGCGTAGGGACGGACGAAGGAACGCAATTCCGCCGACATGGTTGCTCAATGATTTGGTTGGGTCTGGCTTCTTATCCGAACTTGTGTTAATCTGCCAAAACTGTAGTTGTACCGCAAACGGGTACGATACAGAGCTCAACGCTCAACAATTATGCCTGCCAACCTCGATCCACGACTGCATCTGTCGATATAGATGCAGGTTTGAGGATGGCATGGTATCTGCTAATACCTGAATCATCGCGAAAGCTTGTAATTATAAGTTGACTGCGCCGGGGTGGTAACGTTACCGGAAGTGCTCACAATCTGTTATCCAGCTTTTTTTGAGGAGTCCCATGCGTCGAAGCTTCAAGGGAGCCGTGCTCCTGGCAATACTCTCTGCGGTACCTGCAATTGTCCGTGCGCAGACCACTGCATCCGTAAATGGAACTGTCACCGATTCTTCTAACGCGTTCATTCCTGGTGCAACCATTGTCCTGTCCAAGCCCTCGACGGGTGTCCGTTTCGAGGTCAAGTCGGATGCTGAAGGCTCCTACCGTTTCGCGAGTGTTCCTCCCGGCCCGGGGTATTCAATCGAGTTCAGCGCACCGGGCTTCTCTTCGATCAAGATCAATGACATCTACGTCAACGTCGCAAACACTCGTACGGAGGATGCGAAGCTGACACCCGGGACAGTGTCGGTAGAAGTACAGGTCGCCGATACCTCCGATGTGACGCTCGACACGACTGACGCGAGCATCGGAAACAACTTTCAGGTATCAAAGCTGCAGGACCTGCCCGTGTATGACCGCAGTTCGCCGAGCGTGCTCTTTGCCTTGCAGCCAGGCATCACGTTGAGCGGCGCAACCACCGGCGCGCGTACCGACCAGAACAATGTGACGGTCGACGGCCTGGATGTAAACGACATCTCCAATGGTAACTTTGCCGCGATCACCGGCAATGCCCCGGTTGACTCGATCCAGGAGTTCCGCGGGACCACAGGCGGTTTTGGCGCAGACAATGGTCCGGGCGGCGGCGGTCAGTTCCAGCTCGTCACCCGCAGCGGCTCGAACCAGTGGCACGGCAATGTCAACGAGTATCACCGCGATAACTCCACCACCGCAAATAACTGGTTCGACGCCAATGCCGGGGTAGCACAGCCTGAGTTGGTCCAGAACCAGTTCGGCGGAGCCGTGGGCGGTCCCATCCTGCGCAACAAACTCTTCTTCTTCTTCAATTTTCTAGACTCGCGCATCGCGCAGCAGACTACGCAAGAACGTACGGTTCCTCTGCCTTCCTTCGCTGCGGGCACGATCTCTTACTTGAACGACAATACTGGTTGCAAAGACACCGCTCGGCAGAACACCGACCCGAACTGCATTTCCTCTCTCTCTCCTGCACAGGTACAGCAGATGGACCCAGCTCACATCGGAGAAAGTCCGCAGATCTTTGCTCTGTTCAAGAGTCGCTACCCCGCACCAAACGATCTGAGTTTTGGCGACGGCCTGAACACGGCGGGCTTCCGTTTCAATACTCCCGCTCCCAATGATTTGACCAACTACACCGGACGCATAGACTACGCTCTAAATCCGAAGATCAAGATCTTTGGCATCGGCAACGTCTCACGTCAAAACCAGGTGACCGGCGCTGAGCAATTCCCCGGCGATCCGCCGTCCAGTCAGTTTGTCGACCGCAGCTACCGGTATGCCGCCGGAATGAACTGGGAGATCAGCCAATCGAAGTTCAACCAGTTCACCTACGGAAGCACCGTTCAGGACAACGCTTCCGCGCGACCCTCGAATGTCGAGGGGCTCTACCATGTCGATTTTTTCAACGGCTTCACGCCCACGCTCGTGGACGATCCGTATGCCAACCCCTCGGGCGCGTCTTCTCGCCACGTTATTATTTCGCAGGTGAATGACAATTTCACCTGGATCCTGGGACGTCACGAGCTGCAGATAGGTGGCTATTTCAAGTGGATCCACTTTATGAACAGCAGCACGAGTGGCTACGACACCTATAACATCGGTCTCGGCGGCCATATATTCAGTACGCCTGGCCTCGAGCCGGCGAACATTCTGCCGTCGGATAGCACCGCATCGGAGTACTACGATAACGCCTTTGTCTCTTCGCTGGGACGTATTGCGAGCACAGCCGGCACCTTCAACTATGACGTCAAGGGCAACGTGCTCGCGCAACCCTCTTCTTCCATTCGCAAATGGCTCGACTATCAGATGCAGCCCTATATCAGCGATACCTGGAAGGTCACCCCGCACCTTACTGTCAATGCCGGCTTGAACTACCAGTTCTTTACCGTTCCGTACGAGACGCAGGGACTAGAAACAATCCAGACCACGACCTTCGAGCAATACTTCACAGCTCGTGAGGCGCAGAGTGCTGCCGGCATTAGCGGAAACAACGCCGTTCCGTTCATCACGTACGTGCTTGGCGGCAAGAAGAACAATGGTCCAGGCTTCTACAAGTCAAACGTGCTGGACTTCGCTCCGCACGTAGCCTTCGCGTATTCGCCGAGCTTTGATCCGTCCACGGTCTTCAACGGCAGCGCGAGCCTCGTGTATGACCGTACTGTGATCAATGCCATTCTGAACCAGCAGATTGAGTACTCCTATCTGTTTCAGCAGAATGTAACGAACCAGAATGGCAACAACTCGGATCCGACGGGCTCCGTGCAAAACGATCCGCGCATCGTCTCGGCACCTACCGTATCAGCGCCGCCTACACCCAAGGCTCCCTTTCAGCCTTGGGTTACCAACGGCGTTCCGGTTGGCCTGCAAGAGGGCCAATTCAACACGACGGTCGATCCGAACCTCAAAACGCCGTATTCCATCCTGCTCGGCTTCGGCATGCAGCACCAGTTCGCCGGGTCTACCGTGCTGAAAGTCAACTATGTAGGCCGCCTTGGTCGCAGGCTGCTCGCGCAAGCCGATGCCGCCCAGTTGATCGACTTCCCCGATGCACAATCCGGTCAGACGATGAACCAGGCCATGCAGAACATCGAGCGTGAACTTCGTGCCGGAAAGAACCCGGCTGACCTGCCCGCAGAACCATGGTTCGAAAATCAGCTGCCTACCAGCTACAAGGGTACTCTGCCGAACAATACCTCGGCAGCGGCTTCCTCTAACCCGAACCTGGTGGAGGTTGGCGACTTCGGCGATTTCATCCAGGCGCTCTCTCCCAACCTGCAACCCAACGTTGGCATGTCTGCCCAGTTTGGCGAAAACACCTTCTTCACCAACAAGGGTTTTTCGAGCTACAACGGCCTGCTCGTCACGCTGCAGAAGAACCTGAGCCATGGGATACAGTTCGACGTGAACTATACCTGGTCGCACTCGATTGACAACACCTCGGAGGTTGCAAACGACGGCGCAGGAGACGGATATGGGTTTATCTGCGATGTGGTGCACCCGCGAGAGTGCCGTGGCAACTCTGATTTTGACACCACACACTACATCACCAGCGACTTCACCTATGCGCTGCCCTTCGGTCGCGGACATAGCTTCGGAGGTACTGTGCCGCGGTTTGTTGACGAGTTGATCGGTGGCTGGAGCATTAGTGGTATTCCTTCCTGGCATAGCGGGCAGGCATGGTCGCCGCTCTCCAATGCCTTCGTCGCCGGCTTCGCAAATGATGCGCCAGCTATCTTCAATGGCGATAAATCGGCCATCAAACGCGGCATTCACAAGGAGGCGAACGGCTCGGTGAGTGTCTTTGCGAATCCCGCTGCGGCCAATGCAGCGTTCTCCGGACCGGTCGGACTGACCGTTGGAAGCCGCAACATTCTTCGTGGACCCGACTACTTCAACATGGATGCGGGACTGGCTAAGACGTTCGCGCTGGTGCGGTCTAGGAACATAAACTTTCAGTTCCGTGCTGACGCATTCAATGTCCTCAACCATCCCAACTTTGACGACCTTGATTACGGAAGCTATGGCGGCGAGGTCAACATCACCGCTACGAGCAACTTCGGGCAGCTCACAGCCATGAATGGAAAGCCTCGAGTGCTGCAACTCTCAGGCCGCATCGAGTTCTAAGCTGCCAGAGATAAACAAAAACGGCCACGGAGTTCTCCGTGGCCGTTTTCTTTCCGCTTCATCGTGGCATTTTCCGACTACCTGGTTTAAATATCTGAATGCCTCCGGTCCATTTCTGGATGACCGATAATCGTCGAGTGCATTGGCGATTTGGTGCTCACCCAGACGATGAAGGAGGCTCTCATTGAATATGAGGTGAAGAGATGTGCTTACCCTGCCAGCGTCCCTTGGGAAGATTCATCGACACATAGACGACTCAGGCTTGACCTATTAGGCAGGGGGAAAACGGTCTTCTCCTCCGCGTCTTCGCAGCTCTTCCTCCAACTGCTTCTGTGTTTGGATATCATCGGCGCTGCCGTACCATCGGATGATTTTTCCGTCTTTGTCACGCCGCGGAGCTCCGCGTGAATGGATCCAGCGCCACTCTCCGCTGGCAGTGCGGACGCGGCACTCCACGTCGATGGGCTCTCCCGTGCGTAGAGAGTGTTCGATGCTTTCCGCCACGCGCTCCGGAGATGCCCACCACCTCGTCCGCTTCGTCGAAGGCGCGTAGATAGGAGACAAGGAAAGCCTCTTCGTGCTTGAAACGTGATTCGATGATCTTGCACGAATCCATAGATGCTCACAGCGAGAATTGTTCGAATCTAAAAACATCTCCGAGAGCGCATCGCGAGGACTATCTAGGTCTGCACGTTGCGCTTTCTCTATGAGAAGTTTAGGGTCGATGCGGTTATCGAGTCGGCATGGCTTGGGGATACTGACCAATCCTAATTCTGCTCAAAGCTGAATTTAGTTTGTATGCTAAGCATTATGCCATCAGGCTATTTTGTCCTGCGCCGCACCGCAGCCATCCTTCTGCTCATCTTCGCGACTCATTGGGCACACGCGACGCAGGCAAGCACGAAGAACACCGCAGACGCTCCCGTGGTTATTGATGCGCTCGGCAAGGGAACGTTCGCACTCAACGGCCCATGGCAGTTTCACCCTGGAGACGATTACGCCTGGGCAAGTCCCACGTTCGACGACTCGAACTGGGAACAGCTCACTGCAGACCGGCCGTGGGGCAAGCAGGGCCATGCCCACCGTACAGGGTTTGCCTGGTATCGATGCTCTGTCACGTTCCTCCAAGGCGCCGATGCACCTCAGGAGATCTCGCTCCTGGTGCCGGGAATCCGCGATTCATACGAAATATATTGGAATGGCTCGCTGCTCGGGCATAACGGAAGGCTGCCACCCCATCCTGTCTGGTATATCTCGCAGGCGGCGCAGACCTTTGAGCTAGGTCGCATACAGCACGGCGTTCTGGCGGTACGTGTCTGGAAGGCCCCCCTGCTTTCCGACGATTCCGGCGATTTGGGCGGTTTTGATACTGCCCCGCTCCTAGGGACTCCCGAAGCCATTGCTACTGCCAAGGACGCGTATGAGTATCAATGGCTGCGCAGCCGGCAGCTCCATTTTGGCGCCAATCTTCTCTGCGCAGCGATCGCCTTCCTGAGCTTTCTTCTCTGGTTGCGAGTTCCCAGCCGGTGGGTATTGTTCTGGACGGCAGGCTTTGCCATAGCGCAGCCAGCCAATCTTCTGCTCTTTGATGCTCACATCCCCGTGCCCTACTCACTGGCTATGTCCGCTTTACAGCTCGTAGACGCTGTGCAGGACATATCGCTCTGGTTTCTCCTTCTCTGGCTTCTTTCTCTACGGGAGGAACCTGGCATCTGGCGCATTGCGCGACTCCTGGCTTACCTGTACGCCGTCGGCGAAGCATTGGATGGAGTGCTGGTCGCTGTGAGTTGGAATCCGCATTGGACAGGATTTGCCCAGGTCTTTGATGCCGTATTGACGGTCTTCCTTCTCCTGTTCGAAGCTTTTCCCCTGATCCTGGTCGGCTATGCGCTTTTCCGGGGCAAGGAGTTTAATTCGGCCCGCTGGCTTGTCGCCATCCTGGCATTTCTCGACGAAATGCTTCTCTTTTTCACTGACATAGTCAAACAGGGGCGTCAGTTCACCGGTTGGTCCATCGCGGATAGGATCGACTCACCACTTTTCTTCCTCGATGGCAATGGCATCTCCTTGAGCACACTTGGCGGAGTTCTCCTGCTCGCTGCGATTGTTTACGCGGTCTATGCCAGTGTTCGCGAGGATCAGCGCCGCCAGGACACGCTGGAACAGGAGAAGATGGAACTATTCCACGAGAGCGACAGAATGCGGCATCACGCCGAGCATGACGGGTTGACCGGCCTATGGAACCATCGCATGACGGTGGAGCGGTTGAGCGAAGAGATGCTCCGCGCTCGGCGCGATGGGACACCGCTGAGCGTGATCCTGGCCGATATCGACCACTTCAAGAAGATCAACGATACCTTTGGCCACCTGGCCGGCGACCTGGTCCTAAAAGAGATTGGCGCGGTTCTTGCGAGTACTCTTCGCCCTTTTGACTGCGTGGGCCGATACGGTGGCGAGGAATTTCTAATGATCTTGCCAAATTGCGGAACGGAAAGCGCGCTTCTCCGTGCCGAACACCTACGAGTGGCTGTGCAATCAGCACACATTATGGAGGGCGAGACATTGCTGCAGGTAGCCGCAAGCTTCGGCGTTGCCTCGGATTTCCCGCCTCATTATGAGGCTGAAGCGGTCATCCGAGCCGCTGATGCAGCTCTCTACCGGGCCAAGAGCCTCGGACGCAATTGCGTCATCCTGGCTGAAATGAATGCCTTGGTTTGGGACAGCTAGCCTAGCAGCATCCTGCACCAGGCCCTAGAGTTGGAAGAGACACAGGGTTGCAGTCCGCGGGCGAGCGCTACTCCGATACATCCCCTAGAAGCGTAGCTTGCTCCGCGAATGCTTCCTCCGTGCTCGTTCGGACCTTTCGTACAATGCCCGTCCATACCGGGTTGGTTTTCGATGAATCGAAGGTCCCGCTGGCTACTTCTGCTCCATAAGCTACGCTCTTGCCCAATCCGTCTTTGTAGGCTGGAAGTTCTTTCACGAGCCTGAAGGCGGTCGCAATTACCACGCCGACGTCGTCTTTAAGATCTTCCGGGACGGATGCGTAAACCTCTGACTTGTGTTCCTCAATCCACTGAAAGGCGATGGGCAACACGAACGAGCTCACCCAGTCGCCGTAGGCATTCAATGCTTCCATGCCGGCAATCCACGACGGGTGCATCTCCCAATCGCGAGGGACACCGGGGACAGGAGCCTTGGGGTCATGGGGAGGTGGTGGCGGGCAGTTTTTGCAGTTCTTCTTAAGATGCAGCATAAGAGACTCCATAGACACGAGTGCGACGGATGTCCACTCGATGCAAGAAAAACAATTTGTTTGCTATTCAGGCCAGTTTTGGAAGACACCTGTTTAGCTCTGAATTTGGATTATGTACGTCTTTATAGCGATGAAGATGGAGCATTTGGCTCTGATGACGAATTGAATTTTATCATCCAGAGATGGATTGATCGCACGCTTGCAGGGTACTTCAGTGAAAAGATGAAGTCGGTCACGGGATACGGCGTGCCCGAAGACCGAGGACATATTTGTCCCTCTGCGTGATTCGTTTGCCTCTATGAACTGCTTAAGAAACTGCATGGCGAAGCAGCATCAAGAATGTATGCGATGAAACGTAAGAACTAAGCTCCTGCCGAACGCAATACGGACTCATGAGGCCGGTCGGTATCTGCCGATCTGAAATGCCCATGATCCTTGATTGACGTGAACTGGCCAAAGCAAGTTTCCACTCAGGTGTGACCGAACATTCCTACTGGACTACGCCTTCGAAGAGGTCGGTAGATTGAGTGGCGGGTTGAGGTTCCAGGGCGGCGGCGAGGGCGTAGTGCTCCGTGTTGCCGTGTTTGTCGAAGATGAGCGGGATGGAGCGCTCCATGAGTGGGAGCTGGGTGGTGTGGGCTCGCATGGCTGCGATCCTGGTGGGCAGGACAGAGCTTACGTCGAGAGTGTGTGTCCAGGGAGCGGGAATGTGGCGGAGGCGGCCTTCGACGAAGAAGTTTGTGGTGAGGTAATAGAGGCGTTGCGGTGTGTGTAACTCGCCGAGGGTGGGGAAGCGCTTGGGTGAACCGGACCAGTGGAAGGCAGCCGTGGCGGCGGAAGAGGTAACGGTATGGTCGGCGTGGGTGTTGATGGCGCCGTCTCCTCCGAAGGTGATGATGACGTGGGGGCGGAGGATGCGGATACGCTGGACGAGGTCGCCGGCGAGGTCGGAGAAGCTGGCGAACTCGAGCTGGCCGTCCTGGTAGTCGAGGATTTCGTGCTGGCGGATACCGAGGAGTGTGCAGGAGGCGGCTAGCTCGGCGCGGCGAAGCTGACCAAGCTCAGTGGTGGTGCGGGCGGTGCCGTGATAAGAGCCGGCGCTGCCGTCGGTGAGGCAGATGAGGCTGGTTTCGATGCCGCGTTGGGCGGAGAGGGCGAGAGCACCGCCGAAGGCGAAGCACTCGTCGTCGGGATGCGCCGCGATGCATAAGAGCCTGAGAGCCACGAGAGATCCTCCAAGTGTTTGATGCTGTTGTGTCTACGCTGGCAGGTGGCTAGATGGATTCGAATAAAGGGTCGATGGGATTGTCGGGGCCGGGAGGATCGGGGTTCTCGAGTTGATCGAGATCGTCACAGAAGAGTTCTCCGGATTCGATGAGAGTGTCGAGGGCGGCGTTGGGGTCGGAGGCGGCGACGGGGGCGAAGGTCTTGCGGTGGAGAGCGCAGGGGCCGTGTTCGGCGAGGGCACGTCGGTGCTCGGGCGTGGCGTAGCCTTTGTGCGAGGCGAGACCGTATTGGGGATGGAGGAGGTCGAGCTCGCGCATGAGGCGGTCGCGATGGACTTTCGCGACGACGGACGCGGCGGCAATGGAGAGGGAGAGCGCGTCGCCGTAGTAGAGGCGGGTCTGCGCGCAGGGGTGAGAGAGCTGCGCGAGGTCGAGCAGCATCGCGTCAATGAGCAGGTGGTCGGGCGCGGTGGAGAGGCTCTGGACGGCCTGGAGCATAGCGAGACGGGAGGCCTGGTAGATGTTGATGCGGTCGATAGTCTTGGCGTCGACTTCGGCGACGGAGACGCAGAGGGCGACTTTGCGGATCTTGCGGTCGAGTGTTTCGCGCTGCTCGCGGGTGAGCTGTTTCGAGTCCTTGAGGCCCATGCGGGAGAGGGTGGCGAGCCTGGTGGGGA